>Ga0126312_10000799_pt1 | contig 19752 bp, 23 predicted proteins | sample Plot104A_FD_92537 | JGI IMG/M metagenome (GOLD analysis project Ga0126312, IMG submission 92537) | Serpentine soil microbial communities from UC McLaughlin Reserve, CA, USA - Plot104A | ecosystem: Environmental > Terrestrial > Soil > Grasslands | place: USA: UC McLaughlin Reserve, Lake County... | reverse complement strand
CTCAGCGACACCCAAGGTCGCCGAGTGCCACTGGTCGCCGGCAACGTCGTGTCAGCGGATGGCGTGATCGATCTGGTCGACGCGGGTGTCGACGTGATCAAGGTCGGAGTCGGACCGGGCGCCATGTGCACAACCCGGATGATGACCGGAGTGGGCCGGCCTCAGTTCAGCGCTGTGCTGGAATGCGCCCAGGCGGCTCGATCCGTCGGCAAGGCGATCTGGGCTGACGGCGGGGTACGTCATCCCCGCGATGTTGCGCTCGCATTGGCAGCTGGTGCCGGCAGCGTGATGATCGGGTCTTGGTTCGTGGGCACTTACGAGAGCACGGGCAACCTGATGACTGACCTGGATGGCCGGCCCTACAAGGAGTCGTACGGCATGGCTTCGGCACGGGCTGTTCGGATGCGCACGAAGGACGCCAGCGGCTTCGAGCGGGCTCGGGCGGGGCTGTTCGAGGAGGGCATCTCCACCGGCCGGATGTATCTGGAGCCCGACCGACCGAGCGTCGAGGACCTGATTGACTCTATCGTCGCTGGTCTGCGCAGCAGCTGCACCTATGCCGGGGCTACCAACCTCGAGGAGTTCCATCAGCTCGCCGTCGTCGGCGTCCAGTCTCACTCCGGCTATGACGAGGGCCGGCCACTACATGTCAGCTGGTAATGCCGATCGCTGCTGAGTAGGTCAGCTTGGCACGGCCGGGGTCTCAGCGTCGGCGGTCACGTCGACGACCTACGCTGCGGCAAAGCGCTTTGCCGAACGGGCTCGGGCTTTGGCTGACTCCTGCTCGCGATTCTTCGGTGGTGCGGTGGAGACCAGATCGGCGAGCAACTGCTCTGTCGCGTGCGCGATCTCGTGTACTGCGCGGTCGAAGGCCTCCTGGTTGGCCTTGGACGGCTTGCTGGTGCCGACAATTTTGCGCACGTACTGCAAGGCCGCGTCGCGTACCTCGGCACTTGTGGCCGGCGGATCGAAGTTGTTCAGCGGTCGGATGTTGCGGCACATGGTGTGAACCCTAGCTCGGTGGGCGGACGGGTTTCATTCAAGCTTGCTGCGTTCAAGTCATCAACCCATGATGGTCGGCATGAGTGGCGCCCAGACCGCTAGCGCGACCAACGCCGTCGTTTCAGAGCCTCCTGAACAGCGGCGGACACTTGCCACGCTGGTCTTGGCGCAGGTGCTGAGCGGCGCGGGCTTGGCGGCCGGCGTCACTGTCGGTGCGCTGCTAGCAGAGGAGCTGCTGGGATCCAGCCGGCTATCCGGACTGCCGACTGCCCTGTTCGCAATCGGGTCGGCGTCGGCAGCCGCCGGTGTCGGGCAGTTGAGCCAGCGCTTCGGCCGCCGGGCGGGCCTCAGTGCGGGCTACCTCCTGGGCGCCGCCGGCAGTTTCGCGGTCGTTGCTGCTGCCCGGCTGGACAGTCTGGTACTGCTGTTTCTTTCGTTATTCGTCTATGGCGGCGGCGTGGCCACAAACCTCCAGGCGCGCTATGCGGGAGCCGACCTCGCGGCACCGTCGAGAAGAGGCCGTGCGGTTAGCACCGTGCTTGTCGCAACCACGGTTGGCGCCGTTGTCGGACCCAACCTGGTTGGTCTCATGGGCACGCTTGCCGAGAATCTTGGTATACCGCCCTTGGCCGGGCCGTTCCTGCTCGCTGGAGTGGCATATGGTGCCGCCGGCCTCGTGCTGTGGGTGATGCTGCGACCAGATCCGCTCCAGCTGGCCCGGAGGATCGCTGCCGCGGCGACCCACGAGACGATCGGCTCACCCAAAATGGGCCCGCCGAAGAACAAACCACCGCGGCGCGGCTGGTCCCCGGCGGTGGCAAGCGGGGCCGGGATCTTGATCCTTACCCAGCTCGTCATGGTGGCGATCATGACAATGACGCCGATCCACATCCAACAGCACGGCCATCATGTTGCCGCAACCGGTGCTGTGATATCCGCCCACGTCGCCGCCATGTTCCTGCCATCGCCATTGACCGGATGGCTAGTCGACCGATACGGGCGACTCACCATGGCGGTCGCCTCAGCTGTCACGCTCTTGACCGCAGGCCTGCTTGCCGCGTGGGCACCTCCGGCTTCGGTGATGATCTTGGCCCTGGCACTCGTGTTGCTCGGCCTTGGCTGGAACTTCGGGTTGGTGAGTGGCTCGGCACTGATCACCGACGCCGTGCCGCTGGAGAGTCGTGCCGGGACTCAGGGACTAGTCGACTTGGGAGTCGCAATCGCCGCGGCTGGAGGCGGCATAAGTTCCGGTCTAATCCTCTCCGCGACGAGTTATCCGACTCTGACAATCCTGGGCGGTCTGCTGGCCCTTCTGGTCATTCCCGCTGCGGCCATTTCCCGCGCCCGTCCAGAAACGGCTTGAGCAGCGCCTTTCGACACGCTGCGCCCAGGCTGCCGGAGCGCCGCAGCGAACTTCCCAATCGTTCTTCTCGCCCAGGCTCTCGGAGCACCGCAGCGAGCCTCCCCGCGGTTCTTCGAGCGTCGGAGTCGCGCGCTGCCGATCGGAGGAGCGATGAGTGAAACGCGCCAGCGAGCCAGCCCGGACGTTCTCGGCGCGTTTGACGAAGAGTGACGACGTCGGCAGCTTTTCAGCGCGACGTGCGCGAGAAGAACACAATCAAGTCAGTGCGCGTGGTCGCCGCGGTAGAACTCATACACCCAGCCGGTCAAGGTGACTGCGCCCACAGCGAAGCCCAAGATCATCAACCACCAGCCGAACACTGGTCCAAGCGCCACCAGAATGAAGGTCAGTCCGCAGAACAATGGCCACTTGCTTTGTGGTGGAAAGAATCCCAGGTCACCGGCGCCCTCGAGGACTTCTCCCTCGGCTCTGTCCTCCGGACGCGGATCGATGCGCCGGGCGACCAGCGCGAGATAGCCGGAGATCATCAAGACAAGGAGGAGCGTCAGGATGAGAGCGACCGTGCCGGTCGGATCGTGACTGAGAAACCAGTAGGTCGGCGTGACGACGATGAAGAAGATCGTCAGGATCCCAAAGATCCAGGCCTCTATCCTCACCGCTGATCCTCGTCCGGGTCAGGGGAATGCGAGTGGTGAGTTGCTTCGTACTGCGCCGCGAGGTCGGACGTCGTGCCACGCACACGGGCTCGAAGCTCACCTCTGCGGCCGGTGTCCTCGCCCGCATCAACCGCACCCTCGTCGAACTCGTCCTCCTCCACCTCGTCCTCGTACTCCGACAGCGCGACCTCAGGGTGGTGCAGGTCAAAGGCCGGTGAGTCCGAGCGGATCCGCGGAATGGCGGTGAAGTTGTGCCGTGGCGGCGGGCAGGACGTGGCCCACTCCAAGGAGCGTCCCCAGCCCCACGGGTCGTCGCTGTTGACCATGGGGTTCTTGCGGGATTTCCAGACGTTGTAGAGGAACGGCAGCGTCGAGGCACCCAGCAAGAAGGCGCCGGCCGAGGAAATCTGGTTGAGCACAGTGAAGCCCTCGTTCGGCAGATAGTCCGCATAGCGCCTCGGCATTCCTTCGACGCCCAGCCAGTGCTGGACCAGGAATGTGGTGTGGAAGCCGATGAACAGCAGCCAGAAGTGGACCTTGCCCCAGGTTTCGTCAAGCATGCGGCCGGTGAGTTTCGGCCACCAGAAGTAGAACCCGGCAAACATCGCGAACACGACCGTGCCGAAGACAACGTAGTGGAAGTGGGCGACCACGAAGTAGCTGTCGTTGAGATGGAAGTCCAATGGCGGGCTCGACAGAATGATGCCGGTCAGGCCCCCGAATAGGAAGGTGACCAGGAAGCCGACGGCCCAGAGCATGGGCGTTTGCATGGCAATGTTGCCGCCCCACATGGTGCCGATCCAGTTGAAGAATTTCACCCCGGTGGGAATGGCGATAAGCATCGTCATGAAGGAGAAGAACGGCAGGTGGACTGCCCCAGTCGTGAACATGTGGTGAGCCCACACGGCCATGGACAGGGCACCGATCAACAATGTCGCGCCGACCAGCCCGACGTAGCCGAAGATCGGCTTCTTGCTGAAAACCGGCAGCACTTCGGTGATGATGCCGAAGAACGGCAGCGCGATGATGTACACCTCGGGATGGCCGAAGAACCAGAACAAGTGCTGCCAAAGAATCGCGCCGCCATTTGCCGCGTCGAAGACGTGGGCCCCGAGCACGCGGTCAGCCTCCAACACGAGCAGTGCAGCGGCAAGGATCGGGAAGACCATCAGCACCAGAATCGAGGTGACCAAGATGTTCCAGGTGAAGATCGGCATCCGGAACATGGTCATGCCGGGCGCGCGCATGGTCAGGATCGTGGTTACGAAGTTCACCGAACCGAGCAGGGTGCCGATGCCGGCCATGTAGAGGCCCATGATCCACAGGTCATGGCCGGCGCCTGGCGAGTTCACCGCATCGTTCAGAGGTGTGTAGGCGTACCAGCCAAAGCTTGCCGCCCCGTTCGGCGTCAGAAATCCGGCGCAGACGATCAAGCCGCCGAATAGGTAAGCCCAGTACGAGAACATGTTCAGCCGCGGGAACGCGACATCCGGGGAGCCGATCTGCAAGGGCATGATTGCGTTGGCGAAGCCGGCGAAAAGCGGAGTGGCGAACAGCAGCAGCATGATCGCACCGTGCATCGTAAAGAACTGGTTGTACGTCTCGTAGGTGACGAATTGCATCCCAGGAAAGGCAAGTTCGGCCCGAATACCCATCGCCAGGATCCCGGCGAACAGAAAGAACATGAATGACGTGATGAAGTAAAGATTGCCGATCACCTTGTGGTCGGTGGTGACCATCCACTTCCAGGCCACTCTGCCGAGGCTGCGCTCAGGTAGCGCAATTTCCGCGGCAGTTGCTGTCCGCTCCAAAGTCGTCATCGTTCGCCAACTCCCTGTGGATGAGCTTCTTCTAAGCCGCGCGGTTCGGCATTCTTTGGCCCCTTGGCTTCACCAATCTGGCCTTTGGCGATCAACGTCTTGAGATAGGCGTGGTAGTCGTCCTCGCTGACAATGTGGACGTTGAACAACATGGCGGAGTGATAGGTCCCGCAGAGTTCGGCGCACTTCCCTCGGAAGACGCCTTCCTTCGTTGGCGTCACGTACAGAGTGTTCTGCCGACCCGGGATGACATCAAGTTTTTCCAGGAATGGAAGTACCCAGAAGGAGTGGATGACATCCGGCGATGACAGCCTGAAACGGATGGTCTTGTCGACTGGTATATAGAGGTCCGGACTGGAGTTGATCGTGCCCGCGTTCCAAACATCCTGACCTACGGCCGGATCGGCGGCGGACTTGTAGTTGAAGGTCCACGACCATTTCTGGCCGACGACGTCAATCGTGACATCAGGCTCCGGGTCCGGTTTGGTGATCGTGTTCTGAGCCAAGATCGTGTAGTAGAACAGCACGCCGATGATGATGAACGGCGCGATGGTGTACATGATCTCCATCGGCAGGTTGTAGCGACTCTGCCGCGGCATTCGGTTGCTGTGAGATCGATAACGAATCACCGACCAGCCGATCAAGAACCAGACCAGGACCCCCACCAGACCAGCGGCGATCCAGGTGCCGATCCACAGGCTCAACATGTGCGGCGCCTGATCTGTGGCTGGCTCGGGCAATCCCAGCCGCTTCAGCTCAGCGGTCGTGTCGGCGGAACATGCTGTGAGGGCTAGGACGGCGGTAATGGATCCGACGACCAACAGTCGCCGTGCACGGGTCAGGCCAGTGACAGACCCGGTCCGGCGATCAACCCGATCGTCGCTCCCAGCGGGCCGTGTCTTCCTGCCACCCACGTCGTGCCTTTCGCCGGTCTTTGAAAGTCGAGCCAGTGGAGAAGGCGCAACCCGACAAAGGCAGCCGGGATCCACCTGTCTCGGTCTCACCCTAACGTAGGACGAGCCAGCCGACACCCGGCGGTCAGGCGTAAGTTTTCGGTGTGGCACAACCGTTCTCGACGGTGTTTCTGGACTCGTCTTCCGGCGAGCCGTTGCTGGCGGAGGCGCGCCGGGCCTGGCTTGAAGCGCAGGACGCCGGCTGGGGTGATCCGATCCGGCTACATCGGCCCGGACGGCTGGCATCGCAGGCTCTTGATCGTGCTCGAGAAGTGGTTGCCCACACCGTCGGCGCCAGGCCGGATGAGGTTGTCTTCACGGCCTCCGGACCACACTCGGCTAACGCGGCAATCGCCGGTCTTGCGCTCGGCCAACGCCGAGTCGGCTCCTTGATCGTCACGTCGGCCATTGACCATTCCTCGGTGCTGGCTGCTGCGGAAACGTACGGCGATGCGGTCACCATCGGAGTCGATGGGCTGGGCCGAGTCGACCTTGATGCATGGCGTCACGCGGTTCATCGAGATGGTGTGGCGACGGCCTGCCTGCAGGTCGCAAATCATGAAGTGGGAACACTGCAGCCGTACCGGCAGGCAGCCGAGCTGTGCGGCCAGGCAGGGGTTCCATTGGTGCTGGACGCGACAGCGGGTCTCGGCCGTATCAATCTGGCCGACTTCGCGGGGTGGTCGGCGCTGGTCGGAAGCGCACAGGCGTTCGGTGGACCAGTCTCCGTCGGCATCCTGGTGATCCGTCGCGGGTCGAGGTGGCGTGCGCCCTACCCAGCGGACGACTACCAGTTCGGACGGTGGCCGGGCCCGCCGGACGTACCGACTATCCACGCGGCGGCAACCGCCTTGGCGGTGTGGCAAGCCGATCATGAGCGCGTCGCCGAGCGGCAGCGCGAGCTGATTGACACGATGCGATCGCGGATCGCGGCAACGGTGCCAAATGTCGACGTGGTCGGCGACCCCGTTCAGCGGGTGCCGCACCTTCTGACGTTCTCGGTGCTTTACGTGGATGGTGAGACGTTGACCCTCGAGCTGGACAAGGCGGGATTCGCGGTGGCCAGCGGTTCGGCCTGCAGCGCCTCAAGCGAGCAGCCGTCGCACGTCTTGGCGGCCATGGGCGCGCTTACTCACGGCAACGTTCGGATCGGGCTGACGCGGGCGACGACATCGATTCAGGTCGATCAGTTCCTGGCTGCGCTGCCGCCAATCGTTGCCGAAATCCGTGCCACCCTGGGTGTTGCGTGACTTCTCCAACAATCTCGGTGGACTGTTTGGGCATGGCCTGTCCCCGGCCGATCATCGAGCTGGCGCGTGAGTTTGAGCGGATTCAGGCTGGTGAGGTGATCGAACTACTGGCGGACGACCCTGCAGCGGGACCGGACCTCGCCGCCTGGTGCCGGATGCGCGGTCAGGAGTTGATCTTGAGCAAGCCACCGCGGTTTTTGGTCCGCCGCTCCTCGCTCTGAGGGCGAGGCCGCGCGGGCTTCATGTTGGAGGACAGAGCAAAGCTCCCCGTTCCCGGGGAGCCTTTGTCATGCGTTGCTAATCAGTGGAAGCTATCGCCGCAGGCGCAAGACCCCGTCGCGTTGGGATTGTCGATGGTGAAACCCTGCCGCTCAATCGTGTCGAGGAAGTCGATGGTCGCGCCCATCAGGTAGGGAGCGCTCATCCGGTCGGTAACTACATTCACACCGCCGTACTCCTTGACAATGTCGCCCTCGAGGTCGCGCTCGTCGAAGAACAACTGGTACCGGAGTCCGGAGCAGCCACCAGGTTGAACTGCGATCCTGAGCTGCAGGTCGTCGCGGCCCTCACCCTCGAGCAACGCCCTGACCTTGCTCGCAGCCTCGTCGGTGAGAATGACGCCGTCGGCCACGGTTGGGGTCTGGACGAAGGTCTGGTCCGTTGCAGTCATATGGATGTCTCCCGTGTGCTTGTCGACTCGACATGTTCAGTGTAAGGGCGGCTGATACGGCGGCCAAACGCCACGCTGCACAGCTTGATCTACCAGGTCCAGGAACGGGCCACTCGCCTGGCGAGATCGCCCAGCTCGTCCTCGCTGACCGGGCCGCTGTCCGGCTGGTCCCGAGTCGTCTCACGCACCGCATACGCGGCCTCGATTCCCATGGCACGCATCTCCCGGCTGCCGATGATCACCTCGCCGGCTATGGCGATGCAAGGGCTGAGGCTACCTGAGGCTCGCTCCGCAACTGTCGTCAGCACTCCCCCGCCGCGTGTGGCAAAGTCAAAGATGGAGCAGCCGGTCACAACCAGATCGAGACCGCGAGCCAGGAACCCAGGAGCTTCTGAGATGGCAGCTTCAGCCTCTGCTAAACCCAAACCAATGGCCGGGCCAGTAGCCAGGCGGCCGCCGAGCGCCAGCACCGCGAAACCCAAGCCGCCGCAGGCGCCTGCCCCAGGCTTGGTCCCCTGCTCTGCAGCGGTGAGTGCGGCAAAGCGTTGGAGCGCCGTGTCCTGGCGCAGTATCGACTCGGGATCGGTGCTTGCTGCGTCTCGGCGCATGGACGTTATGCCACGGAGCCCGTACAGGTGCCGACCCTTCTCAGCTGTCGGCACCACCCCGATCAGTTCGGCCTGGCCGAGCGCCGCTTGGGCCGAGCCGAGGTCGACCTGCGTGATGCCAACCAGCCCCGCTCCGCCCTGGTCGAGCGGCCGATCCGCGACAGCCCCCAGAGCCGCCAAAAGTCCAGCGCCCGCGTCTGCGACGGCCCAGCCGCCAAGGTCCAGATAGACCTTGCGGGGCCGGAGTTCGGCTAGCAGCCGGCTTAGCGCCTGGCCGAGGACCACGGAGGACCGATTTTCAACATCGCTCACCAAGGCTTGGTCCGTTCCACCAAGAACCGCAACCCCTCCGTGCTCTGCCCAAGTGACCGTGGCTGTGCCAGCTGCCCACAGTTCAAGGCGGACACCAAGCTGGTCGCCGAATGCGGAGACGAAGCCGCCGCCCGCTTCACCCACGGGCACAACGAGGACGCTTTCCCGAGCCCAGCCCGACGCGATGATCTGGCCGGCCCGAAGCGAGCTCAGAGCCCCGATCGCGTCGGTGGCGACCAGCACCCGCACTCCACCGCTCCTTAACTGTCCCTGGAGCCTGTCATGGTAGGAAGATGACTTCCGAGCGATCTGGCGAGGCGCTCGAGTGGCCTTCCGAGCTCGACAGGCAACTCTCCTGGCATTGGCAGAACCAGCTGCGTCCAAGACTCGATGGTCTGACCGATGCCGAGTACTTCTGGGAACCTGTTCTCAGTTGCTGGAGCGTTCGCCCTCGAGCGGAGACTGCCGCACCGGCGTTCGGCAGCGGCCCCTTTCTCATCGAGTACGCCTTTCCCGAGCCCGATCCACCGCCGGTCACGACAATCGCCTGGCGGATGGGTCACCTTATTGTCGGCGTGTTCGGCGATCGCAACGCCCGCTACTTCGGCGGCCCGCCGGTGAGCTACGACTCGTACGACTTCCAGGAACGGCGGCTCAGGCTTTGAGCGAACTTGAAGGGCAATACGCCCGGTGGATCGACGGGGTTAGCACCCTGGATCTCGCCAGGCTCGCCGAGCGCTGCCGGGAGCCTGGTTTCGAAACCGACTCGATGGCGGCGCTGATCCTGCACATTCACCGGGAAGTCATTCATCACGGCGCCGAGATCGCCCTGCTCCGCGATCTCTATGGTCCCGCGGCCGAGTGAGCGAAATCGGGTAGGTTGTCACAGGTCGGTATCGTGGTTGGGTGACCAGCACGCCGACCTTTGCTCCAACTAGGCCGGGCACTCCGTTGTCGCTCTTCGTCCTGGGCCACAAATCCGACCCTCAGACCGAGCGGGGCGTGGAGTGTCCAGGCGACCTGCCGCCCGCCTCTGATCCTGCCCTGGTGGAGCGAGCCCGACGAGCCAAGGCCGCTCTAGGCGATCGACTGTTCGTGCTCGGTCATCACTATCAGCGCGACGAGGTCATTCAGTTTGCTGATGTGACTGGGGACTCCTTCAAGCTGGCGCGAGAAGCCGCAGCCCGCCCCGACGCAGAGTTCATCGTGTTCTGCGGCGTGCATTTCATGGCTGAATCGGCGGACATCTTGACCGCGGATCATCAGAAGGTGATCCTGCCGGACCTTGCCGCGGGCTGCTCGATGGCCGACATGGCTCGGCTCGCTCAGGTGGAGGATGCCTGGGACGTCCTTGCCGATGCCGGGGTCGCCGATGTCACCGTGCCCGTCACCTATATGAACTCCTCGGCAGATATCAAGGCTTTCTGTGGCAAGCGCGGCGGCGTGGTGTGTACCTCATCCAACGCCAAGGCAGTGCTTCAGTGGGCATACCGGCGTGGCGAGAAGGTGCTGTTCCTCCCCGACCAGCATCTGGGCCGCAACACCGCGGTGCTGCAGATGGGCATGAGCCTGGACGATTGTGTGCTCTACGACCCGCGCCGGCTCAACGGCGGGCTCGCCGAGAAGCAGCTGCACAACGCGAGGATGATCTTGTGGAAGGGCCATTGTTCGGTGCACGGTCGCTTCACGCCGCAGGCGGTGGACGATGTCCGGGGACGAATCCCCGGTGTCCAAGTCCTCGTCCATCCGGAGTGCCAGCATGAAGTCGTTTTGAAGTCAGACCTCATCGGCTCAACTGAGTTCATTTTGCACACCATCGAGGAGGCTCCGACCGGCTCGCGATGGGCTATTGGGACTGAGCTGAATCTGGTGAAGCGGCTCGCTTCAACCTATCCCGACAAGGAGATCGTGTTCCTCGAGCAGCACGTGTGCTACTGCGCAACTATGAACCGCATTGATCTGCCTCACCTCGTCTGGGCGCTCGAAAACCTGGCCCAGGGCCATGTCGTCAACCAGATCACCGTGGACGCTGAGACCGAGCACTTTGCCAAGGAGGCACTACAGCGGATGCTGGAGCTTCCTGGTGAAACCAGCAAGGACTGACTTGCCGGGCTCAGTTCGGGATGAGGCCCTCGTCCGTGTCACTCAGCAGGGCTCGCACGTCTTCAATCGTTGAGTCCGCATCCGGAAGGATGAGGTCCGAGTCGCGTAGCTCGTCGTCCGGTACGGCCGTGCCACTACTGCGCACCCGGTCTAGCAAGGCCTGAAGTGCCTTGCCGAGCTGATCTTGATCAGCTGCCGCAACGGCCTTGTCCACCGCCTCATCGAGCGAGTTGAGGCCGCGTACCGCTTCGTCGCTCAACTCCCATTGCCCTTCGTTGAGAATCCGGACGATCATCGAAGGTCTCCGTCATTGGCCGGCGCCTGCTGCGGCTGCTGCCCCTCAAAGGCAGGTGGCTGGGTGTAGTTGCCCTGGCTCGGCGCGGCTGCCGGTGGCAGCGATTCCGCTGGCGCCTGCTGCCCCTCAAGAGCCTGCGGAGCCGCCCCCGGCCCCGCACCGATGGCTGCCTTCATCCGGGCCAGCTCATTCTCGACGTCCGAAGTGGACGCCAGCTGTTCCAGCTCCATCGTGATGTCGTCCTTGGCAGTGCCAGTCGGATCATCAAGGGCGCCGCTGGCCAGCAGCTCGTCGATGGCGCCCGCACGGGCCTGCATCTGCGCCGTCTTGTCCTCGGCTCGCTGAATGGCGAGGCCGACATCGCCCATCTCCTCGCCGATACCGGAGAACGCCTCATTGATCCGAGTCTGGGCCTCGGCGGCCGAGTAGGTTGCTTTGATCGTCTCCTTGCGGGTACGGAAAGCGTCCACCTTCGCCTGCAGCCGCTGGCTGGCTCGGGTGAGCTTCTCCTCCTCCCCTTGCAACTGGGCGTGCTGCGTCTGGAGGTCGGTCAACTGCTGTTGCAGGCCGGACCGTCTGGTAAGGGCCTCCCGGGCCAGATCTTCCCGGCCAACCTCCAGTGCCTTCTGCGCCTGCTGTGTCAGCTTGTCCGCTTGAGTGTTGAGCTGGGTGGCTTGCAGCTCCACCCGCTTGCGGCTGGTTGCGACATCAGCTACCCCCCGGCGCACCTTCTGTAGGAGTTCAAGTTGTCGCTGGTAGGAGTAGTCGAGGGTTTGCCGTGGATCCTCAAGCTTGTCCAAGGCCTTATCGGTCCTGGCGCGAAAGATCATCGAGATGCGCTGAAAAATGCCGGCCATGACGAATTCGCTAGTCCTTCCACAATCGCGGATGGCGGTGGCGCCTACACAGGCCTCCACCGTATCCCCGCGGCGGTAAGCCCGTCGTCGCGGATAGGCGGGTAGTTTCGTCTTTGGGTTGTTCCCCTGACACAATCCGAGGGATCACTTCCTTCCCAGTCGGGGCAGAATTCGTACGCAACGCAGCGAGAGGGATGGGTTCGTGACACTCTTCCGCCGGAACACTTCACCAGAGCCGGCGACACCCGAACCGGTCACACCGGCCGGTCCGGGCGCGAAGAAGGATCGACCCACTCGGACGCGCAAGGAGGCTGAAGCCGCGCGTCGCCAGCGTGTCACCCGGACGCTGTCGAAAAAGGAAGCGCGGGTCGAGGCGAGCCGTCAATCTCGCGCGGAGCGGATGCGGCGAATGAGCACGGTCGAGGCGGCCCCAGAGAAGGTCCTGCTACGCGACTACGTCGACTCGCGCTTCAACCTAGGTGAATTCCTGCTGCCGAGCCTGGTGGTGATCTTGGCAATGACCTTCCTGGGCCAGGCGTTGCCGCGGGTCGCGGTGATCAGCACGCTGGTGATGTATGCATTCATCTTTGCCGTCATCGCCGACACGGCGATCATGTGGCGCGGCTTCAAGAAGCTGCTCGCCGCCCGGTTGCCCAGGACCTCTCCGCGCGGCCTGTTGATGTACGGCATGAATCGGGGAATCCAGATCCGCCGATTCCGAGTGCCGCCGCCCCGGGTAAAGCGCGGCACGAAGATCTGACGCAAATGTCGGAGAGGAAGTCCTATGGCCTGGCGGTGGGTTCCTGATCGTGAGCCGGATACTGGCATGAAGTCTCGTACGTTCGCGAGCCAAGGTGAGGCCGAGACGTGGCTTGGCGAGTTTTACCCGGAGCTGATTGCTGTGGGCGTTCAGACGGTCAGCCTGTACGAGGAAGATCGCCTGGTTTATGGTCCGATGAATCTCGGACCCGATCACGCAGAGTAGTGCCGACGCCGAGCTACATCCTTGACATCCGGCGCAGCTACGGTCAGGGCAGGCTGCTACTGCCCGGAGTTTCTGCGGTCGTGGTGCGAGATGACCTGGAACCTGGCAACTCCCACATCTTGCTGTTGAGGCGCTCCGACACCGGCCGGTGGAGTCTGCCAGCCGGGATCGTGGAACCGGATGAGCAGCCGGCGACGACCATTGTCCGCGAGCTGTTCGAGGAAACCCGGGTAAAGGCCCGCGCCGACCGGTTGGCACTACTTACGACCGATCCGGAGCTGACCTACCCCAACGGGGACCGTTGCCAGTACATCTCGATGACCTTCCGCTGCAGCTACCTCGCCGGGAAGGCTCAAGTCGGCGATGAGGAATCGATCGAGGTCGTCTGGTTCCGTACCGACCAGCTGCCCGATGAACTGCCCGCCTTGCTGCGCCGACGTATCGATACTGCACTGGCCGATCGCGAGGCCTGTGTCTTCGACTCCTGAACATTGCGAGCTGTGCATGGGACGATGACCTCGTGACGGAAACCCGACTGCAGGTGGTCTTCGATACGGCCGACCCGCATGCTCAAGCGCGGTGGTGGGCTGACGCCCTGCACTACGACGTCGAGGACCATACCGATGTGGTCGAGCACCTCCTCGGCGCTGGGCAGTTACAGTCAGCCGAGGTAATGGAGATTGACGGTCGACGGGTCTTCCGTGACGTCGCTGCATGCCGGGATCCCAGCGGCGCCCGGCCGCGACTATTTTTCCAGCGAGTGCCGGAGCCAAAGACGGCCAAAAACCGGGTCCATCTCGATCTCCAGGTGGGCGTAGAGCAGGCGCCGGCTGAGGTGGAGCGGCTGGTCTCTCTGGGCGCCACGGTGGCGTGGACGATTTCCGACCGTGGCCCGTTGACCACGACGTTGCGCGATCCCGAAGGCAACGAGTTCTGCATCACATAATTCGTTCGTTCGCTTGATCGCACCTGTGCGCCGCTCTCATCCTGGTGAACACTAGGGTTCGCGGACTCCGGGGCTGACGAACGGCGGCTTGTTGATCACGAACGGTTGTTCCCGGCCCCGGACGTCAACGAGCACTACATCGCCGTCTGCCAGTTCGGGTTTGAGGAGGGCAAGCCCGATACCGGTTTTGAGGGTCGGCGAGTACGTGCCTGATGTTACGAACCCGACCTCGCCGGCAGCCGGGTCTCGGACGCTCATGGTGGGCCGCGGAATACCGCGTCCTGTCGCCTTGAGCCCCCGAAGCAGCCGGTGCGGCCCCCGCTCCTTCTCGGCCCGCAATGCCGCCTCACCGAAGAATGCCTCCTTTTTCCAGCCCACTGCCCAGCTCAGGCCAGCCTGTACGGGGGTGATCTCCGGCGAGATGTCCTGGCCATGCAGCGGGTAGCCCATCTCAGTGCGCAGCGTGTCCCGCGCGCCGAGCCCCGCCGGCTGAAGCCCGTACGGAGCACCGGCGCTCGTGATCTTTTCCCATACCTCGACGGCGGCATCCACCGGCACGATCAGTTCATAACCCCGCTCACCCGTGTAGCCGGTTCTGCAGACGGTGAGGACGGCGTGAGCCGTGCTGACGGTGACAAAAGACATGTAGTGGTGACCGGCTGGAAAGCTGGCGGCGGTCAAGACTTCGTCAGACTCCGTGCCCTGGACCGCGAGGATGGCGAAATCCTCGTGCTGGTTTGCCACCGTGACGCCAGCCGGCGCGGCGTCAGCGAGCAGATCGGCCACTCGAGCGCAGTTGGCGGCGTTGGGGATCAGCAGCACATTCTCGGGCGATCTCAGGTAGGCGATCAGGTCGTCAACGACTCCGCCGGCGTCGTTGCAGAGCATCGTGTACTGGGCCTGCCCGGGGCGGATCTTGCGGAGATCGTTGCTGAGGCAGCGGTTGACGAAGTCCCCAGCATCGGGTCCGGAGATGGCGACCTTGCCAAGGTGGCTGACGTCAAAAACGCCCACTCCGTTCCGTACGGCGGCATGCTCGGCAAGCACGCCGGCCCCGGCGTACTCAAGCGGCATGAACCATCCGCTAAACGCTGCGAATTTTGCCCCCGCGGCAACATGCTGGCTATTTAGCGGCGACACCTTCAGGGCAGCGGCGCCGGAGCCTGCAGCAGCGTGCGGCGTGCCGGGCTCCATGATCACCGAACCTACCCCACCGGTGCATGGATTCGGCCTTGACCGGGATGGTCAAGAGCTAGCCTTTGACAGGCTCTGACGCTGTGGATCCCTGTGAAAGGTAGGCCACCTCCATGCCCACACCCCCGTTGCCGACACTTACCATCGCCCGGTCGGTACCGCGCAGCGCCGACGTGCTGGTTGTCGGCTTGTCGCTTGACGGCGCGGTGGGGGTACCGACGGACATCGAGCAGGCCTACACCAAACGGCTCGGCTCCGGTATCGCCGAACTCGCGCGCTCGATAGGCGCCAAGTCTGAGCTCGGCAGTCGCGCCACCTTGCCCGCTGCCGGCGACGGTCCGCGGGTCGTCGTCGTCGGGGTTGGCAATGGCGATTCTGGTCCTGACGACATCCGGCAGGCGGCCGGAACCGGTGTGCGCCAGGCCAATTCGCTGGCGGACAACGGGAGATTGTCTGTCGCGATTTCCCTCGGCGAGGGGACCGAGGCGGCACGAGCAATAGCTGAGGGTGGCTTGTTGGGCAGCTATCGCTACGCCGTCCTTGGCTCTCAGACCAACGGTTCACAATCAGGCGCTGGAATCGAGGCGATCACAGTCGTCAATCCGACAGGCGCGAAGAAGGACGTGGCTGACGCCGCCCAGATCGTTGCTCGTGCTGTGGTAACCGCCCGCGAGTGGGTCAACCTGCCTCCGAACCTGCTTTATCCCGATTCCTTCGCCGAGGACGTCCGCGCGCTGGTACGGCCGTCACCGATCACGATCGAGGTGTTGGACGAAAAGGCTCTCCAACGAGATGGCTATGGCGGGCTCCTGGCCGTGGGGGCAGGCTCGTCGCGACTTCCTCGGCTCGTTCGATTGGGCTACCGGCCCCGCGGCGCCAAGTTCCATCTGGCGCTGGTGGGCAAGGGCATCACGTTCGACTCCGGCGGTCTCAATATCAAGCCGGCCGACGCCATGTACACCATGAAGTGCGACATGTCGGGAGCGGCCGCGGTGTTCGCCGCGACCAAAGCGATTGCCGATCTTGGGCTGAAGCTCAAGATCAGCACTTATGGGGCGTTGGCTGAAAACCTGCCGTCCGACACGTCATACCGGCCATCGGACGTGCTGACCATCTATGGCGGCAAGACCGTGGAGAACGGCAACACCGACGCCGAGGGCCGACTTGTTCTTGCGGATGGACTGGCACGGGTTGGTGAAGACCGTCCAGATCTGGTGGTGGACGTGGCAACTTTGACCGGGGCCTGTGTCGTGGCTCTCGGTGCGCGCACCGCCGGATTAATGGCGTCGAATGATGAAACCGCCAACCTGCTGATCGACGCTGCCAGGGCAGCCGGTGAGGAGGTGTGGCAGCTCCCTATCCCGCGTGAGACTCGGGCTCGGCTTGATTCCAAGGTGGCCGACCTGCGCTCGACAGGTACGGACCGAGCGGGTGGCGCCCTTCTGGCCGCCGCCTTTCTCCGCGAGTTCGTCCCCGAGGGCACTCGGTGGGCTCACCTGGATATCGCCGGTCCGGCCTTTCACGACGGTGAGCCGTACGGATATGTCGCGCCCGGAGGGACCGGCGCTGGAGTCCGCACCCTGATTGCGCTGGCAGGGAATCTCGCACAGTAGTCAGACATTCGGGCTGGCCGCCGCCGACCAGTAAGGCAGGTGAGCGCTCGCTCTATCTGGAACAGGCGAAGTCCTTGCCCAGGACCAGTAAGAAACCGGGGCTGCCGTGCTGGCAGTGCCCCGGCATCGCTGTGCTCCATCCATGCTCACGACGCCCCTGCCAGCACGGCGCGAGTGGGACGCCGCCCCCCAAACCCCACGAGGTTGTTAGGCGTGTCCTGCGGTGCCGACGTACCACCCGACCCGTATTCGGAGACGACGCGGAGGTCGGTCCGGTTCAACGGGGACTAGATGCAGGGCGGGTTCAGCGGAGATCCGGATGCTTCTTGTTGCGGGTGTTGTAGTCGCGCATCCGCTGCGGATAGCCGACTACAGCAGCGTCATACCCGGGAATCTGTAACGACTCCGCAAAGGCATAAGCCCATTCCGGTGACGGCACTACCCGGCGCGTCCACTCACCGTCAAAGGCGACAAGCAGGAGCGTCGTCTGGGTCACTGCCGTCTTCGGCTCGATGAACGCCTCCACACCTCGACGGGTCCGGACGAATTGAGTGAGGTGCTGGGTGACCGAGTCATCAATGGTGCGGCTCCCGCTGGCCCCGCGGCGACCACGCCTGACCCGCCCTGTGGTCCGCCTGAGCCAACTCATGCGCCAAGTATGGCGCTCGTGCGACTGCGAAGATGTCAACCATGGCGGCTTCGTACGACGTTGTGGTGCTCGGCGGAGGGAGCGGGGGTTATGCCTGTGCTCTTCGAGCGGCCCAGCTCGGTCTGTCTGTGGCCATGGTGGAGCAGGACAAGGTGGGCGGAACCTGTCTCCATCGCGGCTGCATCTCCACCAAGGCGCTGCTCCACGCGGCAGAGGTGGCCGACGCCGCGAGGGATGGCGCCCGCTTCGGTGTTCACGCAACCATTGACAAGATCGACCTGGCCGAGATCCAGGAGTACGCCAACTCCGTGGTCAATCGGCTCTATTCCGGCCTCACGGGACTGGTGCACGCTGAAAACATCACCGTCGTTCACGGAGAGGGCGCGCTCGTTGTGGCGGAAGACAAGGCTGCCGTTCGAGTGGCCGGAGAGGACCTTTCCGGGTCCTACGTCGTGTTGGCCAGCGGATCGGTCCCCCGTACGCTTCCCGGCGTCGAGGTGGATGGCCATCGGGTAATTACCAGCGATCATGCGCTCACCTTGGAACAATTGCCCGGGTCGGCACTCGTGCTCGGCGGCGGCGTCGTGGGCGTGGAATTCGCTAGCGCGTGGCGGTCATTGAGTGTCGACGTCACTGTCGTGGAAGCGATGCCACGTCTAGTGCCGTCCGAAGACCCGGCAATATCCGCCGCTCTGGAACGTGCATTTCGCCGGCGCAAGATCGGAATGCGCACCGGAGGTGCCGTGCAAAGCTGCCAGCTGAGCGATCATGGTGTGACCGTCCGGCTGGAGGACGGCATGGAGTTGACCGCCGACGTGGCGTTGGTCGCGGTGGGGCGGGGACCACGGAGCGATGGGCTTGGCTATGCCGAGACTGGGGTCAGGCTGGATGGAGGCCTGGTCACTACCGACGAGCGATTGCGCACGTCCGTACCGGGGATCTATGCGGTCGGTGATCTTGTTGCCGGAGCGCAACTTGCTCACCGTGGATTCGCCCACGGGATTTTCGTGGCCGAAGACATCGCCCACCATATGCAGCGGTTCCCGAGCGCACCGATCCCGATCAAGGAGGCCGACATTCCGCGGGTCACCTACTGCGACCCTGAGATTGCCGCCGTCGGCCTATCCGAGGAGGCGGCCAGCAACAGATTCGGTGACATCGAAACCCGCAGCTATGACCTGGCCGGCAACGGCAAGTCCCAGATGTTGAAGACGTCCGGATTCGTCAAGATCGTCCGGCGCCAGGAAGGGCCGGTGGTGGGCGTACACATGATCGGCTCGCGGGTCAGCGAGTTGATCGGCGAAGCCGAATTGATCACCGGCTGGGAAGCATTCCCCAGCGACGTGGCCTCCTACATTCACGCCCATCCAAGCCAAAGCGAGGCCTTGGGCGAGGTGCACCTCGCCTTGGCTGGCAAGCCGCTGCATACGCATAGCTGACAGTCCCCTGCTTGGCTAGGCTGATGCGCATCCGACCGACGGTCAGCTCGACGAAGGAGTCCTAACCACGATGTCGACTTCAGTGACACTTCCGGCGCTTGGGGAAAGCGTGACCGAGGGCACCGTCACGCGGTGGCTAAAGCAAGTGGGCGACACTGTCGACGCCGACGAGCCTTTGCTGGAGATCTCCACCGACAAAGTCGACACCGAGATCCCGTCGCCGGCCTCTGGGGTATTGCTGGAGATCAAGGCGCGAGAAGACGAGACAGTGGAGGTCGGTGCCGTTCTGGCACTGATTGGCGATGCCAGCGAGGCAGGCGGTGGTGCGGACACCGAAGCCCCACCCGACGTGGAGCAACAGGCAGCGACCGGGCCGCAGGCGACACCGGGCACGGGGGTTAGCGACCAGGGCGCGCCAATCACGAGTTCCGCCGCGGATGAACCGAGGGCAGCCGAAGCAACCCCAGCTGGGCAGCCGGCCGCTGCCGGCCCCAGCGGTGATGGTGCCGCACCAGGCACCGAAGTGACTCTGCCAGCCCTGGGCGAGAGCGTCACGGAAGGTACGGTCAGCCGCTGGTTGAAGCAGGTCGGTGACGAGGTCCAGGCTGATGAACCGTTGCTTGAGATCTCCACTGACAAGGTCGACACCGAGATTCCGTCACCCACGTCGGGAGTCCTGCTGGAAATTCGCGTGCAGCAGGACGAGACCGTCGAGGTCGGGTCCGTGCTCGCCCTCGTCGGTGAACCGGGTGCGGCACCAGCGGAGACTGAGCCTGAACCTGAGCCACAGCCCGAACCGCAACCACCGCCACAGCCTGAGCCCGAAGCAGAGCTCCAGCCTGGACCGCAAGCCGAGTCGGAGCCACAACCTGAGCCGCAAGTCGAGGCGGCACCCGGGCCCGGACCGGAACCCCAGCCGTCGGCCACGGCAACCGCGGCCGCTCCCGCGGCGTCCGCGGCAACCCAGGCGCCGGCAGACGCCGAGGCCGGCTATGTCACGCCTCTGGTACGCAAGCTGGCCAGGGAACACGGTCTGG
>Ga0126312_10000798_pt1 | contig 19753 bp, 18 predicted proteins | sample Plot104A_FD_92537 | JGI IMG/M metagenome (GOLD analysis project Ga0126312, IMG submission 92537) | Serpentine soil microbial communities from UC McLaughlin Reserve, CA, USA - Plot104A | ecosystem: Environmental > Terrestrial > Soil > Grasslands | place: USA: UC McLaughlin Reserve, Lake County... | reverse complement strand
CGCTTCACGGAGGACCTGAACCAGTATGAGATCGGGCGGCGCCTCGGCGTCTCCCAGATGCAGGTCTCGCGGATCATGCGCAAGGCGCTTCGCAAGCTCCTGGCCGCGGTGCAGGGGGAGGCCCTCCGAGCGTAGGTTCCCGTGACGCGCGGTTTCCGTCGTGGCGGCGCTGGGTAGAGGCGCCGCCAGGAGGTGATTCGATGAGCCTCATCGACAAGCTGACCGGCCGGCTCAAGAAGGCCGCGGGGGACCTGGCCGACGATCCTTCGCTGCGGCGCGAGGGCGCCAAGGAGGAGCTCAAGGGAGAGAAGAAGGAAGAGCTCGAGCGCGCCGAGCGAGAGGTGGAGAAGAAGGCGCAGGAGGTTGGGGACCTCGAACGCAGGACCTGAGCGGGCCCGGTGTAGCCCGCTCACAGGCCGGGCGCACGGCCTCTTGAGCTGAGGGCCCCGTGTCCTCGACCTACCCGCCGATCGGCGACTACGGGCTGATCGCCGACTGTCACGCGGCGGCCCTCGTCTCACGGATGGGGTCGGTCGATTGGTGTTGCACGCCGCGCATGGACTCGGGCGCGTGCTTCGCCCGCCTGCTGGACTGGGAGGGGGGCGGCTTCTGCTCGATCGAGCCGGCCGACGAGGAGGACGAACCGTCCTTTCGCGCTTACGAAGAGGGGACGCTCGTCCTCGTGACGAGGTTCCGAAGGCACCGGGGGGAGGCGCGCCTGATCGACTGCTTCACGACCACCGAGGAGGATGACCGCCCGTCTCATTGGCGCGAGCTGGTGCGCATCCTCGAGGGGGAGGCCGGCACGTTCCATTACCGGCTGCGGATCGTCCCTCGGTTCGACTACGGGGCGGTCGACCCCTGGATCCGCCATCACGGCAATGGCTTGTTCAGCGCGATCGGCGGCGACGACGCCCTGCTCATCTGGAGTGACGCCACTCTCGACACACCGGACCGCCACCGGCTCGAGGCCGACGGTACGGTGCGTGCCGGCGAGCGGGTGCGGCTCTCGCTCACCTGGGTCGATCCAGCGGAGATCGATGCCGAGCGGCGGTGGGCCCCCGGCGATCCCGAGCGCCTCGATCGCCACGTCGACGAGACCATCCAGTGGTGGCGCCAGTGGAGCTCGCGGAACGGGCTGAGGGGCGCGGACGCCTCGTCTGCGGTGCGCTCGACCGTAGTCCTGAAGGCGTTGACGTACGCGCCCACCGGGGCGCTCGCCGCCGCCGCCACGACATCCTTGCCCGAGGGAAGGGGCGCGAAGGGGCAACGCAACTGGGACTACCGATATAGCTGGATCCGCGATTCGGCGCTCGCGGTTCGCTCCCTGGCCCGAGTCGGCTTCGAGGGGGAAGCCGAGGCGTTTCGGCGCTTCATCGAACGGAGCGCGGCGGGCAACGCCAAGGATCTCCAGATCATGTATGGGCTGGCGGGAGAGCGCCGGCTCGACGAGCACGCGCTCGATCATCTCGAGGGCTACAACGGGGCACAGCCCGTGAGGATCGGGAACAGCGCCGTGAACCAGATGCAGCTCGACGCCTACGGGCAACTTCTCGAGCAGAGTTGGCGCTGGTATGAGCGCGGCCATGAGCCCGACGACGACTACTGGCGGTTCATGGTCGAGCTGGTCGAGGCGGCCATCGCGCATTGGCAGGAGCCCGACGCAGGCTTTTGGGAGTGGCGTGGCGAGCCCAGGCACTTCGTCCACTCCAAGGCGATGTGCTGGGTCGCGCTGGACCGGGGGCTGAAGCTCGCCGAGCACTGCATGAGGAAGGCTCCGGAGAGGCGATGGAGGGAGGTTCGGGATCAGATCCGGAGGGCGATCGAGACGCGGGGCTACGACGAGGATCGCGGGATCTTCCTCCAGGCCTTCGGAGAGCCCGATCTCGACGCGGCGCTGCTTCGCCTGCCCACCGTCGACTTCGTGGCGTACGACGACGAGCGCATGGTTCGAACGGTGGATGCGATCGCCGACGAGCTCGGCTTCGAGGGTCTGTTGCGCCGGTACACGAGCGACGACGGGATCGACCGCGAGGAGGGCGCGTTCGTGGCCTGCAGCTTCTGGCTCGCGGAGTGCCTGGCGCGTCAGGGACGTGCCGAGCGGGCTCGGGCGGTGTTCGACCGCACGATCGCCGCGTCAAACGGGCTCGGCCTCTTCTCCGAGGAGTACGACCCAGAGGAGGAGCAGCTCCTCGGCAACTTCCCTCAGGCCCTCAGCCACCTCTCGCACCTAGAAGCTGTCGTCGCTCTGACCGAGGCCGAGGCCGCCCTCAGCGCCCGGCCGGCGTGAAGCCGCCACCAGGCCCGCGGCGGACGCGACGCGGTGGGGCTGCCCCGAGCGCGAGCTCGCGGGCGCGAAGCTCCTCGCAGGTACGGCGCGTGATCGCGTAGACGACAAAGGGCAAAAGCACAGTGAGCGCGCGGTAGATCCAGATCTGTACCTCGTACTTGATCCCGATCTGCACGAAAGCCCGGTCCGCCGATCCCGCGAAGAAGACGGTCGCCACGAAGCTGAACAGCGCCGCCCCGACGGCCGTCCGCACCGGAGCGTCGCGAGGCCGATCGAGCACGTTGTGCTGCGATCGGTCGCCGGTGATTCGGCGCTCGATTGATGGCCACGCAAACAGGAAGCCGAACACCGCAAGTGGAAACAGAGCCCCGCCCCAGAACGGATTAGGGACGAGGGTGTAGCTGCCGATCTTGACGTCGAACCCGGGCACGAGGCGTAGGGCTCCGATCAGCCAACCGAGGTACCAATCGGGTTGGGCGCCGTTCGTCGCCTGATAGGTGTGGTACGGCCCCCACAGCCAGATCGGGTTGATCTGGATCAGTCCGCCCATTATGAAGAGGATCCCCGCCACCGCGAGCATGAGCCCGATCGAACGCAGCGCATAGCCAGGCCACATCGGGATGCCGACCACGTTTCGCTCGGTGCGCCCGGGGCCGGCGAACTGCGTGTGGTGGGGTCTCGCGATGAATACCAGGTGGATGGTGATCAGGGCTGCGAGGAGGATCGGCAGGATCAGGACGTGGGCGATGAACATCCGGGAGAAGAACTCGCTCGTCCCCGGGAACTGACCGTCCCATGCGAGGGTCGCGAAATCCGCCCCGAGTACGGGAAGCGACAGCGCCACCGCGTAGCCGATCGCGAGCCCCATCCCTGAGAGCAGATCGTCCAGAAGCGAGTAACCCAGGTAACCCTCGAAGACGGCGACCATCAGCATCGTGAGCCCGATGTAGTAGTTGACGTCTCGTGGCTTCCTGAACGCCCCGGTGAAGAAGATCCGCATCAGGTGCATCGTGATCGCGGCCACGAACACGAGGGCCGCCCAGTGATGCGTCTGGCGCATCAGAAGCCCGGCCGGCACGTCGAAGGAGAGGGACAGTCCGGACTCATACGCCTTGGTCACCTCCTGGCCGACTAGCGGTCCATAGGAGCCCTGATAGGTCGTGTCGGCGGTGCTCGGGGAGAAGAAGAGGGCCAGGAAGATGCCGGTGGCCACCAGGACCACGAACGAGTAGAGGGCGATTTCGCCGAGCAGGAAGGACCAGTGGTCCGGAAACACGTATCGAAGCGTCTTGCGAAGGAACGCTGCTCCGCCCGTCCGCTCCTCGACGGCCTCGCTTACCCGCCGGATCACGATTCCCGGACCCCCGACCAGGCCGGCCCGACGTTGCCGGACAGAGGCCCGGCGGCTACGAGGTTTCCGTCCGCGTCGATCGAGAGCGGCAGCTGAGGCAGCGGCCGCCCGGCTGGCCCGAACACGACTTCTCCCGCGCGCAAGACGTCGAAGGTCGAGTAGTGGCAGGGACAGACGAGCGCCGGACCCGGTTGCTGCGGCGGATACAGCGGCTTGCGGAAGAGGTTTACGGCGCAGCCGGCGTGGGTGCAGACCTTCGAGAAAGCGAGAATCCCCGAGGGGGCCCAGCTGGCCCTCTCAGGCGGCAGCTCGAGGTCGCGCGGGTCGACACGTACCACAACCACGCTGGCCGCGAGCTCCTCATGGTCGACGCCTTCCGCGAAGGCGGTGAGGAAGCTGCCCGCGCTGAGGTCCGCCGCGGGCACCGCGAGCCCGTTCTCGTCAACGAGACGGATGCCCCGCTCCCAAGGGCTGGCGCGCAGCCGATCATCGACGGCGGGGCCCAGCGAGGCGAGCGGCACGATCACGGCGGCTCCGAGGGCCGTGCCGGCAACTCCGGCCGCCGCGCCCAGCAGGCGCCGGCGCGAGATCCCCTCGCCCCCGGCACGGAAGGTCACGGCTAGCTCTGCGCCCTCCGTATGGCCCGCGTCCGGATGGGCGAACTCCGGGCGCTGCTCCTCGCGTTCCTCCTGGAGCACCACCGCCTTGCCCGTGACGATCGCGGCGGCGGCGAGACAGATCAGCGCGAGTCCGATTCCGAGGCCGAGCACCTGGGTGTCGGCTTTGGCGATGTAGGCGGCCACGAAGCCCGCGGCGGCGAGCGCGGCAAGCAGGAGCAGGGTCACGACCGCGAGCTCGGCAGGCCGCGAGGGGCTCGTCCGGCGCTCGCGGAGTCCCTCTTCCTCGCCGTCCCCGGATCGGCGCCTTCGCGAAAAGAGCAGCGTGGCTGCGGCCACCAGATAGCGGCAGAGCCGTCGCGCGATTGCCTTCACAGCATCCATTCCCTAGCCGCCCCCGCGCCTGCTCTCTCCGATCAGCCTGGCGGTGAGGAGCAGCGCCGCCGCGGCAAGGAACCACGCCACCATCCCCTCGGGAACCGGACCGATATGCCCGATGCCCCAGCCACCCGCGTCATCCGGCTGCTGGATGTCGGCCACGTAGCGTGCGATCGAATCGACGCCGTGACGGTCGATCAGCTCGCGGTTGAAGCGCGGCATCAGGTAGGGGCCCATGCGCAGGGCCTCGGCGACCTGCGTCGAGGTCGAGTCCTTGAGCGTGGGCGCAGCGACCCCGGTCGCGACCCCGCCCTCTGCCGTGATCGAGTGACAGCCCGCGCAATGGGAGGTGAACAGCTGTTGGCCTTCCGTCGACGACCCCCGCTCGGGGTGAACGGCCGGGATGCGTGGGCCTCCGAAGGATGCGACGTACGCCACCAGCGCCTGGATCTGACGCTCCGAATACCGGGGGCGGGCGCGCGTCGGCACCTGACCGGGGTAGCTCAGCGGCATGCGTCCGGTGCGCAGGTAGAAGTCGGTCGCGGCGGCGCCAGTGCCGCGCAGGGAGGGCCCCTGGTCGGGGACTCCGCGGGCGTCAAACCCGTGACACGAGGAGCACTCCTCCTGGAAGAGCCGGTGGCCGCGGTCGACGAGCGCCACGTTCTGCTTCTCGCCGCTCGACGCCCTTGACTCGCCTGGCTGCGCGACCGCCGGGGCAAGCCACAGAACTCCTGCGCCGAGCGCGAGCGCCGCCGCCGCGACCGCCAGCATCCGCTCGGGGCCCTCGGTCACCGGAGCCTCGCTCGCCTACGTTCGGCGATCAGCACCCCGACGCCGAACGCGCCGAGCTCGGCCCCGATCAGCACCAGCCAGAGTCCGAAGGCGAGGCCGTTGCAGGTTAGGACGACCCCGGCGCCGATCAAGGGAGGTGCGAAGCTCGTGTCGCCGATGGTCCGAGCGGGATCGGACTCGAGCGGCGAGAGCGCCAGATAGCCGGCGATCACGGCGGCGCTTGCAGCAGCGGCGGCGAACGCGATCAAGGGCACAGTCGCCTCCCCCCAAATGAGCAGCACGAGCGCCCAGGCGCCAACCCACAGCCCCCACGCCCCGAACGTCAGCGCGGCCCGCCTCACGGCGCCCGCTCCTCGCGCTCCCGCAGGTCGAGCAGGGGGGCATATGAGCGGATCGGCGGCAGCGAGGCGAAGTTCAGCCGGGGCGGGGGAGAGGTCGTGGCCCACTCGAGCGTCTGGCCCGCCCAAGGGTCGTGTCCGGCTGGCACTCTGCGGCGTAGGGAGACCACGAGGTTGACGACGAACGCGAGCACGCCGGCTGCGATCACGAAGGCGCCGGCGGTTGCGAGCGCGTTGTTCGTCGTCAGGCCCGCGTTCGGGGAGTAGTCGGCGACGCGACGCTGCATCCCGTCGTAGCCCAGCAGGAACATCGGAAAGAACGTGAGGTTCACCCCGACGAACAGCAGCACGAACTGCACCCGTCCGAGCCATTCGCGTAGCATCGCCCCGGTCGCCTTCGGGAACCAGTAGTAGGCGGCGGCAAACGCGCCCATCATGCTGCCCCCGAACAGCGTGTAGTGGAAGTGGGCGACCACGAAGTACGTGTCGTGGACGTGGTAGTCCAGTGGCGGTGAACCGACGATGATCCCGGTCAGCCCGCCGATCAGAAACAGCGACAGGAAGCCGAGCGCGAACAGCATCGGAGCGCGAAGCAGGATCGCCCCTCCGATCATGGTCGCGATCACGTCGAAGTACTCGACGCCGGCGGGAATCGCCAGCGAGGTTGAGGTGAGAGAGTAGTACTGGTTGTTGACCTGGCCCGTGGCGAACATGTGATGCGCCCACACGGTCATCGAGAGACCGGTGAAGGCGAACAGGGAGATAATTAGCGCCGGATAACCGAACAGCCTTCTGCGCGAAAACGTCGCCGCCACCTCCGCGACCACGCCCAGGAAGGGGAAGAACATCACGTACACGACCGGATGCCCGTAGAACCAGAACAGATGCTGGTAGGTGGCGGGCCCACCCGGGGTGTCGAAGACGGGGCCGAGATGGCGGTCCGCGAACAGCAGTCCCATGGCAACCACCAGGACCGGAAACGACGTGACGGTCATCGCGCAGGTGAAGAACGTGGCCCAGCAGAATGGCGGCATCCGGGTGATCGACATCTGTGGCGCCCGGTGCCGAAGGAGCGTCAGCATGATCGTCGCGGCGACGAGGGCCATGCCGCTCACCGCCAGAGCGACGCCGATGATCCACATGTCCATCCCGGTGCCGGGGCTGGCCTGCTCCCCGGAGAGCGGGTAGAACGCGGTCCAGCCGGCCTTGCCCGCGCCGCCGGACGTCATGAACCCCGCATACATGGTGAACCCCCCGCCCGCGTACAGCCAGAAGCCCAGCGACGCCAGGCGGGGGGCGGCGACGTCCGCAGCGCCGACCTGCAGCGGCACGAAGTAGAGGCCGAGCGCAAGGGCGAGCGGCGTTACGACCAGGTAGATCATCCCGGAGCCGTGAATAGTGAAGAGCTGGTCGTAGGTGTCGGTGGAGACGAACTGGAGCCCAGGTTGCGCAAGCTCGCTTCGCATCAGCAGGGCCAGGAAGCCGCTGGCCAGGAAGAAGACCAATGCCAGCGCCGCGGTCCGCGCGGCGACTCGCTTGTGGTCGATCGAGAGCGCCCACTCGAATGGCCCCACCCGGGGCAGCGGCTGGGCGACCGTGCTCATTCAGGCCCCCCGGAGGCTGACCGCGCGCGCCGCTCCCGGCCCTTGAGCCAGCGGTCGAAGTCGCCTCGCTCCATGGAGACGAGCTCGAATTCCATGCCGTCGTGGCCGAGCCCGCAAAACTCGGCGCAGCGGCCCGTCGTACTCACGCCGGGTTCCACGGTCAGGTCGAACTCGCTGACGCGGTCGGGGAAGGCGTCTCGCTTGAAGCGGAGCGCGGGAACCCAAAACGAGTGGATCACGTCCCGCGACGTGATCTCGAACCGCACGGGCACCCCGGATGGAACCGCCAGCATCGGGGGCCGCTGGGTGTTGCCGGTGACGGTTACGCCGCTGCCGGGATAGCTGAACCGCCAGCCCCACTGGAAGGCGACGACGCGGACGCTGTATTGCGGGTCGCCGGCCACCGCGTCGACCCGGTCCTCGGTGCGGAACGTGGAGACGAGCAGGACGACCACGGTCGCGGTGACGAGCGCGACCCAGACCCCCTCCAGTTGCTTGAGGCCTCGGACCTGGCGCGGCGACATATCCTCGCGGTCCCGATACCGGATCGCCGCGTATGCGATCGCCGCCAGGACGAGGACAGCGACCGCGATCGCGATCGCCATGTACAGGGTGAAGAGCCCCCGGAAGTCGCTTGCGGTGCTCTCGGCCGGGAGCGCCATCACGCCCGGCTCAGTGGCGCTTGCTCTCCACCGCCAGGGCCAAGCCGGCGAGCCCGACGAGGCCGGCAGCTTTGGCGAGCGCCCGGCGATGCTTGCTGAGCGCGAGCTGGAGGCTTCGCCTACGAGCGTCCTCGAACCGCCCATGGGTTCCGTGGTCTCCCGGAATGGGCTCGAACAGGTTGCCGTCGCGCCCGCCGTCAACCCGCTCGTCGGTGAGCTGTGCCTCGTAGCCGTTGCGGGCCAGGTAGCGATCGACCAAGGCGGGAAGGAGCTTATTCCCCCAGACAACTTTCAGGGTAGGGCCGCCCACATGGACCTCCCGCCGGCGATGCGCGGCCGCCCACACGATGGCGTCGGCGGCCACCTCGGGCTGGTAGATCGGGGGCACCGGCTGCGGGTGGCGGTCCATCTTCGTCCTGCAGATCTCGAACTGCGGGGTGTTCAAGGCGGGAAGCTCGACCATCGTCACGTGCACGTGACTCTTGTCATGAAGGAGCTCTGAGCGCAGCGACTCGGTGAAGCCCTTGATCGCGTGCTTGGCGCCGCAGTAGGGAGCCTGCAGAGGGATGCCGCGGTAGGCGAGGGCGGAGCCGACCTGCACGATGACGCCGCGGTCCCGACGACGCATCCTGCGCAGCGCCGCCATCGTTCCCCAGACAACTCCGAGATACGTGACTTGCGTGGCCCGGGCGTACTCGTCCGGCTCGATCTCGACGAAGGGCGCGAACACTGTGGTCATTGCGTCGTTGACCCAGACATCGATCGGGCCGAGTTCTGCCTCGACAGCCGCCGCGGCCGCTTCGACCTGGTCGTGATCGGCGACGTCGCCTCGCAGGACCAGGGGCTCGCCACCCGCCTCCGTTACCTCTTGTGCCGCTCCGGCAAGGGAATCGGAACCGCGAGCGATCAAGCCCACTCGATCGCCTCGCCCCGCGAACGCCTTCGACGCTGCCCGGCCAACGCCGGCGGAGGCGCCGGTGAGAACCACGACCTTGCTCACGGGTGCAGCAGGACCTTGATCGCGCCGTTCTCCTTCTTTTGGAACAGCTCATAGGCCTCGGGGGCCTCATCGAGTGGCACGTTGTGCGTGGCGAGGTCCTCCGTGCCCAGTGGATCGGAGTCGTGCGACAAGAGGGGAAGGATGTCGTCCGTCCATCGCTTGACATTCGCCTGGCCCATGCGGATCTGTACCTGCTTGTCGAACAGCTCCATCATGGGCACGGGATCGATCGCTCCGCCGTAGACGCCGACGATCGACAGCGTCCCGCCGCGCCGCACGGTGTCGATGGAGTCCAGGAGCGCCCGCATGCGATCGATGCCGGCCTTCTCGATCACCGCGGAGGCGACGCTGCCGGGCAAAAGCCCCGCCGCCTGGTGCGCGAGCTTTCCGACGATGTCGCCGTGCGCCTCCATCCCTACGGCCTCGATCACCGAGTCGGTGCCGCGGCCGGCGGTCATCTCGCGGATCACCTCGGGGACGTCGTCGTACTCGCGGGCGTCCAAGGCCTCGATGTCGTAGCGGCGCGCCAAGTCAAGTCGCTCGGGCACGAGGTCGACCGAGATCACCCGGGCGCCGCGGTGGCGCGCGATCCGGCTCGACATCTGCCCGATCGGCCCGAGCCCGTACACGGCTACCGATCCGCCCTCGGGGACGGCGGCGTACTCGACGGCCTGCCAGGCAGTCGGCAGGACGTCCGAGAGATAGACGAACCGCTCGTCGGAGTGGCCCTCCGGCACCTTGATCGGCCCGAAGTGGGCCTGCGGCACCCGGAGGTACTCCGCCTGGCCACCGGGCACCTCCCCGTAGAGCTTCGTGTAGCCCAACAGCGAGGCGCCCTTCCCATAATCACGGACCTGCGTGGTCTCGCATTGCGAATAGAGGCCCTGGTCGCACATGAAGCAGCGGCCGCATGAGATGTTGAACGGAACGACGACCCGGTCCCCCGGCGCGATATGGCGCACCTCCGAGCCGACTTCCTCGACGATCCCGATCGGCTCGTGACCCAAGACGTCGCCCTCCTCCATGAACGGGCCCATCACCTCGTACAGGTGCAGGTCTGAGCCGCAGATTCCGCTGGACGTGATCCGGACGATGGCGTCGGTGGGCTCCTCGATCCGCGGGTCGGGGACGTCATCCACCCGAACGTCCCGCTTGCCGTGCCAGGTAACTGCCTTCATCCTTCATCCTCCGTCGTTCGACACCAGGGACGCCAAGGCCCGTACCCGCGAGCGGCTTCCTGAAATCCAGGTGTTAGGTGCCCGCGTGCTCCACAGGCGGTCAGCTTCCTTACTCCGGGGGTTCGCCGGCGTCGCGCCGGGAACCCGACCACTTGCATGCCTGTGCGAGGAGAAGGGTCCATGCTCGGACGCACGAGCTGGGCGATCCCGGAAGGCTACATCCCGGGCTGGAGCCACGGGCCCGAACCCGAGATGGAGAGCCACGAGACCGCGTGTCTTCTGAATGCGGGTGACGAGGAAGCCAAGGTCGAGATCACCGTCTACTTCGACGACCGGGAGCCCGCTGGCCCGTACGAGCTCACCGTGCCTCCGCGGCGCACGAAGCACGTTCGCTTCAACGAGCTTCGCGATCCCGAGCCGATCCCGCGCGACGCCGACTACGCGAGCGTGATCCGCTCCAGTGTGCCGATCGTGGTCCAGCACACGCGGCTCGACTCCCGCCAAGCCGAGAACGCAGTGCTGTCAACGATTGCCTATCCCGGGTGGGACGGGCGGGAATAGGAGGACCAGGATGTCGGAGACGGTTGGGGCCTTCATTTTGAGGCGTCTGCACGAACATGGCATTGAGCACGTGTTCGGATATCCCGGGGATGGGATCAACGGGATCCTGGGGGGCTTTCACGAGCACGGCGACAAGGTCGAGTTCGTCCAGACCCGCCACGAGGAGATCGCGGCCTTCGCCGCGACCGCGCACGCGAAGCTCACGGACGAGGTCGGCGTCTGCATGGCGACCTCGGGCCCCGGCGCGATCCACCTGCTCAACGGCCTCTACGACGCGAAGCTCGACCACCAACCAGTGGTCGCGATCGTCGGCCAGCAGAAGACCTTCTCGCTGGGCTCCAACTACCAGCAGGAGGTGGACCTCAACACCCTGTTCAAAGACGTTGCCTCGGAGTTCGTCCAAGTCTGCATGTCCCCGCCCCAGATCCGGCACCTGATCGACCGCGCGGTCCAGATCGCAACGGCCTCCCGCTCGGTTACCTGCGTGATCATTCCCGAGGACATCCAGGAGGCGGACTTCGACGAGCCTCCGCGCGAACACGGCGTCGTCTACACCTCCCCAGACGGCAGCTTGCCTTCCCGGGTGATGCCGCCAGAGCGAGAGCTGCGACGGGCCGCCAACGTGCTCAACGAGGGTGAGAGGGTTGCGATCCTAATCGGCCAGGGCGCCAAGCATGCATCCGACGAGGTGATCGAGGTGGCCGACATCCTTGGCGCCGGTGTCGCCAAGGCGCTCAACGGACGCGACGTTCTCCCGGACGATCTCCCGTTCGTCACCGGGCCGATCGGCCTCTTGGGCTCTAAGCCGACGCACGAGATGATGGCGGACTGCGACACGCTGTTGATGATCGGCTCCTCCTTCCCGTACGCTGAATGGCTCCCCGAACCCGGAGAGGCGCGAGGGGTGCAGATCGACCTCGACGCCCGCCTCATCGGGATCCGGTATCCGATGGAGGTCAGGCTCGTCGGCGACTCCGGGGACACCCTGCGGGAGCTGATTCCGCTGCTCGAACGAAAGCAGGATCGCTCCTGGCGTGAGCAGCTAGAGCGCGAGGTCGAGCGCTGGTGGGAGATCCTTCAAAAGCAAGCAGGGGACGAGGGCACCGCCGGACGGCTCAACCCGCTGCTGGTCTTCCACGAGCTCAGCCCGCGACTGCCCGACGAGTGCATCGTCACCGCCGACTCAGGCTCCGCCACGAACTGGTGGGCCCGTCACCTCAAGCTTCGCAAGGGAATGAAGGCTGCTCTCTCCGGCACGCTCGCGACGATGTGCCCGGGAGTGCCGTACGCGTTCGCAGCGAAGTTCGCCTATCCGGACCGACCCGTGATCGCGTCGCTTGGGGACGGGGCGATGCAGATGCTGGGCATCAACGCGCTGATCGACATCGCGAATAGGTACGAGCGCTGGTCGAACAAGCAGCTGATCGTCATCGTGCTGAATAACCAGGACCTGAACCAGGTCACCTGGGAGCAGCGGGTGCTCGCCGGGGATCCGAAGCTCGAGGCCTCTCAGGTGATCCCGGACTTTCCGTTCGCTCGCTACGCGGAGCTCCTGGGGTTGCGGGGAATCAGGGTGGAGTCAGCAGATGAGGTTGCCGACGCCTGGGACGAGGCGCTCGCAGCCGATCGCCCGGTCGTCTACGAGGCGATCACCGATCCCGAGTATCCGCCGCTGCCGCCCCACATCGGGATGGACCAAGCGACGAACATGACCAAGGCCCTGCTGCGAGGCGATCCCAACGCAGGTCGCATCCTCCGCCAGGCGTTCAAGGGCAAGCTCCACGAGCTGGCCACCCGCTGAGAGCGGCGAGCGTTGGCTGTCGCACCGCAGCGCCGCGCGGAGGTGGAGGTCGAGGGACTGTCGGTGTCGGCCTACGAGGTTCCGACCGACGGCCCGGAATCGGACGGCACCCTGGAATGGGACGCCACCACGATCATCGTCGTAGAAGCCGAGGCCGGCGGCGAGACCGGTCTCGGGTACACGTACGGCGACGTCTCCTCCGCGAAGCTGATCTCGTCGAAGCTGACCGATGCGGTCCAGGGCGCCGATGCCCTCTCGCCACCCGGAGCCTGGAGCGCGATGCAGCGATCGATACGCAACGCGGGCCAGCCGGGCGTGGGGGCGATTGCGATCTCGGCTGTCGACATCTCGCTTTGGGACCTGAAGGCGAAGCTGCTCGGCGTCTGCCTTGCCGATCTGTTGCCCCGCTTTCACGAGCGAGTGCCGGTGTACGGCTCCGGCGGGTTCACCTCATACTCCGACGACCGCCTCCGCGAGCAGCTCTCCGACTGGGTTGACCAGGGGATCCCGCGGGTGAAGGTGAAGGTCGGTCGCGACCCTCGACAAGACCCCCACCGACTCGGGGTCGCGCGAGAGGTGATCGGCTTCGGGACGGAGCTCATGACCGACGGCAACGGCGCCTACGCGCGAAAGGAGGCGCTGCACTGGGCATGGCGCTTCCGGGAGGAGTGGGACGTGACGTACTTCGAGGAGCCGCTTAGCTCCGACGACCTGGAGGGCCTGCGCATGGTCCGCGACCGCGGACCGGGAGGGATGGCGATCGCCGCCGGCGAGTACGGCTGGGGCCTACCCGACTTCCACGCGATGCTCGAGGCACGAGCCGTGGACATCCTGCAAGCCGACGTCACCCGCTGCGGCGGTCTGACGAACCTGCTGCGCCTCGACGGGATGATCAAGGCGCGCAGCATGCCGTTCTCCGCGCACTGCGCGCCTGCGGTCTCGGCTCACGCCTGCTGCGCGATGGAGACGCTCGAGCATCTGGAGTACTTCCACGACCACGTGCGAATCGAGCGGATGCTCTTCGACGGCATCCTGGATCCGCGAGACGGCTATCTCGAGCCGAATCGGTCCCGGCCGGGCCTCGGGATAGAGCTCAAGCGAGCCGACGCCGTGGAGTTCGAGGTGCGATGAGACAGCCGCCAGCAGGGCGCAGACAGCGTGGAGTCAGAGCCGACAGACGCACAGGCCTGGAGCGGCTGCGGGCCGCAAGCGCGAACGGGATCGGCCCAAGCGGCGGGCACGGGCTCTTAAGCCCCGAGGGCGTTGAGGAAGTCGACGTCGAATCGCTCCGCCGAGCGCTCGAGAGAAACGTTCGGGGTGAGGTGCTGTTCGACGAGGGAAACCGCGCCGCCTACTCCCACGACTCCTCCAACTACCGCCAGGCCCCGATCGGAGTCGTCCTCCCCCGGGATGCCGACGACATTGCCGCCGCCGTCTCCGCCTGCCGGGAGCACCATGCGCCAGTGCTTCCCCGGGGATGCGCCACGAGCCTCGCGGGCCAGACCTGCAACGTGGCGGTGGTCCTCGATCACTCGAAGCACATGCGCAAGATCGTCCACGTCGATGCCGAGGCGCGTATCGCTCGCGTGGAGCCCGGGGTGATTCGCGACCAGCTCTCCGACGAGACCGAGGAGGAGCATCGGCTCACGTTCGCCCCGGATACCTCGACGCACGAGTACGCGACGTTCGGCGGCATGATCGGCAACAACTCCTGCGGGGTCCACTCGGTGATGGCCGGACGTACGGCGGACAACGTCCACGAGCTCGACGTGCTGCTCTACGACGGCACCCGGATGCGCGTGGGGCAGACCTCCGACGAGGAGCTCGAGCGAATCATCCAGGGGGGCGGCCGGCGCGGCGAGATCTACTCCCGGCTGCGCGATCTCAGGGACCGGTACGCGCCCCTGATCCGCGAGCGCTACCCGGATATCCCGCGGCGTGTCTCCGGATACAACCTCGACGAGCTGCTGCCGGAGAAGGGCTTCAACGTGGCGCGGGGGCTGGTCGGCAGCGAGGGAACGCTGGCCACGGTGCTCGAGGCGACGGTGCGTCTGGCGGATAGCCCGCCGGCGAGGTCACTGCTCCTTTGCGGCTACGAGGACGTTTGGCACGCCGCCGACCACGTTCCGGAGGTCCTGGAGCACGGGCCGATCGGCCTCGAGGGCATCGACGACGTCCTGATCAGGGACATGAAGCTCCTCGGCATGCACACCGAGGAGATCGGATTGCTGCCGGAGGGCAGGGGCTGGCTCTTCGTCGAGTTCGGCGCCGACTCGGTCGAAGCCGCCGATGAGCTCGCGGCTCAGTGCATGAAGAGCCTCTCGAAGAAGCGGGACGCACCCCGGATGAAGCTGTTCGACAGGCCGACTAACGAGGCGAGGCTCTGGGACATCCGGGAGTCCGGTCTCGGGGCGACCGCGTTCATCCCTGGAGAGGACGACCACTGGGAGGGCTGGGAGGACGCGGCCGTGTCGCCCCGGGAGCTCGGCTCGTACCTGCGTGGGTTCCGCGACCTGCTCGAGCGCTACGAGTACCGGACGTCGCTCTACGGCCACTTCGGCGATGGCTGCATCCACTGCCGCATCGACTTCGACCTCCGCTCGCCCGGCGGCTTGCGCAGGTGGCGCTCCTTCCTGGACGAGGCGGCCGACCTCGTGCTCGAGCACGGCGGGTCGTTGTCCGGTGAGCACGGCGATGGGCAGTCGCGCGGCGAGCTGCTGGAGAAGATGTACGGGTCCGAGCTCGTCGCTGCGTTCCGCGAATTCAAGGCGATCTGGGACCCGGACAACCGGATGAACCCCCACAAGGTCGTCGACCCCTATCCGATCGTCTCGAACATGAAGCTCGGCTCCGGGTATGCCCCGCCCGAGCCGAAGACCCACTTCGCCTATCCGGAGGACGGCGGCAGCTTCGCGCACGCCGCGGTCCGCTGCGTGGGCGCCGGCAAGTGCCGCGACACCTCGAGCGGCACGATGTGCCCCAGCTACATGGTGACGCTCGACGAGCAGCACACCACGCGGGGCCGCTCGCGAATCCTCTACGAGATGCTTCAGGGGGACGTCATCACTGACGGGTTCCGCTCGGACGAGGTGCACGAGGCGCTGGACCTCTGCCTGTCGTGCAAGGGGTGCAAGGGCGACTGCCCCGTGAGCGTCGACATGGCGACCTACAAGGCGGAGTTCCTCTCGCGCCACTACAAGCGGCGCCTGCGCCCGCCACAGGCCTACTCGATGGGCCTGATCATGCTCCACGCCCGGCTCGCCGCGCTCGTGCCCGGCCTCGCGAACGCGGTCGCTGCCGCACCGGGCCTCTCGGCGCTCGTGAAGCGGCTCGGCGGGATCAGCCCGAAGCGCCAGATGCCCCCGTTCGCGCAGCAGACCTTCAAGTCGTGGTTCTCGGAGCGGACGTCCGTGAATCCCGACGGGCCCCCGGTCGTCCTGTTTCCGGACACCTTCAACAACTTCCTGCACCCGGAGCCGCTCAAGGCGAGCGTGGAGGTGCTGGAGGGAGCCGGCTTCCGCGTGATCGTGCCGATGGAGCATCTGTGCTGCGGCAGACCGCTCTACGACTACGGGATGCTCGACACGGCGCGCCTGTTCTGGAAGCGGATGCTCGCGGTGCTGCGCCCCTACATCCAGGACGGGGTCCACGTCGTGGGCGTAGAGCCGAGCTGCCTCGCGGCCTTCCGCGACGAGCTCCCCAACATGCTTCCCTACGACGAGGACGCAAAGCGCCTGTCGCTCCAGACGCTGACCCTCGCCGAGTTCCTCGAGCAGCACGCCCGGGACGAGTGGGAACCGCCCAAGCTCCACCGCAAGGCCATCGTGCACGGCCACTGCCACCACGAGGCGACGATGGGCTTCGGCACCGACCAGCAGATGCTCGACCGCATGGGCCTCGACTTCGAGGTGCTCGATTCCGGCTGCTGCGGGATGGCGGGCTCCTTCGGATTCGAGCGCGACCACTACGACATCTCGGTGAAGATCGGGGAGCGGCGCCTGCTTCCGGCAACCCGCGAAGCGGCACGCGACACGCTCGTGATCGCCGACGGCTTCTCCTGCAAGACCCAGGTGGAGGAGCTGACCGACCGCCGCCCCCTGCATCTCGCCCAGGTGATGCTGATGGCACGCGACCATGGGCCCGCTGGCCCGCCCGGTAACGAGCCGGAACGCCTCTACCCCGACGTGGAGCCGGCGCCGCCCAAGCGCGCCGCTATCGCGATCGGCGCAGCCTGCGCCGCCGCGATCGCGGCGGCGGTGGCAATGAAGCGGAGCACGCGATAGCCCTGACCCGGATGGCTCCGGTCCAGCGAGTACCCGAAAGGCCATGAAGGCCCTGCCGATCCTCCTGATCGCCGGGTTGATCCTCTTCGTCACGGGGCTGACCGCGCCACGGAAGTCGAAGCGCCTGGCGCTGGATCAACTCGGGCTCGACAGGGCTGAGACGAAGGGCAATCGCCGTGCGGGCGCCCTGGGAGACTGGACCGCGAGGGCGCTGTCCTGGCGACAGAGGTTCGTCGCGGCGGTCTCCTCCGCCGGCCCGCCGGACCCGGGGTCGCCTTTCGAGCGGCGATGAATGACGCCCGCGAGAAGGCCGGCGCCATCGCCCGGCGGCTGGAGGAGCGGCGCGAGAGGCACCTCGAGCGGTCCGTTCCGTACCGCGTCATCTGGGTGATCGCAGCGCTGATCGTGATCGCCGCCGGCCTCGCCATGATTGTCCTTCCCGGCCCAGCGGTGATCGCGATTCCGGTGGGACTGGCGATGCTGTCGCTGGAATTCGCATGGGCCGCGCGGCTGACGGGCGCCGCGCTCAAGGGTGGAGTCGCAGCGGGAGAGGTGGTGGAGCGAGCGATTCCGGATCGCCGGCTCAGGTGGGCTGCGGCCGGGCTAGCGCTCGGTGCCGCCGCCTCACTGGCGGCCATCTTGATCCTGTAACCGACCCGAGGCTCATTACCTCCGGCCGGGAGCTCAGCGGCTCGCGGGCCCTCAGAGCGCCGCCCCCTCCAGCTTGCGCCCCACGCGCCGCAGGTCCGCCGTGAACTCCGTGCGGGCTTCGCGGCGCTCGGCGCCGTCCTCGATCCGAAGTATCGAGGAGGGGTGGACCGTGACCGTGGCCAGCGGCGCGAAGTCCGCCTCGACGAAGCGACCGCGATCGCGAGTCACCCTGATCTTGCTGCCGAGTAGGGCCTTGGCGGCCGTGGCGCCGAGGCAGACTACGATCTCGGGCCTGACGACGAACAGCTCGCTGTTGAGCCAGGGCCGACACGCGCCGATCTCCTCGCTCGACGGGCGTTGGTGAAGGCGCCGCTTACCGCGGCCCGGCTTCCACTTGAAGTGCTTCACGACGTTGGTCACATAGGTGTCGGCCGGGTCGATGCCCGCGTCCTCCAACGAGTGCTGCAGCACGCCCCCGGCTGGACCGACGAACGGCTCCCCGGCCAGGTCCTCGCGATCGCCGGGCTGCTCCCCCACCAACATCACGCTCGCCGACACCGAGCCCGAGCCGAAGACGGTCTGGGTGCCGCTCTTCCACAAGGGGCAGGCGCGGCAATCCGCGGCGGCCTTGCGAAGGCTCGTCAGCGAGGGGCGGTCCGGGATCAGCTCCTGTGCGGTCGGCACGCTCGACCCATACCCGGACCGCGCGGGGAGCTAACGGATAAGGATCGCGGCATGCCGAAGCTCCAGAGTCGCTGGCAGCGATGCGGTCCGTATCGGATGCACGCGCGAGTCAGCGACGAGTCCGGCGGCGATCGAGCCCCCGTGATGCTCGTCCACGGGGTCGGGGTATCGAGCCGCTACATGGTGCCGACAGCCCGCGAGCTCGCTCCGCCGCGTCTATGCACCGGACCTACCGGCGGAGTGGCCGGATGCCACTCCAGCCTGACCAGCTCACCTGGCACCGACGCCGCCCCGGAGCTCCTCGGCGCGGGATCGGTCGCCCGCGTCCGGCTCCAGCGGCGGCGTTGGCATGCCACGCCCGCGACGAAGCCCCTCCAGCAGCTCCTGGAGCGCCTCCAGCGCCGTATGGCGCGGGATCCAGCCGAGCTCCGTCTGGGCCCTCGAGACGTCCATGAGCGGCACGGCGAGGGCCATGTCGAGCCAGCCCGGCTCACTCGGCTGGAGGTGCACGCGCCAGGTGAGGTCGGTGAGCGTGCGAGCCACCGTCCGTGGGATCGGGACCTGGCGCGCGCCGAGCAGCTCCCCCAGCTCATCCGGGCCGAGCGGGGGATCCGCGGCGAGGTTGAAGGCGCCGCGCGGCTCGCCGAGGAGGGCAAGGCGGAAGGCCTCGCCGACGTCGCGCGAGTGGACCGCCTGGAAGCGAAGCCCGTCGATTCGCGGTGCCACCGGAATCAGCCGGCGGTCGGCGAGAAAGCTCGGCATGAACGGGCCTGCGAACAGGCGGCGGATTTCAGATGCCGCCTCCCCCTTGAAGATCAAGCCCGGCCGCATCCGCACGACCCGCGTCGCCGGCACGTCCTTCTGGAAGCGGTCAAGCACTCCTTCCACCTCGGCCTTGTGGCGTGAGTAGAACGACGACGAGATTCCCCCGGTCGGCCAATCCTCGGCGACGGCGCGGTCCTTCGGGCCCGATGAGTAGGCGCCGACGGATGAGGCATAGCAGAGGGCCGGGACCTTGGCCTCAACGATCGCGTCCAGGATCCGCTCGGTCCCGCGTACGTTGGCCGCGTACAGGGTCGCGAGGTCGCGCGAGGGCTGGATGAGCCAGGCGAGGTGGACGACGGCGTCCGCACCCGAGAAGTGCGAGGCGAGATCCGAAACCGCCACATCGACGGCCGCCCACTCGGTCTTCGGCGCCTTCCACTTCGGAATCCGCCTGGCGAGGGCAAGGATCGATTCGACCCGCTCTTCGCCGGCTAGCGACCGGATCAGGCTGGTGCCGACGTTGCCGCTCGCACCGACGATGACGACGCGCATGGCTCGCCGCTTCGGACGCTCGCTAGAGGCGCTGTCGCAGCAGGTCCTTGCCCTGCTCGGCGCCCCGCCGGCTCGCCTCCTGCGCACGCCGGAAGAAGTCGGCGAGGTCCGAGTCGCCGTCGCGCTCGGCGTCCTGGACGTAGGTCTCCAGGCGCAGGGCGTTGCTCAGGCACTGCTCTACGAACCAGACGATGTTGTAGTCCTTGTCCTTCGTGCCGGTTATCTGGCCACCCTCTTGCACCTCTG
>Ga0126312_10000797_pt1 | contig 19759 bp, 18 predicted proteins | sample Plot104A_FD_92537 | JGI IMG/M metagenome (GOLD analysis project Ga0126312, IMG submission 92537) | Serpentine soil microbial communities from UC McLaughlin Reserve, CA, USA - Plot104A | ecosystem: Environmental > Terrestrial > Soil > Grasslands | place: USA: UC McLaughlin Reserve, Lake County... | reverse complement strand
GCGACCTGGAGGTCGAGGTGCTTCCCGGGCCGTCGGCGGTGATCACCGCGCTCGTGGCGTCGGGGTTGCCCGCAGACCGGTGGCGCTTCGAGGGTTTCCTGCCTAGGCGGGGCGGCGAGCTCGAGCGGGTGCTCCGCTCCGCCGAGACGGTCGTCGCGTTCGAGTCGACACGCCGCCTGCCGCAGTCGCTCTTGGCGCTGGCGGCGCTGGCGCCCAACCGGCCGGCGGCCGTATGCCGCGAGCTGACCAAGCTCCACGAGGAGGTCGCCCGAGCCACGCTGGGTGAGCTTGCCCGGCGCTTTCGCGAGGACGTGAAGGGCGAGATCGTGCTGGTGATCGCGCCGGCGCGCTCGGCGGGTGCCCAGGGCCCCGACCTGGCGTTCGCCGTCGACGCCCTTCGTCGCCTCGTGCAGTCGGGCGCCCGCCCGCGCGCTGCCGCTTCCGTGGTGGGGGCGCTCACCGGCACGCGCCCCAATGACCTCTATCGCGGTCTCACCGGCCGCGATCCGCGCGAGTAAGTCGCTTGGCGAAGCGCCCTCCGGCGCGGCGCTACAGGATCTGCACTCACAGGTCGATCTTGATCCGTGATGAATAGAAGTAGGATGCGCCGAGAGGAGACTGCGTTCGTGTCGAGGCAGGGCGCCTCGGCCCGGGAAGGAAAGGACGTTCCCGCCGGGATGAGCCGGACGCTCCCAGCATCGAGCACAGGAGGAAGGGGCACCCTGCCCCGGACAGGTGGCGCCTGAGGACCAGGCCGTGAACCCGAGCCGTCGAGCGTGGATTTCTCGGGCGGCCACCGGCGGGGCTCTCCTCGTCGGGCTCATGCTCGTGCTCGTGATCCTCTTCGGGGGCAGCCAGGGCCGCACCTACCACCTGATCTTCGAGAACGGCGGCCAGATCGTCGGCGGCAACGAGGTGCTGGTCGCTGGCCAGCCGATCGGGAGCGTGTCCAGCCTCGACCTGACCGACGACGGGGAAGCGGATATCACGATCTCGGTCGACAAGCCGCTTCACGAAGGAACGACGGCAGTCACCCGCGCGACCTCGCTGTCGGGGATCGCGAACCGCTACGTCTCGATCGCGCCGGGTCCGGACAACGCGCCCACTCTCCCCGACGGAGCGACGCTCGCCGGTGATAACACGACGTCGGCCGTCGACCTCGATGAGCTCTTCAACACGTTCAAGCCGCGCACGCGCCACGCCCTGCAAGAGGTGATCAAGGGCTCGGCCACCTGGTACAGCGGCCATACGGAGGGTGCGCGCAGGACCTACAAATACTTCGCCCCCGCGCTGGTGAGTACCCGACGTCTGCTCGACGAGCTGACCCGCGACCAGCGGACGTTCACCCAGTTCCTGTTAACCGGCTCGAGGGCGCTCGGGGCGGTCGCCGAGCGGCGCAACGACCTCTCCGCCCTGACGGCAAACGCGAACCAGGCGCTCGGCGCGATCGCCAGCCAGAACGAGGCCCTCGACCGCACGCTGACCGCCCTGCCGCCGACGCTCCGGCAGGCGAACACCACGTTCGTCAACCTGCGCGCCACTCTCGACGATCTCGATCCGCTGGTCGCCTCGGCGAAGCCGGCGACGAGAAACCTGACCCCCTTTCTCCGTCGTTTGCGCCAGGTCTCTCAGCGGGCCGTGCCCACGATCCACGATCTGAGCCTGGCCGTAAACCGGGGGGGCAAGGCCAACGACCTCACCGATGCGCTCCGCGACCTGCCGGCCGCCCAGAACAGGGCCGGCGTGGCCGTGCCGCACGCGATCAAGGCGATGAACGACTCCCAGCCGGTGATCGAGTTCACTCGCCCTTACGCCCCGGACTTGCTGGCTTGGCTCACGAAATTCGCCGAAGTGACCTCCTACTACGACGCCAACGGACACTACGCTCGGGTCTCCACCGCCGAGGCGAACCTGTTCCACTACTGCACGGCCGGGGATTCAAACCCGGCTTGCGTGGGCCATTCTTCCGGCGATCTCGAGCCGATTCCGCAGAGCCAGCAGTTCAGCGACCTCTCCTTCGGAATCTTCACCCGCTGCCCAGGCGGCGCGACGCAACCGATCCCGGGGTCTAACCCGTTCCTCGATGGCGGCAACCTCGACGGCAAGTGCGATCCGTCCGACGTCCCTCCCGGGCCATGAGGAGGATCCTCGCGACAGCCGCCCTCCTCGGCGCGCTCGCCCTGGTCTTCTTCGCGCAGGGATTCGGGAGCTCGGGCGGCGGCTATGAGATACGGGGCATCTTCGATAACGGGGCGTTCCTGGTGACCGGCGAGGACGTTCGCATCTCCGGCGCCAATGTCGGAAGCGTCGCGTCCGTGGACGTGACCATGCCAGGCGAGCCCGCCAACCGCGACGGCAGCCCGGATCCCGGCAAGGCCGTTGTCGTGATGGACATCACCGATTCAGCCTTTCAGGACTTCCGCACCGACGCCTCGTGCATCATCCGCCCGGCCTCGCTCCTCGGCGAGAAGTATGTGGACTGTCAGCCCACGCAGCCACACGCTCCCGGCACGAAGGCCCCGCCTCCCCTCGACGTCATCCCCTCCGGCCAGCGTGGCGCCGGCCAGCGCTTCCTGCCGCTTCAGAACAATGGCAAGGAGGTCGACATCGACCTCGTTCAGAACATCATGCGGGAGCCCTTTGCCGACCGCTTCCGCCTGATCCTGAACGACCTCGGGGCCGGGCTCGCTGCGCGTGGCGAGGACCTCGAGGCGGTCGTGCGACGGGCCGACCCCGCTCTTCGAGCGACCGATCGGTTGCTCGCTCAGCTCGCTCGCCAGAACCGGACGCTGAGCCGGCTCGCCGTCGACTCGGACCGGGCGCTCGCGCCGCTGGCGCGCGAGCGCCGACACGTGACGGGCTTCATCAACAACGCCAACACCGCGGCGGAGGCGACGGCGGAGCGGAGCGCCGACCTGGAGGCCGGGCTGCAGAAGTTCCCCGCCGCCTTGCGTGAGCTGCGGTTGCAGATGGTCCAGCTGAAGCGCTTCTCCGACCAGGCCCGGCCGCTGTTCAACGACTTCGCGGGGGCGGCCCCGAGCATCACGCGGGCGACCAAGGCGCTCGGTCCGTTCGCGAGGGCCTCGACTCCCGCACTCACCTCGCTTGGCGACGCGGCCGCGAAGAGCGTCCAGCCGATCGTCAACTCCGATCCGATCCTGGTCAAGGTCAGGAACCTCGCGCGAGAGGCCGCGCCTGGGGCCAAGAGCCTCAACCGCCTGCTCTCGAGCCTCCGCCAGACTGGTGGCTACCAGAACGTCCTCAGCTTCGTCTTCAACACCGTCGGCGCGACCAACGGTTACGACCAGTTCGGACATTTCCTGCGCGCCACCGGCATAATCCCGCCCGGCTGCACTCTGCTGGTTTCCGTGCCGACGCTGGGATGCGGGTCGAGTTGGGGGTCGAGTGGCAGTTCGGCCAAGGTCGCCAAGCAATCGGTCGCAGCTCCTACGCCCATAGCGACTCCGAAGCCGAGTCAGACGGGCGGCGTGCCCCTCGACGCCGAGGGCGATCTCGCCGGGGCCGCGTCGTCTAGTTCGAGCTCACGGGACCGGCGCGAACCGCACGGGCCTTCCCTGGGCGCGACCCGGGACCTCCTCGACACCATTATCGGCAGGCCGGGTCACGTCGACGACAGCGGCGGGACGTCCCAGTACACGACCCCCGGCCAGGGACAAACGCCATGAGGCGGGGCGGCGTCGGCGCCATCGCATCGAGCCCGACCATGGTCGGCGCGGTCACCGCGCTGATTGCGATCCTGGCCGTCTTCCTCGCCTACAACGCCAACAACGGACTCCCGTTCGTGCCTAGCTACCGGATCTCGGTGCAGGTGCCGAACGCCGAGACCCTCGTCAAAGGCAACGACGTGCGCATTGGCGGGGTCCGCGTGGGGTTCGTCGAGGACGTCGTGCCCGTTGCGCATGACAACGGGCGGGTCACCGCACGGGCCGACCTAAAGCTCGACAAGAACGTGGACCCGATTCCCAAGGGCTCCACGGTGGTCGTCCGGGCGAAGTCCGCACTGGGCCTGAAGTACCTCGAGATCAATCGCAGCGACAACCCGAACGGATACCCCGAGGGCTCGCAGCTTCCACTGAGCGCGGCCCATCCCCATCCGGTCGAGTACGACCAGGTCCTGAACATGTTCAGCGGGCCGACGCGAACCGCGATTCGCGAGAACCTGGTGGAGTTCGGGGGCGCTCTCGCGGGGCGCGGCCCGCAGCTCAACGCCGCGATCGGCCAGCTGCGGCCACTGCTGGCCCGGCTTGAGCCGGTCGCCCGCAACCTCGCTTCTTCCCGGACAGGGCTGGCCCGATTCTTCCGTGCGGCCGCCGCGTTGGCGGCGGAGGTCGCGCCGGTGGCCGAGACCCAGGCCCAGATGTTCGTCGCGCTCGACACTACGTTCGGCGCGCTGGCATCGGTCGCGAGGCCGTTCATCCAGGAGACGATTTCCGAGACGCCGCCGACCCTGGACACGCTGACGCGCACCTCACCTCGCATCAGCAGGTTCCTGGGGCACAGCGCGACCCTGTTCGCGGACCTGCGCCCGGGCGTCAGGGCGCTCGCCCGCACGGCTCCCGATGTGGCGTCGGCACTCGAGACCGGCGCCCGGGTGCTCCCGGGCGCCCCGGAACTGAACGCCGAGCTCCCTCCGACCGCCGATGCGCTCGAGCGCTTCGGGAATGATTCGGACGTCCAGGCTGGGATCTCGCGCGCGACCCAGACCGCGAGGTTCCTGACGCCGACGTTGCGATTCGTCGCCCCCGCTCAGTCGGTGTGCAACTACGCGACTCTTCTGTTCCGAAACGCGTCCAGCCTGCTCAGCGTCAGCGACGGCATTGGCACCGGCCAGCGCTTCATCATCCTGACCGGGACCCCGGGGCCGAACAACGAGCAGAGCCCGTCGTCGAAGCCCGCGAACGGGGGCCCGGGCTCGACAGTCGTCAACTTCCTTCACGCCAATCCCTATCCGAACACAGCCTCACCGGGCCAGCATCCTCGCGAGTGCGAGGCGGGCAACGAGGACTACGTCGCCGGCAAGAAGATGATCGGCAACTCGCCCGGCGATCAGGGCACGACGACCGAGGGTCAGAAGTGAGCCTCTTCCGCCGCAAGCGCCGCGGGCCTGTCCGGTACAAGCCGTGGGAGGAGGCCCCCGATCCGCGGATCTTCGGGCGCAGCTACCGGGGCCCCAGCCCGGCGAAGATCGGCCTGGTCCTCGTGCTGATCCTCGCCCTCGCATCATTCCTGGCGTTCACCAAGCGGATCCCGTTCATCGGCCGGGGCTACGAGCTTCACGCGACGTTCGAGAACGCCACGACCCTGAAGCCGGAGTCGCCGGTCCGCATCGCGGGCGTCAACGTCGGCAAGGTCGTCGACGTCACGTCGAAGGGGAACATGGCTGAGGCCACCTTCACGATCGACGACGAGGGCCTGCCCATCCACAAGGACGCCACCGTCACGATCCGACCACGGCTGTTCCTCGAGGGCAACTTCTTCCTCGATCTTCGGCCCGGGAGCCCGCAGGCTCCGAACCTCTCGAGCGGGGATGACATTCCGGCCACCCAGACCGCCACGGCGGTGCAGCTGGACGAGGTCCTCACCGCGCTGCAGAAAAACAACCGGGGTGACCTCAAGCGAGTGCTCAAGGGCTACGGCGACACCCTGACCCACGTCCCCACCGCGGCCGAGGACAAGACCCAGGTTCCCGCGGTCAAGGGGAAGACCGCCGCTCAGGCATTGAACGAGACGTTCCGGTACGGCGGCAAGGCCGGGCGCACCTCGTCGATCGTCAATCGGGCCCTCCTGGGTGAGCGCCACCACGACCTGTCGAGCCTCATCCGCGGCCAGCGGAACGTGTTCGGCAAGCTCGCTTCCGACGAGGAGGCCCTGAAGGGACTGATCACCAACTTCAACATCACGGCCGGAGCGCTCGCTTCCGAGTCCGCCAATCTCTCGGCTTCCCTCCGCGAGTTGGCACCGACCCTCGAGGAGGCGCGGCCGACCCTGCGCAACCTCGATGCTTCCCTGCCACCGTTCCGCGCGCTGGCGATCGAGCTCGAGCCCGGGATCCGGCAGCTCCCGGAGACCATCCGCACGGGGAACCCCTGGCTCGTCCAAGTCCGAGCGTTGTTGCGCAGGGACGAGCTCGGCAACGATGCCGCGTACCTCGCGGCCTCCGGGCCCGGCCTTGGCGAGACCGCGGCCGGCTCGTCGAGGCTCTTCCGGCAGACCGATCTGCTCAGCCGCTGCACTTCGCACAACCTGATCCCGACGGGCAACCAGGTGATCGACGCCGCCGGTGGCGCCTATCCGTTCAGCACCGGACAGCCCAATTACCGCGAGTTCCTCTACGGGGCGGTCCAGCTCGCTGGAGAAAGCCAAGTGTTCGACGGCAACGGCTCATACGTCCGCTTCCAGTCGGGAGGCGGACCGACAATGGTGCGCAGGCCTAATCCCGGCGGCGGATTCGAGAACGAGTCCCTGTGGGCGCACAACATCTCGCCGCCTCTGGGAACGCGTCCCCGGCTCCCCAAGCAGGGCAAGCCGCCGTTCCGCATGGACGTCCCATGCCACAAGAACGCGGCGCCCGAGATCAACGGCGCGGCGGCCACCATCGGGCCGCCCGACCCGAAGGCGGTGTCTCCGTGAGGCGCGCGATTCGCGAGCATCTGCGCGACTTTGTGGCGATCGCGGTCTTGATCGTCCTGGGCCTGGTCACGACCGCCGTGATCCTCGCCCGCCAGCAGGCCGACTTCCCGTCCTGGCTTCCGATCCTCGGTCAGGAGCACTTCGAGTTGAAGGCGGAGTTCAGTTCCGCGCAGGCGATCACGCCGGGTCAGGGACAGACCGTGACCATCGCGGGAATCAACGTCGGCAAGATCGGCGGCGTCAACCTGGAGGCCGGCGACGCGGTCGTGACGATGGACATCGACCCTAAGTACGCGTCACTCATCCACACCGACGCGTCGCTCCTACTGCGTCCCCGCACCGGTCTGCAGGACATGACGATCGAGATCGACCCGGGCCAGACGGGCAAGGAGGTGAACGAGGGCTCGACAGTTCCCCTCGCCAACACGCAGCCAAACGTCCAGCCGGACCAGATCCTGGCCAGCCTCGACGGCGACACTCAGTCTTTCCTGCAGCTACTGCTCCAAGGCGGTGCAGAGGGACTCGGCGGCCATGCCCGCGAGCTCTCAGCGGGGTTGCGGCGGCTCGAGCCGACCGCGCGCGACTTGGCGCGAATCGGCGGCGCCCTCGCCAAGCGCCGCAGCAACCTGCGCCGAGTGATCACCAACTTCGGCCGCCTCAGCCAGGAGCTCGGGCATCGCGACACCAAGCTCGCTCAGTTCGTGCGCTCCTCCGACGAGGTTCTCGGCTCGTTCGCGCGCCAGGAGGCCTCGATCCGCGGCACGCTGCGAGAGCTGCCCAGCACGCTGCGCCAGACCCGAAGCACGCTCGGCAGCGCCAATCGGTTCGCCCAGGTCCTCGGCCCGGCATCCCGCAAGCTGATCCCGTCGGCTCAGGCGCTCGCGCCGGCGTTGCGGCAGGTCAGGCCGCTTTTCCGAGAGACCACCGGACCGATCCGCGACCAAATCCGGCCGTTCGCGAGGCGGGTCCAGACGCCGCTCAGACACATCAAGCAGGGCGCTGGTCCGCTCGCCGCGACCACGAGAGGCCTGGGGAAGGGATTCGGCAACCTCAACCTGCTCCTCAACGCCCTCGCCTACAACCCGCCAGGAGCGGCCGAGGAGGGCTATCTGTTCTGGGCCTCGTGGCTCAACCACAACAGCAACGCCATGTTCTTCACCCAGGACGCCGGCGGGCCGCTCCGACACGGCCTCGTGGAGCTTTCCTGCAGTACCGCGGGAGCTGCCGATGTCGTGGCCGCGGGGGACCCGATCCTGAAGACGCTCTTGGAGCTCTCGGGGACCCCGACGCGGGAGGAGATCGACGCAGCCGGAGGCTGCAGCTAGCAATGGAGACCCGCCCGCCGACAATCACCCGTATCCTGATCGCGATCGGCTTCGCGCTGTCGTGCTTCGGCCTGGCGCTGTTCCTGTGGATCGCATTCGGCGGGCCGCTGCCGCTGAAGCCGGAGGGCTACCGGTTCACGGTTCCGTTCACGCAGGCGACGCAGCTTGCCAAGGAGTCCGACGTCCGCATCTCTGGGGTACCCGTCGGCAAGGTCAAGTCAATCGAGCTCTCCAATCGGGGCGACTACGGCGACGCCGTGATCGAGATGGACGACCAGTACGCCCCGATCCCGCAGAACACCCGCGCGATCCTCCGTTCCAAGAGCCTCCTCGGTGAGACCTACGTCGAGCTCACGCCGGGTTCGGAAAGCCAGCCGTCGCTTCCCGAGGGCGGCAGCCTGCCGCCGGCCCAGGTCGCGCATTCCGTTCAGCTCGACGAGGTTTACCGCACCTTCAACAAGCCGACACGTCAGGCGTTCCAGGCCTGGATGCAGGGGGCAGCCGCTTCACTTCGTGGCCGCGGCGCCGACCTGTCGGCGGCGATCGGCGAGCTCGAGCCATTCGCCGAGTCGACCAACCGGGCATTGCGCATCCTCGACAGCCAAAGACTCGCCGTGCGCCGGCTGGTCCACGGCGGCGGCACCGTATTCCAGGCGCTCTCGGAGCGCCAGGGGCAGCTTCGCGGCCTGATCCAGAACTCGAATACGGTCTTCGCGACAACCGCGCGACGCAACGAGGCGCTGGGTGACACGTTCCGGATCCTGCCGACGTTCCAGCGCGAGACCAGGTTGACCCTCCAGCGCCTGGACCGCTTCGCGGTGAAGACCGACCCGCTCGTGCAGCAGCTTCGCCCCGCGGCGCAGCAGCTCAGCCCGACCCTGGAGGCGGCGGGGAGGCTGGCGCCCGACCTGCGGCGCTTCTTCGTCGGGCTCCGTGGCACCATTGCGGCCTCTCACGCGGGATTCCCGGCCCTGAGGGAGCTGCTCGACGACGACCTGACGCCGCTGCTCGCCCGCCTCGGGGCGGCGGTCGATGGCCATACCCCGTTCCTGGCGGAGCTCAATCCGATCATCAAAGTGGTGCAGAAGTACAAGCACGAGGTCACCGCGTTTTTGGGCAACGTGGCGGCGGCCACGAACAACGGACAGCCGGCGCCGGTGAAGTTCGTGAAGGCATTGCGGTTGACGAGTCCGCTAAATCCCCAGAGCACGGCGGCGTTCCCGCGACGCCTGACCATGGAGCGAGCGAATCCCTACATCAAGCCCCTCGGTTACAAGAAGCTCCGGACCGGGCTCGAGACCTTCGCCAATACGCCGTGCTCGGCGGGTATAACGGCGCGCCTCGATCCGAACGCGCCCAACGACCCTGATTTCTACGAGCGCTTCCAGCCGACGCCCACGCAAACCCCGCAGCAACAGGCGCAGGTTTTCTTCGACGCGATCAAGCTCCTAGCATTCAACGACGAGCTCAGCACGAGCAAGGTCCGCCATCCACCATGCGACAAGCAGGGCACCTTCAAGTCGATTGGACTGTTCAAGGAGTTCACTCCCTACCTCCATGTGCGTCGCGAGCCGTGAGCGCGATGCCCCGCACTTCCCGAGCAGCGGCCCGTGGCGGGCGATCGAGGATGGTAGGGTGGCGTAGTAGCTGCGATCGGTGCTCAGCTTTGGCGGGCGAAACTCAAGCTGGTCGGCTGGTTTACCGATGTGGACGTAGAAGTGATGGCGCGGGTGGAGAGTCGCGTCACTCAACCTTTCAAGGAGGCGATTGGTAGATGCGAATCAGCAGGCGATACGCGATCATCCTCGCGGTTGCGGCGGCAGGGGCCCTGGTGGTGGCCGGTGTCGCGGTGGCGGGGACGGCCAGCAACGGGAATGTGACCTCGATCGGGGCCAGCTTCAGCCCCAACAAGGTGCCGAAGAAGGAGTACAAGGCCGGGAAGGTTAAGTTCAACAGCAGCACGAAATTCGCGAATCCCGGAGTCGCGTCGGAGGGCGGCAAGACGCACCGGCTCCAAGTCTGGTTCGACAATGACCTCAAGGTCAATCCGAAGGCGGTGGCGAAATGCAATCCCGCCAAGATCTCGGGCAACATCACGATGGCGGTCGCCATGAACGCCTGCAGCAAGGCCAAGGTGGGTACGGGATTCTATGAGTCCTATAACGGCACCAATCCGTCCCATCCCGTCCCGGCCTGCGCGTTGCTCTTCAACGGCACGCCGAAGAACAAGAAGCCGACGCTCCTAGTGTTCGCGAGGGCCCAGGCCGGCGGTGCGACGCCAACCATCAGCTGCAAGGACCCGGCGCATAACACCCAAGGGAACGTGTCGGTGCTGCTGACCGGCGTGTACAAGAGCGCCAAGGGCGACTTGGGCACCCAGCTCGACGTCAACAACATCGACTCGTCGTCGCCGCTTGCCCTGACCGCTGATACGAACACTCTCAAGAAGGGCAACTACTGGAGCGCCCGCTGCAAGGACAAGAACAAGACCTGGAACTTCCAGGTCAGGCACACCTATAGCGACGGCGTCAAGGTGACCGACAAGACCTCACAGAAGTGCAAGGTGGGGTAATTCCGTCTGGCTCAGTAAGCCAACCGCTCTAGAGGGGGGCGGCCTTCGGGCCGCCCCCCTCACGTTGAGGGACGAATTTCCGCCGGATGCGGCGGGTAGGTTGCAGGCGAGATGGCTAACGCTCGCCGGGGCCTTGGGGCCGTGCTCATCGTCGTCTTGGCCCTGGTCTGGGTGGGGTGCAGCACGGTCAGCGGGGACTCCACCGACGACTCGAAGATCATCTCGGCGCTCAACCTCAAGAAGGCGGGCAGCGGCTACGAGATGAACGGCGATCCGTTCTGTCGCGTCGACGAGCTCCTGAACGACGTCGACGAGGTGAACGACGCGGACAAGCAGAAGGGCCCCGACTTCGTCATCCCTGCTCCCAAGGGTCAGGCCGGAGTGCTCGCGCATCCTCCCTTCGCCCCCTCGTGCAAGCGCGAGGCGAAGGACGCACTGAAGGAGCTCGTCAAGCCTTCTGAGAACTCGAAGTAGGAGCCGGCCGCGGGTTTAGGCTTAGGTCGTGGCCACGAAGCGCGAGCCACGGCTTGTCTCATTGGGGTACGGCAGATTCGCTCGTGCCGACCGCATCTACGCGCTCATCCCGCTGGGGCCGGACGAGCGCGGGGAGGGACGGCGCACCTACGTGCACGTGGAGGGTCTATCGGAGCCGCTGGTGGCATCGCGCTCCGAGAAGGCGATCCTCACGGACATCGAGGCGGCGCTGACCGAGGCCGCGGGCATCCCCCGCCGCCGACGCACGGCGAAGGGACAGGAGAGCCTCCTCTAGCCGAGAGTTCCCGCTCGCGCCCTGGGGAAGCGGCGGACGAGTGCCGGAAGGACGGGCATCAGTCGCCGGAGGGCGAGTTGGGATCCGGCCAGGGCACGCTCGCGAGCCGGGCCCCATGTGAGGCCGAGCTCGTTCCGGAGCATCGCGGGCAGGGTGCCCACAGTCACGAGCCGGAGAAACTCGACCGCTGGCCACGCCAGAGGCGACAGGTCCGGCCGAAGGACCGCCTCCGCTACGTCGCGAGTGGTGTCGGTGACCCGGAGTCCGTCGGTCAGCATCGATTCCCAGTAGCTGCGGAATGCTGCGTAGTCGGCCGGCATCGCACAGCTGGGGATCGAATAGGCCTCGCCGAGGGTCTTCATCTCCTCGTAGTAGCGGTCGAGCTCCGGCGGGGTCAGCTGCGCCACATAGCGCGTGTAGATCGTGAGCGAGGTGTCGATCAGCGTCGCGTGCACCCAGAGCAGGAGCGCGGGGTCGAGTGCCCGGTAGGGCCTGCCCCGGTCATCGATGCCCTGAACCCGTTCGTGGATCCTGCCCAGCCGGTCCGAGGCGGTTTGCGACGTATGGCGGTCGCCGAACACGATGCTGAGCGTCGTGTCGAGGGTCCGGTAAAGGCGAGTCCATGGATCGTCGCGGTAGTTGGAGAACTCGGCGACACCCGCGGCCACGCCGGGATGGGCGACCTGGAGGAGCAGCGCACGACCGCCGCCGAGCAGCAGCACCGCTTCTCCGTTAACACGCCACGTGAGCGATCCCGGACCGAACACGACTCGGAATTGTCCCTCTCACCCCGGCTGGCCCTCTGGCTGCGAGGCGGCCCCACTCTATGCTGCTCTGCCCGTGTCCTACTACGTCACAACGCCGATCTATTACGTCAACGCCGAGCCTCATCTGGGGCATGCGTACTCGACGATCGCCGCCGACATCCTCGCTCGCCACATGCGGCAGCGCGGCGAGGACGTGTTCTTTCTCACTGGCACGGACGAGCATGGGGAGCCCGTGGCGGAGGCCGCCCAGAAGCTCGGGATCGAGCCGCGCGAGCTCGTGGATCGCAACGCGCCCAAGTTCAAGGAGCTGATGCCGAAGATCAACGCGTCGAACGACTTCTTCATCCGCACGACCGATCCGCAGCACGAGGCGAAGGTGCAGGAGATCGTTCAGATGGTCTACGACAACGGCTACGTATACGAGGGGATGTACGAGGGCTGGTACTGCCCGCGCTGCGCCGACTTCAAGACCGAGCTCGAGATCGGCCCGGGACAGACCTGCCTGATCCACAACATCCCACTCGAGCGCGAGCGGGAGGAGAACTGGTTCTTCAAGCTCTCGGCGTTTCAGGAGCCCCTGGAGCGGCTGTACGCGGAACGCCCCAACTTCGTGCGGCCGCAAGCCCGCTACAACGAGGCGCTCTCGTTCATCCGCGGGGGCCTCGAGGACGTGTCGCTGTCGCGGCCCAAGCTGACCTGGGGCGTCTCGCTGCCCTGGGACCCGGAGCAGGTGATGTACGTGTGGTTCGACGCGCTGCTCAACTACATCACTGCGCTCAGCTATGCGCGCGACGGCGAGGATCTGACCGAGCGCTACTGGCCTGCCTTCCACATCATCGGCAAGGACATCCTGAAGTTCCACTCCGTGTACTGGCCGGCGTTCCTGATGGCCGCCGGCTATGAGGTGCCGAAGCACATGTTCATCCACGGCTTCCTGCTGATGGAGGGACAGAAGATGTCCAAGTCGCTCGGCAACGTGCTCGACCCGTTCGAGGTCATCGAGCGCTTCGGGGCCGACACGCTCCGCTACTACTGCGTCCGCGAGGTCTCGTTCGGCCAGGACGGATCGGTCTCGGCCGCAGGCTTCGAGGCCCGCTATGACTCCGAGTTGGCCAACGAGTACGGCAACTTGGCGAGCCGGACGCTGGCCATGATCGGTCGCTTTCGTGACGGGCGGGTTCCCGAGGCCGAGCCGGACCCCGCGCTTGCCGGCGGTGCCGACGGGCTGGACGGCCTGGACGCAAAGGTCTGCGAGCTCCTGGACCGCGCCGAGCTGACGCAGGCGCTGGAGGAGGTCTGGAAGCGGGTTCGTCGCCTGAACCGCTACGTCGAGGAGACTCGCCCCTGGGACCTGGCCAAGGAGGACGAGCAATCCGAGCGCCTCGATCAGGTCCTCTACAACCTCGTCGAGGGGCTTCGAGTCACGACCCTGCTGCTGACCGCGTACATGCCGGAGACCGGTGACCGCATGCTCGCCGCGCTTGGTGTCGAGGGACGGAAGATCGAGCCGTTCGGCTACCACGGCGGGGGCCAGACCGTCGAGAAGCTGCCGCCGCTCTTCCCGAAGATCGAAACCGCGGCTGCGTAGGGAGAGCGCGTGGCGATCGTCGCCCGCGACGTCCTGAAGCGATACGGCGATACCGCTGCCCTCGGCGGGGTCAGCTTGGAGGTTGGCGACGGGGAGCTGGTTGGCCTGCTGGGTCCCAACGGCGCCGGCAAGTCGACGCTGACCAAGATCGCGTGCGGCCTCGTTCGACCGACCTCCGGAGGTGTGGAGGTGGGCGGCTATCCCGCCGGCTCGCGAAGGGCCCGCGCGGATCTCGGCTATCTGGCCGAGCTCTTCCGGTTCCCTGGGTGGATGACGGCGGAGGAGTTGCTCGTGCTTCACCAGCGGCTCGCCGGCTCCGGCGGCGGCAGCGGCGAGCGAACCGAACTGCTCGAGCTCGTGGGCCTCGTCGATGCTGCTTCGAGGCGAGTCGAGGAGATGTCGAAGGGGATGCAGCAGCGCCTCGGGATCGCCCAAGCGCTCGTCGGCGGCCCTCGCCTGCTGCTGCTGGACGAGCCGACGAGCGCGCTCGATCCGGCTGGTCGCGGGATCGTCCGGAACCTGCTCGCGGAGCTGCGCAATCGCGGCCACTCGGTGCTGTTGAACTCCCACCTGCTGAGCGAGGTCGAGCGGGTGTGCGATCGCGTGGCGATCCTGAACGAGGGGCGGCTTGTCACCCAGGGACGCCCGGAGGAGCTCGCGAAGCCTCGGGGCGTCGAGATCGAGGTCGACGGCGGGACACGCCTGTACGAGGGCGCGACCCGGGAGGAGGTCCCGCGCATCGTCGCGGAGCTGGTCGCCGCGGGCGAGCGAGTGTACGGCGCGCGGGTGCTCGCGAGCACGCTCGAGGAGACCTATCTCGAGGCTGTGCAAGGCAGGACCGGATGACCGACGCCGGCGCCGTCGCCACGATCATCGGCTACGCGCTGCGCGAGAGCGTACGCCGGCGCGTGTTCCTCGTCGTGCTGGTGCTCACCGTGGGATTCCTGGCGCTGTACGGCGTGGGCACCTACTTCGCGTTTCGCGACGTCCAGAGCTTCGTGCCGCCGGACGAGAACGTTCTCGACCCGACCGCGTTCACGGGCGCAACGCTCTTCGGGCTGGCGATGTTCGCGATCCTCTTCCTGGGCTCCGTGGTGGCGATCTTCCTGACGCTCGGGGTTGTCCGCGGCGACGCCGAGGCGGGCCTGCTGCAGCCGATCGTCGTGCGGCCGATCGGCCGGCGAACGATCCTGATCGCGCGACTTGCAGGCGCCGCCGCGGTCGCCGCGGGCTACGTGGTGGCGGTGTACCTGCTTGCGCTGGCGATCACCGCGGCCGTCGGCGGGTGGGTTCCGGACCACGTGGTGGGGCCGGCGCTCGGGCTGGCTCTGGCGGTCACCACGATCGCGGCGATCTCGCTGCTGGCCTCGGTGTTCATGTCCGCGACGGCGCAGGGAATCGCGGTGTTCATGGTCTTCGGCACGGGGTTGATCGCGGGTCTTCTATCCGAGATCGGCCGGGCGCTCGACTCGGATCCCCTCCACACGATCGCTCGGGTAGCCACCTGGCTGTTTCCCTTCGACGCCCTCTACCAGGCCAGCCTGCATGCCCTCATCTCCGACACGAGCGGCCTCACTGGGGTCGTCCTCCAGCTGGGGCCGTTCGGTGGCTCGGAGGCTGCCGGACCGCTCCTCGTCCTCTGGGCGATCGCGTACGCGATCCTGATCGCCGGCGGAGCCGCGCTTGCGTTCTCGCGCCAGGACCTCTAGGAGCGTACGGACGCCCTCCTAGACTGCGGCCGTGGTCGATACGCACGCCCACCTCGGCGTCTGCGAGCCCGCCGACGGCGAGCTCGTGGCCACCGCGCGGCGGGCCGGCGTGCGCCGGATCCTGACCGTGGGGATGGACGAGGCCTCCAACCGCGAGGCCATCGCCGCGGCGGAGGAGCACGAGGCGGTGTTCGCCTCTGTCGGGCGGCATCCCAACTCGGCCGCCGGCTTCGACGAGCGCGCCGCGGCGGACATCGAGGACCTGGCGGGCCACGACCTGGTGCGCGCGATCGGGGAGACGGGGCTGGACTTCTACCGAAACTCGAGTCCCCGCAAGGCGCAGCACCAGGCCTTCTCCGCGCAGATCGCGATCGCGCGCCGCACCGGATTGCCGCTCGTGATCCACCTGCGCGACCAGGCCGGGACGCGGAACGCGCTGGACGACACGTTCTCGACGCTCGCCGCCGAGGCCGAGGGGGTGACGGTCATCCTCCACTGCTGCTCGGTGCCGCCGGGCCGCGTCGGCGATGCGATCGAGCGCGGCTGGTACTGCTCGTTCGCCGGCAACGCCACTTACCCCAAGTCGGACGAGCTGCGCGAGACCGCGCGGCTGGTTCCCGACGAGTTGCTCCTGGCGGAGACCGACTCGCCGTTCCTGGCGCCGCAGTCGGTGCGCGGCAGGCCGAACCAGCCGGCGAACGTGGTCGAGGTCGTCGAGCGGCTGGCCTCGGAGCGCGGTGTCTCCTACACCGAGCTCGAGCGCACGGTGGAGGCGAACGCCGAGAGGATCTTCGGATGGTGAGGTTGGGGCAGAACTTCCTGGCCGATCCCAACCTGCTCGACGCGATCGTGCGCGACGCCGAGTTGGAGGCCGATGACGTCGCGCTGGAGATCGGGGGCGGCGAGGGCGCCTTGACGGAGCGGATCGCGGAGCGCGTTGCGCACGTCCACGTGGTCGAGCTCGACGGGCGGCTGGTCGAGGAGCTCGAGGCGCTCGCCGAGCGCGCGGGAAACGTCTCGGTCGTTCGTGGCGACGCGATGCGGCTGGACCTCCGATCGCTTCACCCAGCGCCGACGACAGTGCCGTCGAACCTCCCCTACTCGATCGCCACGCCGGTGCTGCTGCGGACGATCGCCGAGCTTCCGAGCGTGCGCAGGTGGACGGTGATGGTGCAGCGCGAGATCGCCGATCGGCTTCGCGCCGCGCCCGGATCCCCCGCCTACGGCTCCCCCAGCGTGCTCGCTCAGCTCGCCTGTGAGGTTGAGCTCCGCCGGGCGGTGAACCGGGCGGTCTTCCGGCCCCGCCCCCGGGTGGACTCGGCGCTCCTGCGCCTGCGACGGGTGGGTCCGGCCCCTCCGGCCGGCATGGCTCGCCTGGTGCGCGAGGCGTTCGCCCACCGGCGAAAGCCGCTCGCTGGGTCGCTGGAGCTGGCCGGGGGGCCGTCCCGCGAGGAGGCCCATGCCGCGCTCGAGGCTCTGGGGCTTACCGCCGACGTGCGGGCCGAGCGGCTTTCGCCCGCGCAGTTCGCCGCGCTGGCGCGCGAGTTGGGGGTCGCTTGACGCTTCGCGCGCCCGCCAAGCTGAACCTGTGCCTGTACCTGGGCCGGCCGCGAGCCGACGGCCTGCACGAGCTCCGCTCGCTGTTCTGCCCGCTGACGCTGTCGGACCGGATCGTCGTCCGCGACGCCGGGCGCGACGAGGTCGTCTGCCCGCAGGTCGGGCGTCCGAACCTCGTGGAGGCCGCATTGGCGGGCTTGCGGGCTCGCGGCTGGAACCGCGGGCCCACCCGGGTGGAGATCGAGAAGCGGATTCCGGTGGCGGCCGGGCTGGGCGGGGGAAGCGCGGACGCCGCGGCCCTGCTGCGGCTCGCGCGCGATGAGGTGGCGCTCGGCGATCTTGCCGCCGAGCTGGGGGCCGACGTTCCGTCGCAACTCGAGCCGACGCTCGCGCTGGTTGGCGGTGCCGGCGAGGTCGTCGAGCCGCTGCCCGCACCGCGGCACTTCGGCGTTGTGCTGGTTCCCGGCGACGCCGGGCTCTCCACCGCGGAGGTCTACGCCGAGGCGGATCGCCTGGGGCTGGTCCGGGAGCCCGAGGAGCTCGATTCGCTCGCAGCGAAGCTGCGGGAGGCGGCGGGAAATGGCGATTCCCCGCTCGCCTATCGCGAGCTCCTGGTGAACGATCTCGCCGAGGCGGCGCTGTCGCTGCGGCCGGAGATCGCCGAGGCGCTCAAGGCGCTCAGGGATGCAGGGGCCGGGGTGGCGCTCGTAACGGGGTCGGGGCCCACCGCCTTCGGCATCTTCGAGGACGTTGCGGCGGCCGACGCGGCGGCCGGCGCGCTGGCGCCGCGGTTCGCCGGCGCGATCGTCGCGGGACCGGATCCGGAGCGATGATCGACGGCGCGGAGGGGGGCACCCCCAGGAGGACCCGGATCCTGCAGCTCGCGGCGATCCTCGTGATCGTTGGCGTGATCGTGGCGGTCAGCCAGCTGGCGCCCGACATCAGCCTGCAGAGCGCGCTCGACGACGTGGCGAGCAGGCTTGGCAAGCTCACCTACCTCTTCGTGGGCCTGGCGGCGTTCCTGGAGACGGGGGCGTTCGTGGGCCTGGTGCTTCCCGGCGAGACCGTGGTCATCCTCGGCGGTGCGGTCGCCGGGCAGGGGGAGACGTCGGTGGTGCTGACGATCGGGATCGTGTGGGTCTGCTCGTTCTCCGGGGACTCGGTGAGCTTCGTGCTGGGCCGGCGACTGGGGCGGGGGTTCATCCTTCGCCACGGGCCGAAGGTTCGGATCACCGAGGAGCGGTTTGCCCGCGTGGAGGCCTACTTCGATCGCCACGGCGGAAAGACCATCCTGATCGGGCGCTTCATCGGCTTGGTCCGGGCGCTCGCCCCGTTCACGGCCGGGACCTCGGGAATGCGCTACACGACCTACCTGCCGTTCAGCGTGCTCGGCACCGGTCTGTGGGCGGCCGGGTACGTGCTGTTGGGTTACTTCGCATCGCGGAGCCTGGACGCGGCGGCGCACGTCGCGGGTCAAGGCACGCTGTTCTTCGGGATCGCGATCGCGGTGATCGTCGCGATCGTATGGTCGGTCCGGTTCTTGCGCGATGCTGAGAACCGGCAGCGGCTCGTGGCGGGGATGGAGCGGCGGCCGATGCTCCGGCCAGTGCTCGCGCTCGGGCGGGCGCTGCAGCCACACGCGCGCTTCGTCGCCGCACGGCTGACGCCGGGGGAGTTGGGGCTCGAGTTCACGACGCTCCTGGCGATCCTCGCGGTAGCCGTTTACGTGGTCATCGCCTACACGGTCACGATCTCCGGCGATCCCGGGCCGACGCCTGGCGATCAGACGGCGTTGGATCTCGTGGACAGGCTCCAGGTGACGTGGTTGGTCGACGTCGCCAAGGGGGTGACGGCGCTTGGATCGAGCGCCGTGATCCTGCCGATCGCGGGGATCGCGACGGCGCTCCTGTTGTTGAAGCGGCGCTGGACGGAGGCGGCGGTGCTGGTCGTCGCGGTCGCGATCGTCTACGCGGGGGTCGGCGAGCTCAAGGGCGTGACGTCGCGGCCGCGCCCGCCGGAGCCGCTGACGAGCTTCAATGGGTCGGGGTTTCCGAGCGGCCACGCCGCCCACTCGATCCTCTATCCGTGGCTGGCGCTGACGCTGGCGATCCGGTTGCGCCCCGGGATGTGGGGCGGCACCGCGCTGCTCGTCACCGGGTTTGCGATCGGGATTCTGATCGGGCTCTCGCGCGTGTACCTTCGGGTCCATTACCTGAGCGACGTGACCGGCGGCTGGACGCTGGGCGCGGCGGCCTTCTGCGCCTGCGCCGTCGTCGCCATGGTTGTCACCCACTTGCGCCACAATTCGGATCGAGATGTTGTCCCTGGGGATCGGGACTGAGTACTTCCTGTTCGGCGGCGCGGGCGTCATCTGCCTGCTCGCGTTCACGGCGCTCATCCTCGTTCCCGCGATCGGCGCCTACGGCCGGACGTGGGAGAAGGCGACGGCGGCGGTGCTGTCGGTGTTCGTGTTGGCGGTGCTCGTTCTGGTCGGCGTCGCGATCGGCGTTTTGATCGTCTATTACTGGCCGCAAATAACGGAGACGATCCCCGGATTGTGACCGAGGGATTCGGTCTCTGAGCGGGGGCTCGGCTCTACCATGCTCGGGTGAGCCCGGAACAAGCCGCGCCCAAAACGCCTGCAAAGGACGACTCCGAGAGCCTGCTGGACGCGCTTTCTGCGGCGATCGAGTCGGGTGCCGGCCTGCCGGCCGTGACGCGTGCCGCGGCGAAGGCGCTGGGCGCCAGCGTGGCCCTGATCGACCGCTCGAGCGCCGTGCTCGGCGTCGCCGCTTCGTCGCAGGCCGAGGAGGGAAGGCTG
>Ga0126312_10000796_pt1 | contig 19768 bp, 19 predicted proteins | sample Plot104A_FD_92537 | JGI IMG/M metagenome (GOLD analysis project Ga0126312, IMG submission 92537) | Serpentine soil microbial communities from UC McLaughlin Reserve, CA, USA - Plot104A | ecosystem: Environmental > Terrestrial > Soil > Grasslands | place: USA: UC McLaughlin Reserve, Lake County... | reverse complement strand
TCGATCGTGTCCTCGCCGGCCTCGAGCCCGGCGTCGTCGGCGGGGCTGCCGTCCTCGACGTCCACGATCAGGGCCCCCGCGCCGGCATCGATCCCGAGCCGGTCGGCGAGCTGCGGGTAGAGCGTCTGCGAGGTCACTCCCAGGAAGCCGTAGTCCACGCGGCCCTTGTCGCGCAGCTCGCGCAGCGAGCGCTTGACCGCGTCCACCGGGATGGCGAAGCCCACGCCCTCGCCGCCACCGGACTGCGACTTGATCTGGGCGTTGATGCCGATCACCCGGCCGCGGGCCTCGAGCAGCGGGCCGCCCGAGTTGCCTGGATTGATCGCCGCGTCGGTTTGCACGGCGTCCCCGATCTGGAAGCGGGTGAGCGACTCGATGTTGCGATCGAGCGCGGAGATCACGCCGACGGAGAGCGACTGCCGCTCGCCGAACGGGCTGCCGATCGCGGCCACCGGCTCGCCGACCCCGAGCCCTCCCGAGGAGCCGAGCTTCAGAGGGGTGAGGTCGAGTCCCGAGGGATCGACCTTGAGCAGGGCCACGTCCGCGTTCGGGTCGGCGCCCACGATCTCGCCTGGCACCCGGTTGCCGTCGGAGAACTCGACGAACACCTGGTCCGCCCGCTCCGTCCGCGGGGCCTGGCCGCTCGTCACCACGTGGGCGTTGGTGGCGATGTAGCCCTCGCCGTCGAGCACGAATCCCGAGCCCTGGCCGCCCTCGCCCCCGTCCTCGCCGAGCAGCGACGTGCCCCCGAACAGGGAGATCACGGTCACGACGCCGGGCGACAGCGCGCGGTAGATCGCCTGCGGGTCGAAACCGCCCCTCCGACCGATGCCGTCGACGACCTGGACGCGCGTCGTCTCCACCCTCGCCGGGCGCTCCGGGGAGTCGTCCCCGCCCCCGCCGCACCCGGCCAGCAGCGCGAGCAGGGCGACGAGCGCGCCGCGCCTCACGCGCCGTCGTCCGATGGCAGCTCGAGCGTGAAGCGCGTGTCACCCGGACGGGCCCGCAGGGTCAGCCGGCCCTCCATGCGCTCGGCCAGCTCGCGCGCTATGGCCAGGCCGAGGCCCGCGCCACGCGCCGCGTCGCCCGTGTAGAAGCGCTCGAAGACCTGCGTGGCGGCCCCGTCCGGAAGCCCGGGACCCTCGTCGGCCACCGTGAGCTCGGCGGCCCCGTTGTGGCGATCGGCGCTCACGGTGACCTGCGTTCCCTCCGGCGTGTGCCGGAGCGCGTTGTCGAGCAGGATACGCATGATCTGGGCCACCCGTTCGCGGTCGCAGAGCGCCTCGAGGCCGTCGTCGGGCAACCGCACGAGGAGCTCCGTCCCGTGGTGCGCGAGCGCCGGCGTGAACTCGCTGACCACGGAGCGGGCGACCTCGGAGAGGTCGGTTGACTCCGACTCGAGCTCAACCGAGCCCGCGTCGAGCCGCGAGAGGTCGAGCAGGTCCACGGACAGCTTCTGGAGCCGTGCCACCTGCTCGCCCATCGTGTCGAGGAACTCCCCGCGGGTGGCGTCGTCGAGCTCCTCGTCCTGCAGGAGCTCGACGAAGCCGGCGAGCGAGAAGATCGGCGTGCGCAGCTCGTGCGAGGCGGTGGCGATGAACTCCTTGCGCGCCACGTCCACGCGGCGCAGCTTCACCTGCATGTCGTTGAAGGCGCGCGTGAGCTGCCCGAGCTCGTCCGAGGAGTCGACCGGCAGCGGCTCGACATAGCTCCCGGCGGCCACATGACGGGCGCCCAGCTCGAGCCGCCTGACCCGGCGCGCGAGGGCCTGCGCCACGAGGTACCCGCCGATCAGCGCCAGCACGAGGGCCACCCCGCTCGCGACCAGCACGCGGTCACGGATGAACGCGACGGTCTCCGTGATGTCCTCGTAGGAGCGCGAGTAGACGACGATTCGCACCGCTTCGCCGCGGTCCTCGAGCGGGAGCGCGAGCTGCCCGAGCTTCGCTCCGCGGAAGCTCGTGGCGCCGCTGACGAGGTGCCCCGCCTCGGCGGCGTGCCGGGCTAGCCCGTCGTTGGCCGGGTAGTCGCGCTCCTCCGCCGAGTCGCTGATCGCGTAGAAGCGAAGGTCCCGGCCTTCGCTCTGCGGTCCGATCAACGACTGCTGGACGCCAAGGAGCGACACGCGGGAGTCCGTGGCGTCGGCCAACGAGCGCACCCGGCGGTTTGTGTCGCGGGGCGGCACGTCCGCCCTGCGCAGGAAGTCGAGCCGGTCGCGCGCCCCGAGTACCGCGGCCCGAAGGTCTCCCAGCTGGCGGCTCTCGAGATTCGCCTGGAGCTGCGGCACGACGATGAAGTAGATGACCGTGAAGGCCGCCGCCGTGATGGCGAAGAAGAGCAGCGCCAGCTTGTTGCGGAGGCTCATCGGTCGCGGAAGCGGTACCCGACCCCCCGCACCGTGAAGATCAGCTCCGGGTGCTTCGGGTCGCTCTCGAGCTTCTCGCGCAGATGACGGATGTGCACGTCGACGGTGCGGGGGTCGCGATAGGAGGCATCGCCCCAGATCCGCTCGAGCAGTTGGGTGCGGCTGAAGACGCGCCCCGGGGCGCGCGCGAGGGCGGCGAGGATCTCGAACTCGACGTAGGTGAGCCGCACCTGTGCGCCGCGCACCTCGACCACGCGCTTCTCGAAGTCGATCCGCAGATCGCCGTGCTCGATCGGCTCCTCGCCGTGGTCGTCGGCCCGCACCAGCTCGGCGCGGCGAAGCACGGCCTTCACCCGGCTGCGGAACTCGCGCACCGAGAACGGCTTCGTGATGTAGTCGTCGGCGCCCAGCTCGAGGCCCAGCACCTTGTCGATCTCCTCCGTCTTTGCGGTGAGCATGATGATCGGCACCGTGCTGCGGGCGCGCACCTGGCGGCAGACCTCGAAGCCGTCGAGCCTGGGAAGCATCACGTCGAGCACGACGAGGTCGAAGGACCCGTCGCGCAGCCGCTCGAGCGCCTCGCGTCCATCGAGCGCCGAGACGACCTCATAGCCCTCCTTGCGGAGCGGGTAGGCCAGCAGCTTCTGCACCGACTGCTCGTCGTCGACCAAGAGGATGCGGGGTGCAGAGCCCGACACCCTCGAAATTGTAGGTTGGCCTGGTGGTCCCTCCTCCAACCCCGCACCCGGTTGCCGGCTGCAAGCCTTCGCCTTGCTGCGTTCCCGCCCGTCGCAACGGCGCCGCTATTCCGGCTTCGCGGCTCCTTGCCATGCTCGACCTTCGCTCGGCAAAGCGGGCACGAACTTGTCGGAGGGACCGCTAGTGCTGGAGCCGCGCCTCTATCGCGCCGCCTTCGTTCCGGCCCTCCTCGCGGTGGTGCTGGCCATGTTCTCGCTCGGGTCGCGCCCGGGGGCTCTGCGACAGGGCCTGGCGGCCGACGTCCTGTTCGACGGCGAGCTCGCGGCGAACGAGGCGCGCTCCATCGCGGATGCGAATCCAGACCGTCGCCCCGGCAGCGTCGGAGATCGAGCCACCGCGCGGCGCGTTCGCGACACGCTCGAGCGGCGCCGATTCCGCACGGAGGTAGACCGCTTCCAGGGCGCCGGCAAGGACCTCGTCAACGTGATCGGGCGCCGGGCGGGGCGCCTTCGCCGCCAGATCGTGGTCGTGGCGGCGCGGGACGCTCGCAGCGCCCCCGACGTGCCGGGCAGCGCCGCGGACACGGCAGCGCTGCTCGAGTTCGCGCGCGTGTTCCAGGGACGGCCCACGGAGAAGACCCTTGTGCTGGCCTCGGTGGACGGGTCGACGCTGGGACAGCTCGGCGCCGACCGGCTCGCCGCCTCGCTCGACGAGCCCTCGCTGGTCGACGCCGTGCTCGTGGTCTCGGACCTCGGGGCGCGGCCGCGTGAGGGCTCCTTCATCCAGGCGTGGTCGAACGACTCCCGGCGCGGCGGGATCGGGCTGCAGCGCACGATCGCCGACTCGATCCGTCTCGAGCTCGACGAGCCGGTTCGCTCGACGGGAGCCTTCGGACAGTTCGCGCACCTCGCCCTCCCCATAGGGATCGGAGCGCAGGGAGTCCTGCTCGAGCAGGGCTACGAGGCGGCTCGGATCTCCGGGAGCGGGCAGCTCCCCCCGGACGGCGACGGGTCGGCCGAGGACCTCGACGAGGACCACCTGGGCGGCCTCGGCCGCGCCACCCTGCGCACGGTCACCGCGCTCGACCAGGGGCCCCGCCCGGAGCACGGGCCTGGCACCTACGTGACCGCCGTGAGCCAGGTGATGCCGGGCTGGGTCCTCTCCCTGCTCGCGCTCACGCTGCTGCTCCCGGCGATCGTCGGCTCGGTCGACGCTTTCGCCCGCGCTCGGCGGCGCAGACGTCCCGTGGCCGCCTGGCTGCGCTGGGTAGCGGTCGGCACAGCGCCCTTCGTGGCCGGCCTGGCGCTCGCGGAGCTCCTGGCGCTGGCCGGCGCCACACCGGAGCCGCCACCCGCCCCGACGGCGCCCGCCGACCATCCGCTCACCCCGGGGGCCGTCCTCGCCCTCGCGGCGGTCGCCGCCATCGTCGCGTTGCTCTGGTACGCGCTGCGGGTGCTGGTGGTGCGCGGTGACCCCGCGCTCGCCGATCCCTCGGACGCCGGGGCGGGCTGCGCGGTGGCGCTCGTGCTGAGCGCCACGGCGCTCGTGCTGTGGGCGGTGAACCCCTACGCCGCCCTGCTCCTGGTCCCGGCCGTTCACCTGTGGATCCTGGCCATCCTCACCGACCCCGCCCCGCCCCGCCGCGGGCGCGTTCTGATGGTCTGCGTGGGCGTGCTCCCGGCGGCGCTCGTGGCGCTCTACTACCTCGTCAGCCTGTCGCTCGACCCGCTCAGCGGCTCTTGGTACCTGTTCCTGCTCGTCACCGGGCACAGCGTCGGGTTGATCACGGCGCTGATCGGTTGCGCCTTGCTGGGTGTGCTCGCCTCGACCGTCGCCATCGTCCACGCGCGGCAGGACGTCCCCCCGGCCGCGCCGGCCGGCCGCCCCGCCGTCCACGGCCCGGGGTCCTACGCCGGGCCGGGCTCGCTCGGCGGCACCGAGTCGGCGCTCCGACGATGAGGCCGACCGGTGGAGGGCACCCCGGCCTCAGGCGTGCTCGAAGCCCCGCAGGCCGATCAGCTCCGAGCCGTCGGGCCGGCGGAAGACGAGCGCGCCGGCCGTGCCGCTCCCGACACGACCCAGCCAGTGGAGCGGCATCCCGGCCGCGCGCTCGAGCGCCTCGCGACGCGCCCCCGGCGCGGTCACGAGCAGCTCGTAGTCGTCCCCCGCCGAGGCCGCCAGCTCCCGCCCCTCGCGGCCCGCGGCGGCCGCGACCTCGGCCACTCCCTCAGCGAGCGGGAGCGCGTCCAGCTCCAGCTCGATGCTCACACCGCTGCGAACCGCGACGTGCCGCGCGTCGGTGGCCAGGCCGTCGCTCAGGTCGATCATCGCGCTCGCTCCCGCGCGCGCCAGCGCCCGGCCGGCCCCGAGCCGCGGCTCGGGGCGGCGTTGACGGGCGACGAGCGCGTCGCGCACGGAAGAGGCCAGGGCGACCTCGGTGCCGTCGAGCAGCAGGAGCCCCGCGCCGGAAGCACCGAGCTCCCCCGTCACGCCCACGAGCTCGCCGGGCCGCGCCCCGTCCCGTCCGCAAAGCTCGTCCTCGCGGTCGGCCCAGCCGGTCACGGCCACGGTGATCGCCAGGGCCGGCCCCGCGGTCACGTCGCCGCCCGCGACCGTCGTGTGGGTGCGCGCGGCGAGCGCCTCCATCGCGTCCACGAGCTCGAGCGCCTCGTCTCGCTCCAAGTCGTCGGGAATCACGAGCGAGACCCACGCCTCGCCGGGGTCCGCGCCCATCGCGGCGAGGTCGGAGAGCGCCGTGGCGAGCCCCTTGTGCCCCACGTCCCCGGGCGAGTGCGTGGTCCGCCTGAAGTGCACGCCGTCCACGAGCGTGTCGATCGAGGTCACCGCGAGCGGGCGGGCTCGCACGACGGAGGCGTCGTCACCGCTCCCCCGCACGACCCGCTCGCCGCGCACGGCGATGGCGCGCTCGATGGCGGCGATCAGGTCGAGCTCGCGCACGGGCGCCTACTGCTCGGGCTGCGACGGCTTCTTGCCGCCCCCGCCCCCGTTCCCGTTGCCCGGCGCCGGCGCGGGCTCGTCGGGAGGGGGCTGCGTCTGCGGCGCCGGCTGCGGCGCCGATTCGTAGAGGCGGGGGTCGTAGCCCTGGTAGTTCGTCCCACCCGCCGAGTTGTTGCCGGGTCCGGAATAGGGCTGCGAGTAATAGCTCGTGCTCCCGGAGCTGCCGGTGCTCGCGTACTTACCGAAGAACGGCGAGAACTTCACCGGCTCCTTGGGCTGGGGGAACGAGCTGCAGTCGCCTCCGTGGGCCACGGTCATGTAGTCGTGCCAGATGCCCGCGGGGTAGCTGCCGCCCTGCACGCCCGGCATCGAGACGAGCGCGTTCGGGTAGCCCATCCACGCTGCGGTGGAAAGCTTCGGCGTGTAGCCCACGAACCAGGCGTCGTTGTAGTTGTCGGTGGTGCCCGTCTTGCCGGCGGCCGGGCAGCCGATACCGGCCCGGACGCCGGTTCCGGCCTGGACGTTCTGCTCGAGGATCTTCGTCACCTCGTACGCGACCCCGTCCGAGAAGACGCGCTTTCGCTTTGGCTTGCCGAGGTCCTCCGACTTGCCGTCTGGGAACTCGACCTTGGTTATCGCCCTCGGTTCGTTGCGGATGCCTCCCGAGGCGAGCGTCGCGTAGGCGTCGGCCATCTCGAGCGGAGAGACCCCGAGCCGGAGGCCGCCGAGTCCCTCGGCCGGCAGGCAATCGAGCTTCGTCGTGATGCCCATCAGCTTGGCCGTCTCACAGACCGACTTTGGGCCCACGTCGAGGATCAGCTGCGCGTAGACGGTGTTGTCCGACTTGAGCGTGGCCCGCACCAGGGTCATCGTGCCGCCGTAGGTGCTGTCGTAGGTCTTCACCTTCCACGGCCCGTAGCGCGGCACGTTCAGGTCGAGCGGCCTCGATGTGTAGGTCGTCCGGTTGGGGTCGATGCCCTTCCGGATCGCGGTCGTGAGGACGAAGGTCTTGAAGGCCGAGCCCGGCTGGCGGTGACCCTGGGCGGCGAGGTTGAAGGTGCGGTCCCTGTAGGTGCCGCTCGAGGCCATCGCCCGGATGTAGCCGTTCGAGGGATCGATCGAGACGATCGCCGAGGCGGGACCAGGGTAGAGCGCCAGCTGCCCGTCGATCGCGCGCCGCGCCTCGTCCTGCAGCTTCGGATTGACCGTGGTGTGGACCTTGAGGCCGCCGCGCCGGTAGACGCCCACGCCGTAGCGCTTGATCAGCTCGTCCTGGACGTAGTCGAAGAAGTACGGCTCGCGGCGCTGCGTGTAGCGGGTCCCGTGCCTCAGTCCCAATGGCGCCTGTGCGGCCGCGTCCGCCCGCGCGGGGTCGAGCAAGCCGTTCTTAACCATCGCCTGGAGCACCTCGTTGCGCCGCTCCACGGCGGCGGTCGGGTTGCGGAACGGGTTGTACTCGGAGGGCGCCTGAGGGAGCCCGGCGATCATCGCCGACTCGGCCAGCGTGAGCCCGCGTGCGTGCTTCGCGAAGTACGTCACTGCCGCGGCCTCGACGCCGATCGCGGTGCGGCCGCCGACGGTCCCGTACGGGATGTCGTTGAGGTAGTTCTCGAGGATCCAGCGCTTCGAGTGCTTCCTCTCGAGCTCCGAGGCCAGCTTGGCCTCGCGGATCTTGCGCGCGAAGCTCTGCTTCGGGTCCTTGATGTAGAGGGCGCGCACGAGCTGCTGGGTGATGGTCGAGCCGCCCTGGACGGTCTTGCCCGATTCGATGTTCCTGACGCCCGCGCGGATGATCGCTCCGTAGTCCACGCCCTTGTGCTCGTAGAAGCGCTCGTCCTCTATGGCCACGGTCGCGTTGCGCAGGTCGCGCGGCATGTCGTACCAGCCGACCGGGGTGCGCACGGTGTCGGACTGGACGTAGCCGAGCCGCGAGCCGTCCGCGGCGAAGATCACGGAGCTCTGCCCCTTGTCGTTCGGCTTCAGCTCACTGAGCTCGGGAGCGGTAGACGCCACGGCGAGCACGTAGCCGGCGACCGAGAGCAAGCCGATCGCGACGACGATGCCGAGCACTCCGAGCGCCAGGAGCGTCTTGCTTCTGGCCCCTCCGCGCCGCCGCCGCCGTCTCTGCTGTCGCTGGCGGTAGGTCATGAGGACGCCCGCCGTGGGCTAGATAGTCGGTTCCTCATTCGCGCACCCGCGGATGACGCGCCATACCGGCGCCGGCTCGCCACCCGCGCCCTCGCAGGTAGCGCCGCTACCTGCTTCGGACGCGTGCGGCGCCCAGCTTCGTCTGGCGCCTCCCCGCGGGCACTCGAATTCGGATCAACCATCTATGGGGGCGTCCTCCGAGGATAGCCCGTGCTCCCTCAGCCGGCGCAGCCAGAGCGCCCTCAGGCGGGCCGCCTCGCGGCCGCGCTGGCTCGCGCTCGCGGCCCAAGCCGTCGCCTTCAGCCGGATGCCCTCCTTGTCGACCTCCGCCACGTTCGCGTCCACGCCCTCCTCTTCGACGATCAGCGCGATGGCCCTGTCCGCATCGCCGCCGGGCGGCAGCCAGACGGACGCCTCGACCTGGATCCGCGGGTCGACCACCGTGTGGTTCTCGATCGAGCTCTGGGCGAGCAGCTCGTTGGGCACGATCAGGCGGCGGCCGTCGTCGAGGCGAATCCAGGTATAGGCGAGCCGCACGTCCTCCACCACGCCGGTCTCGTCTTCGAAGGTCACGAGGTCGCCGACCCGGATCGGCTGTGTGATCGCGATGAGGAGACCGGCGATCGCGTTGGCGAGCGTGGCCCTGGCGGCGAAGCCCACGACCAGGCCGAGCACCGCGGAGGACGCGAGGATCCCGGTGGCCACCCGTTTGACGTCGGGGAACTGCGCCAGCGCCAAGCCGAGCCCGATCACGATGATCGTGGCGAAGATCAGGCGGCGCACCAGGCGCAGGCGGGTGTCCGCGACGGGCGAGAGCTCCCGACCGGCGACCGCGCCGGCCAGCTCGCGCCCCCGGCGCGACAGCGCGCGGTCGACGAGCTCGGCGATCACGAAGGCCGCGACGATCGTGGCGATGGCCGTGATCTCCTCCCGCCCGAACGCCGCGGTGTATAGATGCGGCAGCGGCATGGCGTATGAGGCTACTTCTCGGACCCGGGTCGCGGCCCGGGCGGCCGCCCGCTCCGTCGAGCTCCGGACGGCGCTGCGCACCGCGCTCGTCACCCGCACCGCCGTCTGGGTGGTCGCCGCGCTGTCCGCGCTCTCGCTCGGCTCGGGTGGACTCGGGGACCGCAACGCCGCGAAGTTCGACGTCCCGGCGCTGACCCACGCGCTCGGCGGCTGGCTCTCGCCACTCGCCCGCTGGGACGCGGTCTGGTACCTGGGGATCGCCGACTCCGGTTACGACGGCGTGCGGTCCGCCTTCTTTCCCGCCTACCCCCTGCTCGTTCGTGCGCTGGGCCAGCTGGGCGGCGGCTCCCGGGGAGCGTTGCTCGCCGCCGCCTACGCGATCTCGCTGGCCGCCTTCGTCGCGGCCCTCGCGCTCCTCCATCGCCTGGTGGCGCTCGAGCTCGGGCGCCCGCTCGCCGCGCCGACGCTGCTGCTGCTCGCGGTGTTCCCGGCCTCGCTCTACTTCGGAGCCCCGTACTCGGAGAGCCTCTTCCTGCTGTGCGCGGTGGGTGCCTTCTACGCCGCCCGCACCGGTCGCTGGGCGTGGGCGGGCGCCGCCGCGGGCGCCGCCGCGGCCACCCGCAGCGCCGGGGTCCTGCTGCTGGTTCCCCTGGCGATCCTCTGGTGGCAGTCGGGACGGCGGCCACGCGAGGGAGCGTGGCTCCTGCTGGCGCCCGCGGGGCTCGGGGCCTACGCGCTCTACCTGGCGCTCGCCCACGGCGACGGGCTCGCGTTCCTCGACGTCCAGGACGCCTGGTATCGCCACTTCGCGGGACCCCTCGGGGGCGCCTGGGACGGGCTAGTGGCGGCCTGGGACGGCGCCCGGCAGCTCCTCTCCGGGTCGCGCGAGCCGGTCCTCTTCGAGCGCGCCGGCGGCGACCCGTTCCGGGTGGCGCAGCTCAACCTGATGCTGTTCGGCTTCCTCGTCTTCGCGCTGGTCGCCGCCGTGGGGGTCCTGCGGCGGCTGCCCCTCGCCTACGGCGCCTGGGTGGTCTCGGCGCTGCTGCTGCCGCTCTCGTTCCCGGTCGGGCCGCAGCCGCTGATGTCCCTGCCCCGCTTCCTGTCCGTGCTGTTCCCCCTCTTCATGTGGCTTGCCCTCGTGTGCGAGGAGCGGCGCTTGACGGCGTGGGCGGCCGCCGCCTCGGCCGTGGGGCTGGGCTGGTTCGTCACGCAGTTCGCCAGCTGGCACTTCGTCTCGTGAGCGTCAGGGCGGTGCTGCTCGACGCGCTCGGCACGCTGGTACGCCTCGAACCACCGGTGCCCGCGCTTCGGGCGGAGCTGCGGAAGGTCGGGATCGAGGCGGACGAGGAAACGGCCGCGCGCGCCATCGGGGCGGAGATCGCCTACTACCTCGAGCACCACATGGAGGGGGGCGACCGCGAGTCGCTCGAGCGGCTGCGCGACCGCTGTGCCGAGCAGCTGGCGGCGGTGCTGGGTGTGGAGGGTCCGCGGGTGCGCGAAGCGATGCTGGCATCGCTTCGGTTCACCGCCTTCCCCGACGTGGCCCCATCCCTGCGCCGGCTGCGCTCACGAGGACTGCGGCTCGTGATCGCGTCGAATTGGGACTGCTCGCTGCCCGAGTGGATGGCCGACGCGGGCCTGCTCGAGCTGCTCGACGGCGCCGCATCCTCGGCCGTGGCGGGCGAGCCCAAGCCGGGTCCGGCGGTGTTCCGCCGGGCGCTCTCGATCGCCGGGGTGCCGGCGCGCCACGCCGTTCACGTGGGCGACTCGCTCGAGGGCGACGTCGAGGGCGCGCGGGCGGCCGGGATCAGGGCGATCATGCTCGTGCGGGAGGGCGAGCCGCCGCCCGGAGTGGAGGCGATCCGCTCGCTCTCCGAGCTGCCCTCCTTACTCTGAGGCGGGATGGAGCGCCCACCCGACCCCCCGGAGCTCCCCGAGGGCTTGGAGCGCACGCCGCGCTGGCCCGCGTGGTACGCGGGCGTGGGCTTCCTGACCGGGCTCGTGCTCACGCTGGTGGCGGTGGGCGTGATCGCCGGTGTCACCGGCACGACCACGGACGAGGACTCCGCGAGCTTCACGATCGTCGCCACGCTCGCCCAGAGCGCGGTGTTCATCGGCACCGCGTGGCTGTTCGCCTCCTTCACCGCGCCGCCGAGGCTGTGGCACTTCGGCGTTCGGCGAGCCCCCTTCTGGCCCACCGTCGGCTGGGCCGCGCTCGCGATCGTCTGCTTCTACGTCCTGGCGGCCACCTACGCCGGGATCGTGCAGCCCGACGTCGACCAGACGGTGACCCAGGACCTGGGCGCCGACCAGGGCACCGCGGGGCTGCTCTTGGCGGGCTTCATGGTGGTGGTCGTCGCGCCGTTCGCGGAGGAGTTCTTCTTCCGCGGCTTCTTCTACCGCGCGCTGCGCACTCGCTTCCCGATACTGATCGCGGCGCTGATCGACGGCCTCCTGTTCGGGGCGATCCACTTCGACTTCAGCGGTGCCGACGCGCTCCTGATCGTGCCTCCGCTCGCCGTGCTCGGGTTCCTCTTCTGCCTCCTCTACGAGCGGACCGGGACGCTGTTCGCACCCGTCGCGCTCCACTCGCTGAACAACTCGATCGCGTACGCGGCCCAGGTGAACGACGGCTGGACGGTGTCGGTGGTGGCGGGCCCGCTCATGATCGCCGCCTGCATGCTCGTGCCTCGCCTGGTCCCGCGGGCGCCCGCGGCGGTGCTCCGGTGAGGGTGCTCCTCGCGACGCTCGCCGCGGCGCTGGCCGCCGCCACGCCCGCGGCGGCCCTCCCGGTCGAGCGCATGGCCGCGCGCGATCCGACCGCCGCTCTTTCGCTGCGCCAGCTCGTTGGGCAGCGTCTCGTCGTGTCCTTCGAGGGCACGAGCGTGCCCTCCGCGCTGCGGAGGCGCCTAAGGCGGGGCGAGCTCGCCGGCGTCATCCTGTTCGCGGGGAACATCGCCTCGCGCTCGTCGCTGCGGTCGCTCGTCGAGCACCTGCAGGGCATCCGCCGGCCCGCGGAGCTGCGCGCGCCGCTGCTCGTGATGATCGACCAGGAGGGCGGCCGCGTGAAGCGGCTGCCCGGGGCGCCGAGGCGCTCGCCCGCCGAGCTCGGGCGCGCCGGCAGTCGGCGGCTCGCGAGGCGCGCGGGGCGGGCCACGGCCCGGAACCTCCGCGGAGTGGGCGTGAACGTGGACCTCGCGCCGGTCGTGGACCTCGGGCTGGCCGGCGGCGTTCAGAGGCGCCTGGGGCGTACCTACGGCGCGCGCCCGCGGCTCGTGTCGGCGCTCGGCTCCGCCTTCGCGCGTGGGCTCGAGGAGGGCGGCGTCGCGGCCACCCTGAAGCACTTCCCGGGGCTCGGGCGGGTGCGCAGCGACGCCGATCGGCTCGTGCAGCGCGTGCCGGTGTCGCTCCGGCGGCTGCGCCGGACGGACGAGCGTCCCTTCGCGGCGGGCATCCGAGCGGGGGCGTCGCTCGTGATGACCGGCAATGCGATCTATCCACGGCTCGACTCGCGGCCCGCGCTGCTGTCGCCCGGGGTGGCGAGGGGCGAGCTGCGCCGGCGTCTCCGCTTCCGGGGAGTCGCGATCACCGACGCCCTCGACACGGTCGCCCTCCAGTCCTACGGCCCGCCCTGGCGGCTGGCGCTCGCGGCAGCCCGCGCCGGTAACGACCTCCTCCTGATGGGCTCGCGCTCGGGCGCCGAGGCCTTCCGCGCGCTCCTGGCGAGCGCTCGGTCGGGAAGTCTGGGGCGGGCGGGCCTGCGCGACTCGGCACGGCGCGTGCTGCGCCTGCGCGCCGCTCTGCGGTAGCCGGCGCTTTGCCGCCGCTGGCGGCCCTCCGCGGTCCGGGGTACCCTGCTCGCGGATGTGGCGGCCGACCTCCCTCGCGCTGACCCTCGCGGCCGCCTCGGTCGTGCTGCCCGCGGCAGCCGCGGGTCAGACGCCCACGGCGCCCACCGCCGCGACGGAGACGGAGTCCAGCACGCCGCCGCCCGAGCCGGAGCCCCATGGCGGGCGCATGTCGATCGCGGCGCGCGGCGGCCTCGCCACGCGCAAGCTGCGCTACTACCAGCGCGGGCAGACCGTGGTGGTTCGCGGAATCGTGCGCCCCTTCGTCGCCGGCCAGGTGGCCGACGTCTATGCCGTCCGCGGGCGTAGCGCTGTCGCCCACCGGCGCGCGCGGATCCGCAGGGGCCGCGGCGGCCGGGGCGCCTTCGTGACTCGCTTCGTCGCCCGGAGCAGCGGAGGGCTGCGGATCGTGGCCCGTCACAGGCGGAGCGACCGGCAGCTCGCGTTCCGCGCCAACGACGTGCCGATCGGCGTGGCCCGCTGGCGGGCCGGTGCCGGTGCCCGCGGGGTCAAGGTGCTGCTGCTCCAGCGCGGGCTGAAGCGGCTCGGCTTCGCGGTCCCCGTCGGCGGCTACTTCGGCGGCGGCACGGCCCGGGCGGTCACCGCGTTCCGAAAGACGAACCGGATGGGCCGCCGGGGCTACGCCGGCGCGGCGGTGTACGGCAAGGTCTTCCGCCATCGGGGTGCCTTCCGCCTGCGCCACCCCCGCGCCGGCAGGCACGTCGAGTTCGACTGGTCACGCCAGGTCCTGGTGCTGGCCAATCGCGGCGGTCCCTTCCGCGTCTACCACGCCTCCTCTGGCAAGCCCTCCACGCCCACGGTGTTCGGGACCTTCCGCTTCTACAGCAAGACGCCGGGCACCAACTCCCACGGCATGTTCTACTCGAACTACTTCATCGGGGGCTACGCGATCCACGGCTACGCCTCCGTGCCGAACTACCCCGCCTCGCACGGCTGCATCCGGGTGCCGATCCCGAACGCGATCGACATCTACAACCACATCTCGCTGGGCGAGACGATCTTCGTCTACCGCTAGAGAGCTGGCGGTCGCGCCGCCGCTCCCCCCGCGCCGCCGCTCGCGCAGCGCGCCCGAGGGGTCAGGCCTCTCGCCAGTCGTGGGGCGGCCTGGCGCGCCGCGGGAGGTAGTTCGCCGCCAGCGTGAGCCCGAGCCCGTAGACCAGTAGGGCGAGCAGGGTGGGCACTCCCCTGCGCACCCATGCGCTGTTCGAGTCCGCGAAGCCGGTGAAGGGGCGGAGGAGGAAGTCGTTGGAGTCGTCGATGGCCTCGCGAACCGGGCCGTGCTTCCTCTCCCTGGCGGCCTCCGTGTCCGCCGTGGGGGCGGGGTCGTTGAGGGCCTCGCCCAGCTTCGCCACCTGACCGGCGGATGAGCTCGACGCCTCGTCGGATGCGAACGTCGCGAAGCCGACCACGATCAGCACACAGGCGACGACCGCGACGAGTCGGATCAGCTGTGCCATCGGCACTACTATCGGCAGCCGCCGTGCAGAACCTGACTCGCGAGCGCCTGTTGGACGAACTGCGTGAGCACGCCCTCGTGATCGGGGAGGTGACGCTCACGAGCGGCCGCTCGGCGCAGTACTACGTGGACGCCAAGCGGGCCATCCTGAGGCCCGTCGGCTTCGCCGCTCTCGGCGAGCTCGTGGCCGGCGAGACCGAGCGGGCCGGCGCGACCGCCGTGGGGGGAATGACCATGGGCGCCGACCCCGTGGCCTGCGCCGCGCTGGGCGCGGGGGCCGACGTCAAGGCGTTCTTCGTTCGCAAGGAGAGGAAGGAGCACGGGCTCCAGCGCTGGATCGAGGGTCCGGAGCTCCACCCCGGCGAGCGCTGCCTGATCGTGGAGGACGTGGTGACCACCGGCGGCTCGACGATCGCCGCCATCGAGCGGGTGCGCGAGGAGGGCCTCGAGGTGGCCGCGGTCGTGAGCGTCCTGGACCGGTTGGCCGGAGGGGCGGAGGCGATCGAAGCGGCCGCGGACGCACCCTACGTGGCGCTCACGACGATCGATGAGGTCTATCCGGAGCGGCCAGACCGCTGAGCGATCGTGAACCCGGCCCGCCCGTTCTCGACGGTGCGCGAGCCGGCGGGCGGGGGAACTGGGGGGTCCGAGCGGGGCCGCGGCGCCGACGCCTGCCGCTCGTCACCGCCCCCGCAGCCCGCGTGGGCGGAGAGCACCAAGAGCCAGGAGAGGCGGCGCACCCGCTCTAGCGGGGCCCCTCCTGGTCTCCCCCCTCGGCAACCGCCGGCAGGACATCCAACCTCTCCGCGGCTTCGGCATCGCCGGGCTCCGCACGCCGCGCCGCCTCGGGCTCGGGCTCTGGCTCGGCCAACCTGGCCCCGGCCTCATCGCCGACCAGCTCCTCGAGGCGGGCGGCGAGTCGGTGGATGTCGTCCAACAGCTTGCGCCGCTCCTCGTCGATGGCGTCGGTATCCGCTCGCAGCGCGTCCATCCTCTCTCGAGCCTTGCCCTCGAGCTCCGTCAGCTCCTGCTCACGGACGGTGAGGCGTTGCGCCCCTTCCCTGTCGGCCCTGGCCACGATCTGCTCCGCCTGTGCCTTGGCTTGGGCGATGATCTCGCTCGCCTCGGCCCGCGCCCGCACCGTGGTCTCCTTGGCCTCGGCCAGCGAAGCCTCCGCCTCCGTCCGCAGCGCCCCGAGCTCCCGCTCGCCGCGCTCCTGGCGCTCGGCGTCGTTCCTCTCGGCCTGGGCCACGATCTGCTCGGCCTGGGCCTTGGCTTGGGCGATGATCTCGCTCGCCTCGGCCCGCCCCCGGGCGGTGGTCTCCTCGGCCTCGGCCCTGGAGCTGACCGTGATCTCCTCCGCGGTCTCCCTCGCCCGCTGGAGGATGCCGCTCGTCTGCTCGCCCACACGGTCGAGCGCGTGCCTCACCGCGGCCTGGGGCGAGCTGCTCACCTCGAGCTCCGCGATCAGGCGATTGACTCTCTCGACGTAGGCGTCGACCGCTCGCCGACCGTAGCCGTGGACGGCGGTGGGGAAGGACACGTCCCGAATCTCGGCGGGCACCCGACCCTGGCTGCGTGAGCCGGGCTCTCCGGGCAGGGGCGGTCGCTCATCCCTCCGGTTCGTGCGGCCACGATTCCGCTCGGCCACGGGAGCAGTATGACCGACGGCGGTCCGTCCCGAAAGCGCGCCGAGCAGGATTCGAGCCTACGGTAGTGGGGAACCGCCCTTCGGCTGGGTGCGGGAAGTGGCTCCGGCGCTGCAATGCTCCTCCGAGTGCGGCGAACGCGAAGGAGTGTGCCCAGGCGGCGTTATCGTCTGGGCGGTGCCGGGCTCCCCGCTGTCGCTCATCGAGTTTCCCGCTGACGATCCCGCACGCGCCCGACGCTTCTGGGTAGAGCTCCTCGACCTCGAGCTTGAGGCTCGCCAAGATGGAGAGGGAGAGGGCTGGCAAACGCACTCGGGAGCCCCCGCCGTCGGCATCCATGCTCGCGGGCGCGGTCCCGGAGATTCCTTCTCCCTGCCTTACTTCGCGGTGAGCGACGTCGCCAAGGCGCTGGAACGGGTCGAGGCACTCGGTGGGAGCGTGGTCCACCCGGGAGAGACCTGGGCGATCTGCAAGGACTCCGAGGGAAGCCCCTTCGGACTGGCGCAGGAGTCTCTCGGCGCGTAGGTCGCGAGGTGGGTTGTCCATCGTGGCGGGCGACGGCCCGACCACGGGTCGTGCACTTCCGCCTCCACATGCTGAGCTAAGCGGCGGCGGCGCGCACCCGGACCCGCGGGCGCGCGTTGTTCGCGTAGCCCTTCGGGTTCCACAGGGTCGCGTCGTCCTCCGGCTGCGTGGCCGCCGAGGAGTCCCAGGCCCGCACTAGGATCTCGTGCTCTCCGGGCGCGAGGTCGACGGTGATCCGCCAGTGCCGCCAGGCCCACCGGCCGAGGTCGTCGAGCAGCTCCGCCTGCGACCAGTTCGCGCCGCCGTCGACGGAGACGTCGACCCGCGCGACGTGCCGCTCCCCACCCGCGAACGCGTATCCGCGCACCTCGACAGGGCCGGCCGCGACCGTCTCGGCCTCGGCCGGAGACAGCACGTCGGAGTTGAGCGCGACCAGGCCGAGCGGGATCCCTCGCCCCGGGCCCGGCGTCCCGTCCTCCGGCAGCAGCCGGTAGACGACGTGCTGGAAATACCCCTGCCAGGGTCGCGAGCGGACCTCGATCCGCTCGAGCCACTTGACGCTGCGCGCGCCGATGTAGCCGGGCACGACCACGCGCAGCGGCGCGCCGTGGACGGGCGCGAGCGGCTCGCCGTTCATCGCCCAGGCGAGCAGGACCTCGGGGCGGCACGCCTTGTCGAGCGGGATCGAGCCACCAAAGCGCTGGGCGGGCTTCGCCTGAGGGCAGAGGTCGGCGCCCTCGAAGCCGACGTGCGCTGCCTCGCCCAGCGGCCCGGCGAGCGCGAGCACGTCGGCGAGCGCGATGCCGGTCCAGGTCGCGGTGCCGGTCGCGCCGGGACCCCACGGCGCCTCGCCCGGGATCTCGCGGATGGCGATCAGGCCCGCGCGCCGGTTGCCGGCGCACTGCAGCGTCGCGGACACCTCGCGCTCTCGGAACGCCTCGCGCACCCTGGCGAGCGAGAGGTCCAGCTCCCGCTCGACGAGGCCGTGCACGTGCAGCCGCCACGCAGCTGGGTCGAGCTCCGGCACGGCGCCGTGGCCCCGCACGTAGAACGCGTCCGTGGCGGTCAGCGGACCCTCGGCCAACGCAGCGGGCCCGGTCTCGGCGTTGAACGGCTCCTCCTCGTGCACGATCAGGTCGGCGCGCTTTCCGTAGCGAACCATGCGACAAGGCTACGAGGGCAGACCCGACGCGCGGTAGCGTTCGCCGGTACACCGCGATCGACCGATCGACCGGGCGGCGCCCGCGCAGCCGCTCGTCGTCTTCCTGCACGGCCCCGGCAGCCTTCTGGCGCGCGCGCCACTCTCGGTTTAGATGTGAGCGAGCGTCTGGGCCGGTCGGTTTAGATGTGAGCGAGCGTCTGGGCCGGCGCGCGCAAGACGCTCGCTCGGGACGACCCGCGATCGTCCGTAACGCTGCCAGGCGCGGTCTCGCTCCGCGGGACGCTGCTGAAGCGACGATTGAGCTGCCTGGGAGTTCATGGCGTCGTCGGGCGGTGGTCCGTCGCTCGTTCGAAGGCGCCCTCGCATAGAGGGGAAGCTCGGCACCCGGGGGCGGAACGAGGTTCGCGAGCCGGTCCGGTGCGGCTACGATCGCCGCGTGGACGTCGGCGATTACCGGCGCACCAGCCAGGAGGTTTGGGAGGCGATGGCGCCCGGCTGGGAGCGCTGGCGAGCGCAGCTGACGGAGGCCCTGACCCCGGTGCGCGAGTGGCTGATCGGGGCGCTCGGGCCACAGCCGGGGGAGACCGTGCTCGAGCTCGGCGCCGGCACCGGTGAGACCGGGTTCGAGGCGGCGGCGCTCCTCGGCGAGGACGGCCGGCTGATCTCGAGCGACTTCTCGCCGGAGATGGTCGAGGTCGCCCCTCGCCGCGGCAGCGAGCTCGGACTCTCGAACGTCGAGTACCGGGTGATCGACGCCGAGCGGGTCGAGCTCGACTCGGGTTCGGTCGACGGCGTCCTGTGCCAGAGCACCTACATGCTGGTGGCCGACCCGGCCGCGGCGCTCGCCGAGACGCGCCGCGTGCTGCGGTCGGGCGGCCGGATGGCGCTTTCGGTATGGGGCCCGCCTGAGCGCAACCCCTGGGCGTCGATCGGCGGCATGATCCTGCTCGAGCGCGGACACATGGCGCCCCCGGAGCCGGAGGCACCCGGTGTATTCAGCATGGCGAGCGCGGAGCGCACCAGGGCGCTACTCGAACGCGCCGGCTTCAGGTCGGTCCGCATCGAGGAGGTGTCGGTGCGCTTCGCGTTCCGTGCCCTCGACGAGTACGAGCAATGAGTCATCGACGTTGGGGGCCCGTTCGCAATGGTGGTCCGCGGGCTGCCCGAGGCTGAACGGGAGGTGCTCAGGGCAAGGCTCAGGGAGGCGTTCGTCCCCTTCGCCACCGACGGTGGGCACGAGCTTCCCGGCGTCGCCCTCTGCGCGGCCGCGAGCTGAACGCCGCGTTCGACGGGCGCGCCGTGACGGCACGGGCGTTGTGCGGGGCTCCCGGCGCGCGGTTCCGACCGTCGGTCCGCTATCGCAATGTCCGCGAGAGGCGGTAGCAGGCCCACGGCGGCCGCTTCGCACAGGAGCTTGGGAGCGACGTCTCGCGCGCCCCCGCGCCACCTCTCCCGCGCCCCTATGGCTGCCGCTGGCGCGGGAAGCGCGGGAGTCCGTCGTCCGGTATCGCCTCCCAGTCGGGCGCCGACTCGAGCCACTGATGCCACTGCGGGCGGATGCCCGGGTCGCCGTCGACCGCGCCCAGTCGCACGACGAGGATCTCCCCGCCGTCCGAGTACAGGTGGCCGCCGCATTCGGTGCAGAACGCCTTCGGCAGGCCGTCGGGCGGCGCCCACGTGCGCACGGCGTCATCCCCGCGCACGATCGCGAAACCCTCCGCAGGCACCTGGTGAGCGACCCAGGCGGCGACCCATCGAGAGTGCCGAAGCGCCCCGAGCAGGATTCGAACCCAGCGAGCCCGGAGGGCGAGCGGTGTCGCCGGTTCGCAGACTGCGAAGGCCGGACGCCCCGAGCAGGATTCGAACCTGCGACCTACTCCTTAGGAGGGAGTCGCTCTATCCAGCTGAGCTATCGGGGCCGGTGCAGAGCCTAGCCCCCTAATCCTCCTCGTAGAGCGGTTCGGCCGC
>Ga0126312_10000795_pt1 | contig 19770 bp, 19 predicted proteins | sample Plot104A_FD_92537 | JGI IMG/M metagenome (GOLD analysis project Ga0126312, IMG submission 92537) | Serpentine soil microbial communities from UC McLaughlin Reserve, CA, USA - Plot104A | ecosystem: Environmental > Terrestrial > Soil > Grasslands | place: USA: UC McLaughlin Reserve, Lake County... | reverse complement strand
GAGCACGAGCACCATCCCGATCAGGCGCCTGGCGATGAACGTGGCCATCAGCGCCTCGCCCGCGTAGCCGCCATAGCCGCCATAGCCGCCATCAATGCTCGATCCTGACCTTCGCGCGCGGGTCGAGCGCGTCGCGCAGGCCGTCGCCGAAGATGTTGAGCGCGAGCACGGTAAGCACGATCGCGAGTCCAGGCGCGAGCGTCAGCCACGGCGCGGTCGTGATCCGTTCCTGGCCGGTCGCAATCAATGTCCCCCAGGAGGGACTCGGCGGCTGCACGCCGGCGCCGAGGAACGACAGCGCGGCCTCGGCGAGGATGTTGTTCGCGACGATCAGCGTGAAGAAGACGAGCACGCTCGAGGCAACGTTCGGGAGGATCTCCGCGAACATGATCCGCCGCGCGCTCGAGCCCTGTGCGATCGCCGCCTCCACGAACTCCTTCTCGCGTAGCGACAGGATCTGACCGCGAAGCGGCCGTCCGATGTACGGGATCAGCACGTACGAGATGACGATGGTCGGGATCCACAGGCTTCCCGCCTCGATGTCGAGGCCGAAGTGGTGGAAGCCATTGATCGCGAGCGCAGATCCGAGCGCGATCGCGAGCAAGATCACTGGAAACGCCCAGATGAGGTCGAAGAAGCGGGTGATCACCCAGTCGGTCGAGCCGCGGAAGTACCCCGCGAGGAGCGCGAGGATGACCGCGACCAACGTGCAAATCAGCGCCGACCCGATTCCCACCAAGAGCGAGTTGCGGCCGCCGTAGAGCAGGCGGACCGCGACGTCACGGCCGTTCTGATCCGCGCCGAGGACGAATTTCCCGCCCGCGTGCCACCAGGTCGGGCCGAGGATCGTCACCGGCCGCACGCGCAGCTCTCCGTTCTCGTTCGTAAAGGTGCCGCCCGCCGAGATGACGTCACGGAGCTCGCCGCCCACCCGAACCCTGTCCGTGACGTGGTTCGCGTTCGGCGTCGTCTCCGCGACCCTGTCCGCGTAGATCGGAGCGAACGCGCACAAGAGAACGATCAAGACGAACAGGATCAGCGACCCGAGCGCGACCCAGTTTCGACGGAGCCTCCGCCAGGCGAGGAACCAGGGGCTGCGACCCTCGATCGGGCCGTGTTCTTCCTCCGCGAGGGCCGCCGCCGTGTCCAGCGTGAGGTCGGTCGCGGAGTCCCCGGCTCGTTCTCGTCTGGTCTCGGTTGCCATAGGGGCTGGGGGCGCCTTACCTGGGCGCCCCCAACGCTTACCCCTCCTTCGCGATTCTTAGTGCTTCTCTTATTGCTTCTTGCAAACCCGGCTGAAGTCGAGCTGGTACAGCACGTGGTTGATGTAACAGCTCGTGTCGATGTCGCTCGAGAAGAAGTCGGTGAACTGGCGGTTCGCGTACGGCGCCCAGCCCGCGTCTTTCATGATCTCTTCGTCGAGGTCGGCCCAACGCCCGTTGACCTCGTCCGTCAGCTCCGCCTCCTTCTTGAGGCTGGCGATCTCGCTGTTCACCTTCTTGTTGTTGTAGTTCGAGTAGTTGTTGTTGTGCGTCTCGGTGATGCGGTCGCCGTTCAGCAGCACGTCGAACCAGTCGAGCGGATGCGGGTAGTCCTGGAACCAGTCGGCGAACCCGATCGCAGCCTTCGTCTTCTGGTTACCGATCGTGGACCAGTAGATCGAGGCGTCGATGATCTTCAGCTTCGCCTTGAACCCGATCTTGTTCAGCTGATCCTGGAGGTACTCGACGGGCTTCTGCGATGTCTCGCGGTTCGAGCCCCACACCTCGACCTCCGTGCCGGTCGCGCCTGCCTGCTGGATCAGCTGCTTCGCCTTCTGCAGGTTGAACGGGTAGAGGTTGTGCTTCTTGTACTGCGGATACGTCGGCGGGAGGATGTTCTCGGTTGGTGACGCGAGACCACCGTAGAGGCGAACGAGCGCGTTGCGGTCGATCGCGTAGTTCACGGCTTGCCGCACCTTCACGTTGTCGAAGGGCTTGATCCGGTTGTTCATGAAGTAGTAGTAGGTGTTCGCCGGCGTGTAGATCTTGAGCTGGTCGCCGTACTTCTGCTGGACGCCGGCGAGGCGGTCGACCGGGATCGGGTGGAAGTCGTAGTCCCCCTCCCCGTTGATGACCTGCTGGAGAGCGGCGCTGTCGTCCTCCACGATCTTGAACGTCATCTTGTCCGGGTTCGTCGCCGGCACGTTCTCCGTCGGCTTGAAGTTCGGGTTTCGCACCAGAACGAACTCCCGGTTCGGCGTGTAGCTCTGGATCATGTACGGGCCCGTCGACGGAATCGGGGTCGTCGACTGGTCCTTGTTCGGCGTGCCGGTCGGAATCAGGCCGGCGAACACCGTCGCGAGGATGTTCTGGAAGTCGCCCTGAGCCTGGGTGAGCTTGATCGTGATGTCGCGGCTCTGGTCGTTCGTGGTGATGCCGCTGATCTCACCCTTCTTCGTCTCCGCGAACTTCTCAGCCCCGACGATGTTGCTGAAGAAGCCGACGCCGGGCGAGTCGACGAGGAAGAGGCGCTTGATCGCGTACGCGAAATCGCTCGCTTTGACCGCCTTGCCGTTCGAGTACTTCAGCCCCTGCCGCAGCTTCAGCTTGTACGTCTTGCCGTCGGCCGAAATGTCGGGCATGTCCTCCGCCAACGCCGGCACGAGCGTCGCGCCGTCCGGCCCCGCGATGTGCTTGTAGCCCAGGAGGCTTAGATACACGTTCCACATCGCCCCCCAGCCCTGCACGGTGTACGAGAGCGCCGGGTCGAGATAGTCGGTGCCGGTGTCGTACACGATGCGGAAGTTCGGGAACGTCTGCTGCTTGGTCGATCCCCCACCGGTCGTCTGCGTAGCGGTCGTCCCCGCTGACTCGTCGTCGCCGCCGCCGCCGCATGCGGCTGCGAGCAGCAGGATTGCGAGCGCCAGAGCAGCGACGCTCGTCCACCATCTCCAGCGAAACCTGGGTGACACTGAGGAACCACCTCCTGGTTGACGCACGGCAGCCGAACGCGGCGGCCGCGGAAAATCGCTTCTAGTTCGTGATTCTTACAGTGACGCTCAGGACTGCGCGGAGTTAGCTAGAGCCGCAGCAGCAGCCGTCGTCGCGCACGCAGCTCCGGCGGCTCCGGCTCCTCGACGACGCCGTTGACGCCGTCTCGCTGCGTCGCGTGGAGGATGCGTCCGTCGCCGAGCCAGAAGGCGATGTGCGTTGCGCGGTCGCCGCCTTCGTCGGCGTACGTGATCAGGTCGCCCGGCCCGAGCTCGTCGTCGGCGACGCGGTCGCCGGCGATCTCCTGCTGGTCGGCGTCGCGCGGCACGAGCCGGCCGAGCGCTCGATAGCTCATGTGGACGAGGCCGGAGCAGTCGATGCCGGTCTCCGTCATGCCGCCCCAGAGGTACGGCGTGCCGAGATAGCGCCGAGCTTCCTGCACCGGGCTGCCCGGCCGTGGCTCGTCGGGCCATGTCCCAGGGACTGTCCCTAGGTCATGTCCCAACGCGTCACGGCGGATCCAGCCGGGGTAGTCGTAGGCGGTGCGGACGTGTGCCCACGCGTCGCGCACCTCCTCGACGGCGAGCGGCTCGCCACGCAGCGCCTGCGTCACCTGCTCCGCGTCGTCGCGCGGCTCGGCACGGATCGGCGCCACGTCGAGAGCGCACACCGCACGTCCGGGCATGGCGCAACGCTAGCGCGCGTGGCGCCACGCACCGCACCACGTCCCGAAACGACGAGGGGCGCCCTTCCGGCGCCCCTCACTCTTCGACCGCTTTCGCTTCGATCAGGCAGCGATGGAGATCATGTCGCGGAGGGCGGCTAGGCGCGCAAGCGCCTGGCCCTCCAGCTGCCTCACCCTTTCGCGTGTCAGATCGAGCTCATGCCCGATCGCCTCGAGCGTCCACGGCTCGCCCTCGAATCCGAAGCGCAGCTCGAGGATCCGCCGCTCCCGCTCCGGGAGCGCGTCGAGCGCCTTCCGGACACCCTGGCGACGCAGCGACTCCTCCGCCTCGTCGAACGGATCTGCGGCGTCGCGGTCGGCGAAGAGGTCGCCGAGCTCGCCTTCGTCGTCCGAGCCGACGGTCTGGTTGAGCGAGACCGAAGCCTGCGCAGCGCCGAGAGCCTCGTCGACGTGCTGGATCGGGAGGCCTGTCGCCTCGGCGAGCTCCTCCTTCGTCGCCTCGCGCCCGAGCTCGACCTCGAGCCGGCGGGCCGCGCGCGACAGCTTCTGCTGGCGTTCGACGACGTGCACGGGCACGCGAATCGTCCGCGCGTGGTTCGCGACAGCCCGCTGCACGGACTGGCGGATCCACCACGTCGCGTAGGTCGAGAACTTGAAGCCGCGGCGCCAGTCGAACTTCTCGACGGCACGGTTGAGCCCGAGAGTTCCCTCCTGGATCAGGTCGAGGAACGGCACGCCGAGCCCGCGGTAGCCCTTCGCGATCGACACGACGAGGCGCAGGTTCGACTCGATCATGCGCCGCTTCGCGCGCTCGTCGCCACGCTCGATCGCCTTCGCGAGCACGACCTCCTCGTGCGCCGTCAGCAGCTTGTGCCGTCCGACGTCGGCGAGAAAGAGCTGCAGGCTGTCGCCCGCGCCGTGTGTCTCTGCCGCCTCGAGATTGAGCTGCGGCTCTGGCTCCTTGGCCTTGCCTTCCTCGACCGGACGGCCGATCTCGAGCCCGATCGTCTGCAGCTCGACCGCGAGGAGATCGACCTCTTCGTCTGCGAGGTCGTGTTCCAGCGCGAAAGCCTCCAGCTCGGCAGGCTCGACGAAGCCACGCTCCTCGGCGTTCTCCACGAGGGAGCGGGCACTCTCGCTCTCAAGCAGTTCGTGAAGCTGGTTCTGCGTCAAGTTCGGGGTCACGATCCTTTCAGTCTCGTCTCGGGTTTTCGAAGCTGCGGCCTTCGCACTCTAGGAGCGTTTCCCTGGTTTTTCTAGGCCAACCCTCAAGAGCTCGAGGATGGCCCTCGGTTTGGGGAAACGAACCCGGTCCCTCACCTATTCCACGCAGAGGCGGTGGCGGTTCACCCCCTCTGAGAAAAGAGACGCAAACATCGGGAAAAGGTTTGTCACGAGCGGGGGCTCGAGCGCTTCGTGCGGCGCGGCTTCGCCGGCCCCTTGGCCCGGCGCTCAGCGAGCAGCTCGACCGCGCGTTCGAGCGTGACGCTCTCCGGATCGTCGGAACGGCGCAGGCTCGCGTTCGTCTCGCCGTCGGTCACGTACGGGCCGAAGCGCCCGCTGCGGACGGTGATCGGCTTTTCGGAGACCGGATCCGTCCCGAGGGTCCGAATCGGCTCTGCGGCGCGCCCACGCCGTCGCTCCTTTGGCTGCGCGAGCAGTGCCAGCGCCTGATCGAGCGTGATCTCGAGGAGCTGCTCCTCGGACGCGAGGCTCCGTGTCTCCTTTCCTTTCTGTATGTACGGGCCGAACCGACCGTTTTGGGCCGTTACTTCCTCGCCGTCGGGCGCCGCGCCGAGCGTGCGCGGGAGCGAGAGGAGGCGGAGAGCGTCCTCGAGCGTCACCGAATCGAGCGACATCGACTTGAAGAGCGACGACGTTCTGGGCTTTTCGCCGTCTGCGTCCTCGCCGAGGACCTCCGCGACGTACGGGCCGTAGCGCCCCGAGCGGGCGACCACGCGCCGCCCCGTCGCAGCGTCTACGCCGAGCTCGCGCTCGTCACCGCCGGCCTTCGCCAGCAGCTCGTGCGCCTTTTCGACCGTCAGCTCGTCCGGGGCGAGATCCTCCGGAACCGAGACGCGTTCGCCGTCCCGTTCCAGGAACGGCCCGTACCGCCCGACCCGGACCTGGATGCCGTCGCCGATCTCGATCGTGTTGATGTCGCGCGCGTCGATCTCGCCGAGCTGGTGAGTGACGAGATCGCGCAGGCCTTCGTCGCCGTCGGAGCCGAAGTAGAAACGGCGCAGCCACTCGACCCGCTCCTCGTCGCCGTCGGCGATCCGGTCGAGATCGTCCTCCATCCGGGCGGTGAAGTCGTAATCCACCAGCTGCGAGAAGTGGCGCTCGAGTAACTCGACCACTGCGAACGCGAGGAAGGCAGGCACGAGCGCGGTCCCTTTCTTGAAGACGTAGCCGCGATCGAGGATCGTGCCGATGATCGACGCATACGTGGACGGCCGGCCGATGCCCCGCTCCTCGAGCGCGCGGACGAGCGTCGCCTCGGTGTAGCGCGGCGGCGGGCTCGTCGAGTGGCCTTCCGGACGGAGCTCCTCCGCCGTCACCTCGTCGCCCTCCGCCAGCGGCGGCAGACGGTTCTCTTCGTCGTCCGGACGCTCAACGACCTCGTCGCGGCCCTCCTCGTACGCGGCGAGGAAGCCGCGGAACGTGATCACCGTGCCGGCGGCGCCGAACTCGGCGTCTTGGCCGTCGCGCGAGCGGGCGCCGAGCCGGACGGAGACCGTGCGGCCGACGGCGTCCTTCATCTGCGAAGCGATCGTGCGCTTCCAGATCAGGTCGTACAGCGCGAACTCGTCGTGGGAAAGCTGCGCCTTCACGTCCTGCGGCGTGCGGAAGCGGTCGCCGGCCGGACGAATCGCCTCGTGCGCCTCCTGCGCGTTCTTCACCTTGCGGTCGTAGCGCCGCGGCACATCCGCCACGTACTCCGGGCCGTAGAGCTCGCGAGCCTGGCCGCGCGCCGCGGCGAGCGCGGACTCCGACAGCGTCGTCGAGTCCGTGCGCATGTACGTGATGTAGCCGTTCTCGTACAGGCGCTGCGCGATGCGCATCGTCGTCTGCGCCGTGTAGCGCAACTTGCGCGAAGCCTCCTGCTGCAGCGACGACGTCATGAACGGCGCTGCGGGCCGACGCGAGTACGGCTTCTCCTCGACGCTGCGGACGGTGAACGGCTGCCCCGTGAGACCTTCCGCGAGCGCCCGCGCACCCTGCTCGTCGAGCGTGAAGACGTCGCCGTCGCGGAGCGTGCCTTCGCGCGTGAAGTCGCGACCTTGCGCAATCCGTTTGCCATCGACCTGTACGAGTCGTGCGGTGAAGGAGCCCGGCGCGAAGATTCCGAGGATGTCCCAGTACTCGGCCGCGACGAACTTCATCCGCTCCCGCTCGCGCTCGACGACGAGACGCGTCGCGACGGATTGGACGCGGCCGGCCGACAGCCCTTGCGTGATCTTCTTCCAGAGCACCGGCGACACCTCGTAGCCGTACAGGCGGTCGAGGATCCTCCGCGTCTCCTGCGCGTCCACGAGCCGATCGTCGATCCCCCGCGTGTCGTCGAGCGCGCGCTCGATCGCATCCCGGGTGATCTCGTGGAAGACCATCCTGCGCACCGGAACCTTGGGCTTCAGGACCTGGCAGAGGTGCCACGCAATCGCCTCGCCCTCCCGATCCTCGTCGGTCGCGAGGTAGAGCTCGTCGGCCTGCTTCAGCTTCCGCTTCAGCTCGTCGACCCGGTCCTTCTTGTCGCGGTCGAGGACGTACAGCGGCTCGAAGTCGTGCTCGACGTTGACCCCGAGGCGCGCCCACGGCTCCTTCTTGTACTTGGCTGGGACGTCCGCGGCGCGTTCCGGGAGGTCGCGAATATGGCCCACGCTCGACGCGACGTCGAAGCCGGAGCCGAGATAGCCCGCGATCGTCTTCGCCTTTGCGGGCGACTCGACGATGACGAGCCGGCGCCTCTCAGCGGCCTTGGCCATCGCCCGAGGGTAGCGCCACGGGATACTCCGTCCAATGGCTCGGCCTTCCGTGGCGTACTCGGCGCTGGCCGTGCTCAGCCAGCCGCTGCGGCTCCTCTACCGGATGGAGGCGACGGGAAAGGAGAACCTTCCGAGCGACAGCGGGTTCGTCCTCGCCGCGAATCACACGTCGAATTTCGACCCGTGGCCGCTGGGCCTGCCCCTCTACCCCCACCGTTTTCTGCGCTTCATGGGCAAGGCGGAGCTCTTCTGGTGGCCGCTCGGGCCGCTGATCGAGGCCGGCGGCGCCTTCAAGGTCAACCGCGGCCACGGCGACCTCGAGGCGATCGCCACCGCGGTCGCGCTCGTCGAGGCCGGCGAGATCGTGGTCATGTTCCCGGAAGGAACACGCCGGAAGAAGGGGCTCGTGAAGAAGCACCAGCCGCGCGCGCACACGGGAGCGGCGCGGATCGCGCGCGACGCGGGTGCACCGCTCGTACCCGCTGCGATCAAGGGAACCGACCGGCTGGCCCGCCTCGCGAAGCTGCGGGTCGCGTACGGAAGGCCGATCGAGCAGTCCGACGATGTGAACGAGACGACGGAACGCTTGATGGCGGAAATCGACAGGCTCTACGGCATGCTGTGACTGCGGCGCCGCTGCTGGCCGTCGACGGCGACTCGTTCGCGCATCGGGCCTACCACGCCCTCCCGAAGTCGATCCGCCTGAACGCAGTCGTTGGATTCACGAACATGCTGATCCGGCTCTGGGAGTCCGAGCAGCCGCGGGCCGTGCTCGTCGGCTGGGACTCGATCGGCAGCCCGACCTACCGCAGTGAGCTCTTTCCGGGCTACCAGGGCGGACGGGAGTTCGACGACTCGATCCTCCAGCAGCTCGACCTCCTGCCGCGGCTCGTCACCGCGCTGGGTTTCGTCGCGGCCAAGGGCGCCGGTTACGAGGCCGACGACTTCCTCGCCGCGGCCGTGGCCGCCGAGGAGGCCCGCGGCGGCACCTCCGTCGTCGCCACCGGCGACCGCGACGCGTTCCAGCTCGCCAGCGACCGGACCGTGATCCTGTTCCCGACCAAAGGCGTCTCCGAGATCACGCGGGTGGGGCCGGCCGAGGTCCGCGAGCGCTACGACGTCGAGCCGGCGCAGGTGCCGGACTTCATCGCCCTGCGCGGCGATCCCTCGGACCGGCTGCCGGGAGCGCGCGGCGTCGGCCCCAAGACCGCGGCCGGCGTGCTGCGTCAGTACGGGTCGCTCGAGGCGGCTCTCGACGCGGGTCGGTTCGCGGCGGAAGCAGACGCCCTGCGGATCTTCCGGCGCATTGCGGCGATGGACGCCACCGCGCCGATTCCCGAGATCCCCGACGAACAGCCGGACTGGGAGTCGGGCGCAAAACTCGCGGGCGAGTGGCGGCTCGAGCAGCTCGCGCGCCGACTCGAGCAGCGGGCCGCAGGCGACACGCAATAGAGCTCTTCAGCCACCACGACTTCGCGCGGTTGCACCCGACCTTCGGGCACCCGGAGTCGACCGAGCGGGCGCGCGTCCTGCTCGAGGCGTTCCCGGCGTTCGTCGAGGGACGTCCCGCGACGGAGGACGAGGTGCTGCGCGTGCACCGCCGCGAGCTGCTCGAGCTCCTCGGATCGATCGACCGCCCCGTCCAGCTCGAGCCCAACACCGTTGCGTCGGAAACGAGCCTCGAGGCGGCGCTGCTCGCAGCGGGAACGGCGATCGAGGCGGCGTCGAACGGCGGCTTTGCCCTCGTCCGCCCACCGGGGCACCACGCGCCCCCCCGAGCGGCATTCGGCTTCTGCCTGCTCAACAACATCGCGATCGCCGCGCGGGCGCTCCAGGAAAGCGGAGTCGAGCGGGTCGCGATCGTCGACTTCGACGTCCATCACGGGAACGGCACGCAGGACGTCTTCTGGGACGACGACACCGTCTTCTTCGCCTCGATGCACCAGTTCGGCATCTTCCCCGGCACCGGCAGCGCCGACGAGCAGCGTGAAACGACGCTGAACGTTCCACTACGCGCGGGCCTCGGTGACGCGGAGTGGCTGGGAGCGTTCGACACGTACGTCGCGCCGGCGGTCCGGGAGTTCGTGCCCGAGGTGCTGCTCGTCTCGGCGGGATTCGATGCGCACGAGGAGGAGGATCTGTACCTCGTCGACCAGCGCGTCACCGACGACGGCTTCCGCGAGCTCGCCCGCCGGTGTCGGGCGCTCGCGCCGCGCATCGCTGCGGTCCTCGAGGGCGGTTATGCGCTCGAGGCCCTCCCCCGCGCGGTCGCGGCGGCGCATGCCGGCTTCCGCGAGTAGTCAGCGTAGCTCGTCGAGCCAGCGATGGCCGGGATGCACGAGCTCCAGCGAGCTCACCAGCCACCGCCGCGCATCCCCGTCGAGCAGCGGCAGCACCGCGGCGAAGTCGGCGTCGTCCTTCGGCCGCGAATGCTTCGCCTTGTAGAGCAGAACGATCTCGGGCCGCCCGAACGGGACGCCCTCCGGCGTCCGCGCGATTACGTCGTCGTACGGGAGCCGGATGCTCGAGTCTCGGCGAGAGATCCACGTGTCCGTGTCGGACGGCTCGCGGAAGATGTCGAACCGCCACACGCCCTCGCGCGGATCGCGCACCCACGTCTGGTGCGTCTGCTCGAGCAGGTGGCGCGCCTGCGCGAGCGGGCGCACGATCTCCCGCTCCGGGCCGACGACGAAGACCTCGAGGTCGCGGAGCGCGTCGACGACCTCTTGAAGCCGTTCGCCGGGGATCGCGATCTCGAGGTCCTCGTGCTCCCGCCGTTGGCCGCCGAGGAAGAGGTCGATTGCCCACCCTGCGGCGACGTACCAGGGCACCTCGACTGCGGCGAGCAGCGCAGCAACGTGCTCTGGTCGCCAGGCGTCCCACTCGTAGACGTCGGCGTGGATCGCTCCGTCTGCGGCCATTTCCCAACGATGGCGACTGCGGACGACTCGCGCCACATCGCCTGTGGGTCCAACGCCGAACTGCGGGCGCGCGCGACGCCCGCATCCGGCGCACGGCCCGCGTCAGGAAACGCGGTAGAGGATGCCGTTGGTGTTGTCGGTGATCCAGACGCGTCCGTTTGCCGCGACGAGCCCGTGTACGTCCACGCGACCTGTCGGACGAGCGACCGTCGTGACCGCTCCGGAGGAAGCGGCGACATGCTTCAGCGCGTCCATCGTGGGGAAGCCGCGAACGTCGTCGGCCGCGCTTCGTGTCGGTATCCAGAGGGCATCGCCGTCGGCGGCGACGTCGATGCCGCTCGCGCCGATCTCGATCGTGCGCTGGATCGCTCCGGTATCGGCGCTCACCTGCAGCAGGTCGGTGCCGCGCCCCGTGATCCACAGGCTGCCCCGCAGCCAGACCATCCGCTCCGGCGCGTCGCCGTCGATCGTCGCGAGCCGCCTCGAGCCGTTCGTGGCGAGGTCGATGCGCGTCAACTCTCCGTCGCGGTGGTTGATCACCCACCCGGCGGCGCCGCTGAACGCCATGTCGGACGGGCCGTCGCCTACTACGATCCGCGCGACGACGATGCCGGTGCGCGGCGAGACGCGAACGACGCGCGCCCCCTGGTCGTCCGCGACCCAGACCGAGCCGCCTCCGATCCAGATGTTGTACGCGGCTGCGAGCGAGAGCCTGATCGTCCGGGCGACTTTCGCCGACGACGCGTTCAGGCGATAGAGCGTCCCGCTCGAGTCGAGGGCCCAGATCGAGCCGAACCCGGACGCGACTGCGATCGCCGGCGCGCGCAAGCGGACAGAGCGCAAGGTCCTGCCGTTCGCGGCGTTCACGCGGATCACGCGCGACTGCTCCTTGCACGCGATCCAGGCAGTTCGCCCGTTGAGGGCGAGCGTCATCGTCGGCCAGTACGGGCCGGCGGCGGCGCAGACTCGGACGCCGCGCGCACCCGGCAGGCGGCCCGCATCGCCGGCCGCGCCCGCGACGGTGGCCACCGCGAGAGCGGCGATCGCCACCGTCGCACCGACGGATGCGCGGCTCAAACGGGCGGCTTCGGGTCGTACTGGATGTACCGGCGAACTTCGCGGGCGCGCTCGACCGAGTCGAGGCGTGCGACGAGGTGGAGTGCCATGTCGATTCCGGCCGAGACACCGGCGGCCGTGATCACCGAGCCCGTGTCGACGAAGCGTTCGTCCGGCAGCACTTCCACGTTCTCGTAGCCGCGCAACGTGTCGAGCGACCCCCAGTGCGTCGTCGCCTGCCTGCCTTCCAGGAGACCTGCGGCAGCCAGCACGAGGGCGCCGGTGCACACGCTCGTCATCAACGTGCCGCCGTCGGCGAGCGTTCGGAGACGACCGAGCATCCGCTCGTCGCTGGTCAGCGGCCGAGTGCCCCCGCCCGGGAGCAACAGCACGTCCACCCGGCCGACGTCGGCCCAAGTGGCGTCCGGAAGGACCTGCAGACCGTGCGCGCAGCGGACGAGATCGGCATCCTCGGCGACGGCGAGGACTCGAACATCGCGACCGTCCGCCGCGTTCGACCAGGCGGTGAGGACTTCGTACGGGCCGACGAAATCGAGCTCCTCGACCCCATTCCAGATTCCGAGTGCGATCGTCGTTTTGCTCATGCGACGACGATGCCGGTGCGCGGCGATGGCGTTCAGACGACTTTCGCTAGATTCCGGTCATGCACGTCATCGCGGCCGTGATCGACCAGGGGGCGTTGACATTCGACTTCGCGATCCCCTGCGAGGTCTTCGGGCTCGACCGGAGCGACATCGTCGACCCGTGGTACGAGTTCCTGGTTGTCGCCGCGCGAGAGCGCCGGGTACGCACCCAGACCGGCTTCGTGGTCGAGGCGCCGTTCGGCCTCGAGGAGCTCGAGCGCGCGGATACGATCGTCGTGCCCGGTTGGTCGGATCCTGAAGACGAGCCGTCGGACGCGCTGAAGGGTTCCCTCGTCGCCGCCCACGCCCGAGGCGCGCGAATCGTCTCGCTTTGCACGGGCGCGTTCGTGCTCGCGGCGGCGGGACTGCTCGACGACCGACGCGCGACGACGCATTGGATGTACGCGGAGCGGCTTCGGGACCGATACCCGCGCGTGCGCATCGACCCGAACGTTCTTTACGTCATCGACGACCGCGTGATGACGTCGGCAGGGACTGCGGCCGGGATCGACCTCTGCCTCCACCTCGTCGCGCTCGACCACGGCGTCGACGTCGCCGCGACCGTGGCACGGCGGCTCGTGATGCCGCTGTTCCGGGCCGGCGGCCAGGCGCAGTACCTCGAAACGCCGGTGGCCGCCGACTCGGGCGGCCTCAGCGCGCTGCTCGATTGGGGCCGGGCGAATCTCGACGCCGGCATCACCGTCGACGAGCTGGCGACGCGGGGCGCGATGAGCCCGCGCACGCTCACGCGCCGCTTTCGCGCCGCAGTCGGAATGCCCCCTGGGGAGTGGCTTCAGCGGGAGCGTCTGCGCCTTGCGCAGCGACTGCTCGAACGGACGGAGGAGCCTGTCGAGGCCGTCGCACGCCGCGCGGGCTACGAGTCGTCCGTCACGATGCGAGCGCAGTTCGCCGCGCGTCTCGACACGTCCCCGCGCGCCTACCGGCAGACGTTCCGCGGCCGGCCGCGCCTCGCGTAGAGCGCGGCGTCGGCTCGAAGGTTCGTTCCGTCCTTCCGTTGGCTTTGTAGACTCGCGCCGTGCCTGCGGCGCGCCTCGCCGACTCCGGCTCAGGCCTCGCGCCTGCGAGCGACGGCTGGTTCGTCGTAAACGTGCGGGACACGGCGTGGATCACATCCGACACGACGGGCTCGGCTTGCGTGTTCGAGAGCCAAGAGCACTCGTTCCCGCAGGTGGGCGTCAATCTGAGCGTCCTCGGTCCCGGCGAGCCGAGCGCCCTCTACCACGCCGAGTCACAGCAGGAGGCCTTCCTCGTGCTGTCCGGGGCGTGCAGGCTGCTTGTTGAGGGTGAGGAGCGGCTGCTCGGTCCATGGGATTTCTTTCACTGCCCGGCCGGGACCGAGCACATCTTCGTCGGCGCCGGCGACGGACCGTGCGTGATCCTGATGGTCGGGGCGAGGACGAAGGACGAGCAGCTGCGATACCCGGTATCGGAGCTCGCCGCGCGCTACGGCGCGAGCGCGGAGCAGGAAACGACGGACCCGAGGCAGGCATACGCGAAATTCGAGCGGGCGCGGCCAGGGCGACCGCCGTACTGGGACCGTCTCCCCTGGAGCTCGCCCGGCTAGGCCTTCCGTCAGGCGCGGCCTCGTCCTCTCCACGGCCGACGGGCGCGAAAAACCTGTCCCGTGCAATTTCGCTCGTACTTGCGGATTTGCTGTGGCAAGATGCGAAAGCGGTGGGGGAAGCTGCGGCAAGCGGCCCGCGGGCGACAGACGCCCTCGATGTCGAACTGGCGGAGGAAGGCGTCGCCGTCTATTCGCGCGGGCGATTCCTGACCCTGATGGGCGTCGGCGTCGCCGGTGTGACCGTCACGGGCGCTTTGTGGGCCGGCGGCGCGGACGCGGCCGCGAGCGCTCCCTCGGCCGCACAGGACCAGAAAATCCTCAACTTCGCGCTCTTCCTGGAGGATCTGAAGAGCGAGTTCTACGCGGACGCCTTGGCACGCGGGGGATTGACCGGCGAAGTGAGGCAGTTCGCGCAGGTTGCCGGCGACCATGAACAGGCACACGCGAGGTTCCTCCGGAAGGCGCTCGGCCCGCACGCGCGGACGCGGCAGACGTTTCGCTTCGGCCAGCTGACGCGAGACCGCGCGAAGTTCATCCCAGCGGCGGCCGAGCTCGAGGAGCTCGCCGTGGCCGCGTACAACGGCCAGGCGGGAAACCTGACGAAGGCGGCGCTCGGCGCCGCGATCAAGATCGTGTCCGTCGAGGGGCGACACGCGGCGTGGATCGCTGCGATCGCCGCCGAAGAGCCCGCGCCGCGCGCGGCCGACCCGGGCGCGGACGTTCCCGAGATCACGGCCGCCCTGAAGAGGCTGCAGATCAGATGACGATCGACGAGGAGCTCGAGCTCGCGCAGATCCTCAGGGAGATCGACTGCGACGGCGCGCTCGAAGAGACCGCGGCGGCGGCTCTTCCGCGGACGCGTCGCGATCTCCTCAAGGCCGTCGTCGGCGCGGGAACCGCGGCCGTCGGCGCGATGGTGGGCGCGCGAGGCGCGCAAGCGGCTCCCACAACCTCCCGCGGCGATACCGCGATCCTGCGGTTCGACCTCGTGCTCGAGTACCTACAGGCCGGCCTCTATACCGAGGCGGAGCGAATCGGTGCGCTGACGCCGAAGACGCTTGCGTGGGCGCGGGTCGTGGGAGCACATGAGCGCGCTCACGTGCAGGCAATCAAGGGGCTGCTCGGATCGAAGGCCGTTCCCTCGCCGTCGTTCAACTTCCGGGGCGTCACAGAGGTCGAGCAGCCGTTCATCAAGACCGCCGTCGCGTTCGAGGAGCTGACCGGAGCGCTCCTGAAATGGCAGGCGGTGCGGCTCGACTCGCGGGAGATCATCGCCGCGGTCGCGACCCTCCATTCTGTCGAGACGCGTCACGCCGCGTGGATCAGGCGCATCATCGGCCTGCAGCCCGCCACGAAGGCGTTCGACCAGCCGGCGCCACAACGGCAGATGGCGCGGCTGATCGCCTCGACGCATTTCATCGCCCGGCGGCCGAAGATGACGCGGAAGGCGCGCCCTCGATACACCGGATGAGACGCGCGCGCCGCCCCCGGGTCCGGGCGGTCGTCGTCCGCCGCGTCGTGATGACGCTCGGGGTCGCCGCTCTCGTCGCCGCAGTCGCCGCGGCGGTCGGCGGCATTGGTTCGGGAGGTGCGGCGCGGCGTGCGGCCGAGCCGGCCTCGCAGCTCGCTCTCGCGCTGCCCGCGCTTCCGCAATCGCCGCGTCCGGCGTTCACACCGCACGCGCCTGTCCTTCTTCAACGCTCGCGCACCGAGGCTCGTTGGGCGCCGGTGGCGCGCTCCGCGGTCGCGCGCCACAGCCCTCGCGCCGACGCGGCCACGGTGACGGCACTCTCGCCGACGACGCCCGACGGCACGACGAACATCGTCGCCGTCTTGCGCGAGCAGGCGTCCGCGCGCGGTCTCTGGGCACTGGTGCGGTTGCCGGTGCTGCCGAACGGGAGCGTCGGGTGGGTGCCCCGCAGCGCGCTCGGCGGGTACGGGTTCACGCGGACGCGGCTCTTCATCGACCGCGCGCACTTCGACGCAACCCTGTTTCGCAACGGTCGCGTGATCTTTCGCGCCCCCGTGGGCGTGGGCAAGCTCGACTCGCCGACGCCTCCCGGCGAGTTCTACATTCGCGAGCGGCTCACGACTCTCGAGAGCCCGTTCTACGGCCCGATCGCGTTCGGGACGAACGCGCGCTCCGAGCAGCTGACCGACTGGCCCGGCGGCGGCTTCATCGGCATCCACGGCACGAACGAGCCCGAGCTGCTGCCCGGCCGCGTGTCGCACGGCTGCGTTCGCCTTCGCAACGACGACCTCCTGCGCCTTGCGCGGCTGCTGCCGGTGGGGACGCCGGTCACGATCAGATGAGTGGATCGACTCGGCCGCGGACAGCTACCGATCCGTTGATAGTGGGCTGCGCGTCGCTCGCCGCGGTCGCGGCAGCGGCGCTGGCGCCGTCCGCAACGGCCCATGCGGGAGCGCCGAACTGGTCGGTTCCGCGGGTGATGTCGCGCATCGACGGCGCGCGCGTCGCGATCGGCGGATGGTCGCGGCGCGTGCAGACCGAGTCCACCCTCTGCAGCGGCGACGGGCAGGCAAGACGGTGGTCAGGCGTGCGGCACTGGAAGCACTTCGTGTGCACATGGACCGTCTTCGACAGCGGAGGCGTCGACCGCGACGTCACGTTCCGAGTACACACGCTGACGGCGCGGCGTTTTTTGATCACGGATCCCCACTTCGGTTCGTCATGACCTGGGTCGGGGGGCGCCAGCGGCGAGCAGCCGCCTCGAGGTTCGGTCGGAGGCGGGGTCGGCGTGGGCTCGTTCTGCTCTGCACCGTCGTGGCAGCGACTGCTCCCGTGCCGGCGAACGCCGCCGACGCGCCGCCCCGTGATCAGCCTGCGCCGAGCCTCGAGCCGCTCTGGCAGACGTTTCCGCTTCGCGAGGGACGCGAGCGTGCAGCACGCCCACCGAGCGAGCGCCCGCCCGCGCAGCGTCGGACTCCGCCGCCGCCTGCGGCTCGGCGTGCGGAGACGACGCCTCTGCCACGACCAGCCACCACGGCGCCACGCTCGGCTGCGCCAACGCCACGCCCGGCGACGACGACGCCACGCCCGGCAGGCACGACGCGACGCCCGGCAGGCACGACGCCACGCCCGGCAGGCACGACGCCTCGGCCGGCAACGACGACGCCACACGTCACGACCGCGCCGGCCGAGACAAAAGGCGCGCCTCCGACGCCTCCCCCGCGCAGGGTTACTACGACGCCCAGCACGACGAGCACGACGGCCGGGAACCGGACGGCATCCCCACCGCCGCTCGCGCCGGAGCCCGGTGGCTCCGGCGGCCTGCCACTCCCGCTCGTCGGGATCGTCGGGGCTTCGCTACTGGCGCTCGCCGGTCTCCTGGCGCTGGCCTGGCGATTCGTCTGGGCCGACGGGTTCGCCCGCGGTCTCGAGAGCAGAGTCGGGGAGATCGGAGTCCAGGTCCTGGTGGCGATCCTCGTCAGCGCGGTCGTCGGCTGGCTCATCGCCACGCGCTTCCCCGTCTGACAACGCTCCGCCGCCCGCGCGGCGCTCTACGCGCTACTGGCGATCGGCCGTGTAAGCGGACTTGTCTCTGGGCGGCGTCGCGGCGACGACGATGCCGTTCTGCCCCTCGGCAGGCGCTCCGCCCGCCCGGCCTTTCTTGCCGTTCGTCGCGGCCCCGCGCCTACTCACACCCGAATGCTGCGACTGCTTCCGCGCCGTCGCATCGTCACCGGTCACGACGAACCCGAGCTTCGCCGCCGGCGACGACGTGAGCACACGGCCGAGGTCGTCGAGCGCGCTCCGGGGCAGCGCGTTCAGCCGGACAACCAGAATCATCGCGTCGACATGGGCGCTCAGCGCGACGGTGTCGCCGGTCGGGAGGATCGGTCCCGCGTCGATGAGGACATAGTCCGCAGCGTCTCTCAGACTCTCGACGATCCGCGCCCCGACGATCTCCGTCGCCACGCGATCGGGATCACTGAGCATCGTCCCGAGAGGCAGAACCTGGAGGCTCCCGTGCGCCTGATACGGGATCTTGCCGTCGCCGTTCACGTCGGACAGCGGGATCGACACAAGTGCGTTCTCGAGGCCCGCGTCGAAGAGGGTCACGTCGATCAAACCGGGCGTAGCGTCAAGGCCAAAGAGGGTGTGAAGACCCGGCTTTCTAAGATCGAGGTCGACGAGCACGACGCGACGGCCCGAGCGTGCCAGCGCCACTCCGAGGTTCGCAGCCGTCGTTGACTTCCCCTCACCGCCGACACCGCTCGTGACCATGATCGTCTTTGCGCCGACGTCGGCAGCCGCGAACTCGAAGTTCGCTCGCAGCACGCGGAACTGCTCCGCGTCGAGGCTCATCGGAGCGTCCAACATCACCAGGCGATGGCTCTTGCGCAATGCGCGCGGTGGCGTCGGGAGGCGGCCGAGCAGGGGCAGACGCTGAAGCGCGTTCCGAACCGTGTCGGCGGAGCGGACGCGCGTATCGAGCACATCCCAGAGGAACGCCAGCGACAACCCGAGCACGATGCCGAGGACGAACGCGATTCCTCCGTTTCGCTTCACCCGCGGTGCAACCTGGACCGGCCCGTACGCACCATGGAGAACGGCGAGCTTCGGGATCGGCAAGGCGTCCAACGCGGCGATTTGATCCACGACGCTCTTGTGCGCCGAGCTCCTGCCGAGGCCCTGGGCCTCGAGGGCTTGCATCTGCTTCTCGGCGTTCGCCCGAGCATTCGCGATCACCTTTGCCTCGCGCTCGTATTGGTACGCCACGAACGCTTCCGCGTACACCTCTACCAAGTGCTCGGCGCGGTCTGGATCCGAATCCGTCACGGAGAAGGTGAGGAAGTCGCTACCGGGCGTTGCCTGGACCGACGACTGCGTCAGCAACTTCGCCGTGGTGAGCCCGGGTACGTCCGCATTGGCCACCGTGTCGCTGGCGACTTCCATCACTCGCGCCAGGTCAGCCTGCGTCTGTGCGACCCGCGCCGGGTCGGCAAATGATCCGGCCGCCACACCCGGGAGGTCCTGCTGCGTGAGGAGGACCTTGACGGATGCCTGGTAGGCAGGTGGGCTCCTGAGCGAGAGGATTACCGCGACGGCCGGCACGAGGATGACGGTGCCGAGGAACACCCATCTCCTTCGCCGGAGGAGGCTCAGGTAATCAGCAAGGCTGACCGGGGTCCGGCCATCGTCGACCGACACGCTAGTTCGTACCTACCTTCCGCAGTTGTTCATCGAGTGCCGTGACGCAGAATATCTTTCGTATCACACTGCAGGCGGTTTCCAAAATCGAGCAGTTTACGGCAGAACTCCGCGGGCCGCCTTCGCGCCGACCTCCGTCTAGACTTTGGCCGCGGGAGACTGGGGAGGCGCTGGAGAAGGTGCTGAATCTACGAGTCGGAGAGGTTGTCGAGGTCCGGTCGGCGGAGGAGATCCTCGCGACTCTCGACGAGCGCGGCGCGTACGAGTCGCTGCCGTTCATGCCCGAGATGCTGAGATTCTGCGGACGGCGCTTTCGCGTCTACAGGCGCGCCGACAAGGCGTGCGACACGATCGACTGGGGCGTGCTTCGGCGGATGGAGAACGCGGTCCATCTCGACGGCCTCCGGTGCGACGGCTCCGCCCACGGCGGCTGCCAGGCCGGCTGTCTCATCTATTGGAAGGAGGCGTGGCTGAAGCGCGTCACGCCGAGCGCGACCGAGGGGGCCATCGAGCCGGCGCCAGCGGCGGCGCCGGGAGCGCCCGTAAGGATCGGCGCGACGCTCGAGACGCTCTCGCGGGCAACGGAGAAAGGCGAGCTGAACGGGAAGACGCTCTACTCCTGCCAGGCGACCGAGCTCGTGAACGCGACGGCGGAAGAGCTTCCCTGGTGGCTGCCCGGCCAATACATCCAGGACATCCGCTCCGGCAACGCGACTTCGCGCCGCGTTGTTCGAGGGCTCCTGAT
>Ga0126312_10000794_pt1 | contig 19770 bp, 25 predicted proteins | sample Plot104A_FD_92537 | JGI IMG/M metagenome (GOLD analysis project Ga0126312, IMG submission 92537) | Serpentine soil microbial communities from UC McLaughlin Reserve, CA, USA - Plot104A | ecosystem: Environmental > Terrestrial > Soil > Grasslands | place: USA: UC McLaughlin Reserve, Lake County... | reverse complement strand
TGCGAAGCTGGGGCGACGGTTGCAAGGGGTTCCGGGCCTGGTTCGCCACCCGAATCCGACGCGGCGAGGAGCTGGTAGCCGCTGGATTTCTGATGCTCGCCGGTTTGGCGGGGCCAGCGAATGAGAACGAGGCCGGATTCTTCGGTGTAGGTGATGGTAATGATGTCGTCGGCTGCGGTGATCCGGCCGGTGGACAGTTGCGTTACTTTGCTCATTGGGGATCTGGCTCCTTAGCGGGTTGGTGGATCTCCTAGGCCTGTCTGGTGTTCGCGCACCGGGCAGGCCGCTTACTTGGTGGTCAAGCGTTGTTGATCTTGGTTAGCGGCTCACCTCCTGCCGTAGATGATCTTGGGAATGTAGCCACGGGTGTAGCCACGGGGAGCGGTTCGCGGAGGTTCGCCGAGGTTCGCTGAACATGGAAAGCGTCGCTGACCTGCCAAAACGTACTTCGGCGAATTACGGCGGACGCCGTGCCTATGTCTTACAAACAAGAGGTCGCCCGTTCGAGTCGGGCTGTTCCCACACCTCGTTCAGCCAGCCAGCTGGTGCGCGGCCACCAACAAAACCGCCCGACACCCGACCCGACTCGTCCCAGGCGTCAGCTGGGCCGGTTCAGCCGCTGCAGCAGACCCTCCCTGACAGCGGCCGGGTTCAGCCATCGAGCAGACCCTCCTGGACGGCGGCCGGCCGCTGCTGCTCACCGGCGTAGGCGCTAACCACGATTATCGCTCCGGTGATCGCCGGGACGGCCCACTGCAGCACCTTCAGCTGCCGCTGCGCCTTGGCCACGTCCGGCGGGGTCGTCTCGGCCGGCTGGGTGCCGGACTCGACGGGAACGTCGGTTTGCTGTGACACCTTGCGCCCCAACATCCGGCTGTACGCGGTAACCCCCAGCGCCGCCGCGGTCAGTACGCTCTTGGTCACCGACATCGCGGCCACACCCTTCTGCGCCGCCACGCGGTCCCTGTTGCCGAGCAGCTGGCCGACCGCTCCGACGACATGGGCACCGATGGCCGCCGCGTTGACCGGTGTCCAGGCGTCCCAGCCGGCGTTGGTCACCCGGCCGGCGGTGCTGTACCGGTCGGTCTCCCCGACGGCCCGGTTCAGGCTCACCGCGTTGGCGAGCGTGCCGCCGAACCAGGCGGCCAGGCCGACGTCGTGCAGGGACCGGGAGGGAAAGTTTTGAAGTGCCACGGGTGTTCCTCTCGACAGTGTGGTTGTCCTACGGCAATACCCACGTGGGCTCAGCGAAACACGGTCCTGCGCCAAGTCGCCGAAGACGGCGTGGGAACCCAGCTCAAGGCCACCGTCGTCTTTGACATCCCTTAGAAGGCGAAGCCGGACTACCTACCCAGGCGCCATGTCCAAGGCAAAGCGCGAACCGCTCCGACGCCGCGGCCGTACTACTTCTCATAGTCGCGGCTGAAAGCAACCAATGCTCCGGTGGCAAGCCCGTAGATCATTCCAGCAACGCCCACAATTGCGACGACAGTTTTAACCAGCTCGGGGAGGATGCTCAAGATATTGGCCAGAACTGCAATGCCCAAGAGGCCGATGCCAGCGAGGAACGCTATCAAACTGATCTGACTTGTTCGCCGCCCTCCACGCCGCTCCGCCATGCGCCTAACGGTAGTCAGAATCAGCTTTTGGACGATCCCCCGAAGATCCCCACTTCCGACCGCAGCCGACTCCGTTTCTTGATCATGTCGTCCTTGTCGGCGGTCACGAAACTTCGTGTCCAGCCATCCGGTGTGCGATGAGTGGAGTCGCTGACGAGGAATGCAGCGGCTGGATCCCATTGGGTCCGGCGTGTCTAGGTCTCGATCGTTCTACTCGAAGCCGCGCATCAGCTTGTTGAACGCTTGGCGTAACTGCCCGAGCTGTTCCGCATCGATCGAGTCCGACGCGGCGGTTTCCTCCTGGGAGCGGAGCGTCTCGGCGAACCTCGGCAGCCTTGACTCAAGGTTCCTCAGCATGTGGTTAAGGTCTTGAACTGCGTCCCTATCCACCGGGGTGATCCTCCCAACTTCCATCTGGCCGGCCTGCAGCAGCAAGCTAGTACTGCAGCTCCGGCACGCTAGCAGTGCCGCGATTGAGTCGCTGGCTTCACGCGCCCCTAGACCGTCGCTGCTGCCGGCAGTTTGTTCTTCGCTGGAGCCTGGTTGGTCATCCTCATGGGTTTCCTTGGGATCGTCGCCCTGGTGGGGTTCTACGACGCCCTTCGAGTGGCCGGGCCGGTGATGATTCTGGCTCCGATTCTCGGCGCTGTCGGACTGACCCTGGTAACCGTTTCGCACCTGGTCCCCATAGCGGCGGCCTACGAACTAGTGCCGGCCTACGTGAACGCCGATCCAGGTGGACAGGCGACGCTCGCTGCCGTTGCCGACACATTGGCGGCAACGGCCCTTGTGACCAACGCCGCCGGCAACTTCCTCGGCTGGGGTGTGGTCGTTCCGATGTACGGGGCGGCCATCCTTAGCACCCGAGCGCTACCGCGGTGGATCGGATGGTTGGGCCTACTGGTCGGCCTGCTCGCCCGGCTGGTTAGGCCTGCTAAGTCCGGCATCGTCGGTGATCTCGGCAATCTCCAACATTGGCTTCATCGGATTCTTTGTTTTCATGCTGAGCATGGCGCTCTGCTTCGGAACCGCTCAACAGTCGACAGCGTGACTCCAGCAGGGCAATAACTGACCTGACCAGTATTCCCGCCGCCGAACCCTCCCAAGCCGGGAGCGACCGCCGGAGAAGCGCCCAAGATCACACAAACAGTGGCTCGAGGCCGAAAGCTTGGTCGAGTTCTCGCATAACATCGTCCGATGGGCGTTCGGTGAAACGCTCAGCGGCATTCAGCACCTTGGGCAGGACATGGATGTCGCCAACGGAGTTCGAGAAGAAGCCCTCTCGACCGAGCACCCAACTGATCGCGGCATCGATCGCGCCCTGATCGGTAAGGGGTTCGTACCAGGTGCTTGCGCTGTGCGGTCGGTCCCCCCATGGAGCCCGAGTAATTGCCTTGATCGTCTGGATCGCGACGCTCTGCTGCTGGCAAAGCTCGACCAGGGCCTCGAAGTCCGCCATGTACGCGGCGTTGCGCGACATCGGATAGTTGTACGGCAGCAGCACCGAATCAAAGGGGTACTCAGCCAACGACCGCAAGTGTTGAGCCGCGACCGTCACGCCGTGGCCAGTCACGCCGATGAAACGGACCAGCCCTTCTTCCTTTGCTCGAACGACCCCCTCGAGCGCACCACCTGGAGCAAAGGCCGTCCGCCAATCCTCTTCATCGACCAGGTTGTGGAGCTGAATCAGGTCTACCTGATCGGTACGAAGCCGCTCCAGCGAGTGTGAGATCTGGGCGTAGGCCTCGTCACGCTTGCGTTCGCCAGTCTTAGTTGCCAGGAAGAAGTCGGAGCGATGCTCCTCCATCCATGGACCCAGGCGCAGCTCAGCCTCTCCGTAGCTTGCGGCCGTATCGATGTGGTTGATGCCGTGACTGCGGATCAGCTCCATAGTTCGATCAGCGTCATCCTGGCTCACTGCGCCGATAGCTGCGGCGCCGAAAAGAACTCGGGTGCTGTCGTGGCCGGTGGATCCGAAGGGATGAACTGGAATCATGGCAACCATTCTGCCGACAGCGGACTCAGCCCCGACGCTCGACTAGGAAAACCGGAATCTTGCGGTCGGTGCGCCGCTGATATTCCGCATAGGGCGGGTACGCCTGGACAGCACGCTGCCACCAGATCGCCCGCTCCTCACCGTCCAGCTCGCGAGCGTGAGCGTCGAATTGGTCGGCACCATCTTGCACCATAAGCGCTTCCGGATCAGCCTTGATGTTGTGATACCACTCCGGGTGTTCCGGAGCGCCCCCCATCGATGCCACCATCGCGTACTGACCGTCGTGCTCCACTCGCATCAACGGTATTTTTCTGAGCTTCCCTGACTTGCGTCCCCGGGTGGTGAAGATCACGACGGGTAAGCCAGTGTCGCGCAGCGTGTTCGCTTCTCGGCCATCCGTTGCCTCATACCGTTCGACCTGTTCTCGAACCCATGAGCGGGGACTCGGCTCGTACTCACCATTCAAGGGCATAGCTTCTCCTCCCTCACGCTAGTCAACCAGCCAGGCCTGCTAGCACATCACTGAGCTGCCGGGCCTCGCCGATCTGGTTCACCACCTGCCAGCTGATCTTCCCGTCTGCATCGACAACGAACGATCCGCGCACGGCACATCCCAATTGATCATCGAACACCTCTTACGAGCGCGCGATTGCGCCGTGCGGCCAATGATCACTGAGCAGGTCGAAGGCCAACCCTTTGTTTGGTGCCGGCGTCCCGTTCGCCGGCGGGCTCACCGGCGCGCGCCGCGTGGGCGGACAAGTCGCGTGGCAGCCCAATCGGTGGACACCGAGGCGCTATTGGTCAGCGCTAGGCCAGCGGTAACTGCCGCCTCGGCAAGATCAGCCGCGTCGACGTAGCCAGGACGACCTACCTTCGGCGTCATCAACCAGATATATCCGGCGTCGCTCAGATCCGTCAGCGCATCGACCAGGCCATCGACAAGGTCTCCGTCACCGTCGCGCCACCAGAGCAGCACAACGTCGACCGCCTCCACTGCTTCCTCGATCAACTCACCGTCAATCGAGTCCTCGATCATCACCCGTACGTCGTCGTCGACATCCTCATCCCAGCCGAGCTCCTGGACCACCATGCCAGAAGCGAGCGAGAGCTTGTTTCCCGCCGGAGCCTTCAACTCCTCCGGTCCCGCCGTCGGACTCACCTCCGCGTGTGTCTGCAGTTCCGACCTGTTGGGCCAAAGCCTGCCAGAGCACTCAGCTGAGGGGAACCCCATGTCCCCCGCAACCCGAGTTCGCCGTTGAAATCGCAGATTCCAACGCGGTCTTGGTCTGCTCGACCGCAAGATGGTTGCCGGCGATCTGCCAGAGGCTGTCGTCAAGATGAAGCGTGTCGGCAACTCCGCCGGCGCTAAGAACCAATGCGGCTCCGGGGTACCAGTCCCAGGGATTGAGGTTCGCCTGCAAGAACACGCCGAGCCGGCCACTGGCGACGCAGGCCAGGTCGACTGACGCGGAGCCGAGAATCCGTAGGGTTGCCGCACCTGCAATTGCCGCCTGCCAGCTGGCGAACCTGCGCTGATTGCCCAGATGACGAGGATGAAAGTAGGTGGCGATCGAGACCGAGGCGAGAGGTTGGTCGATCAGCTCAGCAAGGGGCCGGCCGTTCAAGGTGGTGGGCTGACCGAGGCCTCCCACCCACAGCTCTTCGCGACCCGGAAAGTAGACCGCTCCTACGACCGGACCGCTCTGGTCGGCCAGCCCAACCGCCGAGCACCAGTACGGCACGCCATGAAGGAAGTTGTACGTGCCATCGACTGGATCTACGTACCAGGTCCGACCCTTCCCTGCACGCTTGGTTCCTTCCTCGCCGACAACGCCATCCTGCGGTCGGAGTGCTGCCAGTCGATTGGCCACCGCCTCTTCGGCCGCGTGATCGGCAGCAGAAACGACGTCGGAGACCGAAGTCTTGTACCGCGTCTCAAGGCCCTCGACCAGCATCCCGGCGGCGAGCGTTCCAGCCGTTTTGACGAGATCGGCAGCAAGCTCCAGGTCGTTCACCCGTTGAGGTTAGCGCCCACCCTTCTTGCACCAGGTTAGCAAGCGGTCCAGTGGCCATGTGTTGATCACCCGGTCGGGATCTATCCCAAGGGCCTCCGCCCGCTCGCACCCGTAGGCGAGAAACTCCAGCTGCCCGGGCGCATGAGCGTCGGTGTCAATCGAGAACAGGCACCCCATGTCTATGGCCATGCTCAGCAGTCGGGTGGGTGGGTCGCGGCGTTCCGGCCGTGAGTTGATTTCCACGGCAACGTTGAACGTGCGGCAGGCCTCGAACACCACCTCCGGATCGAATACTGATTGGGGGCGCAATCCGCGCTCACCTTCGATCAATCGACCGGTGCAATGCCCTAGCACATTGGTTCGCGGATTGGCGATCCCGCCGACCATCCGATGGGTCATCGTCTCCGAGTCCGCCCGCAGCTTCGAGTGCACACTCGACACGACGACGTCCAGCTCACCGAGCAAGTTTTGATCTTGATCGAGGCTCCCGTCTTCGAGGATGTCGACCTCAATCCCGCGCAGGACCCGAAATGGGGCCATCGCATCGTTCAGGCTGTCGACCACAGCCATCTGCTCTCGAAGTCGGTCGGCGGTTAATCCCCGCGCAACGGTGAGTCTCGGTGAGTGATCAGTGATCGCGCAGTACTCATGTCCAAGCGAACGGGCAGTGATCATCATCTCCTCGAGTGGACTTCCGCCGTCGGACCAGTTCGAGTGGCAGTGCAGATCGCCTCGAACGGCGGCGCGCACGGCCAGCCCACCCTCGATCAGCGGTCGCTTCTCCGCTCGCAGCCGCTGTAGGTAATCCGGAACTTGTCCAGCCATCGCCTGACTGATGACAACCGCCGTCTTGGGACCAACCCCTTGTACCTTCCCCCAGGTGTTCTCCCGCTGATGATCTTGGCATTCTTCGTCTGTGAGGCGTGAGATCACATCAGCCGCCGCGCGATACGCCCGTACCCGATAGGTGTCGGCCCGGGAGCGTTCGAGGAGAAAGCCAATCTCGCGCAGCGCCTCCACCGGATTCATGACCGTCCTATCGCAGTCACATTCCAGCCTGACGGCGGGGCCGCGGCTTGAGCCGTACGGTCGGCATTGCCGGAGCCTCCATCACCTTCTCCGTTCGGTCGACGACGGGCGGAAACCGGGCATCGCGACGCTGCCAGGCAGTGCGGAAGGCAACGATCTCCTCGTGGTTGCGGCCGACGAAGTTCCACCACATCACAATCTGCTCGTGGAACGGTTCGCCACCGAGCAAGATCACCCGGCAGCCTTGATCACTATGCAGAGAGATCCACTCACGCTGCGCGCCTAGATACAGAAGTTGATCAACCTGAACTGTGGTCGACTCGACAACTGCCTCACCCGCCACGACGAAGACCCCATGCTCGAAGCTCTCCTGCACTGGCAGCGTCACATCGATATTTGGCGCAATTGTCAGGTCTGCGCCTAGCAACGGGGTCGACGCTCGCGCTGGAGAGCGAACTCCGTCGAGTTCACCGATCAGCAACTTGCCCCTGATCCCGAGCCGGGCGATGTCGGGCAACTCCAGGTGGCTTTCGAACCGCGGATCAGTGTCCCGGTCGAAATCTGGCAGCGCGACCCACAGCTGCACACCATGCAAGGTCGGTGGCCTATCAGCCTGGGAAATCTCGCTGTGCACGATGCCCCGACCGGCTGTCATGATGTGCAGCTCTCCGGGTCGTACCCTCGCCTGCGAGCCAAGGCTGTCGCGATGCTCGACTTCGCCCTCCATCAGCCAGCTGACCGTCTGCAGACCGGTGTGCGGATGTGCCCAGACCTGCATTCCTGGCCCATCTCTAACAACCTCAGGGCCGTAGTGATCAAGAAAACACCAGGCACCGATCATCCGGATCTGGGCATCGGGCAGGGCCCGAGCAACCTCGGTCGTCTTCCCCAGGTAGACCCGGCGTGCCCTCAGCAATAGTTGCTCCGGCTGCGGCCGTCCAGCCGAGCCGCAAATGATCTCTTGCGGTCGAAGATCAAGATCACTCATGCTTTTTCTTGTTCGCTCCCGGGTAGCGCTCGCAGAGCGCCACTAGAGTGTCAGCCTATGGCGCCGAGCACGCGCGGGCTTACCAAGTCCCTGCTGCCATCCGCCAGAAGCCGAGCGGGCATCGCCAAACGACTCTCCGCCGTAACCGGGGCGATGACTACTGCCACGATCACCGAGATGGAGGCACGGCACCAATGGTTTCGCGGGCTTGATGCCGAACCCAGATCACAAATCACACTCGTGGCGCAGGCCGGCATTGACGGTTTTGTCAAATGGTTCGCTGATCCGGACCCGCGTGGGCCGAGTACCTCAGAGGTCTTCAGCTCGGCACCGCGCGAACTCACCCGCAAGATTTCGTTGCACCAGACCGTTGAACTGGTGCGCACCACGATCGAGGTCGTCGAGGCTCAGATCGATGAGGTGATGCCGAAGGGTGATCGGCCGGTGCTACATGCAGCGATCGTGCAGTACAGCAGGGAAGTCGCCTTCGCCGCCGCCGAAATCTATGCCCGGGCCGCCGAACTGAGGGGTGCATGGGATGCCCGGCTCGAGGCGCTGGTCGTTGATGCGGTGTTAAGGGGTGAAGCTGACGAGACCGTGCTGTCCCGGGCATCCACCCTCGGTTGGCGGTCAGCGGCGGCAATCGTCGCCGTCGTTGGCTCCGCACCCCAAATGGACCCTGCTCAGGCCCTGGAAGCCATCCGGCACGCCTCAGTCATTTCAGGTGCCGACATGCTGGGTTCCGTCCAAGGTGATCGGATGATCGTGGTGTTGGGAGGAAATTCGCTGACCTCAGCCGATCGGGCCGTGGATGTGGTTCGTTCCTTCGCCGCGGACTTCGGGCCTGGACCGATCGTGGTGGGACCACCGGTCGAACATCTGATGGATGCCGCGGCGAGTACGCGGGAGGCGCTGTCGGGTTTCCGAGCGGCTATTGCCTGGCCCGAGGCTCCTCGTCCGGTCACCGCCCACGATCTGCTGCCGGAGCGCGCTCTAGCCGGTGACGGTCACGCCCGGCGTGAGCTGGCCCGGGGCCTGTACGACCCGCTGCTCGCAGCCGGCGGCGGCTTGCTCGAGACACTGGTGACGTTTTTTGATCAAGGTTCCTCGGTTGAAGCCGCCGCACGGGCCCTGTTCGTCCACGCCAATACTGTCCGGTACCGGCTACGACGGATTCATGAGGTCAGCGGCTACAGCCCGACCGACCCGCGGGATGCGTACGCCCTCCGCCTCGCCCTCACCCTCGGTCGCCTGCTCAAACGCACTGCTTCGGACGAGGTCTCTGACGTCTGACCCTCCCGGGTCGGCTGTCAAGAAGCTTCCGCTGAGCCCACCTCCCCAGCGAGCTTGAGCCCACCTTCCCAGCGACCTTGAGCCCACCGTCCCAGGAGCTTGAGCCCCGTCCTGGCGCTTGAGCCGGTGCAGGGGCTCAAGTCGAGAAGGTGGAGGGGCCAGCTCCGCCGGTCGGCCCCAAGTCGAGAAGGTGGAGGGGCCAGCTCCGCCGGTCGGCCCCGGCTTTGTGTGAACCTGACAATTGGACATCCGAAGATTCGTGGCCTGCCCGTGCGACTTTCGGTCGAAGGTCACGGAACGATTAGGGCGTGCTCGCAATCGTGGCGCCGGGGCAGGGGGCGCAGACGCCCGGTTTCCTTCGGCCGTGGCTCACTGAGTCGACCTTCTCCGATCGCCTGACCTGGCTTTCGGCGGTTTGCGGGCTTGATCTTCGCCATTACGGCACCGATGCCGACACCGAGACGATTCGTGACACGGCCGTCGCACAGCCACTCCTGGTCGCGTCCGGGCTGTTAGCGGCCTTGGAGCTCTTTCCGCATCCCGCCGACGCGTACCCTCTCATCGGCGTTGCTGCTGGACACTCGGTCGGTGAAATCGCCGCAGCCGCCGGGGTCGGCGTGCTGTCGGCCGAGCAAGCGATGGTTTTCGTTCGGGAGAGAGGCCGGGCGATGGCTGCCGCGAGTGCGGCGAGGCCCACGTCCATGACAGCGGTCCTCGGGGGCGATGCCGAGGAGGTGCTCGAGGCGATCGCCCGTGATGGGCTCACAGCGGCCAACCACAACGGCGCTGGTCAGATCGTCGCGGCCGGTACCAAAGAGCAGCTTGCCGCTCTCGCCGCCAACCCCCCAGCCCGTGCCAGGCTGATGGAGCTCAGCGTCGCGGGCGCCTTCCACACCGTCCACATGGAACCGGCCGTGGCCCAGCTTGCCTCGCTCGCCCGGGCCATCAGCACGCATGACCCGAGGACCCGGCTGCTGTCCAATGCGGACGGCCAGGTCGTGCATCACGGTCGCGATGTGCTCAGGCGGCTGGTCGCCCAGGTCGCTTCACCTGTCCGCTGGGATCTGTGCATGGCGACGATGACAGACCTAGGCGTGACCGGCCTGCTCGAGATGCCGCCCGCCGGCACCCTGGCCGGCATCGCCAAGCGGAACATGAAGGGTGTCGACCTGTTTACTCTCGACACTCCGGACCAGCTGCCTGAAGCGTTGGACTTTGTCCGCAAGCATGGCGGTCGGGCGCTGGCGACCCCCATTGTCGACAACCCCACCTGGCGCCTGGTGGTCTCGCCGGGGAAAGGGCAGTTCACCCGGACCGAAAACGTGGAGGCCGAAACGGTGCTGCCTAATCACAGCACCGTTGGAACCGTCACCAACGTTCGAGACGAGATACCCGTCACGGCGCCCCACGGGGGAATCGTCGTCGAATGGCTCGTCGAGAACGGCGATCCGGTCTCACCAGGCCAACCCCTGTTGCGGCTGCATCCAACGGTCGAAACGTCTGAGGCGACGGAGGTCACCAGATGAATCTAAGTGCGAGCACGGGGGCGCCGTTCTCGGCGATCATGGGAATCGGGGGTTATCGCCCGCGACGTGTGGTGGACAACGCCGAAATCTGCACTCTGATCGATTCATCAGACGAGTGGATCCGTACCCGTTCCGGCATCATCGAACGGCGTTGGGCAGCAGAGGACGAGACCATTCAGATGATGTCGGTTGCCGCTGCTCGCAAGGCGTTGGACCGAGCCGATGTCGAACCCGGTCAGATCGACACGGTGATCGTCTCGACCGTCACGCATCTGTATCAAACGCCGGCGGTGGCCACCACGATCGCGAGCGAGCTTGGCGCTACCGGCGCTGCCGCTTTCGACATTTCGGCTGCTTGCGCCGGCTTCTGCTATGCCACCGCGATGGCCGACTCCTTCATCCGCACCGGCGCCTCCAAGTACGTCTTGATCATCGGCGTCGAGCGGCTCAGCGACCTGACGAACAAGCATGATCGATCCACCGCGTTTATCTTCGCTGACGGTGCGGGTGCAGCGGTGATCGGTCCCAGCGAGCAGCCCGGCATCGGTCCCGTGGTCTGGGGCTCCGACGGTGAGCAGGCACCACTGATCCAGCAGACCGAACCCTGGGACCGAGCCATGAATGACACCGAGGATGGCAACCCCAACTGGCCGACGCTTCGGATGGAGGGAAATCCGGTCTTCAAGTGGGCCGCTTACACGATGTCAAAGGCGGCCGCTGAGGCGCTCGATGCGGCAGGCGTCCGCCCCGATGATCTTGATGTGTTCGTGCCGCACCAGGCAAATATGCGGATCACCGACGCCATGTTCAAAGCCCTGAAGCTCCCTGACAAGGTCGTGGTTGGCCGTGACATTGCCTATCAGGGCAACAGCTCAGCCGCTTCCATTCCCTTGGCCATTGAGACCCTGCTCGAATCCGGTGAGGCAAAGACAGGACAGACCTGCTTGATCATCGGCTTCGGCGCCGGTCTGGTGTATGCCGGACAGGTGATCGTCTTGCCGTAATCGCATCGAAGGTTCCGCACCGATTTGAATAACAAAGGAGGACAGCACATGCCCACCACCGAAGAAGTCCGGTCCGACCTGGCTGACATCGTCAACGAGGTCGCCGGCGTACCAGCGCCGGATGTGCAGCTTGACAAGTCGTTCACCGAGGATCTCGACGTCGACTCGCTGTCGATGGTGGAGATCATCTATGCGGCCGAAGAGAAGTTCGGCGTCAGCATTCCCGACGAGGAGGCCAAAAACCTCAAGACAGTTGGGGATGCAGTCGCCTACATCGAGCGCGCCACCGCTTCCTGATCACTGTCGCGGCCGCAGCCGCATCTCGCAGGAGTGCAGACATGTCACGAATCCGCGTTGTTGTAACCGGTGTAGGGGCCACCACGCCGCTCGGAGGTGATGCCCCGAGCACCTGGGAGGCAATGCTTGCCGGAAAATCTGGGGTGAGCCGGATTGAAGCGGACTGGGCCGAGGACTTGCCGGTCAAGATCGCTGCCCAGGCAGCGGTCGATCCATCGGACGTGCTCGACCGGGTGGAAGCTCGCCGCCTCGACCGATCTGCCCAACTGGCGGTGATTGCCGCTATGGAGGCCTGGCGCGACGCCGGGTACGGACTCAAGGAGGAAAACCCGGTCGACCGGGAGCGGCTTGGGGTCGCCATCGCCACCGGCATCGGAGGCCTGACTACCCTGCTCAGCAACTGGGACATTCAAAAGGAGAAGGGCGCGCGCCGGGTGAGCCCGCTGGCCATCCCGATGCTCATGGCCAATGCCTCCGCGGCAAATGTGAGCCTCCGGCTGGGCGCCCAGGCCGGCGTGCACACCCCAGTGTCGGCCTGCGCGTCCAGCAACGAGTCGCTTGCGCTCGCGTTGGACATGATTCGGCTGGGTCGTGCGGACGTTGTCGTCGTCGGCGGTACCGAGGGCGTGATCCATCCGTTGCCTATCGCCAGCTTCGCTCAGATGCAAGCGATGAGCAGGCGCAATGATGAGCCCCAGCGAGCCTCTCGACCATGGGATGTTGACCGGGACGGATTCGTGCTTGCCGAAGGCGCGGCGATGTTCGTCATCGAAAACCTCGAGCACGCTCAAGCTCGTGGAGCCAAGATCTACGGTGAGCTGGCCGGTGCTGGCATCACGGCCGATGCGCATGACATGGTCCAGCCCAATCCGACAGGGCGTACCCAGGCCCTGGCCATGACCCGGGCACTGCGTGAAGGTGATCTTGATCCGGGCGACATCGTCCATGTCAACGCGCATGCCACATCAACCCCCCAAGGCGATGTGACAGAGGCAAGTTCGATCCGCCAGGCTCTGGGCGAAGACACCGAAGCCATCGTCAACGCCACCAAGTCGATGACCGGTCATCTGCTGGGCGGGGCCGGAGCGTTGGAATCACTTGCCACCCTGCTTGCTCTGGCTGACCGCAGGGTGCCTCCGACGATCAATCTCGACAATCCCGAGCCTGATCTGGGCATCGACATCGCGACCAAGGTTCGTGAACTGCCCGGCGGCGATTTGGCCGGTATCAACAATTCGTTCGGTTTCGGCGGCCACAACGTCGCGGTTGCCTTCACCAACGCCTACGCGACGAGGTCATAGACATGACGACGACTGCAACACCTTCGGCCGCTCCCGCGGGTACCGGCACCCCGCGGCCTACTCCGCAAAGTGCCCAGCCCACGAAGGAGAAGCTTCCGCGTGAGCTGGATCCTCGAAATCCTCACTTCCGACTCCAAGCGCTGCTGGACGAGGGCTCGGTTGAGCTGATCACACCCGATGACGACTCAGGCATGCTGGCCGCCGTTGGCACGATCAACGGGTGCCGGGTCGTTGCGTTCTGCTCGGATGCGACGGTGATGGGCGGGGCAATGGGGGTCCTCGGCTGTGAGGTTGTGGTCAAGGCCTACGAGCGGGCTCTCCATGATCGGATTCCGATTATCGGCATCTGGCATTCTGGCGGGGCCCGCCTCGCCGAAGGCGTGCTTTCTCTGCACGGGGTGGGCCGGATCTTCCACGCCATGACCCTGGCTTCGGGCAAGGTCCCCCAGATATCGATCGTGCTCGGTTTCGCGGCTGGTGGAGCCGCATACGGGCCCGCGCTCACCGATCTGGTGATCTTGGCGCCGGAGGGCCGGATCTTCGTTACGGGACCGGACGTCGTACGCTCGGTCACTGGTGAGGACGTCGACATGCTGCGGCTCGGCGGCCCCGACACTCATGGGCGTCGTTCCGGGGTTGTCCACATCGTCGCCGATGACGAGGCAGATGCCGTCAGTCAAGGTCGCAGCCTGGCAACGCTGCTGGCCAGCCAAGGCATCACCGCAGACGAGGTTGGTGACGTCGATCTTGCGACCTTGTTGCCCGAGTCAGCGAAGCGCGCCTACGACGTGCATCCGCTGATCAAGGGACTGCTGGACGAGGACTCGACGATCGAGCTGCATGCACGCTGGGCGCCGAATATGACTATTGCGCTCGGCCGGCTTGGTGGTCGTACGGTTGGGGTGATCGCCAACAACCCGCTCCGCCTCGGCGGATGCCTGGACTCGCTGAGCGCAGAGAAGGCAGCGCGGTTCGTCCGGATGTGCGACACGTTCGGTGTACCGCTCATTGTCCTTGTGGACGTGCCCGGTTACCTGCCCGGCGTCGGGCAGGAGTGGGATGGCGTGGTACGTCGAGGCGCCAAACTGTTGCATGCCTTCGGCGAGGCGGTCGTCCCACGGGTGACCCTGGTGACTCGGAAGGCCTATGGCGGCGCGTACATCGCGATGAACGCGCGCTCCCTGGGTGCTACCCGCGTGTTCGCGTGGCCGGGCGCTGAGGTGGCAGTGATGGGGCCCATCGCCGCAGTACGCATCCTCCATCGACGCAAGCTGGGCGAAGTCGCGGACGATCTTCGACCTCAGCTGGAGGCCGAGCTCGCCGCTGAGCACGAACGAATCGCCGGCGGGGTGGACAAAGCTGTCGAAATCGGCGTGGTGGACGATATCGTCACTCCGCAAGCGACGCGGTCAGCCGTGGCCAAGGCTATCCGTGACGCAGATACCGGGCTCCGTGGAGCCCACACCAACATCCCGCTCTAGTGTGCCGTCTGGCGTGACCATCCCGGCAGGACGCGTCACCCTGCCGCGAACACTGCACCACTTGAAGCAGCGGTGGGGTCTGGAAGCGGCGACGCCTGTGTGGATCAACGAACTAGGAGGGCTCACTTTCCGGTTTGAGGTGAATGGGACCACCAACTACCTGAAGTGGTCCCCGCACCACCCGGAACTGGATCTGGAACGCGAGGCTCAAAGGCTGAGCTGGGCCGCCCGCTACATTCCGGTACCCCAGGTGATCGACTTCGGATCGGACTCTGACGGGACCTGGCTTCGGACAGAGGGTCTGCCGGGCGAGTCGGCGGTCAGTCCGAGGTGGTTGCGGGACCCTCGTAAAGCTGTCAGAGCCATCGGCATCGGTCTACGCACCCTCCATGATCATCTGCCGGTGGCCGATTGTCCGTTCTCCTGGTCGTTGGAAACTCGCTTCGACTGGATCAAGCGAGAAGAGAACCGGTCGCTGGTCGACGAAGCACCGCCGATCGATCAGCTTGTCGTCTGTCATGGCGACGCTTGCGCGCCCAACACGTTGCTGGATGACCATGGAAAGTTCCTCGCCGTTGTCGATCTTGGGCGACTTGGCGTCGCTGACCGGTGGGCCGACCTCGCCGTCGCGACCTACAGCCTGAGCTGGAACTTTTCCGGTGATTGGGAGGATGAGTTGCTCGACGCCTACCGGATCGACCGGGACGACGGCCGAATCGAGTACTACCGCCGTCTCTGGGACGCGACGTAATTGATCGTGTGTCCACGCGATCGCTTGATTTGTTGCTCGCGCGATCGCGCACATTGATTTGGGTGCTCGTAAGATCGCCGCTTTTTACTTGCTCGCCCGCGCGACCAGCCGACGCTCGCGAATGGCCCCTTTCGCCAGGCTGGAGAATCCAACTAGACGACTTGATGCAGCCAGCGGACGAGTGCGTCTTCGCCGGCGTGCCGGAAGGGTTCCAGTTCGTCGTCCCAGGATTTGCCGAGCAGGTCAGCCAAGGCTTCGCTCAGATCCAGTCCACCGGAGTTCGCACTCAAGATTGCATGGCGGATGCGGTCCTCGGGGATGAGGATGTCGCCATTCGCTCCAGTCAGCGCGTAGAAGACGCCCAGCGTCGGTGTGTAGGAGTAACGCTCCCCTTGGGTGACCTCGGTGGGCTCTTCGGTGACTTCGTAGCGCAGCCGCTTCCAGCCGGTCAGCGCCGAGGCCAGCCGGGCACCGGTGCCCACCGGGCCAGCCCAGTTGTACTCGCTGCGGTGGGCGGATCGCTCTAACGGCTGCGCCGTCCAATCAAGGTGCACGGCCGCGCCAAGTACGCCACCCACCGCCCACTCAACATGCGGGCACAGCGCGGCTGGCGCGGAGTGCACGAACAAGACTCCACGGGTCGTACTCATGTGATCCTCCCAGGCGAGACCGGACTTGAGGGTTGCCTTCCCCGACATCCTCAAGCTCGGCAACTGCACCGGAGGGATCGCTAAGTTGTGCTACTTATCTTGCACTAGCAGTTGGTCGGCACCAACTAACGGCGCCGCTTGTTCGGCGCGTCGCTCATAGAGTTGCTGAATGGTGACCGCGCCGTATGGATCTTGGGCGTCACCGATCTCCATCGATGATGTGTCCGCCGCATCAAAGGTGATATCCGCAGTAAGAATCGACGGCACTCAGGTCAACTGGCTGGAAACCCGTCCTGATCAAGGGGGACGAACCAGCATCTGGCGCTATGAACTGAACGGCGGCGGGCCGATCGAGCTGACGGGGTCACCCTCCTACGTACGCAGCCGCGTGCATGAGTACGGCGGTGGGGAGTACGACGTGCGAGACGGCATCATCGTCTACTCCGAATTCCGCGACGGCCGTCTGTATCGACAGAACCGTGAGGGAGAGACGGGGGCCTTAACTCCCGAAGGGGCCTTTCGATACGCGGATCTTCGGGTACATCCACAGCGCAATCTCGTGCTAGCGGTCCGGGAGAACCACTCGGAATCCGGCGATCCGTCGAACGCGATCGTCGCTCTCGAACTCCATGGCGATAACGAAAACGGCGGCACAGTTCTGTGCCAAGGCGCAGATTTCTACTCGACCCCGGAGCTGGCCGACGACGACCAACTCTGCTGGACCGAGTGGAATGACCCGAACATGCCATGGGATTCGACCATGATCATGGTGGGTCGGCTCTCCGGCAACGCCGTCGAGGACGTCGTAGCGGTGGCGGGCGGTCCCGGTGAATCGGCCGGGCAGGGGCGCTGGCTGCCGGACGGCCGCCTGATCTTCGCGTCCGACCGGACGGGCTGGTGGAACCTCTATCTACGGGACGATGGCGCGGATCGTGCCCTTTGCTCGATAGAGGCCGAGTTCAGTGGCCCGCAATGGGTCCTAGGTCAGAATCCGTATGCGGTGCTCGACGAAGATCACCTGCTATGCACGGTGGTCCAAATGGGCATCCCGGACACTGCCCTGCTCACGGTTTCTAGTGGGGAGCTCGTGTCGATCACCGAGCCTGGTGTTGGCTCATTCTCGGTCGCCGCCGGCTCAGGCGTTGGAGCCGCAGTCCTCGGCCACGTCGATCGGCCACCGAGCCTGGCCATCTTCGATGTGCAGCGCCACATCTGGCGGGATGTCGTGACGGCAAGTTCAACGGTTCTCGAGCCTGGCTCACTCTCCAGCCCGCAGGCTGTGAGCTGGTCCGGCGAACAAGGTCAGGTCCACGGCTGGTTCTATCCGCCTGCCAATGCCCGATACGAGGCCCCGGCCGGTGACTTGCCACCGTTGATCACTTTGTCACACGGTGGACCCACCGGTGCCGCCACACCGCATTTCCAGATCGGTCACCAGTTCTGGACCAGCCGAGGTTACGCGATCTTGGATGTCAACTATGGAGGAAGTACCGGATACGGTCGCGCCTATCGCGACCGCCTACTGGGCAATTGGGGAATCACCGATGTCCGAGACTGTGCCGCCGGCGCACAGGCGATGGGTCAGCAGGGCCGTGCCGATCCCGCCCGACTGATTTCTAAGGGCAGCAGCGCGGGCGGCTACACCACACTTCGGGCCTTGACGAGAACCCGGGCTTTCTCGGCCGGCATCAGCCTTTACGGCATCGGCGACCTCGAGGCGCTGGTCGCTGATACCCACAAGTTCGAATCCCGCTACCTAGACCGTCTCGTTGGCCCGTATCCAGACAGGCGCGACCTCTACCGTGATCGATCACCAATTACGCACGTCGAGGAATTGTTCGCTCCCATCCTGCTGCTGCAAGGGCTCGATGATCCGGTTGTTCCGCTCAATCAGGCGGAGTTATTCGCCGAAGCTGCTCGGCGTAAAGGACTTCCGGTGGCGTTGCTGGTGTTCGAAGGCGAGAGCCATGGTTTTCGCAAGGCGGAAACCATCCGGACCTCCATCGAGGCTCAGATCGACTTCCTGGGCAGGATTCTCGGCTTCCAGCCAGCGGATGAGGTGCCATCGATCAAGATCGACAACCTGCCAAATTAGGCCGGCGTGTGTTTGGCCGGATCTTCCAGCAGTCACGAGGGGGACGCGCCGCTGGCAAGTTTTTCGCCTCGCAGGGCTCCCTTAGTGCTTCGGGGAATCGCTCAGTTCGCACTGCTTGCGGCCGCACTGGCCGATATCCGCCGCCGGCCAGCCGACGAGATCAACGGCAGCAAGTGGCTATGGAGAGCGGTAGCCATGGTGAACTTCCTCGGCATCGGGCCGATCATCTACTTCATTTTCGGACGCAAACGAGCCGGTTGAGCGAACGATTCTCGCGAGTCTGAGCTGACCTTGGCGTTCGGCCAGATAGGTCGTCAATCTTGGACTTCCTCCAAACCTCGAAAGGCTCAGGAGCCATCATCATGACGACGACAACCCAGGACGGCGGCCTGCCACAAGCCGGACGGCCGCTGCGGACGGCGAAGAGCGGGATCGGCTGATCGTCGCTGCATCGATGGCCGCTGGGCTGATTGCTGCCGTGGTTCTGGTGGCACTTCCGTTCGTCCCGGTAAAGGAGAACGTCCTCACCGGCGTAGTCCTGCTCGGGTTTGCGCTGGGATGGGCGTTATTGGCCGTTCTGTCGGTCCGGTTCAGCGATCAGCCCCAACGATGGGCGGCTGCGCCGGCCGCGTTCATGGCGGTGGCCGGTGTTGTTTCACTGAGCGGGTCCGCCGCCGTGCGCGCTGTGCTCAACTGGGTATGGCCGCCGGCCCTGTTCGGGCTCGTCGTCTGGATGTTCTTTCGCGTCCGGCGGCAGCTGCGCCGCCAAAGCGCACGGTGGCTGCTGTATGCCGTACTGGCCGTGTTGGGGATTGCCTCGGTTGGCGGCGGCTACGAGACCGTACGGGAGTCGCTCGACGCCAAGGCCTACCCGATGCCGGGCCAGCTGATCGACGTTGGCGGGCACCGGTTGCACTTGTATTGCACCGGCGCGGGCAGCCCCACGGTCGTCCTGGAACCGGGTCTCGGCGCGGCCTCCTCCGACCTGGGTTGGGTTACGCCGGCCGTAGCCCGGGACAGCAGAGTGTGTGTATATGACCGCGCCGGTCGCGGCTGGAGCGAGGCAGCGGACGGCGCTCAGGACGGCGCCCAGATCGCGGCGGACCTGCACACGCTGCTCAATGGCGCCCACGTTGCCGGGGCGTACGTGCTGGCCGGACACTCGTTCGGCGGCCTGTACATACAAAGCTTCGCCGCGCAATACCCCGATCAGGTCGCCGGCATGGCCCTGCTGGACTCCACAGCACCCAAACCTGGTCCGGCCCTGCCAACCAGCACCGAGTCCGACAACCTGCTCGATCGGGTCCCCGCGCTATTGCCCGCGGTCGCCGACGGCAGCGAGCAGGACCTCGAAGCGCACACGGTGACTGTCTGGTGACAGCTACCTCGAGCGTGAAGTGTGCGGTTGCATCTGGGCTCGCGAAGCGTGCCTACATGCACCGGCAGCACGGGATGGCGGCGCTGATCGCCGGCCATCCAGCCGTCGGCTACCGGTTGCCGCCGCGACCGTCATCTCCCTGGCCGGACTGCTGTGGGGTGGGCTCGGCGGCGACCATGCCGCAGAGTGCCCGACGGCGCGCAGATCATAGCGGCGAGCCGAGGGACGTAGTCGGTTTCGGGACGAGCGAGCGACGCATCGACCTGCTCCATGACCGCCGTGTATAACAGCCGGCGGTCAGCGGTCGATGCTGGCCATGTTCGCCTCGTCGTGGCGCTCGCCCAAGG
>Ga0126312_10000792_pt1 | contig 19771 bp, 16 predicted proteins | sample Plot104A_FD_92537 | JGI IMG/M metagenome (GOLD analysis project Ga0126312, IMG submission 92537) | Serpentine soil microbial communities from UC McLaughlin Reserve, CA, USA - Plot104A | ecosystem: Environmental > Terrestrial > Soil > Grasslands | place: USA: UC McLaughlin Reserve, Lake County... | reverse complement strand
GGGGTGTCAGCCGTTCGGGATCGGCTCGGATGCGTCGGCAAGTGCTGTGGTGAGGAAGCGGTAGGTCCACTTTCGGCGAAGCGGCGGGAGTCGGCGAACGTCGACGGAGCCGCGCCCCCGGTACAGGTCACCCACTGCTTCGTTTCGCGCGCGATCGGCGGATGCGCGGCCCCCTGCTCCCGAGCTGCGCGCCCTCGCTGCCGATCCACGAGCGAAGCGTCGGCGGCGTTGTCTCACCAGCGCGAGCCGCTCAGTCGGCCGGGCGGCGATCGGGACGGCTTGTCGGTTGCAAGTCAGCTGCGAAGAGGCGTGTCTCGTGGACGAGCACGACTGCCTGCACGCGGTCGCGGAGGTTGAGCTTCTGGAGGATGTGCGTGATGTGCGTCTTGACCGTCGCGTCGCTGATGTAGAGCTCTTGGCCGATCTCCACATTGGAGAGGCCGCGCGCGATCAATCGCAAGACGTCCAGCTCCCGCTCGGTGAGATCAGCGAGCTCTCTGGGAGGCTCGGGGTGCGAGATGCGCGTGAACTTCTCGCTCACGCGCTTTGTGATCGCAGGCGAGAGAAGCGCCTCGCCGCCGGCGACCACGCGAATCGCGGCGAGCAGCTGTTCGGGCGGGTCGTCCTTGAGCAAGAACCCGCTCGCGCCGGCGCGGAGCGCCTCGTAGACGTACTCATCGAGGTCGAATGTCGTAAGGATCAGCACCCGCGTCGACTCGTCGTGGGAAAGGATCCGCCGGGTCGCTTGAAGCCCGTCGAGCTCCGGCATGCGGATGTCCATCAGAACGACACTAGGTCCGAAGCGCGCGGCCTTGTCGACGGCGTCGAGCCCGTTGCTCGCCTCGGCAACAACTTCGATATCGGGGTCGTCCGAGAGCAGCATGCGGAAGCCTGCGCGGACCATCGACTGGTCGTCGGCGACGAGCACGCGGATGCTCATCGCTGGTAGCGATCGACCGGTAAGCACGTGCTGAGGATGAAGCCACCCGCCGGTGCGGCTCCGGCACTCATGTGCCCGCCGTAGATGTTCACGCGTTCGCGAATGCCGACAAGGCCGTGGCCGTGACCGTTGGTCGTCGCGGGTCCCTTCCCGTCATCGGCGACTTCGAGCTCGACCTCGTCTGACCGGTAGCGGACCGTCACGTCGGCGTGGCTGGCGTGGGCATGCTTGAGCGCGTTCGTGAGGCCTTCCTGGACGATTCGATAGGCCGAGAGGTCGATCGCCCGCGGGAGCGGGAACTGGTCGCCGTCCACGTGCAGTCGCACTGGAAGTCCGGCGCGGCTGACGTCTTCGACTAGCGAGTCGAGGCCGTCGAGGCCGGGTTGGGGGGGAGGTCGAGACCGTCGCCGTCGCTGCGCATCGCTCCGAGCAGGCGGCGCATCTCGGCGAGTGCGGTGCGGCCGGCTTGCTCGACGCGTCCGAGGGCGTCCCGGTCCTCCTCGAGGGTTTGCGGGAGCTTGTGTCTGACGGCCCCGACCTGGAGCACCATCACGCTCATCGCGTGGGCGACGATGTCATGGAGCTCGCGCGCGATCCGCGCGCGCTGGGCTGTCACGCTGCTCGTCGCGTTCGCGGGCGTGTTCGCGATGCACCCGCCGCCGGTCGGTCCGGCGGGGCTCGCCTGCTTTGCCGCCGCCGCGGTGCTGATCGAGCGTGTCCGCGCACGCGACGCCCGCGCAGTCGCGCTTCCGCCGACCTCCGCCGGCCCCGTGCCCGCCGGGACAACAGTCTGACGTCCTGGGATAGCGAACGGACCCGAACATGATGTCCGCCGAAGCCCACCCGCTGCCTCGAGGCGCCGCGCGGGCGCTGCCCGCGACGCTTCGCGGCGTCCTGTTGCTCGTCCCACCGCTCCTGCTCGCGGGGCTCGAGATCGTTCACCCCCAGCCGGACGAAAACGCGCAGGCCCTGATGGACGTAGCGACGTGGTTTGCGGGGTTCCACGTCATCCAGCTCGTGCTCACCGGATGCGTCGCGTTGTCCGTGCTCTTGCTGGCGGACAGCTACGGATGCGCGAACGCCTGGGTGACGCGCCTCGGGATCGGAGTCTTCCTCGTCTTCTTCAGCGCGTACGACGCCGTTGCCGGGATCGGCACCGGGCTCGCGATGCGAACCGCACGCGACCTCTCGGCCGCGGAGCAACAGGCTGTCTTCGGCGTGGTCAAGGACTGGCCGGCTGTGGGGCCGCCATTTGCACTCAGCATCGTCGGAACGGCGGGTTGGGTCGCCGCGGTCGGAGCTCTCGCCCTCGCGGCCCGCCGCCGGCGGGCTCCGCGCCCCGAATGGATCTTCATCGGGCTCGCCGCGGTGCTCCTGCTCGGCGGACACCCGTTCCCGATGGGCACGCTCGCGTTCGGCTGCTTCTTCATCGGTGCGCGACTGCATGAGCTACGCGGATCGCGGTGGCCGTTCAGTTCGTCGTGACCGCCCGGTCGCTGGAGTGTCAGAGCAGTCTCAGCTCGCGGGCACGCGAAACCGCATCGGGGCGCGTCGCGACTCGCAGCTTGCGAAAGATGCTCTTCACGTGGGTCTTGATCGTGTTGAACGAGACGTAGAGGGCCTCGCCGATCTCCCGTTGCGTGAGGTCGGTCGCGAGCAGGCGCAGCACGGCGAGCTCTCGCTCGCTCAGATCCTCTTCGTACGACGTGCGCGCCGTACGGGTTGGCACGACGCGGAGCCTGTGCTCGACTCGTGCCACCATTTCGGGCAAGACGCCCGCGTCCGCGCATGCCTCGACCGCTTCGCGCGCCTCCCGCAGCATGTCTCTCGCGGCGCGGCGATCGCCGAGCCGGCCTGTCACCTCCGCATGGGTGAGAAGTCCATACGACAGGTCGAACTTCGCATCGCCCCGTCTAGCCAACTCGATCCCATGGGCCAGAGCCTCGTCGGCCTCCCTCAGTCGGGACTGAGCCTCGAACAGCTTTCCGCGGGCAACGTGCGCCATCGACAGGCCGTAGTACGCCTTCAAACCGGTCTCTTGGAGCAGAGCCTCCGTGTCGTCGAGCAACTGCTTCGCGCGCTCGGGCTCGCCAATCGCGGCGTGGACGACGGCACACCAGCCGAGGGCGTGGATCAGCGCGAGGGAGTGGCCGGACTCCCTGCTCGACGTCACCGCCTCGTCGAGCAAGGCCGACGCTGTCTGGCCGTCGCCTCCGAGGAACGTTGAGACCCCGAAGGTGGTGAGGAGAGCGCTCCGCCAGTAATCGGAGCCGGCCTCCTCGAGCTCGAGCGCGGGACGTGCGGCCTCGGCGATCCCACTCACGTCTCCGAGGAAGTACCGGTTGATTGCCTGGCACGCGGCCACCCCGGACGCGACCGAGGCCGGGCCGGCTAGGAGCGAACGATCGGGCGCGCCCCGTGCAGCGGCCGCCAGCCATTGATCGGCCTCGGCGATTCGGCCGACCTCCTGCAGCGTCGACGCCCGCACGAGGCACAGCCGAGGATCGCCCTTCACCGTCTCGGGCGGGAGACCATCGAGCCACGCGAGCAGGGTCTCGAGTCGAGCCAGGTCTCTGGCCTCGATCCAGTAACCGAGGATCAGCTCGGCGGCGTCGCTCACGTCCCCTGCGGCAATCGCATGACGGATCGCCTCGGACGCGGCACCGAATTCGCGGTGCCACGCACTTGCCCGTCGGTGGAGGGTGCGGGCGTGTTCCGGCCCGGCGAGCGCGAGCTCGTGGCGGAGTAGCTCGCCGAAGAGGTGGTGGTAGCAGTACCACTCGCGCCTTGTGTCGAGTGGAATCAGGAAAAAGTTCGAACGCTCGAGCTCGTGCAGGGTGTGGACCGAGCCGGGCTGGTCGGTAACGGCGTCGCAGAGTGGAGCACAAAGGCGTTCGAGCACGGACGTATCGAGCAGGAAGCTCCTCAGTTCTTCTGGAAGGCCGGCCAGCACCTCCGCGCTCAGGTAGTCGACGACGTGGCGGTTGTCCCCCGCGAACGTGTCGATGAACTCGTGGGCGCTCGCGCGGCCGCGGATGGTGAGCGTCGCGAGGTAGAGACCGGCCGCCCATCCCTCCGTGAGCTCACGTAGCCGGATGACATCTCCACGATCGAGGTCGAGCCCGTGCAGGTCGTTGAGAAAGACGGCGGTCTCCTCTTCCGAGAAGCGCAGTTGTTGCGCGTCGATCTCCACCAAGTCGCCGCGGGCGCGCAGGCGGGCGAGTGGAAGCGGCGGCTCAGACCGGCTCGAGACCACGAGCTCCACGGTCTGGGGAAGGTGCTCGAGAAAGAAGGCAAAACCCTCGTGGATCTCGCGGTTGGTGATCAGGTGGTAGTCGTCGAGCGCGAGCACCGCCTGCTGCGGTAGCGCGATGAGCTCGTTGCAGAGCGCGGGAAGAACCTCGTCGACGACGCTGATCCGCGGAGCTCGCAGCATCGGAAGAGAGACTTCGCCCGCGCGCGGATCGACCGTGCGAAGTGCCTGAATTAGATAGGTCCAGAACCGGACGGGGTCGTTGTCGTCGCCGTCGAGGGCGAACCAGGCGAAGGGCCGCGTCTCATCCTCGAGCGCGTGCCAATCGGCGAGCAGCGTCGACTTACCCCACCCGGCGGGCGCGCGGATCAGCGTCAGCTTGCGCGGCGGACCTTTGCAGAGCTCGAGCAGCTCGCGACGTGAGACCCGCCGGCGCGGGACGGGCGCCTCCAGCTTCGACTGGATGAGCGGTCGCTGAGCCTCCTCGACCTCCGTCGACGTGTACGTCGACATTGACCAAGCCTACAGCGGCCCGCCGTCGATCTCACCCAGGGTGATCTCGTCGCTGGGCGAAGTCAGCCCACCCAGCCGCCGCGGACGATCCCTCCATCAGCAGTCAACGGATCAACGGAGGTGAGTCGTGACGAGGACCGCCAGCGACGACTGGAGAGAGCTCGCAAGGAGAGAAGGCGACGGCCTCGCTATCTCGCTCCTCTGGAACAAGGCAACGAACCACGTCGAGGTCGCGGTCGACGACGCGACGCTCGACGAGGAGTGCCACATCAGCATCGCGAGCCCGCACGCCCTCGATGCCTTCTACCACCCCTTCGCGTACGCGGTCGGCCGGGGCCTCGGCTTCGGCGGTGCGACACGCGAGCCCTCTATCTGCAGCCGCTTCTGAAAGGAGCACTTGCGATGACAATCGACGCGATTCAGTACGCACGCCGTTGGAAGACCCTTGGCGTGCTCGCGCTGAGCCTGGTGATCATCGGGCTAGACAACACGATCCTCAATGTCGCGCTGCCCACACTGCAGGACGAGTTCGATGCCTCTCCTTCGAAGCTGCAGTGGATGGTCGACTCGTACTTGCTCGTCTTCGCCGGCCTGCTGCTCGTCTTCGGCACGCTCGGCGATCGGTTCGGACGGAAGCTCGCTCTCCAGACCGGCGTATCGATCTTCGGCCTCGCGAGCCTCGGCGCTCTCGTCGCCGACTCGGCCGACCAGGTGATCGTCGTGCGTGCAGCCATGGGAATCGGCGCGGCGCTGATCATGCCCGCCACCCTCTCGATCATTGCCAACCTCTTCACCGGCGAAGAGCGCGGCAAGGCAATCGCTATCTGGGCCGCCCTCGCCGCGATCGGGATCGGTCTCGGTCCGCTCGCCGGGGGCGTCCTGCTCCAGTGGTTCGACTGGTCGTCCGTTTTCATGGTCAACGTGCCGTTCGCGGCCGCCGCGCTGTTGCTCGGGATTCGCTACGTGCCCGAGAGCCGCGATCCGCGGCCGGGGTCGTTCGACTTGCTCGGAGCCGCGCTCTCCACCGCCGGCTTCAGCATCCTCGTCTACGCGATCATCGAGGCGCCCGAGCGAGGCTGGACGTCCGGTCTGGTGGTCGGAGCTCTGACGGCGAGTGTCACGCTGATCGGTTCCTTCCTCTGGTGGGAGCGGCGGATCAAGGAACCGATGCTCGACCTCCGCTTCTTCCGGAGCGCGAGCTTCAGTGTCGGCACCGCAGCCGTCAGCGTCGCCTTCTTCGGCTTGCTCGGCGGGATCTTTGCGCTCACCCAATATCTGCAGTTCGCCCACGGCTATAGCGCGATCGAGGCGGGGGCCGTGATGAGCCCGATAGCGCTCGGGTTGATGATGGGCGCCGGCTCCTCGAGCAAGGCGGTTTACCGGCTTGGCATCGCCCGAGTCGTCGCGACCGGCCTGACCGGCCTCGCGCTGCTGTTGGCGCTGACTCTGCTTTGGGAGTCCGACACCGGCGCGCTCACGCTCGTCGCCTGGTTCTTCGGGCTCGCTCTGGCGATGGGCTGGATCATGGCCCCCGCCACCGATGCCGTCGTCGGCGCCGTTTCCGCGGCCAAGTCGGGCGTCGCCTCTGCCACCAACACCGTCGCGCGCATGGTGGCGGGAGCGCTCGGAGTAGCTGTGATCGGGTCGCTGGTCAGCTCGCTCTACTCGAGCGACGTCGAAGGCTCGCTCGGCGCTCTGCCCCCGCAGGCCCAGGCGGCGGCCGAGGGCTCGATCGGCGCCGCCGGCGCGATCGCAGCTCACCTGCCGCCCGACCCAGCCTCCAGCCTGCTCGCCACAACCGGCGATGCCTTTACCCAGGCTATGGGGATCGGCCTCTCCGTCGCGGCGGCACTCGCCGCGGCCATGGCCGTGGTCGTTGCCCGCTTCCTGCCCGCGCGTGAACGCCCGCTCCCTGAGGCGGATCGCGAGTCGCTCGAGCTGCAGCCGCAGAACTGAAAAAGAGGCGTGACGTCATCGCCTGAAAGGAAGTGCGGTGTCGGCGCGGCTCGTCGCCCGGGTCGTCGGCGCGGCCTACCTGGCGAGCACGCCGGGCTCGGCCGCGCCTGCAGCGAATGAGCGAGCTACCGCTCCCGTGCTGATGAACGCGGAGAACTTCGTCGACCTGTTCTTGTTCTGCCGACGACGTCGTGCACAGCGGAGGAGGAGATGCCGCTCTAGAGTGAGCGACCAGTGCATGCCTGCGGATCGGCAACCGGTCAGGCGCGGCTGACCTGTTCCGCGCCCGCGTCAGAGAATCCTGTGCGTCGACCTGGAGGTGGTTCTCGGTGTCACGGAAGCTGAAGGGGAGCTACGTCGAAACGTGCTCCTCGATCCGCGCCCGCTCGGTAACGACGACGGCCTCCGCCATAGCGTCCGCGTCGGATACGAGATCGAGAACATGGGCCGGTTGACGGCATGATCGCCTCCGCGCAGACTCGCGTTCCTGCCGGTGGAGGTCTCGCCCCCGCGTTCGCGGCCGCACGCACGCGGCTCGGGCTCGTCGCTCTGCTCTTCGCCCTCGCAGGTGTCGGCTGGTGGTGGAGTGCCGACCGGATGCGGGGCATGGACAACGGGCGTTGGACCGATCTCGGCACCCTGGGGTGGTTTTTCGGGGTGTGGGTCGTGATGATGGCCGCGATGATGTTTCCGTCGGTCTCCCCGACGGTCGCGCTGTATTCACGGATGAACGTGCAAGGGCGCTGCTTCCGCTCCTCTTCGCCGCGGGATATCTCCTCACGTGGGCAACCGCCGGTCTGCTCGCCTTCGCGATCGCGGTAGCGGGAGGTCGCGTCGCAGGCGACGTACTCGCATGGGATCGAGCAGGACGCTGGGTCGCGGGCGCGACGCTCCTCGGCGCGGCGCTCTACGAGCTGACGCCGCTCAAGGACGTCTGCCTCGGGAAGTGCCGCAGCCCCCTCGGATTCTTGCTCGGCTCGTGGCGCCGAGGCTGGGGCGGAGCGCTGGAGATCGGCGTCAAAAACGGAGCCTGGTGCGTCGGCTGTTGCTGGGCGCTGATGGCGTCGCTCTTCGCGCTCGGCGTGATGAGCATCGCGTGGATGGCGTTCGTCGCCGGCCTGATCGCGGCCGAAAAGACCTTGCCGTGGCGCCGGATAGCAAGCTACGGCGCGGCCGCAACGCTCCTCGCGCTCTCCGTGCTCCTGTTCGCTGCGCCCGAAGCCACCCCGGGCCTCACGACGCGGCGACAAGACCCGATGCCTCAAATGGAGCGCATGGGCTCGTAGTTCGCCTTCGCCTCGAGTTCGCTCTTGGCGACCCTTAGCGCGAGGACGCGGACTCGCGGAGCGTGCGCAGAGCTTCGCCCGGGAGCGGGAACCACCGGATCGCCTCGAACTCCTGCGAGACGGCCACTTCTTCAGCCGCAGCTTGCGGCGGATCGGCCTCGATCGTGGCGACGATGCGCCGCGCTTCGTCGAGGTACCCCCCCAGCGCATCCTCGCCCTCGCTTGCCCGCGGCGCCCGGACCTCGAGAGTTCCGGAGTCGTAGGAGAGCGCGTGCAGCGTGAGCTCTGGTCGCGGCCGACCGCGAATGTGGTGCCAGAGGCCGCTGTACGGGTCGAACCGGTACAGCGGCAGAAGCTTCCAGCCGTGGTCCGCGACGAAGTGGACGGCGTCGACGATGTACGCGAAGACGGTTTCGCTGATGAAGTAGTTGAACCCGACCCGGAAAAACGCGAGTTTCGAGCCTTCGTGGCCTAATGCAATCTCCGACTGGAACGCGCTCGACCTCTTGGGGTCGATCTCGTAGAGCCGGTGAAGGTACGGACCGGCGCAAAAGCATCCGCTGCGGGCCTGGATCCCGAAGAGGTCGTTCAGGAGCGCGACGGCGAAGTTCGAATGCAGCAGCCCACGGCCGTGACGAACGCCGAGGGACACGATCGCGAGTCGTTCGGCATCGCGGCTGCCGAGCAGCTCTATCCGCGCGTTTCCGTGCCACGAGTCGAGCGCCCGGCCGACGAAGGCACGTTCGCTCGCGTGGATGCGATCGGCGCCGACGGCCTCCTTGAGCTGAAACACGAGGCCTGCACGGATCGACTCGACGATCGCGGGCGTACCAGCCTCCTCGCGGTGAACCGGATCGTCGTGGTACGCGTGCGCCGTCGGCGACACGAACGCCACCGTGCCGCCGCCCGGGACCGCGGGAACGGTGTTGCGGAAGAGCGCCCGCTTGGCCACGAGTACGCCCGGCGTGCCTGGGCCACCAACGAACTTGTGCGGCGATACGAAGATGGCGTCCTTGTACGCGAGGTGCCCCGCATGAACATCCGGGGCGGCGTTCATGTCGATCTGGAGGTACGGTCCCGCGGCCGCGTAGTCCCAGCAGGCGTATGCGCCGTGCTCGTGAAGGAGGATCGAGACGGCGTCGACGTCGGTCACGATTCCCGTCACGTTCGACGCGGCGGAGAAGCTGCCGATCTTCAGCGGCCGGCCGCCGTATCGCGCCAGCTCCCCGGCAAGCTGGGCCAGATCGATGTGGCCGTCCGCGTCTTCGCGGATCACCACCACGTCCGCGACCGACTCCCGCCACGGAAGCTCGTTCGAGTGGTGCTCGAACGGGCCGATGAAGACGACGGGCCGTTCGTCGCGCGGGATCGCACCCGTAAGCTGCCAACGCTCGTCGAGCGCGCTCGGCACGCGAAGACCGAGGACCTGCACGAGCTTGTCAATCGCGCCGGTCGCGCCCGCGCCCGTGAAGACGACGACGTCCTCGTCGGTTCCGCCGACGGCGCGGTGAATGATCCGGCGCGCGTCCTCGCGCAGGCGTGTCGTCTGCAACCCGGTCGCCGACGCTTCTGTGTGCGTGTTCGCGTAGAGCGGCAGAACCTCGCGGCGGATGAACTCCTCGACGAACGACAGCGCGCGCCCCGAGGCGGTGTAGTCGGCGTAGACGATGCGGCGGGGTCCGAACGGCCCCTCGAGAACCGCGTCGTCGCCGATAACCGACGCACGGATCGTGCGCAATAGCGCCTCGCCCGGGTCCACGTGTACCGGCTCGGTCGCGGCGCCGACGACTGCCGCCGCGGCCGCGTCGATGCGGCGCCGGTCGGTGCGCTGTAGAGCGGCCAGCAGATTCGCGTTCACCGCCTCGAGAAGCAGGAGCGTCAGCCGCGAATCGCCTTCGAGCAGCTGTTCGAATTGCTGCGAGCGCAGCTCGAGCACGACCGCGTCCTCGTAAGCCGTGCACGTCGCTGTGCGCGGGCCGCCGTCGAGCAGGGACAACTCGCCGAAGAGACGGCCCGGCCCGAGCGTCAGGAGCCGGATCGTCCTCCCGCGCCGCTCGACAGAGAGCTCGACGGCACCTTCGGCAACGATCATGCACGCGTCCCCGCGGTCGCCCTCGCGAAACAACAACGTCCCGCGTGGAACCGGCCGCTCGCAGAGCCGGCCGACCAGTTCGGTCAGCTCGTCGTCCCCGAACGCCGCGAAGAAGCGCAAGTCTCGGAGGAGTGCGGCGCGCGACGCATTCGCAGGGACCGCGTCGCCGCGTCCGCGCTCGGCGTGGCCGTCTACCGGCACGGCGACGATCGCGGCCGTCGCCGCGCGTACCCGGCTCGCCAACACACGCCCGAGCTCTCGCAGGACAGCGAACGCGACGGGGGCGAACTGATTACGGAGCAGGTCGAATTCGGCGGCTTCGAGCGCGAAGCCCGCCACTGGGGCGAGCGCGCGCACCGTCGCGCCGTGCGTCGTCCCCGAAAGGAGCGCGGCCTCGCCGACGACGTCTCCCGCGGCTAGATGCCCGAGCACGGTGTCCTCCCGCCGAACCTCGACGTCCCCGCTCGTGACCACCACCAGCCGCTCCGCCGGTGCGCCTTCGCGAACGAGAAGCGCGCCACGCTCGAACTTGACGGGTCGCAGCAGCAGCGCAATTCGCCCTTGGTGCTCAGGAGCGAGTTGCGCGAACAAGTCCGCACGGCACAGGACGTCGAGCGGTCCCTCGGTTGCGGCCCCGTCTGTCAAGTCGATTGCGACCGATCGTACGACGATTACCCGCCGCGGCCAAGTTTTGACTCAGCGGCGTACGCGCATGAGTTCGGCAGGGTGTGCCGCGTCCTCGCATACCTCGGCCTGCCGACGCCTCTCGAGAGCCTGCTGTACGCGACCGACGCATCGCTGGCGCGGCAGGCGTACAGCCCGCGGATGATGGCGAGCTTCGTCAACCTTGCCGGCTTCGGCTTCGCCGCGTGGGACGACGCGACGGTGCACCCGGAGGAGCCATTCGTTTATCGCGTTACGACGCTTCCGACGCATGACCAAAACCTGCGCGCGCTGGCGCACAAGCTCGTTCCCGGCTGCGTCCTCGCACATGTTCGCGGCGTCGTTGAGGGTGCGCCCGTAGTCGTGTCACAGCAGAACACCCATCCGTTCCGGTTCGACGACGCGCACGTCGCCCTCGCACACAACGGTCACTTGCGCGAGTTCGCCCGGATGCGTTTCGACTTACAGAAGCACGTCCGTCCCGAGCTCGCGCGGCGCGTCGAGGGCAACACCGATTCGGAGTGGCTGTACGTGCTGGTCCTCTCGCAGCTGCGCGACCCGCTTGGCAAGCCCTCAGTCGAGGAGCTTGCGACGGCGGTAGTTCGGACCCTCGAGATCGTGCGCGACCTTCGCGGTCGTCACGGCATCACGACGGCGTCGCCTGTGAACCTCTTCGTGACGACCGGTGTTTCGCTCATCGTGACGCGGTTCAGCTTCGACCATGGCTGGTACCCGCCTGACGACCCGCTGCTCGAGCTCGACCTCGCCTACGTAACGCTCTGGTACACGTTCGGCGGGGAGTTCAAGGAGCACGCCGGAGACTGGGCGATGCGCGGCGCCGACGTCGCGAGCTCGCTTCTCGTCGCCTCGGAGCCGATCACATCCGACACGTCGACGTGGCTTGAGGTCCCGGAGTACTCGCTTCTCGCCGCGTCGCGAGGCGACGGCACCGTCGTGAGCGAGCTACATGATCTCGAAGTCTGAGCCGGCGGTCACGGTCGCCGCGGCGCCGCTGTTCTCGGAGCTCCCGTCGGACATGGTCTTCTCGATCTCGCGGGAGCTGCGGCGCATCGAGTTGGCGCCGGGAGAGCTCCTGTGGCGGCAGGGAGACGCCGCCGACGGATTCCACCTCGTGGAGTCGGGGAGACTTGCGGTTACAGCGCGTGCCCCCGGCGAGCGCGAGATCGAACTGGTGGAGCTGCGATCAGGCGACGTCCTCGGCGAGCTGCCGTTGCTCGCCGGCGGGGAGCGCAGCGCCAGCGTTCGTGCGCTCGAGTCGACGTCGGTGCTCGTGCTCGACGGCGCTCGCTTCCGCACGCTGCTCGCCGCCCTTGATCCCGGCGCGGAGGCGCTTCGCCGGCGCCTCCTGAACATCGTCTGCGCGAGGCTCCGCGCGCGGCACGCACGTCTCGCAGTGATGCTCGGGGACGGCGCGGCGCCCGAAGCGAGCGGTGACCTCATCAGTAGGCCCGCGCCGGTCCCGCCATACTCCTACCTCGCCCGGCTCGCGCTGTTCCGCGAGTTCGGCGCGCAGGCGCTGGACGAGCTGCTCGCCGTCTCGGAGGTGGTCGACATCGGGCGCGGCGTCGAGGTCTGTGCGGAAGGGGCGACGCCGGCTACGTGTGCCGTGACGCTGAACGGCGCGCTCGAGGAGGTCGTCCGGCGCGGGGACCGCGGCGTCCGCGTCCGGCTCGTAGGCCCCGGCTTCGCGACGTGCTATGTCAGCTTCCTCGACGGGCTTCCCTCGAGCGTTGTCGTCAGCGCGCGCGAGCCGGCGCGCCTCGCGCTGATCCCGCGCGCCGCCTTCGACGATCTCGTCGCCGCGCGAGCGCTCGTAGGGCGGTCGTTCCTCGAGGCGCTTCAACGCGATCTGGTCAACGCGCTGCGCCTCGCCCAGCGCCCCCAGGCACGGCTCAGCTTCGGGTAGGAAACGCGTCGCGGTCGCGCGGCGGTGTCGCGACGCGCCGTAGACCGATCCGTCGGTACGAAGTACGCTCGTTTTCGTGCGAAGTACCCCGTTGCTCTCATGGTGACCGCAGACGACATTCGCCGCGTGGACATCTTCGCCGACCTCGATCGCCAAGCGTGCGAGCGGCTTTCGCGCGCGGCGGCCGACATCAGTCTCGCGACGGGCGAGTATGCCGCGCACGAGGGCGCAGAACGTGCGCTGTTCGCGCTCCTCGACGGCCGAATCGAAGCGGTAAAAGTCGTCGACGGAATCGACCGCGTCGTCGGTGAGCGACGTCCGGGCGACATCTTCGGCGAGGTTCCGATCACGCTCGGGACGCTGTTCCCGGTCGGGTTCCGAGCCGCCGAGCCGTCGCGCATCATGCGAATCGAGCCGCACGACTACCACGCCGTCGCGGCGGTCGCGCCGGACGTAGCCAAGGCGGTCGGCAGGCTGGCGAGCGACCGAATCGGCGGGCGGCGCGGCCTTCAGGGCATCGCGGCCGAGCCGCCGCCTCCTCGCGTACTCGTGCTCGGACACCAATGGGACCCTTCCTGCGGCGAGTTGCGGGCCTTCCTCCACCGCAACCAGATCTCGTTCAACTGGCTCAAGCCGGACGAACCCGGCAGCGCCGAGCAGTGGGGCGCTCCCGTCCCCGTCGGCGACGACCTTCCGGCGATCCGCGTCATCGGTCGAAAGACAGTCGTGAAGCCGAAGCTCCGACGGATCGCCGAGCTGGTGGGGCTCGAGACGGAGCCGTCCGCCGCCGAGTACGACACGGTCATCGTCGGCGCCGGCCCAGCCGGGCTCGCAGCGGCTGTGTACGGCGCATCTGAAGGACTGCGGACGATCGTGGTCGAGCGGGAGGCTCCGGGCGGCCAGGCCGGCACGTCGTCGCGGATCGAGAACTATCTCGGGTTTCCTTCAGGAGTGTCCGGCGACGAGCTCGCCAGCCGGGCATTGCAGCAGGCGCGTCGGCTCGGCGCCGAGATCCTCGTCACCCGCTCCATCACGCGAATCGACGCCCAGAACCGCGACGTCCACCTCGACGGTGGTGACGTCCTGCGCGCGAAGACGATCATCCTCGCGTGCGGTGTCTCATGGCGGCATCTCTCGGTCGAGGGATTCGACCGCCTCGCCGGGAAGGGCGTTTTCTACGGAGCCGCGCGCAGCGAGGCCCCGAACACCCACGGCCTCGACGTTCACATCGTCGGGGCCGGGAACTCGGCCGGTCAGGCGGCGATGTTCTTCGCCAACTACGCGCGGAGCGTGACGATTCTGTGCCGGGGAACAACCCTCGCGAAGACCGAAGGAAGCGGCATGTCGCGTTACTTGATCGACCAGCTCGCTGCCCGGCCGAACGTCCACGCGCTGTACCGGACGGAAGTGGTCCGAGCGCACGGCACGGGCTCGCTCGACGCGATCGACGTCCGCCACTCGGATTCGGGGGAGACGGCGCGGCTCGAGTCGGGAGGGCTGTTCCTGTTTATCGGCGCAGACGCCGAGACCGGCTGGCTCCCGCCCGAGATTGCACTCGACCGGCGCGGCTACGTCCATACCGGTCCGGACGTCGGCGCCGACAACGGCTGGCATCTCGACCGCGACCGATACCTCCTCGAGACGAGCGTGCCGGGCATCTTCGCGTGCGGCGACGTCCGTTCCGGGCCGGTCAAGCGCGTCGCGTCCGCCGTCGGCGAAGGCAGCCTCGCAATCGCGTTCGTACACCAGTACCTGAGAGAGATCGCAGCGACGTCGAGCGACGCGGTCGGCGCCGCGGCTGCAGCGGCCCCGTAGCGCCGTCGATCGACGAAGTCTGAAAGGCAAAGCGTGCGCCGAACGCGGCGGCGCGGGAACATCTGCTCGTCGGAGCTAGAAGGCTTCGCCGCCGTGGGGCGGACTGGCGTCCTTCGTGATGAACGCGCTCAGATCGCCGGTGGCGCCGACCGCCTTGTCGATGACGCCCATACTCGGGAAGACGTCCGTCTCGCAGTAGTTCCGCAGCTGATCCTTCGCCTTCGGGTCGTGCCAGGCCTCGATGCCGACGGGTTGAGCGGCGCCTGGCGGCTGGACTTGGCTCGGCAGGCGGTTCAGGATGTCGTCCGTCGTCTGGGCGGGGGCCTGTCCCTGGATGATGCTGAGGATCGCATCGCGGGACATGTGCGCGGTCTCGCCCGAGTGCTTCACGCCCTGGGCGCTGTTCGAGTTGAACATCGCGTCGTCGCCGTAGACCTTGAACACGGTCTGGTTGTCGTTGGACCTGACGTCCAAGCCAATCTCGCAGAACCTGTTGTGCAGTGCGTTGGTCGACTTCTGCACGTAGCCGTTGTTCAGGAACGTGATGAAGTCTTTGTACGTCACCGCGGCGGCCATGCGCGTGTACTCGGTGTCGTCGCCCTTTTTGCTCTTCTTCAGCCCCTTCTTGAAGCGCGCCATGTCCCGTGGGATGTACGCCTTGCGGAGCGTGAACTCGAGCTCCGCGAATACCGCCGGCCGCATCGCGGGATTGAGCTCGTACGCGCCCGATATGAACTTCTTCCCGGCCTTGGAGGCCGAAACGTCGGACCGCGAGATCACATCGTCCTTCCGGAGATCGGTCAGCGCCTGGATCAGCTCGGCGAAGCTGTACTTCTGCGTCCACACCTGCGCGAGCCTCGCGCCGGTCTGCTCTTGGCCGTCCGCGGTCGCAGCCTGCGCTTGCCACCACTCGACGATCGCGCGCGTCTTCGAACCCGGCGTGGTGAGCGATGCGGGCACCGTCAATCCGAGCGCGTCGAAGCGCACCTTCCAGTCGTCTCCCGCGATGTCCTCGACGGCCTGCGGGTTCCTCGCGCGATTCTTCGTCGCGTTCGGCTGTGAGCCCTGGACCTGGGTCTTGTCGTACTGAATCTTGTCCGCGAGACCCGGCTGGTTGTACGCGATCGCCTGGACGCGCTTCCAGCTCTCGTCGCTCGCGAAGTCCATCTTCCACGGCATCTTGTCGAGCCACTGGACGAACCACTGCATGATCTGCGTCTTGTTGATCATGTGCCCCGCGGCGTAGGAATCCTGAAGGTAGTGGTCGCCGAATCCATTGGTGACCAACGCCTCGTTGGCAAGACTCCGAGCCTCTCCTCGGAGCTTGGTGATCTCCTCCTCGCGTGCCGGGTCCGCTTGTGCCTTCTGCAGCAGGCGGAGGGCGTCCGCGTCCGCCGCGGCCGTTGCCGCACGTTGCGCGAGATCCCGCCCCTTCTGGTGATAACTCGACCAGGCATGCCAGCTCTCGGGGACGAAGTGGCAGGCATTGCGTCCGAGAGTCGCTGCGTACTCGTTCGTACCCGAAGCGCCGGCGCCCCCGAGCTTCAGCAGGTCGACCTGACCCCACATTCCGCTGACGTAGTCGGGCGCCATCGCGCCCTGGAACTTGTAGCCGAGCTTCTGGTTGAAGCGCTTGTTCTTGCCCGTCATGCCCAGGCTGGAGATGACATCCGCATCACGCTTCTCGGTGCTGGTCAGGCTGTCCTTCAGCTTCCCGTAGATCTCCTTGAGCCGGAAGAACGTCTCCTGCCGAACGCTCTGGATCGCCATCCACCGCAAGTCCTTGTCGGCTTCCTTCATCACCTCGACGCTGCCGTAATAGTCCGCGAGGGTGTTCATCTCGCCATAGGTGATGATCAGGGGCGACCCGTCCTTCTTGCCGCCGGGAACCGATACCAGGATCGTCTGGTACTTCGGATCGGCCTTCCCGCGAGAGTCTTGTTGGGGCGGATTGTCCTGCCAGTCGCTCAGGAGCTGCAGGTGCTGGGCGAGGATATGCATCACGTTGCCCTTCGTGACGTCAACCTGCCCAACTTGCCCGCCGAGGTCCAGCGTGATCTTCGCTGCTTGGTTCGCCCGCTTCCGGAACCCGCGGGTGCCGCGAAGCTTCGTCTGCTCGATCAGGTTCTGCCAAGTCCCGATCTTGGCCAGGTCGTCCGGCTTCGCGTCGCCGAGCAGTTGGTGCTCCCAAGACGAGTGCCGCTGCACCGTCGCCACGGGCGCAGCGAGCGGTTGCACCGTCTGGCGCTCGACCGTGTCCGATGATCTCGCAGCCGCGTGGGCTCGGCGCTCGACCGCTCCGGCGTCGCGGTCCTGGCGCAGCAAGAGCCGCTGGACGGCACGATTGCCGGCGGTCTGCTGGAGGAAGAGGATCGACTGCGCGGTGTGCAGCGCAGCGCCGCCTGCCGCCGTGGCGGATCCGGAGTCGCGTCGGCGCTCCCCGTCCACGAGGTGACGTCTAGCCTTCGCACCCTCTGTGGGCTGCTTCCGCGCGCGCTGGGCCTTCACGAACCTCCTTCCGCGGCGAATCATCACACGCCCAGCGGTCGCCAACAAAGCTCGACGTCAGGCTCTGCCCACAAGGGCAGCGGGAGCTGCGCAGTAGGGCACCGGACGCGAGCGAAGAGCATTACAGCGAGACGACGGCTGCAGGGCCGTCCGGTGGGCGGCGGCCGGCCCTGCAGCAACGATCGCAAGCCCTACCTCAGCAGAACTCCGTCACCCCGTTGCTCGCCTCCGAGGTGTTGCCCGCCTGGTCCACCGCTTTCACGGTGAACGTGTTCGCTCCGCTGTCCGTCGCGTAGACGAAATCGCGGTCGACGCCGGCTGAGACGGCAAGCGGGCTCAGAACGCCGTTGACGTAGATCTCGTACTCGATCAGGTACTGCGGATCCGTGTCGTCGGTGGACTGGGTCCAGCCGACCCAGAACTCCGGGCAACCGTTCCCGCCGACGATGCGTACGTTGGTCGGCATGGAGGGCGGGATCACGTCGCTCGACGCCTCGGTCGTGAGCGTGACCGCGTTGCTCGTCGACGTGTTGTCGTCCTGGTCGAGCGCCTGAACCGTGAACGTGTATGTCGTCGACGGCGTGAGGTGCCGGAGAACGAGGCTCGTCTCGCCGATCCAGTTCAGGTGCTGGGTGACCTGCGCACCGTTGGCGAAGATGCGGTACCTGACGAACGTCGAGGTGTCGTCTTCCACGCGGTTCCACTCGAGCCGAACCTGCGAGGGGCCTCGCACGAGCCCCGAGAGGGTCGGGGCCGGGGGAGCCGCCGTATCCGGCGGCGTCGTGACCGTCAGGATGTTGCTCTTCCCGGACGTGTTGAGGCTGCTGTCGACGGCGGTCACGTAGAAGGTGTACGTCCGGCCCGCGCTCAGCCAGTCGATCGTGTACGAGGTCCGCGTCTGCGGCACCGTGAAGCTCTGGCCGTTCATGTTGATGCTGTACGAAAAGCTCGACTTGTCCGTGGACGGATCCCAGGCGAGCGTGACGCTCGTCTGGCTCAGGCTCGTGACCCGCAGATTCGTCGGCGTCGTTGGCGGCGTTCGCTCTCTCTGCGAGGCGGCGGCGACCGAGCCGACGACCACCAACGCGAGAACGAGCGCGAGCACGGTGCCTGCCGCACGGCGCACTGCGGCCTTCTTTCCTGTCATGTCGTTCCTCCCCGTGAACGATGCCCGGTAGCGACGGACGGTGTCCGCATTGGGTACTAGGCGCCAAACGCGTCGGCGGATTTCACGGATGCCGCCGCCTCGCGTCCGGGCGACGCCGCGGGCCCGGCCGGGGCACGCTTGTCGGGTCTCACCTCGCCCAACAGGACGCCTGTCATCCGTGTGCGGAGCGATGAGTTGGGCAGCGATCCTCCGTCTGAAGCACGTAACGGTCGAGCGAACGGAGGAGTGCGAAATGCGCAAGCTGATCGTGAACGAGTTCATGAGTCTCGACGGAGTCGCGCAGGCGCCCGGCGGCGCCGAGGAGGATCCGAGCGGCGGCTTCGCCCACGGCGGCTGGCACATGCGGTACATGGAGGACGAGCTCTCGCAGAAGTGGGTCCTCGGCAGCATCGTCGACGCGGGCGGCTTCCTGCTCGGGCGCCGGACGTACGAGATCTTTGCGGGCTACTGGCCGAATGCGCCCGAAGAGGAGCAGGTGGTCGCGGAGCCGCTGAACGCGAAGCCGAAGTACGTGGCGTCGACGACGCTCACGGAGCCGCTCGAGTGGCAGAACTCCAGCCTGCTGCAGGGCCACCTCGCTGAGGCGGTGGCTGCGCTGAAGCAGCAGGAGGGAGGCGACCTGCACGTGATCGGCAGCACGCAATTGGTGCAGGCGCTGATCGAGCACGACCTGGTCGACGAGCTCCGGCTGATGGTCGACCCCGTGCTGTTGGGAGGCGGCAAGAGCATCTTCCGTGACGACGGCTTGCTCAGACAGCTGCGGCTCGTCGACGGTCAGATCGCGAGTACGGGTGCGATCCTCGCGACCTACGCGCCGTCCGCGTGACGGTAGGCGTGCCATGGCCAAGCTGATCTACACGGCGATCACGTCGCTCGACGGCTACATCGAGGACGCTCGCGGCAACTTCGACTGGGGGGCCCCCGACGAGGAGGTGCACGCCTTCGTCAACGACCTCGAACGGTCGGCCGGTACATACCTCTACGGGCGCCGACTGTACGAGACGATGGTTTTTTGGGAGAGCCCGCGCGACCTGGCCGAGCAGCCGCCGTACGTTCAGGACTACGCTGCGATCTGGCAACAGGCCGACAAGATCGTCTACTCCAAGATGCTGGAGAGGGTCGCCAGCGCCAGGACGACGATCAAGAGAACGTTCGAGCCGGAGGCGATCCGGCAGCTGAAGGCGACGGTCAGCCGTGAGCTGACGGTGGGCGGCGCCGAGCTTGCGGCGCAGGCGATCGAGGCTGGGCTGGTCGACGAGTTTCGGCTGTTCCTGGTGCCTGTCATGGTGGGCGGCGGCAAGCGTTGCATCCCCCTCGATGACCTTCGAGTAGATCTCGAGCTGCTGGACGAGCGCCGTTTCGGGAACGGCACCGTGTACCTCCACTACCGCACGCGGACGTGAGGGTCGCTGGGAGCTGTGGGCTCCCGATCTTTCGTTCTGTAATACAGACGCAGGTCAGAGGACTACGTGGGGATACATTGAGGCGGCGTCTTGTTCGATCAGGAGGTGGCGACGAATGAACGAAGCATTCGAGAAGACATTCGAGAAGGCGATCCTCGCCGGTGGGTGCTTCTGGGGGATGCAGGATCTGATTCGCAAACGGCCGGGCGTGCTCTCGACGAGGGTGGGCTACTCGGGCGGCGACGTG
>Ga0126312_10000791_pt1 | contig 19773 bp, 17 predicted proteins | sample Plot104A_FD_92537 | JGI IMG/M metagenome (GOLD analysis project Ga0126312, IMG submission 92537) | Serpentine soil microbial communities from UC McLaughlin Reserve, CA, USA - Plot104A | ecosystem: Environmental > Terrestrial > Soil > Grasslands | place: USA: UC McLaughlin Reserve, Lake County... | reverse complement strand
GTGGACGGGCCGCTCGGGGTGGCGGTCGACCCGGCCGCGGGGCGGATCTACTGGGCCAACAACATTGCCGGCAAGATCTCTTTCGCGCGCCTTGACGGCGCGGGCGGCGGCGATCTGAATACCACCGGGGCGACGGTGAGTGACCCGCGCGGGGTGGCGGTCGACCCGGCCGCGGGGCGGATCTACTGGGCCAACAGCGGCGGCGACGAGATCTCGTTCGCGAGCCTGGACGGCTCGGGTGGCGGCGATCTGACCACCAACGGGGCGACGGTGAGTTTTCCGCAGGGGGTGGCGGTCGACTCGGCCGCGGGGCGGATCTACTGGGCCAACTACGGGGGCGACAAGATCTCGTTCGCGAGCCTGGACGGCTCGGGCGGCGGCGATCTGACCACCACGGGGGCAAAGGTGAGTAGCCCGGCCGGGGTGGCGGTCGACCCGGCCGCGGGGCGGATCTACTGGACCAACACCGCTGAATACGCGGTCTCGTTCGCGAACCTTGACGGCTCGGGCGGCGGCGATCTGGTCACCACCGGGGCGACGCTGGAATACCCCAATTTCCCCGCGCTGCTCGAGCGTCCCAGCGGCGCCGCCGCGCCGCTGGTCAGCGGCGGCTCGGCCGTCGGCGCGCCGCTGTCCTGCTCGACCGGTGATTGGGCGGCCGACCTGGTGGCGGCCCAGCTCTACCGCGCCCCGCGGAGCTTCGCCTATGCCTGGAGCCGCGACGGCGCCGCGATCGCCGGCGCGGCGACGAGCTCGCTCACCGCCTCCGAGCCTGGCGACTACCGCTGCCAGGTGACGGCGACCAACCAGGCCGGCTCGGCGACCCAGACCAGCGCGCCGCACCCGGTCCCAGCGGCCTCCGCCCCGGCGCTAGTGGCCACCGCGCTCACGGCCCCGCCGCTCCCCGGCCTGGCTGCGTTCGGCGCGAGCACGCGGGTCGCGCTCGGGCTCGCCGCCAAGCAGATCCTGGCCAGCGGCCCGCTCACCGTCCGGGTCGCCAACGGCAACGGCTTCGCCGTGACGGGCAGGCTCTCGGGCCAGACCACCAGCAAGGTCACGGTCTCGAAGCTCAAGCGGGTCGAGCTCAAGGCCAAATCGTTCAGCCTCGCCGCAGACGCCCAGAAGACGATCAAGCTGAAGCTGCCGAAGCCGCTGCGGCGGCTGCTCCAGCGCGAGCACAAGCTCTCGCTTCGGCTGACCGCCAAGATCAAAGACCCCGCCGGCAATACCCGCACCGTGAACAAGCGCGTCACCCCGAAGCTGAAGCGGAAGCGCAGCCGCTGAGCGGCGGCTCTTCGCTCCGCTGCCGCCCGGCGCAACAGCCAAAGTCCCCATTACCGTCTCCGGGCCGCTCGGGATTGTTGTCCGAGCTTGGGAGCCCGGCGGCGTCGGTATGGCTGTTTTGCCCCCGATGTTTGATGATCCGAGCGAAAGCTAGCGGCCACGCCCGCCGCCGGAGCCGGAGCCGTTCGCCACGAGCAGGCCGCCGACGTAGGGCGCTCCGACAGGAATTGCGGGCGGCGCGGCCGCAGGGCGCATCGAGGCGCAGGTCCATCCTCCCGCGTGCCAAGCGCAGGCGGTGACGGAGCGTCTCGCACGCCTGGCCAACGGCAACCTAACCGGTTGGCGGGGCGGCTCGCGCGAGAAGTAGCTGCGCCACTGGTTCGATCGGGGCCGCAGTTGTCGGACGCTACTGCGGCGAAGGGAAGATCGACTCGGTGCGGCCCGCGCGCTCCTCGAGCAGCCGGTCGGCGTAACGGAGTAGAGCAATAAGGGAAACGATCGCGGCGACGCCGCACGCCCGCGGCTACGCCAATCGAGGTCTCGGCGATCGCACCGAGCGCGATCGCGATCGCGCTGCCACCGACCACGCTATTGATCACGGCGACGACCGTTGCGAAGGTGAAAAACTGCATGCGCCTCTCGGGCGGCACCGCAGCGTTCTCGAACACCCCTCGTCCGTCGTCGTGCCCGGAGAGCAGGAAGAGCTTCGCTTGGTCGCCGGCGATCTGCTTGTAGTAGTTGCGGATCCGGTTGATTGCGACGCCGTAGCGGAAGTCCTCGGCGCCGCACTCCACCACTCGCATAAACGTGAAGACGCCGAGGACATAGAGCGTCGGAAGTACGGTGAGGGCGAAGACATCGAAGGTCGTGCCGATCTGCGATGCCTGGCCGATGAACCCCAGCGCGACCAGAGCGCTGGAGACCGAGAGAATGTAGAGCGAGGCGCGGGAGGCGCTCTCGCTCGCGGTCTGCGAGCGGGCGCCCTGGAGCGTGAAGTGCTCGGTGGTCAGAGCGGTCAAGAGCTCCTGGCGATCGGGCGCCTTCGCCACCTGACCAACGTACCAACGCCGCCCTACCGCTTGACCGTGACCCGCAAGAAGCTCGCCGGGATCGACGTCGCTTCCTCGCTCGTGTTCTGCTCCTCGAACAGGGCGTCCAGTTCTTCCTGGAGCTCCGCCTCGCGGCCGTTCGCCGCTGCCGCCTCGAACGCGTTCATGGTCGGCCCGTAGTACGTCCGGAACGCGGCCACTAGCTGCGACGGCGCATCGGGGTGGTTGAACGTGTAGGTGTCCCGCTGGAACGAGATGTTGCTTTCGGGGACTCCGGCGGCCGTGAACCGCTCAATCACGTCGGCCTCCACGCCCCAGGTCATCGGGCTGACGAAGTCTGCGGGAGGCGGGGGCGAGTAGGAGGCGCTGATCCTCAGGATCTGGGCGACCAAGGTCGGGTCACCGGGGATCCAGTTCCCCATCACGATCCGGCCACCAGGCCTGGTCACGCGGACGACCTCTTTGGCCACATCGAACGGCCGGGGAGCAAACATCGCCCCGAAGATGCTGACGACGAGGTCGAAGCTCTCACTGTCCAGCTCATGGAGGTCCGACGCATCGCCCTCCTGGAACCGGAGGTTGGCCAAGCCGAGGCTCTGCGCCCGTGCGTTGCCCGCGGCGACCAGGTTGGCGGCGATGTCGACACCCAGCACGTCTGCCCCGAGCTGGGCCGCTGGCACTGCGGTGGTCCCGTCGCCGCAACCGAGGTCCAGGACCTGGAGCCCTTTGGTGATGCCCACCTCCCCTACGAGCGCCTCTCCGCTCTCGCGCATGCTCGCCGCGATGCGGGTGAAGTCACCCTTCTCCCACAATGCCTTGTTCGTATTCATCGGTTTCTCCCTAGGTAGATGTGAGTTCGTTAGCCGTGGATCCGATTCGGACAGTTCATACGCGTGCAGCGGGTCGGACGCAGGAGCCCCGCACCGCCGTGGCGAACCTACGCTCGCCGCGAAGCGCGCGTCAAGTCAGCGCCTCGCCCGGTCCCGCCTTCCATGCAAGGAGCCGTCGCTCCTCAAACGCTGCTTTGCGCGACCACGCAGGCTGTCTGCAACTAAGAGTCCAGTCCCGCCGCTTCGACCGCCTCGGCTCGCTCTCTGAACTCCTGTTTGCGAATGCACTGGCCATCGCTGAAGGTGTAGACGTCGAAGAGGCGCTCCTCGTACTTGATCCCGCTGCCCCGGCCGCGGGCCGAGTAGTGGACGGTGACGAGGACGTGTTGCCCGGCGTCGATGAACTCCTCGGGAACCGTCTCGAGCTCGTGCCAGGTGCTGTCCCACCGCTCCCACATGGCCCGGACCGCCTCCCGTCCACGGGCCGGCAGCTCCTGACCGACTTCGTACACGACGTCAGCGGCCAGGCACGCGGCGGCCGCTCCGAAGTCCCCGCGCCGGTAGCCCTCAAAGAGTCGCCGGACGACCGCGACGTTTGCCTCCGACATGTCAGGCAGTATCGCGATGAGCTCAAGCAGGAGAGCGACAGGCTTCCGCTTGTGCGTGGCGCGACATCGGCGTCCGTACCTCGGTCCGCCTCGGGAGCTGTCGGCGATCTAGGCATCCTCTGGATCGTCGTGGGGGCGATCCTCGGGAGGCTGGATGAGGACGAGCTGCGGCGCGATGTGGAGGAGTGGCCCCGGCGCAGCGCTCGATACCCTGCGCCTCTTCCCGATTCGCGAGGAGGCCCCTTGAGCACGCAGCCACTCACCGCCAACGAGCTCGGGACGGTTCTGGATGACCTCGGCGACCGCCTGGGAGATCGGGTCGTCGGCCCCCAGGACCCGCGCTGGGACGAAGCGCGCCGGGCCTGGAACTTGGCCGTCGATCAGCGCCCGGCGGCCGTGGCGATTCCGGAGTCGGCGCAGGAGGTGGCGGCCTTGGTCGAGGTCGCGCGGGAGCACGGCCTGCGGGTGGCGCCGCAGGGGAGCGGGCACAGCGCCGCGCCGCGTGCCTCGCTTGAGCGAAGCGTGCTTGCCGATATGTCGGCAATGAACGCGGTGGAGGTCGACCCGGATCGCCGCCGCGCAAGGCTGCAGGCGGGCGCGCAGTGGCGGCACGTCACCGGTCCGGCGGCCGCGCATGGCTTGGCGGGACTGTCGGGCTCGGCGCCGGATGTCTGTGTGACCGGGTATGCGCTCGGCGGCGGCGCGAGCTGGATGATCCGCCGGTACGGGCTGGCCGCTAACAGCATCCGTTCTGCCGAGCTCGTCACGGCGGACTGCGACCTGGTCCGTGCCGACGCCGACGCGGAGCCCGAGCTGTTCTGGGCGTTGCGTGGCGGCGGCGGCAGCTTCGGCGTGGTCACCGAGCTCGAGCTCGAGCTGTTCCCGGTGCGCGAGCTGTACGCCGGCATGCTGTTCTGGCCACAGGAGCGAGCGGCCGAGGTGCTCCCGGCCTGGCGGGCGTGGACCGCGGGCGTGCCGGAGGAAATGACCTCGCTGGGGCGTCTGTTGAACGTGCCGCCGCTGGAAGAGATCCCCGAGCCAGTGCGGGGGCGCTCGTTCGTCGTGGTCGAGGCGGCGTGGCTCGGCGACGAGGCCGGCGGCTCCGAGCAGCTGACGCCGCTGCGCGAGCTCGGGCCTGAGATGGACACGTTCGGGATGATCCCGCCGCCCGGGCTGGCAGCCCTGCACATGGACCCGCCCCAGCCCGTGCCCGGCGCCAGCGACGGAATGTTGCTCGGCGACTTCTCCGAAGCGGCGATCGATGCCCTGCTCGGCGCCACGGGCCCCGGGACGGACTCGCCGCTCGTCTCGATCGAGGTGCGCCATTTCGGCGGCGCCGCCGGCCGAGCGGCCCCGGAGCACGGCGCGCTGGCCGCGATCGACGCCCCTTACGCGACTTTCGCGGTCGGAATGGCGGCGACCCCGGAGATGCAGCAGGCCGTCGTGGAGCGCCACGACGACGTCCGGGCGGCGCTGGAGCCCTGGTACGCGGGCCGGCTCCTCAACTTCACCGAGCGTCCGGGGCAGACCGACCAGATGTTCAGCGAGGAGACGTACGGCCGCCTGCGCGCGGTGAAGTCGAAGTACGACCCCGACAACATCATCCAGGCCAACCAGGAGATCCCACCGACCTAGGCTAGGCCGCGGATCACCGGGACAGGCGGCGAACAGCGCGTAGGCGGCGGCGCAGCGGCGCATGGCCGTTTCGTCGATGTACTCGTCGGGGCCGTGGGAGATGTCCAGGCGGCCGCCCCCGTACGGGTGGTGGGCAAGAGGAGCGAAGCAACTGGACAGGAGAGGTGCTCCACATCGCCGCGACGCGTTCAGCGAGAGCGTTTGCCTCGTCCTGGATCGTTATCGCGGTCACTCCCAGCCGGCCCAGAACGGTTGGCGAAACCGTCAAGATAACGCAGCGCGGTTCCGGAGAGGTACAAGCAGTCTGTCGGGCGGCTTCTACGCCACTAGTCTCGCAAGCGGACCGGCGGCTTCTTCACGGTGCCCCTCGCGCTACTGCTTCCGCGTGTGACAGGAGCAGCTCGCCGAGCGCCCCGGCGGCGGGCAGCTGGGAGACGCGGGGAGCATGCAGTGACCGCCGCTACGACCTCTTCGTGGCCGATCGTGAAGGCGTATCCGTCGAGCCGGATCGCGAGGTGGTTGCGCTGCGTGCGTTCGACCATCGGTGCCGCTCAGGCTCCCCCGGTGCTGGTCTTCGAGGCAGCCCTCCACGGCCGGATCGAGCTGGTGAGCAGTCCGGGGCTGCTGGCGGAGGTCGCCTCCGTGCTCGCGCGACCGCGCTGCGGCGCAAGGCGGCGTAGCCTCCGCTTGGTAAGTCTTGTGCTACAGTGTGACGCACATGACTCGGAGCGTTGGTGTGCGCGAGCTACGACAAAACCTCAGCCGCTACCTCGAGAGGGTCAAGGCAGGGGAGGGGCTGGTTGTCACCGAGCGTGGCCGCGAGGTCGCGAGGCTCATCCCATCGGGAGTGAGTGCGAACCGTTACGCGGAGCTTGGGCAGCGCTTCGGCGCGACCATTCCGGTCGGTCGGCTCGAGGACATCGCTGCGCGCCTGGAGGCGCCCGGCGCCGAAGCAGGCACAACGGACGCATACCTCGCGGAGAGCCGCCGCGCGTCCCGCTGACCGGTGGCGGGCGTCTACCTGGACACGAGCGCGGTTGGACGGGTGCTGCTCGGCGAGCCCGACGCGGCGGCCGTCATTCGGGACCTGCGCGAGTTCGACCAGCACATCGCAAGCCGCCTCCTGAGGGTGGAGTTGCGCCGGCTCGCCATGCGGGAAGGGTTGCTCGAGCAAGCCGACCAGCTGCTCTCCGGAGTCGCCCTGCTCCCGCTCGATGAGGCGGTGCTCGACGCTGCCGAGACGGTGCCGCCGGCGAGCGTCGCCACGCTGGACGCGATCCACCTCGTGACCGCGCTGCGCCTCGCGGACGAGGAGCTCATCGACACCGTGATGACCTACGACACGCGGCTTGCTGACGGCGCCCGCGAGCATGGGCTCACCGTCATCGCGCCAGCCTGGCGGTAGGGGCGGCACGGCAAATGCCGTCACCTTTCATCGCGCGGGTCCCGGCGCACTGGGCCTTCGGAGGTGGCCGGGTTTCGTTCCCCTCACACGTTCCTCGGCCCGCCCGCTCCGCTCCACAAGCGGCCTCACGGCCCGTGTCCACCGGTCTCGAAACCGTTGTGGGCCTTCCGGCCCACCGCGGGTTCGAATCCCCCTCTCCGCTTCACCGCTGGCTCGCGCCGGTGGCGCGGAATTGTCGCGGGCGAGTGTTGTTTCGTTACACGGGACACGGGAGGCTGTGCGAGATGACGCCTAGCAATCCTCCACCCATTGACGTGACCGTCGCGGCGTCGCAACGTGATCCGCGTGATGAGCCGCCTGCGCCCGAGGGCGTGCGGGTTCATCGCGTGCCGTCGCTGCACCCCGAAGACGTGGTCACATTGCCTAGTGGTCTGCGAGTCACGAGCGTGGCGCGTACGCTGATCGATCTCGCCGACGAGATGACGCGTGAGGATTTGATCGAGACCTTCGCCGCCGCCCGTCGGCGTGGCCTGCTCGACATGGACGCCCTGCGCAGGTCACGAGCGCGCGTCGAATGGCGACCGTCCCTGGCAATGCTCGACAGCGTGATCGCCGAGTTCGAGGGCTGAGCCCGCGCGCTGCCGGACCTGGGCAGCCGCTCCCCCAGTACGGGACCTACGGCCGCCCTCGCGGCGTTCAACTCGCGCTGCTTGCGGATGCGCCCTCGACCGGGGCCGTGCTGGCGAGGCTCGTCAGGAGTCGGGTCGCTGATGCCTGGAATCGGGCCACGTCACCGTATGGTCGCGCGACGAGCAGGGCTCCCTCCAGGCCCCCGATGATGGCCTGCGCTGCCTCGCCCGCTGATCCGTCGAGGCGCAGCGAGCCATCTTCCTGGCCCTGCCCGAGCACGCGTGTGAGCCAAGTCTCGTTGTCGTCGAAGAAGCGGATGACGGCGTCTCGCATCGGTGTGGGGAGGGTGTCGTAGTCGGCTGCGAGCATGCCGCAGAGGCACATCCGCTTTTCTCGCAGGACGTCGGCATAGAGCCCGGCGTAGGCGTCGAGCTTTGCCTGAGCCTCGCCGCCCCGCCGGTCGATCTCCTCCAGTGCCTCGGCGAAGCGGGCCGCGTAGCGTCCGATCAGCGCCTCGCCGAGCTCGGCCTTGCTGGCAAAGTGGTAGTGGAGGCTGGCCTTGGTGATCCCGAGCTCCGCGGCGACGTCTGCGTAGCTGAAGCCGTTGAAGCCGCGGCGCCGTACGAGCCGCTCGGAGACGTCGAGGATCCGAGCCGCGGTGTCGGCGTTTCCTCGATCGCGTCTTGGCGCCATCGGCACATCCTCTCGCGTCGGTCGCGCTTGACTACTTACCTACTAGTAGATCAGAATAGCTGAGACCTGGTCAAAACGACTCGAGGGGACGCGATGCAAGACAGGCATGAGACCGAGCACAAGAGCTTCGAGGCGCCCGACGAGACGCGCGAGTTTCCCAACGGACGCGCCGAGATCCTCAATATCGGCGGCGGCGAGGTCGGCCGGATGGTCTTCGAGCCAGGCTGGCGCTGGTCGAACGACGTGAAGCCGATCGCCGACACCGACAGCTGCGAGGCGCCGCACTTCCAGTACCACCTCAGCGGCAAGCTGGCGATTCGCATGGACGACGGCACGGAGCTGGTCGCCGGTCCCGGCGACATCACGTCGCTGCCGAGCGGTCACGACGCCTGGGTCGTAGGCGACGAGCCGGTCACGGTCGTCGACTGGTACGGCGCCAGCAACTACGCGAAACGCGGCTGACGATCCCGGTCCTTCGGGTCGCGGCGGTCCAGACGGTGTGAACACGGCTGCGCCCGGCACCCACTCCCCTGGGAAGGTCGCGGGGCTCCTGCACGACGCGCTCGTCACCGGCGACTTCCGGTTGCTCGGCGGCGCCTACCGAGACGACGCGCTGCTCGAGGCCAGCCTGGCCGGCGGACGCTCGAGGACGGTCGGGCCGGAAGGAGCGGTCGAGTTCCTGACCTCGCGGTTCCGGGGTCCGGGCAGGCTGGTCGAGTGGTCGCCTCAGCTGCATCCCGCGGGCATTGCGCTGTGGTTCGAGCGGGTCTCCGACGCCGGTCCGCCCTTGCGCCAGCGCCATTACCTCCGGCTCCGCGACGGCCGGATCGACAGGCACTGGCCCTACGCCGCTCCGCCGCGCACACAACCCCCCGACGTGCGGGACAACGGCGGCGTGCTCCTCGACGGGCGGCTCGTCTCGAGCCTCGGCGACGTGGTCGACCACCAGCCGCTGGTCTCGAACGGGTGGTCTGGGAATGTCATCGAGCGCCTAGTGCTCGCCGACGGCCGCCGCCTGATCGCCAAGCGGATCGTCCCAGGCACCGGCTGGATCGACCGCCATACGAAGGACCGGGGGCGCGAGGCGCTGCTCTTCACCTCCGGCGTCTTCGGCCGCATACCCGAAGCGATCGACCACGCGGTCGTCGCCGCCGAGCGCGACGGGGACGCCTGGTGGGTGCTGATGCGCGACGTCTCCGGGTCGCTCCTCCCTACCGGCAGGCGGCTGACAAGGGAGGAGCACCGACGCGTCCTTCGCGCCGGGAACCTGATGTGGGACGAGTTCTGGGGCGAGCGCGTTCCCCACGTCTGCTCCCTCCACGACTGCTTCCAGCTCTTCTCCCCGGCGATCGGCGAGGCCGAGCGGGACGGGCTCGACCTGCTGCCGAAGCAGTACGGGGTCTTCTGGGAGGCGTTCGCCGAGGCCGTGGACCGCGACGTCGCCGAGCCGGTGCTCGCCCTGGTGGACGACCCCGCGCCGCTCGTGGCGGCGCTCGATGCCCGCGGTACCACGCTCATCCACGCCGACATCCGCGACGAGCAGATCGGCCTCGACGGCGAGCGCCTGGTGCTGCTCGACTGGGGCCGCGCGAGCCAAGGGCACCCCGTGGTCGACTTCTTCTGGTCGATCTGCCACAACGCCTGGCGGATCGACGCCAGCCACGACGAGCTGGTCGAGGACTTCCGGCGCGCGCGCGGGGAGCGCGACGACCCCCGCGCGGTCGAGCTCGGCGTTATCGCCGGTCTCGTCATGTACGGCTGGGTCTTCGGCCACAGCGCCGTCTACCACCCCGACCCGGCGGAGCGCGACTGGGCCCGGCGCGAGCTGGGCTGGTGGGTCCCACGGGCGCGACGGGCCCTCGAGACCTGGTCGCCCATCTGACCTCGCGACCGAGGGAATCCGAGTGCGCCGCCGCCCGGCCTGGTTTCGCGCTGGTGACGGTGGCGGAGCTCGCAGGCCGTGGCGAGCGCCCTCATCAACAGCGCCGGAAGCCGTAGGTGCGCGAGACGCGGTCGCCTACGGCCGGGTCGTCGACGACGACCTTGAGCCGGTGGCGCCCGCGCCTCAAGTGCAGCAGGTCCACTCCGGCTCCCTCGCCCCGTGTGTCGAACGTCTGGTCGACGGATCGTCCGTCGACGATGAACTCGATGTTGAAGCCGGTGGGGCGCAGGGCGGTGGTCTTCACTCGCGCGAACCATCCGTCGAGCCGGCCGAGGCAGGCGCGGCGCGGGTTGATCCGCCGGAAGCTCAGGCCGATGCGGGGGCGCCGGGGCCCGGCCTGCAGCGACGACCACTCCGGGTTGGCTCCGAGCGTGACCCTCCGCTGGCCGCTGCCGTCGGCGTTCATCACCCAGATCTCGCCCTGGAAGTCGCTGCCGTTCGCTGGCCGGCGGTAGTAGGCGATCATGCGGCCGTCCGGGGACCGGGACGGGTCCAGCTCGTCCACGTCAGGGGTGGAGGTGAGCTGACGAACGGCGGCGCCGTCGACGTTCATGATGTAGACGTCGTCGGCCAAGACCTGTCGAACGCAGTCCGGGATGGGCGTGCACTGGAAGGTGGTCGTCGCCGTATGGCGCGAGAACGCCAGCTGCCCTCCGTCGGGCGCCCAGCTCGGCTCGCCGTTTGTCTCGAAGTACCGACCCAGCGGCGACTGGGTCGTGACATTCTGATCGGCGGCGGCGAGGTGGGATCCACCGCCCTCCGCATCGGCGATCGCGATTCCGCCCTGCGTGTAGGCGATCTGCGCGCCGCCGGGCGAGAAGACCGGGTCCTGGCCGTCATCGACGGTGAGCTGGCGCTGCCCGCTGCCGTCGGTGTTCATCACGTACAGACCGCCCACGCCGCTATCGCCGCCGTTCTTGAACCAGAGGATCCGCTGGCTGTCGGGCGAGAAGCTGGGCGACATGCTGTCCGGGTTCAAACCCGGCGCGCGCGTGAGGCGCCGCACGCCCCTGCCGTTGATGTCCGACTCGTAGACCTCGACGAGCTCCTCGCCGCGCACCGACACGAGCCGCTTCAGGTCGGGCGAGACCGCTGGGTCGCGCCCGATCGGGTCCACGCAGTTGTAGCCCGTCCCGTTCGCCCTCACCGAGGCGACCCCGCACCCGTCCGTCGACTGAAGCGGGGGCCGGGCGCTGAAGAAGATCCTTCCGTTGGGCCCCGGGAAGGTGGCGAGCGCAGGCGGAACGGCTCCGAGCCACACAAGCGCAGCGACGATGACGATCGCCCGACAACGACGCTCGACGAACGCCGTTACGACGACATCGGTGTTCATGGAATGGACCTCCAGCGGCACCCCAGGTAGCCGCAGCGCCCGGTCACGCGTAGGCGCCCGACGCGATGCCCCGCCTGCACGACATCGAGGACGTAGCCGAACGCGCGCGAAAAGCCTCGCCTGCCCTGGCCGGTCTCACCAACGATTCTCGGGACGATCAGGACGTCCTGGTCAGTCACGGCGATGGCGGTGAGCAGCAGATAGACGCGACGAGCGCTCACCCTCGCGCGGCTCACTCGCGCTCTTCCACCCGCGCAAGCAGCGGCACGCGTAGCCGTCCGAGTATCGCCTGGCCCCCTACGAGGACCTCGGAGTCGACCCGTCCGTCCGCATCGACCACGACGGCGCTCGGGGTTCCACTCGCGCCGAACCTGTCGCCGGCGCTCCAGTCGGGGTCGAGCAGGACGGGCGAGTTGAAGCCATCTGCGCGCGTGCGCTCCTCGTCGCCGGACGAGATCACCAGGAGCTGCGGGGTGGAGCCGTTCGCGTTGGCTTCGAGCTCGAGCAGATCCTGATGAATGGCGCGACAGTAGCCACAGTCGGGGTTCCAGAACAGGACGACCGATTCGCGTTCGCCGACGCTGGGGATCGCGCCGTTCAGAGAGGCGAGCTCGTCGAGCCTGGGCGCCGGCGCGCCGACGGGGAGACCAGGGGCGTCCAGCACTTCGGCGACGAGCTTGGCGATCGTGGCGGGCCCGGTCGCGAGGAAGCTCGCGACGTTGCCGTCGGTCCCGATCAGCACCCCGCTCGGCGTGCCATTCGCCTGGTAGGCGCGGTAGATCTCGTCGCCGCCGTCGGCTAGGACGTTCTGGAGGCCGTGCCTCACCGCGACGCCATGGGACTCAGCGGGCTCCCCACCGGACAGAACGGCGACGGTGAGCCGGTCGGCGTGGGCGGACTGCCAGCTCGCCATGTCGGGCAGCAGGGTGTCGCACGACCCGCAGCCTGGGCTCGTGAACAGCAGGACGAGCGGCAGCCGCGGCGCGAGTAGGCCTTCGAGCGTCACAGCGGCGCCATCCGCCCCGGCGAGCTCGAAGCTCGGTGCGGGGGTGCCTGGGTCGAGCCCGAGCCGCTCCTCAGCGACGTCGTCATCGAGCTCGTAGCCGGCGTCGGCGAGCGCATCCTCGAGCCGCTCGACGCGCAGGAGCACCCTGCCGTACGAGCGCAGCAGGCTGAAGAATGCGGCGAGGCCGGCCCCGACGGCCGCGGCGAGCGCCAGGCCGAGGCCTAGAGCGAGCGCCTCTGTCCCGGTGAGATCCGCCACCCAGCCGAACGCTCCCGCAGGCGGTTCGGCCACAGAGCCCGCCAGTGCGAAAGCGGCGACGCCGGCGAGCGCGCCGTTGCGAGCGAGGGTGGCCCACCCCGCGGGCGCGGAATGGAGTTGCCCGAAGCAGTGACAAGCAGGGGCATGGCCGCGCGCGAGGCTCGCGGCGATCGCGGCGGTGAACCCGAGCAGCAGTACGAGGGCACCGGCGGCCGCGGCGAGTGCGGTGCCGGCGGGGATCAGGAGTACCGCCACGGCCAGCTCCGCGACCGCGAGCGCCGGGGCGAGCGGCGCCGCCAACCGCGCCGGCGCGCCGAAGTCGCGGGCCGCCCCGCGCGCTCCGTCGAGGTCCGCAACCTTGGCGATCGCCGCCACTACGAACACCGCGGCGAGCAGGATTCGGGCGACAGAGAGGAGTGCTTCGAGCGCGTCGCTCACCGCTTCAGCCGGACCGGGCTCGTTACCGAGATCGCCGTCGCGCCCCTGGGCGTGAAGCTCACCTTGAGCGAGCCGCGCAGGCGGCGGGCCTTGCGGAGGCGCTTCCTGCCCTTAGCCGTGAGCTTGACCGTGAGCTTCGCCTTACCGGCGGCCTTGTACACGTGCCGGCCGCTCGCGAGCAGCGTGGCGCGCCGGGCTGAGGCGCCGGTTGCGGTGAGCCGAGCAGCCAGGGTCCCGGGACTCGGGGCCGTGAACGCGACACTGAGCCGGCCCTTGCGCAGCAGCCCGCGGATCTTGAGGCGGGCGAGGCCGCGGGTGACGTTCTTGGCGAAGCCGTTGAGCGCGCTGCGAAGGGCCGCGCACGAGACGCAGGGAGGCTCGCACGAGACGCACGGAGGCTGGCATGAGACGCAGGGAGGCTGCGAGCAGGTCGGGTTGCCCGGGTTGCCGGGGTTGCCGCACGGCGGACGCGGGCCGGGGTTGATCGCCGCGGGGCTGAAGTCGGGCGCGGTGGCGCCCGGGATGCGCAGGGCGGGCGGCCCGAAGCCGGCGCAGTCCACCGGGTCCGCGGGGATGGACCTTGCCCACACGCCGTCGTCCTCCTGCCACGCGAGCTCCCGGCCATCGCTCGACCAGGTCGGGCCGACGAACTTCCCGGTGGGATTGGGGATCAAGCACCCGACGTTCGCCACGGGCTTGGCCGGGGGCGGACCGTTCATCTTCAGCACGGCGATCGTCTCCTCGACGAGCGTCGTCTGAGGGTCGAGGTCGCGCACAACCGCGAGCCGGTCGCCGGTCGGTGCAGCTTCGGCGTCGCGCAGCGGCAAGAGGCTGCCCGGAACGATATCTTGGTCCGCGAACCACGGCGCAGCCTCAGGCATCCCGAGCCTGAAGTACCACAGCGTCGCGCTGCTGTCCCCGATCACGATCGTGTCGTTCGAGACCCAGGACGGCACGCCGCCAAGGTTGGGCGTGCCGACCTCGTTGTAGTTCGTGAATCGGTCCGAGTGGCTGAGCAGCGCCGAGCTCGCGATGTTCACGCAGAACGGGCAGAACGGGTCGTTGACCAGCGTGAGGAACCAGTAGGCCACCAGCGCGCCGTTGGGGGAGACCTTCGCGTTGATCGCGCCCGTTCCCGGCGCCGGCGTGTTGATCGGGGCGTTCAGCAGCTGTCCGCTCTGCGTCATGCGGTAGATCTGGCGCCGCTGGCCGGGAGTCTCGCGAACGGCCACGATCGTACCGTCGTCCGCCAGCGAGGGCGACTCGTACGGCGCGCCCGCGGTGCCGTCGAACGTCACCTGGTACTGGCCCGAACCGTCCGGGTTCGCCAGCCAGACGTTGTCGGTCTTGATGAAGGTCAGGCTGTCGGCGACGGCTGAGGGCGCGCAGACCGCCGCGACGGCGCAGGCCACGGCGAGGAGCGTGCCGAAGAGGCCAACCCTGGTTCGGTCAGGACGGTGCCGGCTCATGCTCATCCTCCTGTTGGGTCAGGTTGTGAAGCCAGTGCTCGATCTGTGGGCCTACTTCGGCGAGGTCGGCGACCTGGACCAGCTCGCGCGTGCTCAGGTTCTCGAGCGTCGAGATGCCATCGGGATGGATCTGGACGACGAAGGTGAATCGGTGCACGTCGCGACGCTACGCCCGGGCGATCATCAAACGCTCATCGCGGCCGCCGCGGCCGCCGCTTTCAGACGGCCTCGCCGGCGAGGATGCGCGCCTGCAGCCGCGATGTGGCTTCCGCGGGCTCGATTCCGAGCGTCTCGACCAGCCTGCGGCGGCATTCGAGGTACTGGCGCAGGGCGTGCCCGGTGCGGCCGGCCCTTGCGTAGGCGACGATCAGCGCCCGGTGGGCGCCCTCGTTGAGCGGATCGAGCTCTACGAGCTCGCGCGCCCTGTCCATGGCGCCGGCATGGTCGCCGGCGCGCTCAGACCGCTCGACCAACGCGGTAAGCACTGCCGTGTAGCGGTCGACGAGGCTCTCGCGATAGGCGACCGCCCAGTCGGTGTACCGCTCCTCGCTCAGCGGCTCGCCCCCCCACAGCGACCGGGCCCGCTCGAGCAGCCGTAGCCGCCCCTCGCCGCGCTCGACGAGCGCGATCTCAGCGGCGGCGCGGAATTCCTCGGCGTCCACCGTGTCGCGGTCGCCGAGCGCCAGCCGGTAGGCCCGATCGATGCGCTCGATCACGCTCCGCTCGGCGCCTGGCGGGTCGAGCACTCGCCGCACCCTCGACGCTGCGACCTGCAGGCTGCGCCGGGCGCTGGCGGAAGCGAGGTCGGGCCAGAGCGCTTCGAAGACCTCGTCCTCCAACACCGGCCGGTCGAGGTGCACGAGCAGGAAGCGGAGGAGGCGTACGTCGATCGGCCGCCCCCACGCGCCCTCCCCGGCCTGCCACGCTCCGCGCCGCACTTCGAACCGTCCGAGCAGCTCGAAGCGAAGCGGCGGCAGGGAGAGCGCTAGCCGCTTCCCCGCAAGCGGGGCCGCGGCTGCGAGGTCGACGCCGGATTCCTTCCTCAGCTGCTCGAGTCGCGAAAGCGCACGTGGGTCGCCCGACCTGACTGCGGGCGCGAGCGCCGCCGCGCGGACTGCTCGGACCGGGTGATCGAGGAACGCGACCAGCTCGAGCCCTTCGGGGAACGCCGCCGCAATCCGCTCGATCGTGGACTCGGGGTCGAGAGCGCCGCGCTCGAGCGCGCTCCACACGGGCAACCGGAGACGCTCCCAGTCTCGTTTCAAGACGTAGCGCAGCGAGTCGCCGGCGGTGTCCCACAGGCCAAGCAAGTCCGCGTCGGTCTCCGCCGAGTCGCCGTCGAGGTGCCGGAGCCATGCGCGCAGGCCCAGCAGGCGACCACGGGGAAAGCGGCCGAGCTCGCCGGGGTAATGCTCGTCCACGAGTGCCAGTGTGTCCGCAAGGACCCAGCGGGCACGCTCGAGCAGCCCCACGTCAGCGAGCATCGGCACGAGGTCGGCCTCCGCCCAGTAGCGGAACAGGATCGGACCGTTCGCGACGGTCGCGAGGGTGCGCTCGGCCGCGGCGAGAGTCCCAGCGGCGTCACCACGCAGCGACGCGACCGCGGTCGGTGCGAGCTCGGTCATGAACGAGCGGGCACTGCGCTCCACCCGCCTGAGCTGCGCGAGCTCGGCCTCCGCCTCCACGAGCCGGCCTGCCCGAGCGTGCAACAGAGCGCACCATGCGTGCGTGGCGTCGGTGAGCAGCGGCGCCCTTCGGCCGCGAACGGTGTCACGGACCCGAAGCCACCTGGCCAGTGCCTCTTCCGGATCGCCGCGATCCGCGATCACGATCGCCAGGACCCCGAGTATGTGCTGGCGTCGCTGGAGCGGGTCGAAGTGCTCCATCGCACGTGCGGCGGCCTCCAGCCGGTCGCAGACCCGCTCGACGCGACCCTGTGGCAGATCGATGAAGAGTCGTTGCAGCGCCTGGAACGGGGGCAGGAGGGCCCCCTCCGGATGACGGGCCGCCTGGTGCGCCAGCCGCTCGGATTGCTCGAACCGCCCGAAGCTCGCGAACGCCGTCGCTCCGTACATGGCCACCGCCGGGGCGAGCGCGGAGGCACGCGCCGCTGCCGGCCGGTCCCAGCCCTCCACCGCGGCCTCGACATCGTCGACCGCGTGGGTCGCGAACAGCAGATCCACGAGTATCGACCGCGCGGCCCACTCCGCGGCGGGATTCGGACGTTTGCGGAACCCGCTGATCGCGTCCTTCAGGGCGACGATCGCTTCGGCGTTGTCACCCGCACGCCATCGGAGTTGTCCTTCGAGCGCGCGCATCGTCGGGTAACCGCGCTCTGCTTCCGGGAGGAGTGAGAGCCAGCGCGGGATCAGCTCGGGCGCCGTCCTGGCGAGTGCCAGGCCCTCGCGCTCGATCGCCGCGACGGCCTCGGGCCAGCAGTGCCCCTCGAGCCAATGCTCGATGGCCCCGACGACGTCGCCCTCCTCGTCGAGCGCGGGCGCGGTGGCCGCGTGCAGCGCGCGCCATTCGGGCGCGCTCCGCCCAGCCCGCAGACGCTCCAGGAGGAACTCCCTCAGTAGCGGGTGGTAGACGAACCCCCGTCCGTCGTGCACGCGCCGAACGAGCAACCCAGCGCGCTCGATCCAACCCCCGAAGTCGTCCGGCAGGTCGAGTGCCCGCTCGACGGCTGGAGTGACAACCGGCACGACGCTCGACTTGATCGCCGCGTCACGGAGCTCAGGCTCGAGCGAATCGACCAATTCCTCCGACAAGTAGGAGCGAAGGTCGGGGGCCGAGCGCAGCCCGCCAAGCGCCGAGGCGACCTCGCCCTCGTGCGTTGCCCGCTCCACCAGCCCAACCGTCAGCGCGATCCCGAGCGGCCAGCCCTCGGTCAGCACCATCATCTCCTCGACCCGCTCACTCGACGGATCGAGCCCCGTCCGCCGCCGCAGAAGCTCGGCGCATTCCTCGGCGTCGAAGGCGAGGTCGGCGGCGGTCAGCTCCGTCAAGCGGCCCGCCGCACGGGGCTTCGCGACATGCAGACCCAGTGGACGCCGACTGGCGACCGCCACATGCAGCAGAGGCACCTCGGCCCTCATAAGCTCGTCGAGGATCTCGAGCGAGCCATGGGCGCCATCGAGATGCTCTGCGTCATCGATCACCAGGATGAGTGGCTCGACCAGGAGCCGAGAGAGCTCGGCGATCAGACGGCGGGTAACCGGCAGGGGGTCGATCTGGTCCCGTGTCGCCGCGACGCTCTCGGCAAGCGCGTTCGCGGAACCGGGGGCGGCGGTCGAGATCGCCCCCACGATCATCATCAGGAACATTCCGGGGCTGCGGTCCGCGGCTGAGCAACCCACCCACGCGCACGGTCGCGTCTCCGCGCTGAGCGCCTGCTCGAGCGTGGTCGTCTTCCCACATCCCGCGCCGGCGGTCAGGACCATGCAGCCCGAGTCCAGCCCAGCCCGTACCCGGCCGGTCAGCCGGCTGCGACCGATACGGAATCCGTGCGCCCCGTGGCGAGTCCCATCCAGTAATCGAGACGTGCGTCGATAGTAACCCGAACCGGCCGGCCCCACATGTGCAGGGGACCTTCGAGGTGCGCTCATCTCTTACAGCTCGCCGTCGGGGACTTCGCCGGCCCGCAGGCGCTCCAGCTGCTCCGGCGTGAACGGCGGCGAGGCCAGCTCGCCGCGCTCGTGGTAGGCACGGAACAGGTGGACGATGTAGTGCATTCGCTGGTGGAGCTCGGACCAGTCGTGCGCTGCGCAGTCGTCGATCGCCGGCGGCACCGGCTCGAACCGCGAGAGCAGTTCCGCGAGGTCCGGGTTCTCGACCGTGCGAAGCGATTCGGGGTAGCCGGCACGCAGGTTCTCGCCGAGCCACAGCACTGCTCCCGGAAGCGTCAGCACCAGGAAGCAGCGCGTGAGCACACGGCGACTCAGCTCCGTCAGCTCGCGCTGGAGGCGCGAGACGAAGAGCTCCAGCGGCGCCGCGACCGGCCGCGACGGGTGTCGGCGCCGGCCGATCCGGGGCAACACGACGCCGGGCACGCGTCCCGCCAGGTCCTCCTCCGTCGTCGACGCCGCGTCCAGGGCCTCGCGGATCTCCGGCTGCAGCCGGGTCTGCTCGTGCAGGCCGATCTCGAGGTTGGCGAGCACGATCAGCTCGGCGCACCGCTTCGGGTCCCGCTCGAAATGCTGCTGCTGGTAGCGTGTGAACGCCTGCCGCAGGTAGCGCTGACCGTCGGGCGGATCGCCGGGGCGCAGTCCCTCGAGAAACTCCTCGAACCCCCGCGAATCCGGACGCAGGTCCGGCCCGCAGTCGCCGAGATACCGGGCGAACTCGAGCCCGATCTCCGCGAACACCTTGCGGTTTCCCCGCGCGACCGCGTCGCTCGCGAGCTCGAATGCGTCGAAGGGGGTGTGGAGCTCCCTAATCAGCCGGCCGAGGCGTGTGTCCGGCTGGAACAGACCCCGGCGAACCAGCGCCCGCCAGAGCGAGGCGAACGGATGCAGCAGCTCGGCGTCCCGACCGAGCTCGCGCTCGAGCCCTTCGAGCAGGTCCTCGCCGCGGATCGTGCGACCGGCCTGCCGCGAGGCCCAGGTGGCAAAAGTGCACCAGTTCGAGCATTCGCGACTGCGCTTGACCACCCCGGCCGCCAGGCGCGAATAGCACTCGGTGATCTGCAGGTTGCGGATCACGGGGTTCGACACCTCCGTGACCCGCCTGATCTCCTCGACGTCCGGCGCCGCTAGGACGACGGACACGGCCTCGCCCGCCCCTGGGCGCTCGATCGCCATCGATGCCGAGCGTATCCGTCACGCTGGGGGTGTCGCGGCCTCGGGTGTTCGATCCGACGATCTCACCTCCGGACGCTCTTTTGAACCGCTGCACGATCCGCCGCGTACAACCACCGCAAGGGGGAGGCAGATCATCGGATGGGAGGTCCCATGCGCAAGTTCCTAGTGATCCCGCTCGCCGCCGCGTTCCTGGGCGTCGCCGGCCCAGCCTTCGCTGGGCAGCCAAACGCTTCGTGCGAGTCTGACGGCGCCAACCCGCCGCTCGGCTTCAGCTCGCCTGGTTTCGAAGGCACGGCAGAGCTCATGTACCCCGGGAGCGAGGGAACGCCTTCGGCAGAGAACGGGAGCTCCCACGCCGTGTCTCAATACGACATCGCCTGCTTCGGGGGGC
>Ga0126312_10000790_pt1 | contig 19780 bp, 32 predicted proteins | sample Plot104A_FD_92537 | JGI IMG/M metagenome (GOLD analysis project Ga0126312, IMG submission 92537) | Serpentine soil microbial communities from UC McLaughlin Reserve, CA, USA - Plot104A | ecosystem: Environmental > Terrestrial > Soil > Grasslands | place: USA: UC McLaughlin Reserve, Lake County... | reverse complement strand
TCGACTCCCGCGGCCCGCCCGCGACGAGCCGGGATTCGGCCCCCGGCTCGAACGGGGCCAGCCACAGCTCGGTGCCGTCCCAGGGCATGTTGGGGTGGTCCCAGCAGGTCCAGGCCAGCAGGGCGCCATCCGGGCTGAGGCGTGGAAACGAGTAGAAGTCCCGGCCCGAGGCGAGCACCGAGGGCTCAGCGGATCCATCCGCGGGAACCACCACGAGCTCGTTGACCGTCTCGCCGGCCGAGTGCGACTCGCGCACGCAGACGATCGACCGCCCGTCCGGCGTGGCGCGCCCGTCGGCGTAGCGGAGGCCGCCCGCCTCGGCCGGCTCCGCGGTGATGGGCCGCGGCGGTCGGCCCGGATCCTGGCGATAGAGCCGCTGGTCCTCGAAGTTGGAGAAGAAGACGGTCTCTCCGTGCCGAAGCCATGCGCCGCCGCCGTACTCGTGGACCTTCGTGCGGACGTAGTAGCCGTCGGGGGTCACGTCCGCCTGGGCAGCACCCGGAGGGCGCCGCACCAGCACGGTGCGGCCACCCTCCGCCGGCCGGCCCTCGAGCCACCAGACGACGCCGTCCGGCCCGATGTCGGGCTCGGTGAGCCGGGTGCCCGCGCGGGCAACGAGCTCGGCCGAGATCGGCGAGCGCCAGGCGCCGAACGGAGCTGTCTCCGGACCCGCCACGCGGCGCGAGTCTACGAAGCCCGGGGGGGAGACGTCGCCCAGTACGGCAGGCATCGCCCTCAGCGTCCAGAGGCGCTGAGCGGGCGGCGCACGGGCGCCCCCACCGAGCCACTGAGGACCTCGGCGGGGCACCCCCAGGTAGTGGAGCGCTGTCTACCGTCAGCCGGGCACGTGGACGATTCTACGCAGCATGCGCGGCGAGCGGGAGGAGTTCGCTGACCTCAGGCGTCGATCGCCTGCGTGACCTCCTCCGAGGTCGGCTGCGGACCGAAGCCGGTGAGGCACCACGTCGCGCCCGCCTCGATCCAGGGGTCGGGATCTGTGCCGGCCGGGTTCGTCACGACGATGTCGAAGCTGCCGTCGGCTCCGCGCAATTCTCCGACCTCGGCGACCAGCGCGGCCAGCGCCGCCGGACCGGGCAGGTCGATCGGGAACAGCCCGTCGAAGCGCGCGGCGCGCCGCAGGGGCTTCCGATGCGGCCAGCGGACGGCGACCCAGACGGGAATGCGCGGGCCCTGCACCGGCCCGGGCTCGAACTCCCCGCCCCAGTAGGCGACGAGCCGTCCGAGGCCCTCGTCGAGCAGCCGCGCCCGCGCCCGAGGATCTCCCTCCTCGCCGAACCGTTCGGGATCGAACTCGCCGGTGCGGTCGCTCCCGAGGCCCACGCCGAGCACCAGCCGTCCGCCGCTGAGCCGGTCGAGCGTCACCGTCTCACGGGCGAGCTGGTGCGGCCGGCGGCGGGCGATCGGGGTGACGAGCGGCCCGATGACCATCCGTTCCGTGGCGACGGCCACAGCGGCGAGCGTCACCCACGGATCGGCCACTGCCCGAGCGGGCGGCCGGTACTTGACGTGATCCCAGACGAAGAAGCCGTCCCACCCGTGGTCCTCGGCCCGCGCGGCGAGCTCGGCCACCAGGGTCGGCTCTGAGAGCTCGTCGAAGGGAGCGACGAAGATGCCACGGCGGGCGGCCACGGCTTGATCCTATGGGTCGTTCACGACTGCCCGGGCGGCTGGACGAGCTGCCGCAGCCAGGTCTGACGCTCCCTGGAGGAGTGCTAATGAGCGGGCTGCGCTACCGCAGCGGCTGCCAGTCGGGGGCGGACGCGCTCACGGCGTACTCGGCGCCCACGGCGCCGTAGGCCACCTGCCTGACGCCACGCCCGTCCAGGCGCTGAGCCCAGACACCGGAGTCGAAGCTCTCGTAGGCGATCCACCCGCCATCCGGCGCCCAGCTCGGTTGTTCGGGGCTGTCGGCGCCGCCGGCTGCGAGCCGCCGCAGGCCGCGTCCATCGGAGCGGACGAGGTAGATGCTGAATGGCCCGAAGCGTCGCTGGCGCGCGAAGGTGAGCTTGCTCCCGTGCGGCGACCAAGCGGGATCCGAGCCGCGGTGGAACGTGATTCGCCGAAGGTGGGTGCCGTCGGCGCGCAGGGTGTAGATGTCGCCGGCACCGGGCCGGTAGCCCGGCTCCTTCGGACGACTGCCCCGTACGAAGGCGATCCGCCCCCGCGTGGACCAGGCAGGTGAGCGGCCGCCTTTGAAGGTGAGTCGGCGCAGTCGACCGTTGCGCAGGTCGACGATGTAGAGGTCGGGTCGCCCGCCGGCCTCGCGGGCCCCGCTGAAGACGAGTCGCGTCCCGCCCGGCGACCAGGCGGGCTCGGCGTCGTCCACGGTTCGCTGCGCCAGCAGCCGGAAACCTGTCCCGTCGGCGCGGATCAGGGCGAGTCGTGCGCCGGCGTCGAAGGCCAGGCGCGTACCGCTCGGAGACCAGGCGGGTGACCGGTACTCGATCGCGCAATCCCCGCGGTCGGGGTCTCCCTCCACCTGCACGCAGCCGCGCAGCGACCGCCGGCGGCGCCCGTCGGGCAACGCGATGTCGATCGAGCGACTCATTGACGGCGGAAGGGCGTCCCCGCGGACGGCGCTGGCGGCAAACGCGATCCGGCCATTGGCGCCGGGGAACGCCGCCTGCGCGGCAGGTACGGTCGCCGCGGCGCCGGCTGCCGAAAGGCAGCCGGCCAGCGCGAGCTTGCATCCGAGTCTCATGGCGAGTCCACCTGCTCCAACCCCGGGCGGCGCCCACAGGTGCGGTCGCCCGGGCCCCGCCCGGGCAGTGACATATGCCTATATCGGTATATGCTTCGAGCGATGGCACGAGCAGCGACGACGGCAGACGCCTTCAACGCCGTGGCCGAGCCCCGGCGGCGACAGATCCTGGACGCCCTTGTCGCCGGTGAGCGCCCGGTGAACGACCTCGTGCGCAACCTCGGGCTCGCTCAGCCGCAGGTGTCGAAGCACCTGCGGGTGCTGCGAGAAGCGGGAGTCGTCGACGTGCGCGAGCGGGGTCGGCAGCGCCTTTACCGGTTGAACGGCAGCGCGCTCAAGCCCATGCATGACTGGGTGAAGGGCTACCAGCGCTTATGGTCGGAGCGGTTCGAGCAGCTCGAAGTCGTGTTGGGTGACCTCAAGGAGAAGGAGTAAGGAGATGGCGCGAGTGACTAGTAGTGAGGCGGCGAAGGTGACGCTTCCCACCGATGAGCAGATCCTCATCACGCGTGAGTTCGACGCCCCCAGGCACCTGGTGTACGAGGCGTGGACCACGCCCGAGCTGGTCAAGCGCTGGTGGAGCGCCAGACGCGGCGAGATGACGCTCGCCGAGATCGACCTGCGGGTCGGCGGCACCTGGCGGTACCTGATGGTGGCCGACGAGGGATTCGAAGTCGCCTTCCACGGCGAGTACAGGGAGATCGTCCCGAACGAGCGGATCGTCTCGACCGAGGTCTACGAGGGCACGCCCGACGCGGAAGCGGTGGACACCATTACGTTCACCGAAGCGGACGGGCGCACGACCCTCACGATCCTCGTGCAGCACACGAGCAAGGAGAACCGGGACGCCCACATCGACTCCGGGATGGAGGACGGTATGCAGGACGCCCTGGATCTCCTGGAGCAGGTAGCGATCTCGCTGCGCTGACCGGCCTCTAAACCGGGGCGGAGCTAGACCAACTCGAGGAAGACCATCTCGGCCGAGTCCGACTTCCGCGGCCCCAGCTTCAGGATCCGCGTATAGCCGCCATCCCGATCCGCGTAGCGTGGCGCTACCTCCTCGAACAGCTTGTAGACCACGAACTTGTCCTGGCCGAGCCGCGCCATCGCCTGCCGGCGGGAGTGGTGGTCCCCCCTCTTGGCAAGGGAGATCAATCGCTCCAGCTCCGGCTTTACCGCCTTGGCCTTGGCCTCGGTGGTCTGGATCCGCTCGTGGTCGATGACCTCCCGGCAGAGGTTCGAGTAGAGCGCCTTGCGGTGCGAGGCGCTCCGCGAGAGCTTGTCGCGCTGCTTGCGATGGCGCATCGGCGGACCCTAGCCCTGCCGCAGCGCCAGGCCCCGGGCGTCCAGCGTCTCCTTGACCTCCTCGATCGACTTGCGACCGAAGTTGGGGATCGCGTTCAGCTCGGACTCGCTCTTCTGGACCAGGTCGCCCACGGTCTGCACGCCTGCCCGCTTGAGGCAGTTGTAGGAGCGGACTCCCAACTCGAGCTCCTCGATGAGGATGTCGTCCATCCCGCCGGCCCCGGGAACGCCACCGCCGTCGCCGCTCAGGCCGACGTCGCCGCCGACCAGGGCTGCACCCTGGTCGCGCAGCGCCTCGACGCGATCGGCGTCGGTGAAGATCGCCAGGTACTTGATCAGGATCTCCGCGGCCTCGCGCAGGGCGGCCTGCGGGTCGAGCGAGCCGTCCGTCTCGATGTCGAGCATCAGCTTGTCGTAGTCGGTCCGCTGCCCCACGCGCGCCTGGTCGACCTCGTATGCAACTCGCTTGACGGGCGAGAAGATCGAGTCGATCGGAATCACGCCGATCGGCTGATCTGGGGTCTTGTTCTCCTCGGCCGGGGAGTAGCCTCGGCCGTGGCCGATCGTGAGGTAGATCTCGAGCTTGGTCTTCTTCTCGAGGGTGGCGACGTGCGCGTCCGGGTTCAGGATCTCGACCCCCGAGGGGAGGTCGATGTCGCCGGCCGTGACGTCCCCCGGGCCGGTCACCACGAGCGGAGCCTCGATCTCGGCCGCGTCCGAGTGCATCCGGCAGACGACCTCCTTGAGGTTGAGGACGATGTCGGTCACGTCCTCCTTGACGCCCGGGATCGTGGAGAACTCGTGGGCCACACCCTCGATCCGCACGCTCGTCACCGCCGCGCCGGCGAGCGACGAGAGCAGCACCCGCCGAAGCGAGTTGCCGAACGTGTAGCCGAAGCCGCGGTCGAGCGGCTCGATCGTGAACGAACCGCGGTTGTCCTCCACCTTCTCGGTGGAGATCTGGGGTGTCTGGAATTCGATCATTGAGGTGCTTCCTTCGCCTTCTCGCGAGGCCCCTTGTCCTGCCACGGGGCGGCGCGCTTTCGGGGTGGTCTTACTTCGAGTAGAGCTCGACGATCAGCTGCTCCTGCACCGGCGTCGCGATCTCCGGGCGCTCTGGGAGACGCAGGACCTTCGCCGTCAATCCGTCGTGGTCCGCCTGGAGCCACGCCGGCACGGCGGAGGTCAGCTCGGTCGCGTCCCGGATCACCGGCTCGCCCTTCGAACCTGCCTTGAGCGTGATCACGTCGTTCGGTCGCAGCTGGTACGAGGGTATGTCGACCCGCCTCCCGTTCACGGTCCAGTGACCGTGGCGGATGAGCTGCCGGGCCTGCCTGCGTGAGCCCGCGAACCCGAGCCGCACGAGCGCATTGTCAAAGCGGGTCTCGAGCAGGCGCAGGAGGTTCTCGCCTGTCACGCCGGGCTGCCGCGAGGCCTTGGCGTAGTAGTTGCGGAACTGCTTCTCGAGGATGCCGTAGTAGCGGCGGGCCTTCTGCTTCTCCCGCAGCTGCAGTCGGTACTCCGAGTGGCGCGAGCGGCCGCGGCCATGGTCGCCCGGCGGGTAGTTGCGGCGCTCGATGCCGCACTTGTCGGTGAGGCAGCGCTCGCCCTTGAGGAACAGCTTTTGTCCCTCGCGGCGGCACTGCTTGCACTGTGGGCCGGTCTCGCGGGCCATACTCAGACCCTCCTGCGCTTGCGGGGACGGCAGCCGTTGTGGGCCTGGGGCGTCACGTCCTTGATGCTCGTGACCTCGAGGCCCGCCGCCTGGAGCGAGCGGATCGCGGTCTCGCGGCCCGAACCCGGGCCCTTCACGTAGACCTCGACCTTCTGCAGCCCCTGCTCCATGCCCTTCTTGGCGGCCGCGTCGGCAGTCACCTGGGCGGCGAAGGGAGTGGACTTGCGGGAGCCCCGGAAGCCGGCGCCGCCGGCGGACTCCCACGCGATCACGTTGCCCTCGCGGTCGCTGAGCGAAACGATCGTGTTGTTGAAGCTGGTCTTGATGTGGGCCTGGCCGAAGGGGACGTTCTTCTTGACCCGCCGGCGGCCGCGGGGCCGTCCTGGACGCTGCTGTGCCATCAGTGCTTCCTTATCTTCTTCTTGCCGCCGCCCGCGACCTGCGATCCGCGCGGTCCCTTGCGCGCGCGTGCGTTCGTCTTCGTGCGCTGCCCCCGCACCGGCAACCCGCGGCGATGCCTGAGCCCGCGATAGGCGCCGATCTCCATCAGCCGCTTGACGTTCTGGGAGCGCTCGCGGCGGAGGTCGCCCTCGACAGTGAGGTCCTGGTCGATCCGCTCGCGCAGCTTGAGGACCTCGTCGTCGGTGAGATCCTTCACGTAGGTGTCCGGGCTCACCCCTGCCCTGTTCAGGATCTCGTTCGACTGGGAACGGCCGATCCCGTAGATGTAGGTGAGTCCGACCTCTGCCCGTTTGTTGAGGGGGATGTTGACCCCCGCGATTCGTGCCATTGGTTACCTCCGCAGGGCTTCCAGGCCCGCGTGTTGGTTCTGCGCTCCAGCGTCCGCTCTCAAGTGTCTATCCCTGCCGCTGCTTGTGACGGGGGTTCTGGCAGATCACGAGGACCGCACCGCCGCGACGGATGACTTTGCACTTCTCGCACATGGGCTTGACCGACGCTCGGACCTTCATCGCTCCGTTGGATCTGACCTATAAACAGAAACGGCGCAGAGCCCAGGAGACGGCTGAGCGCCGACCGATAAGGGTAGCAATCCGCTCGGCATCCATGCCTCGCGAATTCTTGGATTAGACGCCGCGGGCGTACGCTCAGGCACCCGTGGCGGCCCTGGGCATCCATGCCTCGCGAATTCTTGGATTAGACGCCCCGGGCGTACGCTCAAGCACCTGTCGCAGCCCTGGCTCGCCCCCCGGCGGACTTCTCCTCGTCGAGGTGCCACGGCGTCAGGATCCTGGGCCCATCGGCGGTGATTGCCACCGTGTGCTCGAAGTGGGCGGTCAGCGACCCGTCGCGCGAATAGACCGCCCAGTTGTCGCTCCCCATACGGACCTGCTGGTCGCCCGCGTTGACCATCGGCTCGACAGCGAAGACCATGCCCTCAAGCAATTCCGGCCCCGTGCCGGGCTCGCCGAAGTTGGGGATCTGCGGATCCTCGTGCATGTCCCGGCCGATGCCGTGACCGACGAGCGAGCGGATGATCGAGAAGCCGTCGTCCTCCACCTGCTTCTGGACGGCATGCGAGACGTCGCCGAGCCGGTTGCCCGGCCGGCACTGCTCCACGCCGGCGTATAGCGCGCCCTCGGTGGAGGCGAGCAGCTTCCTCGCCACGGGCGTGACCTTGCCGATAGGCAAAGTGACCGCCGCATCCGCCACCCAGCCGCCGAACTCCACGCCTATGTCGACCGATAGGATGTCGCCGCGCTCCAGCGTGTAGGAGCCCGGGATCCCGTGCACCACCATCGAGTTCGGCGATGCGCAGATGGACCCCGGGAAGCCGCGGTAGCCCTTGAAGACCGGCCAGGCGTCCTGGGAGCGGATGAACTTCTCGGCGGCGACGTCCAGCTCCGCCGTGGTCGCTCCCGGGCGGGCCTTGCTCCTCAGCAGCTGATGGCAGCGGGCGAGGATCCGGCCCGACGCGGCGATCTTGTCGATCTCTTCTGGGCTCTTGCGAATGATCACTGGGTTGCCGACCTCAGGTCCACGTGCGCACGGGGGTGCGCAGAACAAGGCGCAGGTATGCGCACCATCCGTGGGTGCGTGGGTCGGGGGTCGGTCACTAGAGTTCGGCTTCCAGCCTAAGGGTCGCGAGCGTCGCGCGGATCCGGTCGTGCACCTCGTCGGGCGAGCGGGCGCCGTCGAAGCGGCGCAGGAGGCCCTTGTCCTCGTACCAGTCGATCAGCGGCTCGGTCTGCTCGTGATACACGTCCAGCCGCTTCTGGAGCGTCTCCGGCTTGTCGTCGTCCCGCTGGATAAGGCGCGAGCCGTCCTGGTCGCAGACCCCCTCGTTCTTCGGCGGGTCGAACTCCACGTGGTAGACGTGCTGGTTCTTGACGCAGATCCGGCGGCCCGAGAGGCGCCGGATGACCTCCTCGTCCGGCGCGTCGATCAGCAGCGCGGCTGTCAGCGTGCGGCCGCGCTTCTCCAGCGCCTCGTCCAGCACCTCCGCCTGCGGGAGGGTGCGCGGGAACCCGTCGAGCAAGAAGCCGTCGGCGGCCTCCTCGGAGTCGAGGCGCTCCATGATCACCCTGCAAATCACGTCGTCCGGCACGAGATCGCCGCGATCCATGTACTCCTTCGCCTCCCTGCCGAGGTTGCTCTCCTCCTTGACTGCCGCCCGCAAGATGTCACCGGTGGCGTAGTAGGGCAAGTCGAAATCCTCGACCAGCCGCTCGGCCTGGGTGCCCTTGCCGGCGCCGGGAGGGCCCATGAGGGTGAGGTTCAACTCGGCCACGAGGTGGGCAGAGGCTAGCGCCTGCCCGGAGCCGGAGGCCGTTCTCTGCCAGCGGCCAGCTGCCAGCTATTTCAAGAACCCCTCGTAGTTCCGCATCATCAACTGCGCCTCGAGCTGCTTCATGGTGTCCAAGGCAACGCCTACCACGATCAGGAGCGAGGTGCCGCCGAAGAAGAAGTTCGCGCTCGTCTGGTTGATGAGGATGGTCGGGAGCGCCGCCACCCCCGCGAGATAGAGCGCTCCCGGGAAGGTCAGCCGCGCCAGTATTCGGTCGAGGAACTCCGCCGTGGGCCTTCCAGGCCTCACCCCCGGGATGAAGCCGCCGTATTTCTTCAGGTTGTCGGCCTGCTCGACGGGATTGAAGGTGACCGCCGTGTAGAAGTAGGTGAAGACGATGATGAAAAGCGACTCCCCGACGATGTAGGCGGCGCCACCGGGGTTGAAGAACGCGGAGAAGTCGCGCGCCCAGCTCGCCTGGGTGAGCTCGCCGACCGTGGGCGGAAAGGCCATCAGCGACGCCGCGAATATCACCGGGATGACGCCGGCCATGTTCACCCGTAGCGGCAAGTAGGTCGAGCCGCCGCCGGCCATCCGTCGGCCTACGACGCGCTTGGCGTATTGGACGGGTATCCGGCGCTGGCCCTCCTGCATGAAGACGACGAACGCGATCACCGCCAGCGCGACGAACGGCATCATCACCTTGAACACCTGGTCGGGGTTGGTCCACCAGGAGGAGATGCCGTTCGGGAGCCGCGCGGCGATGCTGGCGAAGATCATCAGCGAGATCCCGTTGCCGATCCCCCGTTGAGTGATGAGCTCGCCGAACCACATGAGCAGCACGCAGCCTGTGGTCAGCGTCATGACGATCACGAACACGCGCCCGAAGGTGAAGTCCTTGACGACGTCGGCGCTCCCGCTCGAGAAGGTGCGGAACAGGAACACGTAGCCGATCGACTGGCCGAAGGCGAGGCCGACCGTGAGGTAGCGCGTGTACTGCGTGATCTTCTGCTGGCCTTGCTCGCCCTCCTTGCGCAGCTTGTCGAGCGAAGGCACCACGACCGTGAGCAGCTGCAGCATGATCGAGGCCGTGATGTAGGGCATGATCCCGAGCGCGAAGATCGCGAAGCGCTGGAGCCCGCCGCCCGAGAACAGGTTGAGGAAGCCAAGGACGTTCGAGCCCGTGAAGTTCTCGGAGATGGCCTTGACGGCGTCGACGTTGATGCTCGGCGCCGGGATGTACGCCCCGAAGCGGTAGAGCGCCAGCATCGCAGCCGTGAAGGCCAGCTTCTTCCTGATCTCGGGAACCCGGAGGGAGTTCAGGAATGTACGAAGCATCTAGGCCTCGATGAGCCGGCAGGTGCCGCCCGCTGCCTCGATCTTCTCCCGAGCGGTCTTCGAGAAGCCGTGCGCATGCACCGTCAGGGGCTTCGAGAGCTCGCCCTGTCCCAGCATCTTCACCGGGGTCTCCTTGCGCTTGGCGAGGCCGCGCTCGCGCAACGCCTCGGGTGTGACCTCGGCACCCTTGTCGAAGCGAGCCTCGAGGTCCCGCAGGTTCACCGGCTGAGTATGCGTCCGGAACTTCTCGAATGGCATCGACTTCTTCATGTGCGGGCCGCGCAGCTTCCGCATCCGCATGTGGATGGGGTTCTGGCCGCCCTCGAAGTTCACGCGCTTCTTGGCGCCGGAGCGAGCGCCCAGGCCCTTGTGGCCGCGCCCGGAGGTCTTGCCGACGCCGGAGCCCTCGCCGCGGCCCACGCGCTTGCGCTGCTTGCGCGAGCCGGGGGCGGGCGACAGGTTATGCAGGCCGATCCGCTCGTCAGCCATCGTCGACCTCGACCAGGTGCTCGACGGAGCGCACGAGACCGCGGGTCGCCGGATCGTCGGAGCGCTCGGCGGACTTTCCGATCCGACCGAGCCCGAGGGTTCGGAGCGAGTCCTTCTGCTTCTGGCTCGACCCGTTCGGCGAGCGCACCTGCGTGAGCTTGAGCTTGCCGGCCATCAGGCTGGGGTTCCCCCTTCGGCAGCCGGGCCCGGCGCCTCCTCCGCGGCCTCCTCAGGCTTGCCGTCGAGTCCGAGCACCTCGGCCACGCTGAGGCCGCGCAGCTCCGCGACTTCCTCGGGCCTGCGCAGCGACTCGAGGGCGTTGACCGTCGCCTTGACCAGGTTGATCGGGTTCTGCGAGCCGAGCGACTTCGACAGCACGTCGTTGATACCGGCCAGCTCCAGCACCGCCCGGACGCCGCCGCCGGCGATCACGCCGGTACCCGCGGATGCGGGCTTGAGCATCACCCTGGCGGCGCCGTGCCGGCCGACCACGTAGTGGGTGATCGTCGCTCCGTGCATGGGCACCTCGAAGAGCGACTTGCGCGCACGCTCGACGCCCTTCTGGATCGCCACCGGGACCTCGTTCGCCTTCCCGTAGCCGACTCCGACCTTGGTCTTCTCGTCGCCCACAACTACGAGCGCTGTGAAGGAGAAGCGACGGCCGCCCTTGACGACCTTCGCCACGCGGTTGATCTCGACGACCCGCTCCTGCAGGTCGGAACCCGCACGGTCGCCGCGCGGCCCTCGTGTCCTGTCCCTAGATGCCACCGTTGTCCACCTTAGCTAGAAGCGAAGGCCGCCCTCGCGAGCGCCCTCGGCCAGAGCCTGGACCTTGCCGTGGTAGCGGTAGCCGCCCCGATCGAACACGCAGTGCTCGATTCCGGCGTGCTTGCCGCGCTCGGCGATCAGCTCGCCCACGCGCTTGGCCTGGTCCATCCGCGGCAAGGCCTTGAGCTCGTCCTCGGTCCAGCTGACCGCGGCCAGGGTATGTCCGTTCACGTCGTCGATCAGCTGGGCCTGGATGCCCCGGTTCGAGCGGAAAACCGACAGCCGCGGCCGCTCGGCGGTGCCGCTGACCCTCGCCCTGACACGCCGCCGGCGACGCAGCCGGCGGTGGCGCGCAGTCCCGACGCTCATGCGCGCTTGCCCACCTTCCTGGGCACGTACTCGCCCTGATAGCGGACGCCCTTGCCCTTGTATGGCTCCGGCGGGCGCTTCTTGCGGATGCCCGCCGCGACCTCGCCGACCGCCTGCTTGGAGATGCCCCGCACGACCACCTGGGTCGGCGCCGGAACCTCGAACTCGATCCCCTCCGGGGCCTGGACCTCGACCTGGTGCGAATAGCCGAGGCTCATCACGAGCTTCTGACCCTGGAGCTGGGCCCGGTAGCCGACCCCCTGGATCTCGAGGCGCTTCTCGAAGCCCTCGGTGACGCCCTGGACCATGTTGGCGATGAGGCTCCGGGTGAGACCGTGCAGCGCGCGGTGCTCGCCGCGGTCGGTGGGGCGGGTCACGACGATCTGGCCGTCCTCCTGCTTCACGGTCATGTCGGGGCTGACTCGCTCCTCGAGCTCGCCCTTGGGTCCCTTGACCTTCACCAGGCCGGCCCCGGCCTCGACCTCGACGCCGTCCGGCACGGGGATTGGCTGCTTTCCTATCCGGCTCACCTGGTCACCACACCTTCGCGACCAGCTCGCCGCCCACCCGGGAGCGCCGGGCGTCGTGGCCGGTCATGATCCCGCTCGAGGTGGAGACGATGGCGGTACCCATGCCGCCCAGGACCTTGGGAACGTCGTCGGCACCCACGTACTCCCGCCGGCCGGGCTTGGAGACGCGCTCGAGGCCGCTGATGACCGAGCGCCGGTCCTCGGTGTACTTGAGCCGGATGCGCAGGACCTGGCCCACCCGGGCCGGCTCGACGGCGTAGTCCTCGATGTAGCCCTGCTCGCGCAGGATTCGCGCCAGCTCGGTCTTGAACTTGGACGCCGGCATCACGACGTCGTCCTGATCGGCGATCAAGCCGTTGCGGATGCGGGTCAGGAAGTCTGCGATGGGGTCGGTCTGCATCCCTCTACCAGCTCGACTTGGTCAGCCCCGGGATGTAGCCCTCGTGGGCCACCTCGCGCAGGCATATGCGGCAGAGCCCGAACTTGCGCAGGTATGCCCGAGGGCGGCCGCAGCGCTTGCAGCGGTTGTAGTTGCGCGTCTGGTACTTCGCGGGGCGCGACTGACTGACTCTCTGTGACGTCTTGGCCATTACTCCTCTTCGCTCTTCTGTTCGCCGCCAACTGACTCGTCGACGAGGCCCTCTTCGCCCTCCTCGACGCGCTGCGGCTTCTCGTAGGCCTCCGGGTTCTCCTCCTTGAGCTGCTCGAGGGCCGCCTGCTCGGCTTCCGCCCGGGCCCGCGCCTCCTCCTTGCGCCGCTCCTCTTCGGCTCCAGCCGCCGCCTCGTCGACCTCACCGGGGGCCCCCTCGCGCTGGAACGGCATCCCAAATTCTCGCAGCAGGAGGTATGCCTCCTCGTCGGTGGCAGCGCTGGTAGTGATCGTGACGTCGAGGCCGCGGACCTGGTCGATCGAGTCGTAGTCGATCTCCGGAAAGATGATCTGCTCCCGGATTCCGAGCGAGTAGTTGCCGCGGCCGTCGAACGACCGCGCGCTGAGGCCGCGGAAATCGCGGATGCGGGGGATCGCGATCGACATCAGCCGATCAAGGAACTCGTACATGCGCGCCCGCCGCAGCGTGACCGAGACGCCAACCGGCATGCCGTCGCGAAGCTTGAAGGCCGCGATCGACTTCCGGGCGCGGCGGACGTTCGGGCGCTGGCCGGCGATGGTCGCCAGCTGCTCGGTGGCCGCGTCGAGGAGCTTCGAGTCCTGCTTTGCCTCGCCCACACCCATGTTGAGGGTGATCTTTTGAAGCCGCGGCACCTCCATCGGGGTGGAGTAGCCGAAGCGCTTCCGCAGGCTCTCGCGGATCTCCGACTCGTAGCGCTCCTTGAGGCGCGGCGGGACGTTCGGCTGTCCGTTGCCTTCGGCCATCTGCTCAGTCGATCTCCGTTCCCGAGCGCTTGGCGATCCTCACGCGCCGGCCCTCCTCGCGCTTGACGCTCACGCGCGTCGGGTCCCCGGATTTGGGATCCACCAGCATCACGTTGGAGATGTGGATCGGCCCCTCGCTCTCGACTATCCCGCCCACATCCTGTGCGCGCTGCGTGTCGCGCAGCGACCGCGGCCGGATGTGCCGCTTCTGCACATTCATCCCCTCGATGTAGACACGCCCGTGCTTGGGGTCGGTGCGCAGGACGCGCCCCGTCTTGCCCCGGTCCTTGCCGGAGATGACCTTCACGGTGTCGTCCCTTCGGATCTTCATAGGACCTCCGGAGCCAACGAGACGATCTTCATGAAGTTGCGGTCGCGCAGCTCGCGGGCGACGGGCCCGAAGATGCGCGTCCCGCGCGGGTTGTTCTGGGCGTCGATCAGGACCGCGGCGTTCTCGTCGAAGGCGATGTAGGTGCCGTCGTTGCGGCCGAACTGCTTCTTCGTGCGGACCACGACGGCCTGGACGACCTCGCCCTTGCGGACGCTGCCATGGGGGATCGCCTGTTTGACGGTGCCCACGACCACGTCGCCGACCCCGGCATAGCGGCGCCGTGATCCGCCGGCAACGCGGATGCAGAGGATCTCCCGGGCCCCCGTGTTGTCCGCCACCTTGAGACGCGATTCCTGCTGGATCACCAGGGCCCCCTATCTCGCCCTCTCCAGCACTTCGACGAGCCGCCAGCGCTTGGTGCGGCTGATCGGCCGACCCTCCACGACTCGCACCGTGTCGCCGACGTGCGCCTCGTTGCGTTCGTCGTGCGCATGCAGGGTCGAGGAGTTGCGGACGACCTTGCCGTACATGCGGTGCGCCCGCTGGATATCGATCCGAACGGTGATCGTCTTGTCCGCCTTGTCGGAGACGACGATGCCCTGGCGCAGCTTGGGCTTGCCGGTGCTCTCGCCCGACGGAGGGGTGGGCTCTCCCCGGGGCCGCGCCCTGCGGCGCTCGCGAGAGCGCACCCGCCACGCCTGCCGCTGGGCGGCCTTCCGCCGACGCGCCTCTGCGCGCTCCTGGGCGCGCTGCTCCGGCGTGCGGGCCTCCTGGGCCTCGCCCCTGTGGCGCGAGCGCTCGAGCTTGCGGCGCTGCTTGGGCGAGAGCTGCTCGCCTTCCTCGGGCTCCTCGGCGGCAGGCGGCTCCTCGGCAGCGGGCTCCTCGGCAGCGGGCTCTTCGGCGGGAGGCTCTTCAGTCGGCGGCTCCTCGGCGGCGGGCTCTTCGGGCGGAGCCTCCTCCGCAACCGGTTCCTCGGGAGCAGCCTCCTCCGGGCCGCCCGCTTCGGGGGCCTCCCGCTCGGCGGCCTCGTCGGCCGCCTGCTGGTCGTTCTTCTCTTCCTCGATCAATGCTGCTTCCTGAGTTCGGCGTCGACATCGATCCCACGCTGGGTCGCCACCGTGAGACCTCGTGCCAGGTCCGTCTTCGCTTGCTTCAGCCGCGCCGTGTTCTCGAGCTGCCCGGTCGCGTGCTGGAAGCGAAGATTGAACAGCTCCTCCCGGGAGTTCTGCACGAATTGGGCGAGCTGCGGGCCGTCGAGATTGTGCACTTCGACCGACTTCACTGCTGTCCGGCCCCCTCCCGCTGGACGAACTTCGTCCTCACGGGCAGCTTGTGCCCCGCCAGGCGCATCGCCTCGCGAGCCAGCTCCTCGGACACCCCGGACAGCTCGAACAGCACCCTGCCCGGCTTGACCACGGCGACCCACCCCTCCGGAGTTCCCTTGCCCGAGCCCATGCGGGTCTCGGCGGGCTTCTTGGTGAAGGGCTTGTCGGGGAAGACATTGATCCAGACCTTCCCGCCTCGCTTGATCTTGCGGGTCATCGCGATCCGGGCGGCCTCGATCTGGCGGTTCGAGACCCAGCCGCGATCGAGCGACTTGAGTCCGTACTCCCCGAACTCCACGCGCGTACCTCCCTTGGCATTGCCGCGCATGCGGCCGCGGTGCTCCTTCCGCCACTTGACGCGCTTCGGCTGAAGCATCAGCCCCCACCTCCCCCGGTCTGGGGCGGCGGCGCGCCCCCGCCCCTCTGACCGCCCCGCGGCCCGCCGCGGCGGCCGCCGCCCGGGCCTACCGCCTGGGGCGCCTCGAGCTCGGTCAGGTCCTGGGCGAAGCCCTTGGGCATGATCTCGCCCTTGTTGACCCACACCTTCACGCCGATGCGGCCGAAGGTCGTGCGCGCCTCGTAGAAGCCGTAGTCGATGTCGGCCCGCAGGGTGTGAAGCGGGACGCGTCCGTCGGAGTAACCCTCCGTGCGGGCCATCTCGGCGCCGCCCAGCCGGCCGGACACCTGGATCTTCACGCCCTTTGCGCCCGAGCGCATCGCCGATGTCAGGGCCCGCTTCATCGCGCGGCGGAACGCCACGCGGTTCTGGAGCTGCTCGGCGATCGACTGAGCCACGAGCCGGGCGTCGAGCTCGGGGCGCTTGATCTCGAGGATGTTCACCTTCACGGCCTTGCCGGTCATCTTGTGGAGCTCGCGCCGCAGCGCGTCCACCTCGCTGCCGGACTTGCCGATCACGATGCCCGGCCGGGCCGTGTGGATGTTGATCTCGATCTCGTTCTTGTTCTTCTTGATGGTGATGTTCGAGAGGCCCGCGTGAGAGAGCTTGTTCTCGATGTGCTCACGGATGTGGATGTCCTCCATCAAGTAGTCGGAGAACTCGCGGTCGTTGAACCAGGTCGACTTCCAGTCGTGGATGTAGCCGACCCGCATCGACTCCGGATGGACTTTGTGACCCATGGTTAGGCCCCCTCGATCGTGGTCAGCTCGATGGTCATGTGGCTGGTGCGCTTGTTGATGCGCGTCGCTCGGCCGAGCGCCCGCGGCCGGTAGCGCTTGATCGTCGGGCCCTCGTCGACGTAGGCGCGCTGGATCTCGAGCTCGTCCGCGGCCAGCTCGTAGTTGGCCTCGGCGTTGGCGATGGCCGAGTCGAGCAGCTTGAGGATGTCGCCCGATACCGAGCGGGGGGTGTGGATGAGGATGGCCCGCGCCTGCTCCACCCGCTTGCCGCGGATGTGGTTCATGACGAGTCGCGCCTTGCGCGGCGCGCTGCGCACGTACCTCGCGCGGGCCGCCACGATTACGCTGCCGTCCTCGCCGCGCGGCGCGGCCGTGGGCGCCGTGTCGGTGATGGTCTCGGGGGAGCCGCGGCGGTTGGCGGGCTTCTCCTTCTCCTCCTCGACCGTGGCGTCCGTCTCCTCCAGCTCGGCGTCGTGATCCTCCAGTCGGGAGACGAGCTCGTCCTTATTGCCGCTCTTCTTGAGGCCGCGGGACTCGAGCTGCTCCTGCAGCTCGTCGACTGTCAGCGAGCCCCAGCCTTCATCCGGCGCCGTCCTCTGCTCGGCCGCGCTCATCGCATCCTCACCCGGTCGCTGCCGGCATGGGCGCGGAAGACGCGGGTCGGCGCGAACTCGCCGAGCTTGTGGCCGACCATCGACTCGGAGACGAACACCGGGACGTGCTTGCGGCCGTCGTGCACGGCCACGGTGTGCCCGACCATTTCCGGGAAGATCGTCGAGGTTCGCGACCAGGTCTTGACCATCTGCTTCTGCCCCGACTCGTTCATCTGCTCGACACGTCGCAGCAGGCGCTCCTCGACGAACGGCCCTTTCTTGGAAGAGCGACTCATGAAGCACACCTCTGCCAACTGCCAACTGCCAACTGCCAACTGTTCATCGCTTGCCCTTCCTCCCGCGCCGGCGGCCGCGGATGATGAACTTGTCGGATCCCTTGCGCTTCTTGCGCGTGCGGTAGCCGAGCGTGGGCACGCCCCAGGGAGTGCGCGGGTGGCCGCCGGGCGTGTGGTGGGCCTCGCCGCCGCCGTGGGGATGGTCGACCGGGTTCATCGCGACACCACGGGTCTGCGGCCGCTTGCCGCGGTGGCGCGAGCGCCCGGCCTTGCCGAGCTCCACCAGCTCGTGTTCCGCATTGCCGATCGCCCCGATCGTGGCACGACACTCCAGCGACACCATCCGCATCTCTCCGGAGGGCAGCCGGAGGGTGCCCGTGTCCCCCTCCTTCGCCATCAGCTGGATGGCGGTACCCGCCGCGCGGCCGAGCTGGCCGCCCCGGCCGACCCTCAGCTCGACGTTGTGCACCGTGGTGCCGGTGGGGATCGAGCGGAGAGGCAGGCAGTTGCCCACCTGGATCTCGGCGCGGTCGCCGGAGCTGACCATCGCCCCCACTCGCAGTCGGGCGGGCGCCAGGATGTAGCGCTTCTCGCCGTCGGCGTAGTGGAGCAAGGCGATATAGGCGCTGCGATTGGGGTCGTACTCGATCGAGGCCACCTTCGCCGGCACGCCGTCCTTGCGGCGCTTGAAGTCGATCCGCCGGTAGCGGCGCTTGGCCCCGCCGCCCCGGTGGCGCGAGGTGACCCGTCCCTTGGAGTTGCGCCCGCCGGACTTCGACAGCCCCTCGGTGAGCGACTTCTCGGGCTCAGTGCGGGTCACGTCGGCGTGGTCGGCCCAGGTGGCGAAGCGGCGTCCGGGTGTGGTCGGCTTGTGCTTCTTTGCAGGCATTATTCCGCGATCTCCTGGCCCTCGAAGAGCTCGATCGAGTCCTCGGGATGCAGCGTCACGACGGCCTTCTTCCAGCGCCGGCGCTGTCCCGAGGTCCAGCCGCGGCGCTTGGGCTTCGGCTTGACCCATGCGGTGCGGACGCCGGTCACGCGCACCCCGAACACGTCCTCGATGGCCTGACGGACCTGCGTCTTGTTGGCGTGCTCGTGCACGCGGAAGGTGTACTTGTTGGCGGCGAGCAGCGCATAGCTCTTCTCGGAGATGACGGGCCGCATGACCACCTGGCGCGAGTTCATGCCGGTGCTCCGGCGCTCGGCGGGCCAGCGCCTCGCCTGCGCTCCTCGGGGGCCACCGCCTTCTCGACGAGCCGGCCGAGCGCGGCCTCCGAGAGGATCACCCGAGCCGCGCCGATCACGTCCGCCACGCCCACGTCCTCGACGTGCATGACGGAGGCCTCCGGCAGGTTGCGGAACGACTTCACGCAGTTCTCCTCGCCGTCGGCCAGCATCACGAGCGCCCGCCCCTCGCCGAAGCCGGAGAGCGCCTCGCTCGCCTGCTTCGTGGCTGGGGCGTCGAAGGCGCCCGCGTCCACCCCGGCGATCGTGCCCCGCTCGGCGTGCACGGACAGCGCCGCCCGGAGCGCACGCCGCCGTGCCTTGCGGTTCACCTTGATCGTGTATGCGCGAGGCTTCGGACCGAAGGCGACGCCGCCGCCAGTCCGCTGGGGAGCCGAGAGCTGGCCCACGCGCGCACGCCCGGTGCCCTTTTGCCGCCAGGCCTTTGCGCCGGTCATTGCGATCTCGCTGCGGCTCTTGGTGGAGGCGGTGCCGCGCCGGCCTGCGTTCATTTCGGCGCGCGCGGCCTCATGGACGAGCGATCCGTGGAAGCGCTCTCCGAACACGGCCTCGTCCAGGGTCAGCTTGCCCTGCTTCTTGCCGATCCAGGGAGCCTGTGGGGCGGCCACGTCAGGCGTCCTTCCTGATCTCGACAACCTCGCCCTTGGGACCTGGAACCGAGCCGCGCACCAGAAGCAGGTTCTCGTCGGGCCGCACGTCGACGACCTCGAGCCCGCGCTGGGTGACCCGCTCGTTGCCCATCTGGCCCGGACCCTTCATGCCCTTGAAGACGCGGGAGGGATCGGCCGAGGCGCCGATAGATCCGGGTGCGCGCACGTTGTGGGAGCCGTGCGACGCCGGTCCGCGGTGGAAGTTGTGGCGCTTGATCGTCCCCTGGAATCCCTTCCCCTTCGAGGTCCCTGAGATTTTGATCTTCTGGCCCTTCTCGAACAGCTCGCCGACGCGCAGTTCGGCGCCGAGCTTCAGCTCCTCGTCAGCCTCGCCGCGGAACTCGCAGAGGTGGCGCAGCGCCGGGGCGCCGGCCTTCTTCAGGTGGCCGAGCCGCGCCCTCTGGAGTCGCTTCTCGCGAACCTCGCCGAAGGCGACCTGGACGGCGTCGTAGCCGTCCCTGTCCGCCCGCCTGATCGCGGTGACGAAACACGGGCCCGCCTCCAGCACGGTCACGCGCTCTACGTGGCCGTCCTCGGAGTCGAAGACCTGCGTCATGCCCAGTTTCTTTCCCAGCAGCCCGGCCATAAGCTCAGATGAGCTGGATCTGAATGTCCACACCGGCGGGTAGGTGATCGAGTCGCTGCAGCGAGTCCACCGTCTTGGGGGTGGGCTGCAGGATGTCGATCAGCCGCTTGTGGGTGCGGATCTCGAAGTGCTCGCGCGAGTCCTTGTCCTTGAATGGACCGCGCACCACGCAGTAGACGTTCTTCTCTGTCGGCAGCGGCACCGGTCCGGACACCGAGGCGCCGGTGCGGGTGGCCGTGTCCACGATCTCCTTGGCGGCCGTCTCGATCGCCGAGTGGTCGTAGGCCTTTAGCCGGATCC
>Ga0126312_10000789_pt1 | contig 19783 bp, 25 predicted proteins | sample Plot104A_FD_92537 | JGI IMG/M metagenome (GOLD analysis project Ga0126312, IMG submission 92537) | Serpentine soil microbial communities from UC McLaughlin Reserve, CA, USA - Plot104A | ecosystem: Environmental > Terrestrial > Soil > Grasslands | place: USA: UC McLaughlin Reserve, Lake County... | reverse complement strand
GGACCGCAGCGGCGCGTTCCCATGGGAGATCTACGCGCGGTGCTCGAGAGGGCTGGCTACGACGACGTGCGCACGCTGCTCCAGAGCGGCAACGTCGTGTTGTCGAGCGCCCTCGATCCCGAGACGCTCGAGCGAGACCTCGCCAGCATGCTGTGCGACGCGTTTGGATTCCATATCGCGGTCGTCGTCCGCACCCGTGACGAGCTCGCCGATGTCATCGCGCGCGACCCGTTCGCCGGGGAAGCGGACGATCCGGGTCGCTACCAAGTGAGCTTCCTGTCGGCCGAGCCGGACCCGGCGCGCGTCGATGAGCTCGAGCGCGCAGCCGTTCCGCCCGAGCGCATCGCCGTGCACGGCTCCGAGGTCTACGCGTGGCATCCCGGAGGGATCGGGCGCTCGGAGCTCGCGAAGCTGATCACCGACCGCCGCCTCGGCGTCGAAGTCACCGCGCGCAACTGGCGAACGGTTACCAAGCTGCTCGACCTAGCCGACGAGGCCGAGGCCTAGCGCTACCTGGGGACTCGCGGCCGCGGAGGATTAAGGAGCTGGAGAGCTTGGTCGGAGTCCAACGCCGCCGCTGCCTTAAGCCGAGGGCTCGTAGATGAGGATGGCGATGCCGTCGCCGACCGTCTTGGAATCGACCAGCCGCAGACGCTTCTTGGCGTCCGTGTCACCGAAGAGGCGCTTGCCGCTCCCGAGGACGACCGGGAAGACCATCAGACGCAACTCGTCGACGAGGTCGTGCTGGACCAGCGTCTGCACGAGCTGGGCGCTGCCGTGGACCACGACGTGCCCATCCAGCGTCTGCCTCAGCTTCGAGACCGCCTCCACCACGTCGCCACTCAGCACCGTCGAGCCGTTCCACTCGGCCTCCTCGAGGGTCGAGGAGATGACGTACTTGGGCATGCTGTTGAACTTGTCCGCGAATTCGCCCTCCCTGGATGGCCAGGCCGCGGCGAAGCCCTCATAGGTCACCCGTCCAAGCAGCAGCGCCTCGGCTTCGAGGGCCTCGTCGAGCTTGAACTTGTCGCCCTCCTCTCCGCGATCGAATTCGAAGCTCCAACCCCCGTGCTCGAAGTCCTCGGCTCCGCCCGGGTCCTCCATGACGCCGTCGAGTGAGACGAACTCGGTTACGACGATTCTTGCCATCTTGATCCTCCTTCTCGCATCGCCGGCGCCAGCACGACAGGCCAGCGAGAGTCATCGGGTCATGCGGTCGTAGCGACTCGCCCGCCCGTGCAGCCTGGCGGGGTCGTCCGACTGCCGTAATATATACAACCTGCTTGTTGATAAACCATGTAGGTGAACAAGTCCCAGCCGACCACCTCAGCAATACCTTCTCTGCCCTCGCCGACCCCACGCGCCGGGCGATCCTCGGGCGGCTCGCGGAGGGTGAGGCGACGGTGAACGAGCTGGCTGAGCCGTTCCCGATCAGCGTGCAGGCGGTCTCCAAGCACCTCAAGGTGCTCGAGCGGGCCGGACTCATCGCACGGGGGCGCACCGCGCAGCGTCGCCCTTCGCGACTGCAGGGTGCGCCACTTAAGGAGGCTCTCGAGTGGCTCGAGAGGTACCGTCGCTTCTGGGAAGGCAGCTTCGACCAGCTCGAGGCGCGCCTAAGAGCGACGGGGAAGGGAGCCGAGCATGGCTGAGCCGCCGACCCGCGACCCCGCGGGCGAGGAGGGGATAACGATCATGCGCGTCTTCGAGGCGCCGCGCGAGCAGGTGTGGAGGGAGTGGACCGAGCCCGAGCGATTCGCTGACTGGTTCGGCGGCAGCGAGGCCGACGTGCCCCTGTCCACCGTCTCGATGGACGTCAGGGAGGGGGGCGCGTGGCGAACGACGATGTTCGTCGGCCCGGGCCACCGGGAGATCCGATGGAAGGGGGAGTACCGCGAGGTGGTCGAGCCCGAGCGGCTCGCTTTCACCCTCTCGGATCAGCCCGGCGAGGAGGAGTATGAGCTGGTGACCGTCCTCCTCACCGACCTCGGCGAAGGCCGGACCGAGATGCTTTTCCAGCAGCGCGGACGCATGTCGGCCCAGCAGTACAAGCGGGCAGAGGAAGGGTGGTCGTCCTTCTTCGACCGCATTGAGGACCACCTGGCCAAGGCCTGAGCCCGCGGCGCGCCAGTCCGGCGACGACGAGCTGTCGGGGATGCCGACCTCCATCTCCTCCGGGCGGAGCGGTTCGTTACGCGGACCTCCCGCGGAGTACCGGCAGCACCTGCTCCCCGTAGACCCGGAGGGCCGCCTCGGGCGCTGCGCCCGAGGCGTTCTGCAGGCAGACCACCGTGGCGCCCATCCTCTCGATCTGGCGCACGCGCTCGATGTGCTCGGCGGGGTCGGAGGAGATGATGTAGGCCGCCCGGAAGGCCTCGTCGGAGACCTGCTCCTCGCCGTTTCGGTACATCGCCTGCGGATCGTGCCAGTCGTCCGTGTAGTGCTCCGGCGGTTGAGCACCCTTCCACACGCGCGCGCCCTCCAGGGCCGCACCGTCTTCCTCGGCCCAGGAGAAGCCGCCCTGCAGAATGATCTCGCCCGGCTCATTGCCGGCGTCCTCGCACGCAGCTCGATAGGCGTCGATCACCTCCGGCGCCCGCTCGGACCCGGCGAGCGTCCACACGCCGTCGGCGAGCCGGCCCGCAATGCCGGCCGCGCGTGGTCCAAATGCCGAGACGTAGATCGGCGGGCGCCGCTCCCCGCGCGTGTGCAGGTAGGCGGCCTTGGTGCGAAAGAAGCGTCCCTCGTAATCGAGCCGCTCCCCGTTGAAGAGACGGTTGATGATCTCGAGCGCCTCCTCCATCCGCTCCATCTGCTCGCGCAGGGGCGGCCAGTCCATGCCGCACGGGCTCTCGTTCAAGCTCTCGCCCGAGCCGATACCTAGGTAGCCGCGACGCGTGAACATCGCCTCGAGCGTCGCGAAGGCCTGAGCGACTGCGGCCGGGTTGTGGCGATAGACCGGGGCCGTGACGCCGGTCCCGATCGGGATCTGATCGGTCGCCTGGCCGATGGCGCCCAGAAGGACCCAGGCGTGAGCGGATTCCCCCGGCTCCCACCACGGCTGATAGTGGTCGCTGACGTTCAGGGCGTCGAACCCGGCGCGCTCGGCCTCTACGGCCTGGTTGACCAGGTGCGCGGGAGGGAACTGCTCCGTCGCTAGCTGCGTCCAATATCGAATCTCGGCCATCCTTCCTCCATCTGCGCTTCGCGCTCCTGCTAAGCCGCGACGAGCCGCTCGCTCAGCTCCCAAAGACGCTCCCGCGCTTCGTCGTCGTAGGCCTGGGGGCTCGCCGCTGCCTCGGTTTCGCGGTCGAAGAACCGCCCGCTGACGCGTGCGAGCTCGGGGTCGAGCGCCAGCCGCAGGACAGCCGCGGTGCCGGACTCGAGGGAGTCGTGCGTGTGGCCGATCTCCTCGAGCACGATCTTCGTCGGCATGAAGGTTCCGGGATGCAGGCTGTTTGCGGTCACCTCCTCGGGCGGCAGGCGCCGCGAGAGCTCGATCGCGTGCATGACCTCCGCCAGCTTGCTTTGGCCGTAGGCGCGGCTGCCGCTGTAGCCGTCAGTCAGCATCGGGTCATGGAAGTCGATCGGGTGCTGGCCGAGCGAGGCCACGTTGACAATCCGCGCCGGGGCGCTTCTTCGCAGGACCGGTAGCAGGCGCTCGGTGAGCTGGAAGCCGGCGAGGTAGTTGACCGCGAAGCGAAGCTCATAGCCGTCGCGGCTCTCCTGGCGAGAGCGTCCCTCGGGCAGCCCGGTGCCGATCCCGGCGTTGTTGATCAGGACGTGGAGCTCGAGCTGCGACCGCTCGATCTGGTCGGCGAGCGCCCGCACCTGGGCGAGCTCGGCGAAGTCGGCCAGGTGCAGGGTTACCCGCTCGTTACCCGTCTCCGTGCGGATGTCCGCGACCGTTCGCTCGCCGCGCTCCGGGTCGCGCGCATGCACGAGCACGCCCGCCCCTTGACGTGCCAGCTCCGTGGCCACGCTTCGCCCGAGGCCGTCGGTGGCGCCGGTGACAAGGACGGTCGTCTCCTCGCTGGCTCGCATTCGACTAGCCATCGATCAGGTCGGCCAGCAACTCGGGGTAGCGCTCGCCGGCGGGGCCGATCGCGGAGACCTCAAAGCCCCGCCCGAGTGTGCGCCGCTCGGTCATTCCTTCAACGTAGCCACTCTTTCCAGTGGGTGGATCCCGAGCTCAAGGTCGCGCGGATTCTGGCTGCCATTTCCGCCGCACGAGGTTCGTAGGACTTCGCTGCGCAGCGAGCGCGCATGGGCGAGCGGCCGGCGACGTCGCAGCCCCGGCGCTGACCCTCCTCCGAAGCAGATCGGGGCCTTGGAGGCGGAGCCGGGGGCGCCCACCGGGATCATGCCGTCAGTCGATTAGCTCGCCTTCTTGACCACCGCCAGCGCTTCGCGGCGGCCAGACGCGCAGGCGCCCCTCGGAATGTCCTATACCGAGGCAGAACTCGGGCGCGGGACCGAGCACCAGCTGCCGCTGCCAAACCGTCTCCACCCGCACGCGCTTGAGGAACGACTCGTAGCTCTCGCCGTCGCGCTTGTTGACCCACCGCACGCCATCAGGCCCTACCGGGATTCCGCGGGCCAGCCCGTAGACACCTCCCCAGCCGTCGCTTGCGAGGCGGGCGACGGCGTCGTGCGCTCTCTCGCGGATTCCCCTCAGAGCCACATCACTCAGCTCGCCGAGCGCGGTCCAGTTCTCAACCAGATACCAGTCCTCGTAGCCTTTGCCGTCGGCGAACGGGAGCCGCTCGAGCGAAAACGCAGCGGAAGAGACCAGCGCTCCTCGCAGCGCCTCGTGGAACTCGATCAGGCGTCTCTCGTATTCCTCCCTCGCGGCAGACCCAAGCGGCCGGTGCCAGAAGACATAGGCGAGCACGGGGGCAGCCTAGGCGTCCCCACGGTTACGTGGCACTTAGGGCGCCCTCATCCAGGACGCGGCTGCGCCCTCGCCGCCTCCTCTACCAGACAGCCGTAGGGAGACCCGTTGCCGCACGAACAGCCGTGCGGCGATTCGCTATGCCTTGGGAGTCGGCTCGCTGCGCTCGGTCATGCTGAACCAGTTGCCGGAGTTGTCGCGAAACGTCGCCTCGATGCCGTAGAAGCGCTCGGTCGGCTCGGAGAGGAAGTTGACGCCTCGTTCGCTGAGTTCCGCGTACGTCCTTCGGCAGTCGTTGGTCTCGAAGGCGCCGGGGCCGAGGGCCCCCTTGGCCACTAGCCCCTTCACCTGCTCAGCGGCCTGCTCGTCGAGCATCGGCGGGCCGGGAACGAGCAGAATCAGCTCGTGGTCCGGTTGGTTCGGAGGGCTTACCGTCAACCATCGGAAATCGTCCATGGTTGCGTCGGTGTTGACCTCGAAGCCGAGCTTTTGCGTGTAAAAGTGGAGCGCCTCGTCCTGGTCGAGCACCCAGATCGTGGTGTGCGAGAGCTTCGTGATCATCGCCTGTAGCCTCCTTCCTCGCTTGTGGGAGGAACGCTAGCCTTGCCCCCGCGCGGCGGCTTCTCGAAAACTGCTCGATTGCCGGGGCCGCGTGTACATGAGCGTGAAGCAGGCGGGGATCGGGGGGGCTCCCTCGGCTCGCCGGCGGTTGGCGTACGCGCTCGGGGACTCGCCTACGAGGTCGCGAAACGCGGTGCTGAAGGAGCCGAGGCTCCGGAAGCCCACTTCCAGGCTGACCTCGGTGACGGAGAGGTCGGTGCTCCGCAGGAGATCCTTGGCACGCTCGATCCGGCGTCGCAGCAGGTATTGGTGCGGAGTCTCGCCGAATGCCTTCTTGAAGCTGCGGCTGAAGTGGGCGACCGACGCGTGTGCCTGGCGCGCTAGCGCGGGGACGTCGAGCTGGTGCGAGTAGCCCCGGTCGATCAGATCCTTCGCTCGCAGCAGGTGGATGTAGACCGGGATCGCGTCGGCCATCCGGTCGGGAGCCTAGCGCCGCGTTCCGCGGGCTGTGCCTTCCCGCCAGACGGGACTGAGCACTACACGTCGCGCCGGGTCTCGACGGCGATCGTGATCCCGGGGCGGCGCGGCGCGCCGTTCGGACTCACCGCTTGCCTTGCGCTCAGGGCGCTCGCCCGCACCGGTGTACAAGCCGCTTAACGGCCCGCGAGCGAAGGCGCCGAGCGGATCGGGCCCGCATTCCGGTGTAGAACCCGCTCCGAACTGTCCGGGAGGACACGCGCCGAGCGGATCGGGCCAGCATTCGGTGTACAACCCGCTCCGAACTGCCCGGAGCGAACGCGCCGAGCGGATCGGGCGTGATCCGGAAGGTGTGGAGGGGCATCACGTTCACGAAAACGCCGCCGAAGAGATGCGCGACCATCGCCATCCTGATCACGGGAGTCATCCTCCAGATCACTCTGGAGAGTTGGCGAACGGTGCGAGGGGGCGACGGACGCCGGTAGCCATCGACGGGCTCGCGATCTCTGCGCGTCCGATCTATGAGCCGTGAGCGGGCCGGCTCGAGAACTCCGGAGGCCACTCACGCGGGTATTCCCCCAGGCTTTGCCGCTCGCCGCCCGGGACCCGAAGCTCTACCGAGATCCGCCCGCCCTCGGCGCGGATCAAGTTATAGGCGGGTTTGGTGAAGGCGCGCGTTCTGAGCGTGGCCGCGGTCCCGGAGTGGACCAGGAGCATGCCCGCCACCGGCCATACGTAGGGAACGTGCCGGTGGCCCGAGAGCACCAGGTCGACGCCGGCCTCGCGCAGCAAGGCGAGGACGTCGCCCGCATCGAGGACCTGATTGCGCTCGCGGCCGGTGCCCGGGATCGGCATCAGATGGTGGTGGCATGCGAAGATCCGCAGGTTGGCCGCACCGCTAAACCCCTCGGCTATCCACCCGTAGCGCTCGCGACCGATCTCCCCCTGATCCAGGTCCGGCTTCGAGGAATCCACCGCCACCAGCGCCACATCGTCCCCGGCGGCCACGATGCGAAGGCGCGAGTCCCTGGCGCCTAGGGTCTCCTCGTACTGGAGGTAGCCGACGTGCCGGGCGTCGTGGTTGCCGGGTACCACCACGACGTGCTGGCACTCGATCGCCTCAAGCCGCTCCTTGGCGGTGGCGAACTGGTCCGGATAGCCCTCATCCGTGATGTCGCCGGCGACCACGACGAGGTCGGGCCCCGCCTCATTGATCTCGCGGATCGCCTTCGTCAGGAGCGCGTCCTGATAGCGCGCACCGCCGATGTGGATGTCCGAGAGCTGGCCGATCAGCATAAGGGGTCTGGCCCTGGGCGGCGCCACTGCTCGCGGCGCCGCTGAGAGGCTACGCCGCCAGCGCGCCAAGGAGGTGCTTCGCGAAGGGACCCGTCTCAGCTTCCGGCCGCGGTTCCCAACGCCTCCTCGGCCTCCGTGTTCTTGATCAGCTTGGTGTAGATCCGCGCGCCCGGCTGCTGTCGGCGTCCGCCCTCGGCCAGGCTTCCCGTGTCGAAGGGCGCGAAACCGATCTCCTCGATCAGCCGGGCGACCCGCTCCTTGGCGTCCCGGTCGTCGCCCGCGAGGAACAGGACGAGGCGATCGTCGCTCGTCTGCTCCGCCGCGGTCACGCAGAACCTCCCAGTACATGGTGTCGGGCCCGAGTTGGCGAGCGCAACCTCGCGGCCGGCGTCGACGAAGAGCCGCGCCGCGGTTGCGCCGATCTTGCCGCTGCCGATGATCTCCGATGCGGATCTCAGCCTCCGTGTGATGGCCCGATTGGCCCCTCGGCTCCGCCCTGCTCCACGGGGCTCGCCCGGTGGTGGTGGTGCCGGTCGGAGAGCTCGTGGATGTAGGCGGCGACGATTCCGTTGGCCGCCCGCTGCCGGGCCTCGAGCGACATCGCGGAACCGGTGTCTCGCGTGGTGTGATCGTTCATTCCGCCTCCTGCGTCTCAGAAGCTTGTACGATGGTCGTCGTACAGTAGCAGACGTTCGACAGTCATCGAACAAAGCGCTTGACCCAGACCGATGTCGATTCCCGACACAGAAGCGATCGCTCACCCGGCGCCTGACGAGATCGAGCTCGCCGCGGTACTGCACGCCCTCAGCGACCCTGTCCGCCTGCGGATCGTCGCCGCGCTCGCCGCTGGCGACGACCGGACCTGCGGAAGCTTCGATCTGCCGGTAACGAAGTCCACCTGCACCCACCACTTCAAGGTCCTGCGAGAAGCAGGCTTGATCCGTCAGCGCCAGGACGGAACGACGCGCCTCAACGCGCTGCGCCGGGACGATCTCGAGGTCCGCTTCCCGGGCCTGCTCGCCGCCGTCCTCGACGGTCTCCCCGCCGACTGCGACCAATCGCGTCGCCCTCCTCAGCCGGCTCCCGCCCGCCGTTGACCGGGGGGGCACCCACGGCGTGAAAGCCGCCGTCAACGTGGAGGATCTCGCCGCTCACCCCGCGAGCTAGGTCGGAGAGCAGGAAGAGGACGGCGTCGGCCACCGGCCCAGGATCGCCGGGATCCCAGCCAAGCGGCGCCGCGTGCGCCCAGCCGTCCACCAGGGCGCCGAACTCGGGGATCCCGCTGGCGGCCACCGTCTTCACCGGTCCCGCCGAGACGAGGTTCACGCGCACCGACCGTGGACCTAGGTCGCGCGCCAGGTAGCGACCCACGGACTCGAGCGCCGCCTTCGCGACGCCCATCCAGTCGTACGAGGGCCAGGCGACCGAGGCGTCGAAGTCGAGCGCGACGAGACTGCCGCCGCGATCGTCACCTTGCCTGTCGAACAGGGGTAGGAGCGCCCCGGCGAGCGCCTTGAGGGAGAAGGCGCTGGTCTCGAAGGCGGCGGAGGCGCTCTGACGAGGGGTCTCGAGGAATCGACCACCGAGCGCATCCTCGGGGGCGAAGGCGATGGCGTGAACGGCGCCGTCGACCCCGCCCCAGCGCGACGAGAGCTCGTCGGTGAGCGCCGCCAGATCCTCATCGCGATTCACGTCGAGCTCGAGGACGTCTGCCTTCTGCGGCAGTCGTCCGGCGGCGCGCTCGGTCAGGCGCCGCACCCTGCCGAAGCTCGTCAGCAGGATCTCGGCCCCCATGCGCTGCGCCCGCTCTGCGACGGCGTAGGCGATGCTCCGGCGGTTGACGACCCCGGTAACCAGGATCCGCTTTCCCTCGAGGATCATAGGTAGACCTCCCGTGCTCGCTTGCCCGGCTCCTGGCCCGAGGCAGGATCGGATCCGGCCTTGGACTCGACGCGCTCCCGCGTGGCGTTCGCTGGGCCGTCCCGGTCCCAGTCCCCGGTCGCCTCGGCGCGGCGCAGGACCACCTCGACCGTGGCGCGCGCGATCGCCGTGCCCGACTGGTTCACGATCCTCCATCTCAGCCCGCCGAGGGCCGTGGTCTCATCGAGAGGCTTGATGCTCTCGACGCGCCCCTCTACGTGGATCGTGTCGCCGATCAGGGCGGGCTGCTTGAAGACCACGCGGTCTAGCCCCCGAAGGGCGATCACGCGCGAAGGCTCCATGGGCACCAGGCCGACCGCGTAGGAGAGGACGAGCATGCCGTGGGCGACTCGCTGGCCGAAGCGGCTGCCGGCGGCCCAGGTCGCGTCGGCGTGCTGAGGGTGCCAGTCGCCCGTCAGCGCGGCGAAGGAGACGACGTCGGTCTCCGTGATCGTACGGCCGGGTGTCCGGAAGTCACGTCCCACCTCGAGGCCGTCGAACTCGCTGATTCGAGATCCATCGCTCATCTTGCGCTCTCCTCTCTCGTCGTGGCGCTCTCGATGCCGAAGTGGTGGTGCAGCGCGCGGGCGAACTCCACGGCGGCCCGCGCGTGGCCGACCGGCGAGGGGTGCAGCCCGTCGCGGGAGAAGTTCTCCCTCTGGTGGAGCCCGGGGTGGTTGGCGACGTCGAGACAGGGAACGCCCTGGCGCTCTGCAATCGAGCGAGTGACCCGATTCAAGTCGCGGATGGCGCCGTGGACGCGCGCGCGCGTCCGCGGGCGCAGATCCAGGAAGCGCCAGTGCTCCGGCGAGGTCGCGGTGAGGATCGCCACGCTGGAGACGCCGGCGCGAAGCCGCTCGAGGATCTCGGTAAGCCGCTTCGCATAGCCATCGACGTCTGGGCGCACGGAGGTGAGGACGTCGTTTGTCCCGCAGACCAGGGTCACGAGGTCAGGCTCGAGCTGGAGCGCGGGAGCGACCTGCTCCAGGACCTGGGCGCTCGTCGCGCCCTCGGCGGCGAGGTTCAGATAGCCGAACGATGAGTGGACCGCGCCTAGCGACGTCGCGAGCCGGTCGGCCCAGGACTCGCCCGGCGGGCAGCCGGTGCCCGCGGTGAAGCTGTCGCCGAGCGCCGCGTAGCAGAAGACTTCGCGGGGGGTCCGGCTGCGGCCCGCAGCGTCCAGGCTCTCGGCGATCGTCACGAGTGGGTCCTTGAGGCTCATCGCTCCTCCAGCGAGGCGAGCGCTCCCCCCAAGCGCGAGCGCGTCTCGCTCGGCGCGATCGCCTCGTCGATGAAGCCGCTGGCGGCCGCCGCCTCGGGCGTGAGGTGATCCTCCGCATAGGCGGAGGCGAGCTCGGCCTTGACCTTCCCGTTGTCCTCCGCCGCGGCGAGGTGGCGGCGGTGCACGACGCCCACCGCCTGCTCGGCCGCCATGATCCCGATCTCGGCGCTGGGCCAGGCGAAGGTCATGTCGGCCCCCAGATCCTTGGAGTTCATGGTGATCACGCCGCCCCCGTAGGCCCGGCGCAGCACCACCGTCACCCGGGCCACGCTCGACCCCGCGAAGGCGCTCAGGAGCGAGGCGCCGTGCCGGATCACCGCGGCTGCCTCCTGGCGCTTCCCCGGCATGAAGCCCGGGGTGTCGACCAGCACCACGAGGGGAAGGCGAAACCGGTCGCAGCGGCGGACGAAGAGGGCGGCCTTCTCGGCCGCCGCGGCGTCGATCACCCCGCCGATCCGCCAGGGCTGATTGGCCAGGAGGCCCACCGCTCGCCCGTCCAGCCGCGCGAGCGCCGTGACCATGTTGGGCGCCCAGCGAGCGTCCAGCTCCAGCATATGCCCGCCGTCGAAGATGCGCGCCGCCACGTCACGGACGTCATAGACGCGACGCGCCTGCTCGGGGATCGGCGCCCCGGGATCACCGTCGCAGGGTGGCTGGGGCGCGGCCAGCGGCGCAGGCTCGCCGACCGCTTGGGGGAGGAAGCCGTGGACGTCGCGCGCGAGCTGCACGGCCCCGAAGTCGGAGGATGCGACCAGCTGGCAGACGCCGTTTCGCTGGTGGACGCCGGGACCCCCCAGCTCCTCCATGGTCACCTCCTCGCCGAGGGCGGCGCGGACGACGCCAGGCCCGGTGAGGAACATGCGCGCGCCCTCGGTCATCAGCACGAAGTCGGTGAGCGCCGGGGAGTAGGCGGCGCCGCCCGCCGACACCCCGGTAACCACGGAGATCTGGGGGACCCGGTCCTGAAGCTGGACGCTCGCCCGAAAGATCCGCCCGTATCCAGCCAGCGCCGCGTGCCCTTCCTGCAGGCGGGCACCGGCCGACTCGATGAATCCCACCACCGGTGCTCTCGCCCGCGCGGCAAGCTCCAGGACGCGGACGATCGAGTCGGCGTGCGCCTCGCCCAGCGAACCCGCCGTGAAGCTCGGGTCCTGGGCGTAGCAGAAGATCGGTCGCCTCCCGACGCTGCCGGTGCCCACCACGACCCCGTCGCCCGGCTGGGACCTCGCGTCAGGATGCCGCGAGACCACGCCTGAGCGCAGCGCCTGGAAGGAGCCGGGGTCGCACAGGCGCTCCAAGCGGTCGCGGGGCCCAAGCGCAACCGCCTCGCGCTGTGGGGTTGCGACCGTCATTCGGCCGCGATGCACAGCACGGCGTTGTGTCCGCCGAACCCGAACGCGTTGGAGATCGCGATCCGCCGTCCCGCCCCGTTCGCCTCGCCGTTCCCTTGGCTCTGGAGTGGGCGGGTGCCGTCCCCGACGTAGTCGAGGTCGAGATCCTCGTCGGGCTCCTCGTAGCCGAGGGTCGGGGGCACGATCCCCCGGCGAAGCGCGCCGAGCGTGGCGATCGCCTCGACCGCACCGGCGGCGCCCAGCAGGTGCCCGATCGCGGACTTCGTCGAGGAGACTGGCACGCGCCACGCGTGCTCCCCAAGGGCGGCCTTCAGGGCCTCGGTCTCGGTGCGGTCGTTGAGCGGCGTGGACGTGCCGTGGGCGTTTACGTAGTCCACGTCCTCCGCCGAGATGTCGGCGTCGGCGAGCGCCAGCTCGATCGCCCGTGCGGCCTCTCGGCCCGAGGGCTCGGGTGCCGTGAGATGGTGGGCGTCCGAGGTGGCGCCGTAGCCCAAGACCTCCCCCAGCACGGGGGCGCCTCGGCGCTTCGCCGCCTCAGCCTCCTCGAGCACGAGGATGCCCGCACCCTCGCCCATCACGAAGCCGTCCCGGCGGGCGTCGAAGGGCCGAGAGACCCCGCTGGGCGAGGTCGCTCCCATCGCCGCGAACGCGGCCGTGGCGAGGCCGGTGATCGCTGCCTCGGCGCCGCCGGTGATAGCGGCCTCGGCGTCGCCCGCCTCGATCATCCGGGACGCGGCCCCGACGGCGTTGGCGCCCGCGGCGCAGGCGGAGACCACGCCGTAGGTCTGGCCGTGGAGGCCGTGACGCATGGCGAGCGTCGCCGCGGCCGCGTTTCCCATCATCAGCGGCACCGAGAGCGGTGAGACAGCGCGCGGCCCGCGCTCCCGCAGCACGCCCTCTTGCTCCTCGAGCGAGCCGAGGCCACCGATTCCCGTGCCGACGACGCAGCCGATCTCCCCGGGCTCATAGGGGAAGGCGTCACCCCAGCCCGCGGCGTCGATGGCCTCGGCGCAGGCCGCGATCGCGAACTGCGAGAAACGGTCGCTGCGACGCGCCTCCTTGCTCGAGAGGAACTCGGTGGGCTCGAAGTCCGAGCAGCGCCCGGCTCCGTCCTCGATTCCGCACTCGCCGTCCGCCCAGCGCTCGACGAGGGCGTCCGCGCCGACGCCAAGCGGCGTAACCGCTCCTACCCCGGTGATGACGACCCGCCGCGTCATGAGCTTCGCGCCACCACGAGGTCGACGGCGTCGCCGACGGTGCGAAGGTCCTTCACGTCCTCGCCCTCGAGCTCCACGCCGAACTTCTCCTCGACGATCTGGGCCACCTCGACGAGATCCAGTGAGTCCACATCGAGGTTCTCGAACGTCGCCTCTCGGGAGATCTCCTCACGGTCGGCCCCGAGCTCGGCGAGGCCGTCGACGATCACCCGCTCGACCTCATCTGTCGTTGCTTCCGTTGGCATCTGCATCTCCTTTCTTCGCTTGCATCGCCGCCGCTCTCAGGCGCTCAGGCCCCCGTCGACGGTCAGAGTGGTCCCGGTCACGTACGAGGCCTCCTCCGAGGCCAAGAAGCCGACGCAGGCCGCGATCTCCTCCGGGGTCCCGATCCGGCGTGCCGGGATCGCGTCCACGAGCCCGTTTCCCGCGCCCTCCGTGAGCCTGGTCTCGACGAAACCCGGGGCCACGGCATTTACCGTGATCCCCCGGCGCGCAACCTCGACGGCGACGGTCTTGGTGAAGCCGATCAGCCCCGCCTTCGACGCTGCGTAGTTGGCCTGTCCCGCGTTGGCCCGCGGGCCGACGATCGAGGCCACGTTGACGATCCGTCCGAAGCGCGCGCGGAGCATCGGGCCGAGCGCACGCCGCGTGACTCGGAAGGCCGCGGAGAGATTCGTGTCCAACACGCGTCTCCACTCCTCATCGCGGAGCTGCGGCGAGAGCCCGTCCGCTCGCACGCCGGCGTTGTTGACCAGCACCAGCACTTGGCCGAAGCGCTCCTCGAGCGCCCTAAACAGGCCGTCGATAGCGTCTGGCTCGGAGATGTCTGCTTGCAAGGTGGCAGCACGGCCGCCGCCCGACTCGATCGCGCCGACCACCTCGGTCGCGCCGTCGGCGTCGGAGCGATAGTTGACGCCGACCGGCCATCCCGCGGCGGCGAGCCGGCGGGCCGTCGCGGCCCCGATGCCGCGGGGCGCGCCGGTGACGAGTGCACAGCCCTCTGGCCTAGGCATACGGAACACCCCACTCGACCACCGTCGCGCCCCAGGTGAGTCCAGCCCCGAAGGCGGCCAGGAGAACGGTGTCCCCCTCGCTCAACCGTCCCTCGCCCTCAGCGAGCGCGAGCGCCATGGGGATGGTTGCCGCGGAGGTGTTGCCGAAGCGGGGCACGTAATCCACCACTCGCTCCGCCGGCAGCTCGAGTTGCTCGCCGACAGCCGCGATGATCCTGCTGTTGGCTTGGTGGTAGACGAACAGGTCGACATCGGACAGCTCATGCCCCGCGGCGGCGAGGGCGCGGATGGTCGCCTCCGACATGCGGGCGACGGCGTGGCGGAACGTGTTGTGGCCGTTCATGTGGATCACCCGCTGGGCATAGTCGGCCGTGATCAGATCGGCGCGCTCGCCGTCGGCTCCGAGAACGACGGGCCCGACCCGCCCCGCTCCAGCCGCTCGCAGCAACGCCGCCCCCGCGCCGTCGGCGAGAAGCCCCGCGGTCGAGCGATCGCCGGGATCGGTGATGCGGCTGAGCAGATCGGCCCCGATCGCGAGGACCGTCTCCGCACGCCCGGCCTCGATCTGAGCGGCGCCGACGGACAGCGCCGAGAGGAATCCTGTGCAGGCGGCCCCGACGTCGAAGGCGCCTGCCCCGCTCGCGCCGAGCTCCCCCGCCACGAGCGGCGCGGCGTTCGGCGTCAGCTCGTCGGGGGCCATCGTCGCGACGACCACGAGGTCGAGATCGGCGGCCTCGCCTCCCGCCCGCGCCATCGCCGCGGCTCCGGCCTCCGCCGCGAGGTCGGTAAGCCTCTCCCCGGGCTCCGCGAGGCGGCGCTCCCGGACCCCGGTGCGCTTCGCGATCCATTCCTCGTCAACACCGAGGCGCTCGGAGATCAAGGCGTTCGACACCACGCGCTCCGGTACAGCCATGGCGACCGACGCGATTGCGGATCCCCGCGGAGGCGTGGAGCCGAGGACCCCGACGCCAGCCTCTGGTCGGCTTGCGACGTCACGCACGGGCCGGCTCCGGTTCACGGGGGGGTCGCGCCCCGAGCTCGCTCAGCGTCAAAGCCTCGACATCGGGCAGCGTGCGGCGCACGAGCCCTTTCAGGACCTTGCCCGGCCCAGTCTCGACGTAGCGGCGAACGCCCCCCTCGTTGAGGGCGCGCAGGGTCTCGCGCCAGCGTACCGGGCGCACGAGCGCCTCGGCGAGGCGTCTCCGGATGTCATCGAAGGGGCGGGCGGTGATGCTCGACAGCACCGTGACGCGCGGCGCCCGAACGTCTACGGCCGCGAGGGCCGCTCTCAGGTCGGGCACGGCAGCCGCCATCGCGGGAGTGTGGAAGGCGCCCTTCACGGCGAGCCTTACCGCTCGAAGCCCCTCGTTCCTTGCCCCCTCAGCCGCGCCATCCAGGACGTCGCCCGGCCCGGAGAGGACCACCTGACCCGGGGCGTTGTCGTTGGCGATCGTCAGCGAGTTACGAGCCGCCACCCGGCGAGCCGCGGCGTCGTCACCAAGGAGGGCCAGCATGCCCCCCTTAGGCTCGGACTCGGCAGCCTCCTGCATCAGGCGCCCGCGCTTCGCCGCCAGGCGAAGGCCGTCGTCCGTCGCGATGCCCCCGGCTGCGGCGAGCGCCGCCAGCTCGCCCAGCGAATGCCCGGCGGCGAACGCCGGCAGCGGCCGCCCGGCCGCTTCCCACAGCGCCAGGCTGGCACAGTAGAGCGCCGGCTGCACGTAGGCGGTGCCGTCCTCGACGCGCGAAAACGGATCCTCGCCGACCTCGGCGACCGCGAGGTCGAGCAGATCAGGACGCGCGGATTCGACCAGGTCCCGCATGCCGGGTTCCTGGCTTCCCTGGCCCGGAAAAAGAAGCGCGGTAGGCATCACAAACCATCTCTACTCCCCGCCCCCTGCAAGGTGAAGCCAATGTGGCCGCCATACCCCCCAGCTCGGGGGGTTGCGGAGGAAATCTCGGGGGGTTCCGGCGCCTCGCGCGCCGGAGGCTGCGCCTAGGCGATCAACCCGAGGCGCTGGGCGCGCTGAACGGCCTCGGCACGATTCCGGGCGCCGAGCTTCCGGTAGATGGCGCTCGTGTACTCCTTGACGGTGTGCGCGGAGAGGAAGAGTCGCTCCGCGATCTCCCGGTTCGTCGCGCCGTCCGCGATCAGGCCGACGACCTCACGCTCCCGCTCGGAGAGCGTGCTGCCGGGCGGTTCCTGCGTCGTCGGCGCGAACACATCCATCCCCAGGCTCACCATTCGCACGGCCTTGACCACATCCGGCGCGCCCCAGTCCTTGGAGACGAAGCCCGAGGCGCCGGCCGCTTTCGCCGCAGCGGCCGAGATGCTGCCGGCGCCGGATATCAGCAGGACCTTGGTCTCCGGTGAGTCGGCGCGGATCTCTTCGCAGATCTCGGCGCCCGACTGCCCGCCCAGGAAGAGGTCGACGAGCGCGACGTGCGGCCTGTCGCGGGCCACCCGGGCGAGGGCCTCGTCTGCGCTGCGAGCAGCCAGGCACCGCTCCACCCAGGGCTGCCGCTCGAGCAGCAGGCGAAAGCCCCACTGGACGACGTCGTGGTCGTCGACCACGAGAACCCGCAGACGAAGGCCGTTGTCGGTCATCGCTCACAAGGGACGACGAGGCGGACGTGCCAGCGGTCGGGGGGGAGGGGACCGAACTCCACGATGCCGCTGTGCTGGAGCGCCTCGATGGTCGCCAGCCGCAGCCCCAGACCCGTGGTCGGCTCGGCCGCTCGCACGCCGTCGTTCACGACCTCAAGCGCGAACGTCCCGTCCTCGATCGTCACCCGGACGGCGATCTCGGTGGGGTCCGCGTGCTTCTCGGCGTTTCGGATCGCCTCGAGCAGCACGGCCTGGGCGACCGGCTCGACCTCGGCGGGCACCTCGACGTCCTCGTTCCAGCTCACGACGAGGCCGTCGCGGATCGTCGCCACGCGGTCCAGGACCTGGCGCGTGCTCATCTTCGTGCTCCGCACCTGGGTGCCGAGAGATCGCCCGAGCGCTCCGCGCAGCTCCCCCAGAACCTCGCGAAGCTCGTCGTGGCACACCTGGCGCTGCTCTGGATCGAGCTCGCCCTCTGAGCCGAGCACCAAGAGGAGTCCAAAGAGGCGCTGGATCACTCCCTCGTGGATCTCGCGGATCAGGGAGACGCCATCCGTCAAACGCCGCGCGGCCTCGCGCTGGATCGTCGCCTGCTCCACGCTCGCTGCCAGGGCGGCCAGCTTGCCGAGCGTCCACATCGTCTGCCGCTCCTCCGCCGTGAGGGTGAACTTTCCGCCCCCACGGTCGGCGAAGATGACCCCCAGCCAGCGCCCACCCGCCGAGACCGGGGTGCAGGTGAGCGTCGTGATGCCGGCGAACCGAGCGTAGCGGGGCGGGACCTCCTCCTCGAGCCGCTCCGAGACCTCGACGACGGCGTCGCCGGCCAGGGCACGCTGCGCGATCGGCGTCTCGTCGAGCGTTCCCTCGACGTCGGCCAGCAGGCTCGGCTCGACGCCGTGCGACCCCACGGCCCGGACGGAGCGGAGGGTGTGGTCGTAGAGGAAGAGCCCCGAGCGCTCCATCGAGGTGAGCTCGCAGAGCGCGGTGCAGAGGCGATCGTAGAACTCGCCGGCGTCGGTCGCGGTGTCGATCTCGGCGATCAGCTCGACCAGAACGTCGACCGTGTCGGCACGCAGCGATGGGGTGGTGGCGCTGATGTAGTCATGTAACCAGGCATCGGCCGCGGTTACGCATGCGACCCCCCCAATCGGGGGAGGATCGGCTCCAGCAGGCGCCCGATTCGGTCCTGCCTAGGCCGCATTCGCGGGTTCTCGCCCGGGGACGGGGAGCACCCGACCCGCGGCGGACCCCAAGGAGCGGTCCGCCGCTTGGCCGAACTCTTAGCTTGAAGCCCAGGCGCCCCGTCGCAGGATTACGTATTCCCAGCCCGCTACGGGCTCTCGAAGCGCCCCTCGCCGTCGCCCTAATCGCCGCCCCGGGCAAAGATCCCGCGCGGGGTTCAGCAAGCGGAAGACCGACCGCCGACACGCGCCGGGGGACGGCCGTCGCTTTGGAGCGACGGCCTCCCTAGCAGTTGATCAACAGCTCACCAAGCCTCGCCGCGGGCGTGGACTCCCGCCCAGCGCATCGCAAAGCGCCGTCGCGGTCGGCGCTCGAGCTGGGACGCTCGTACCGCGAGGATGCGGCGACAGTGAGCCGTTTGTGTGAAGGGGTCCGCGATGGTCTCCCCGGTACGCATCGAGCGGGCGGCGCGGATAGAGCCGTCGAGCTCGGCCACGAGGTGCGGTGGCGGCGGCAGGCGGCAGGTGTCCCGTTGGCGAAGCCACTCGAGTGCAGCTGCGTCCGCCTCGCCGGCGAACCGCACCACCACCCGCTCGTCGCCGTCAGCCGGCAAGGGGGCGGTGGAGGTACCGTCCGAGCTCACCGATAGTCGAGTACTGCGAGGCATTTTGGCCTCCTTCCGTTACAGAATATTTCCCCAGCCCGCTACGGGGCTCTCGAAGCGGGTTGACTCCTCGCTCCTGAAGGCACCGGCGCACCGGCGGGCCGCCTTGGGATCAGCGAGGCGAGGCGCGGCCGCACCGCGTGTGCCCAATTTCTGGTAGCCCTGTGCTTGGGCGGCCGCGCCAGCGCAGCGCGGCGTTGAAGTTCAGCCTCTCGATGGAGGTCTGCCAGCCGGGCCTGGCCAATCTCATAGAGCAGGTAGCTCACTCGGTTTCTCCTTTCGTAGCCGTCCGTGGCCGTCATCGAGCCTTCCGTAGCCACTATCGAGCCGATTCTGCTCTCATCAGGGCGGCTCCGCATCGGGAAAGCTCCCCAGATTGGCGCAGGCGCTACCGATGTTGGCGAGAGATCCCAAGCCGGACGGCCTCCGCGCTCGCCTCGCCGCGCGTGCTCACCTCGAGCTTGCCGAGGATCGCCGAGACGTGGTGGTCGACCGTCTTCGGGGAAAGGAAGAGGCGCTCGGCGATCTCCACGTTGCGCAGGCCCTGCGCGACCAACTCCAAGACCTCGAGCTCGCGCGCCGTGAGCCCGGCGGGATTCTCCCGCGTCGAGGGACGTGGCCCTCGCGGCAGGCCGCGGGCGCCGCGCTCGCGGAGCCGCCGGGCGACTATTGCTGCCGCCGGCCGCGCGCCGAGCCCGTGCAGTTCGTCAAGCGCCAGGCGAAGGGCGTCGTCGCCGTCGGCATCTGAGAGTGCGAGGGCGGCATCGTAGGGGCAGCCCAGCCGTGTCCAGTGCTGCACCGCGCTCTCCCACTCGCCCGCGATCTGCAGCGCGTACGGTTCAACGGCGCCGGGAGGACACTCGTCCAGGGTACCCGCGCGCCATCGCCAGCAGGCCAGCTCACCGATCGGCCACGATGCTCGTCGGCGCACTGCCAGCTCGAGGGCACCCTCGGTCGCATGAGCAACGGCTTCGTGGTCGCCCTCGAGCCAGGCGGCCTCCGCTCTCGCTGCGGCGATTGGCCCTATACGCTGAAGCTCGCCGCTCGGCTGGGCCAGCGCCAGCGCCTCGTCAAGCGGTGGCCAGACGTCCGGCTCTCCGCGCCGGGCCCGCGCGAGCCCGAGTGCCGCCAGCGCGAAGACGCGAGGGACCGCCCACGTACGGGGATCGCACAGGGCGAGCTCGGCCGAATCGGTGGCCTCTTCCCACCGCGCCAGGTCGAGCTCCAAGCGGGCGCGGCAGGCGACGAGAAACAGCCGCCAAAGATCGAAGCCGTGCTTGTCGCAGTACTCGAGCCCCATCTCGAGATAGCGGTGCGCAAGTG
>Ga0126312_10000788_pt1 | contig 19783 bp, 21 predicted proteins | sample Plot104A_FD_92537 | JGI IMG/M metagenome (GOLD analysis project Ga0126312, IMG submission 92537) | Serpentine soil microbial communities from UC McLaughlin Reserve, CA, USA - Plot104A | ecosystem: Environmental > Terrestrial > Soil > Grasslands | place: USA: UC McLaughlin Reserve, Lake County... | reverse complement strand
GCCGTCGGCGTCTGCACCAGCTCGACCCGGGGCGGCGCCGGCACGGCGAGGTTCGCCGCGAGCAGCGTCACGTCGGCTCCGCGCCGGCGCGCCTCCTCTGCCAGCGCGACGCCCATCCGGCCCGACGAACGGTTGCCGAGGAAGCGCACCGAGTCGAGCGCTTCGCGCGTGCCGCCCGCCGAGACGAGCACCTTGCGGCCGGCGAGCGCCGACGGCGCGAGCAGCTGCTCGATCCGGGCGTAGACGGCGCTCGGCTCCGACATCCGCCCCACGCCCTCTTCGCCCTCCGCGAGCTCGCCTTCCTCCGGTCCGATCAGCTCGACCCCACGCGCGCGAAGTGTCTCGACGTTCGTCCGCGTCGCCGGATGCGCCCACATGCGGTGGTTCATCGCAGGTGCGACGAGCACCGGCCCGCCGTGCGCCAGCGCGGCCTCGGTCACGATGCTGTCTGCGAGGCCGTGCGCAAGCTTCGCGAGCGTGTTCGCCGTGCACGGCGCGACGACAAGCAGGTCCGCCCGCTCGAGGTGCGGGTACGGATCGTCCCCCTCGGCCCGCCGCGCGAGCGCGAGGAACGTCTTCCGCGTGACGAACGACTCACCCCCGCGGGTAACGAGCGGAACGACGTCATGCCCCGCCTTGACGAGCAACCGCACAACCTCACAAGCCTTGTAAGCCGCAATCCCACCGGTGACGCCCAAAAGCACCTTGGCCACGCCCAGGATTCTGCCCGAACCCGGCTCGCCGGCAGCCCGGCGGAGCCGGGCTGCTCACAAACGCGTGACCGAAGGCCCGGAGCGTCCGTCTCACCACCAATGCACGCGCGCCGCAGGCGTGCCTGCGGTTACCGCCCGAAGTGCTTGCACTTCGGGCGAAGAGTACGAAGTACGCGAAGCGCGCTAGCGCTTCGCGTACGAGTACTTGAGTTTGGCGTCCGCGATTTCTTCGAGCGCCATCGTCAAGTAGTTCTTCGACCGCGACTCGACGAGGGGCGGCGGGAAATCGTCGAAGGTGCCTTCGCCGAGCTGGTGGTGGTAGTTGTTGATCTGCCGAGCCCGCTTGGCCGCGACGATGACAAGCGCGTAGCGCGAGTCGACGTTGGCCATGAGCTCGTCGATGCGTGGATGGATCATGGGCGGCCCATGGTAGCGGCGGCCGCCAGCTCTCGCTCGACGATGCCCGCGAGCTGCTCGGCGGCGCGGTCGAGCCGGTCGTTGACGACCACGTGGTCGAAGAGCTCATCCTGCTGGAGCTGCCGCCGCGCGAGCGCTACCCGGTCCCCGATCACGCCCGAGCTCTCCGTCGCGCGGTCGCGCAGGCGCCTTTCGAGCTCCTCGATTGGTGCGGTGACGAAGATCGTGACCGCGCCGGGCACCTCGTCCTTCACGGCGAGCGCGCCTTTGGTCTCGAGCTCGAGCAGAGCCGCCTCATCGTCGGCGCGAATCCGCTCCACCTCCGAGCGCAGCGTGCCGTACCGGTTTCCGACGTAGCTGACCCACTCCAGGAACTCGCCGGCCTCGACGCGGCGCTCGAACTCGTCTTCGGAAAGGAACCAGTACTCGACGCCGTCCTCCTCGCCGGCGCGGCGCGCCCGCGTCGTCGCGGACACGGCTTCTCGGAGGAGCGGAAACTGCGGCAGGATCATCGAGATCAGCGTCCCCTTGCCTGCTCCCGACGGGCCGGTAACAACGAAAACCGGCCTCGTCACAACGTGAGGATCAGTGACGCTCGAAGAGCCCAACCAGTTCCGTGCGCTGCCGATCCGACAGGCCCCCGACCGTCTTCGACTGACTGATCCGGCACTGGTTGAGGAAGCGCGCCGCCTTCACGCGCCCGAACTTCGGCACCGCCATCAGGATGTCGAAGACCTTCGCCGTCTCGAGGTAATCCGGTGGATCGCCGAGGATCGCCTGCACTCTCACGCGGCCGTCCTTGAGGTCTTTCTTCAGCTTCGCGCGCCTGACCCTGATGTCATTTGCGCGTTTCAACGCCTCCATACGTTGGTCGCGCGACCGGGCGGGAGCTTGGGCCTTGGTCTCCGCGGAGGTCATGAGCGCGGGAGTCTAACAGCGTCCTAGGCGCATGGCCAAAGACGTCCAAAACCGTTTACCCCGCGGACAACAACGGCGAAAAATGCACCGGCGAGGCGGCATCGTGTGCGCAACCGACGGCGTTTTCAGCGTCCGAAAACCCATGCGCAGCGAGCTCCGCGTGAAGCTCCGAACGCACCCGCGCGGGCGCCTCCGGATCGGTGAAGAGCACGGTCCCGAGGGCGATGTCGCTCGCACCGCACGCGATGAACTCGAGCGCGTCGCGCCCGTTCATGATCCCGCCCATGCCGACGATCCGCAGCTTCGTCGCCCGACGGCACGCGAAGACGGCCGCCAGCGCGATCGGCTTCAGCGCGGGGCCCGAGAGGCCTCCAACCGCAGGCCCGAGCACCGGCGCCAGCGTGCGCTCGTCGAGCGCAAAGCCGCGGATCGTGTTCACGAGCGCGAGCCCGTCGGCGCCGGCCGCCTCGACCGCGCGCGCGGAGTCGGCGATGTCCCACGTAGCCGGTGAAAGCTTCGCGAAGAGCGGCAGGCGCGTCGCCTCGCGACACGCGGCCACGATCTCCGCCGCGGACTCCGGCGCCTCGTCGACGTTCGGGCAGGAGAGGTTGAGCTCGATCGCCTCGACCTCGTCGCGTGCGTCGAGCGCAGCACAAGTCTCTGCGTACTCCACCGCTGCGAAGCCACCGACCGACACCCAAACAGACACCCCCGCACTGGCCAAACGCGCAAGCGTTTGGCCGAGGAACGCTTCCCTGCCCCGATTGGCGAGGCCGATCGAGTTCAGCATCCCGACGTCGGTCTCCGCGATGCGGACGGGCGCGTTCCCCTCGCGCGGCAGCGGCGTCACCGTTTTGGTGACGAATGCGTCGAGCGCTCGTACCGTCTCCGGCGCCGTCAGCGCGTCGAGGCAGCCGCTCGCGTTGAGGAGGCGCATCGCGGCGACGCTAGCAGCGGCGGCGGATCGTCACGAACGGACGAGCAGCCAGACGTCCCCGCTGTTGTCGGAACGCTCGGCGTGGAAGTGCCAGCAGCCCCGCATCGTGAAGACGAACGCGCTGCCCCACTCGTCCCCGGGCCGGTTCCAGTTCGACCCGCCGGGGTGGAACCGCAGCTCCAGCGGCTCGTGAGCCGCTCCGTCCGGCGCGGTCGCCGTGAAGGACGCGTCGCCGGAGCCGCGCAGCCGCCAGACGATCTTGAACGGCTTGCCGACGACACGCTCGAGGATCGCGGGGATGGTGCGGCCGCGGCTCGTGAGGTTGCGCCAGAAGCCGACGGCCCAAAGGTCTCCGATCGTCGCCCGCCCGCGCGCCTCTCCGGTGATCGAGTTCGAAGGCGACGGCGGCTTGCACCCAGCAGCCCCGAGTGGGACGAACTGGGACGCCGGCGGGGGCGCGGTCAGGGGCGAGCGGACGAGGACGACCGTGGCCGCGACGCCCGCGTGGACCGTCCACCGTCCTCCCTCGAGGAACGAATACCGTGCGCGCCACCGGTTCGCGGCCACGCGGTGGAGAAGAAGCTTCACGCGAACGCCGTTCGGCGCAATCAGCTGTGCGTAGACCGGCGGCTTCGCCTTCGCCCGCAGCTCGATCGCCACCGGAGCGCCGGCCGCGGGCGAGATCGGCGTTACGACGAGCCGCGGCGGTGCAGCAGCGACGGCGCCGCCGACTCCGAAGACCGCGACGGCTGCGACAAGACAGGCCCCTCGACGCATAGCCGCTTCAGCGTCCCATCGATCTCGACCGCGCACCCATAGCAGGCACCGTACCCGCACGCCATCGGCGCTTCCCACGCCAGTTGCGCGTCGGGCGCGATTGCCCGCACCGCGTGGAGCATCGGCTCCGGGCCGCACGCGAGAACGTCGTCGCCCGACGGCATCACCTCCGTGACGTACGTCGGTTCGAGCACGACCTGCGTTTGAGGCGGCAGCAGCCTCGCCGCCTCGGCATGCCAGCTCGAGCGGAACCCGACCAGTAGCGTCGGCGCGTCGAGCGCCGACGCCAGGTACGGAAGCGGCGCGACCCCGATACCGCCGCCGACGAGGAGCGGTCGCTCGACGTCCAGGCGGAAGCCGTTCCCGAGCGGGCCGAGGACGTGGATCGCATCGGCCCGCCCGAGCGCGCACAGCGCACGAGTGCCCGGGCCGATCGGGTCGATCAGGAAACCGAGCTCGCCCGGCGGCGCGAGACACAGCGACATCGGCCGGGGCAGCAGCCGGCCGGGCGCCTCGAGCATGAAGAACTGGCCGGGGATTCCCGGCTCGAGCTCCCTGCGCTCGAGCCGCAGCAACGTGTACGGCCCGACCGTCTCGTTCGCCAGGACGCTAAGCCGAGCGCGCTTCACGTTCGATCCGCTCCTGCAGGCTGAGCGCGATCTCGGTCCGGGCGCTCGCAATCGCGTGGACGGCGGCAGCAGCGCCGGAGAGGGTCGTGATGCACGGCACGCGGTTCACGAGCGCCGCTTCGCGAATCGCGTACCCGTCCGAGCGGGCCCCGCGCCCCTGCGGGGTATTGATGACCAGGTCGCAGCGGCCACGCCGCACGAGATCGACGACGGTCGCCCCGAGCCCCTCCTCGGTCACCTTCCGGATCCGGTCGATCTCGAGGCCCGCGGCTTCCAGCGTCGCCGCAGTGCCGTTCGTGGCGACGAGGCGGAAGCCGAGGCCTGCGAGGGCGGCTGCGACGGCGACCACCGCCGACTTGTCGGCGTCACGCACGGACAGGAACACGGTGCCGGTGGTCGGCAGCGGCCGACCGGCTGCTCGCTCGGCCTTCGCAAAGGCGCTCGGGAGATCGGCCGCGCTCGCCATCACCTCCCCTGTCGCCCGCATCTCCGGCCCGAGCACCGGATCGCTGCCCGGGAAGCGGTGGAACGGGAGCACTGCGGCCTTCACGCTCACCTCGCGCGGCGGGCGCTCCGGCGGGAGCCCGAGCTCCCGAAGCGGCGTGCCGGCGGCGAGCCGGCAGGCGGCACGAACGAGATTGACGCCGGTTGCCTTGGAGGCGAACGGCACCGTCCGCGAGGCCCGCGGATTCGCCTCGAGGACGAAGACGTCGCCGTCCGCGATCGCAAGCTGCACGTTCAGAAGGCCGACGACGCCGAGGCCACGCGCAATCGCCCGGACGACGTCGCCCATCTCTTTCTCCTGAGCGGCCGTGAGCGACGGCGCCGGAAGGACGCACGCGGAGTCGCCGGAATGCACTCCCGCCTCCTCCACGTGCTGCATCACGGCGCCGATGTAGGTCGCCTCCCCGTCGGAGAGCGCGTCCACGTCGATCTCGATCGCGTTCTCGAGGAAACGGTCGATCAGCACACGGCCCTGTGCGGCTTCCACGGCCGCACGCACCGCGGCCGCGTCGAAGCAGACGCGCATTGCGCGCCCGCCGAGCACGTAAGACGGGCGCACGAGCACCGGGTATCCAACCCGCTCGGCCACGCGGACGGCCTGCGCGGGCGATTCGGCCGTCCCCCACTCAGGGCACCGGATCCCGAGCGAACCCAACAGCGCCGCGAACCGCTCGCGATCTTCGGCAAGATCGATCGCCTCGAACGGCGTGCCGAGGACGCGGAAGCCGACGCGCTCGATTGCCCGCGCCAGCTTGAGGGGCGTCTGGCCACCGAACTGGATCACCACGCCGTGCGGCTGCTCGCGCTCGAGCACCGAGAGGACATCCTCGACGGTCAGCGGCTCGAAATAGAGGCGGTCGGACGTGTCGTAGTCGGTCGAGACCGTCTCCGGGTTGCAGTTGACCATCACCGCCTCGAACCCCTGTTCGCGGAAGCTGGCCGCCGCGTGCACGCAGCAGTAGTCGAACTCGATCCCCTGGCCGATGCGATTCGGCCCCGAGCCGAGAATGGCCACGGCCAGCTTGCGCCGTCGGTGGCCAACTTCGTCTGCTTCCCCCCAGGTGGAGTAGAAGTAGTTCGAGTTGGCATCGACCTCGCCCGCGACGGAGTCCACGCGGCGGTAGGCCGGGCGGATGCCGGCGGCGCGGCGTTGCTCCCGCACCTCCTCCTCGGACACGTCCCATGCAGCTGCGATCTCAGCGTCCGAAAGCCCGGCGCGCTTGAGCGTCAGCAGGTCTCGCTCCTCCGCCAGCAGTTCCCGTAGTCGCGCAAGCTCTGCCCGGAACCACGGGTGGACCCCTGCCGGCGGGTCGAGATCCTTCCAGGGCGTAGCCGTGGAAAGATCCAGCTCGCGCGAGCGCTGCGCCTTCAGAAACGCCTCGCTGAACGTCCGGCCGATCCCCATCGTCTCTCCGACGGACTTCATCTGCGTCCCGAGCGTCTCATCGGCGCCCGGGAACTTCTCGAAGGCGAAGCGCGGGAACTTGACGACGACGTAGTCAAGCGACGGCTCGAAGCTGGCCGGCGTCGTCTTGGTGAGGTCGTTCGGGATCTCGGCGAGGGTGTAGCCGACCGCGAGCTTCGCAGCGACCTTCGCGATCGGGTAGCCCGTCGCCTTCGAGGCGAGCGCCGACGAGCGGGAGACGCGCGGATTCATCTCGATCACGCGCAGCTCGCCCGTCTCGCGGTGGCGCGCGAACTGGATATTTGAGCCGCCCGTCTCGACGCCCACGGCGCGGATCACGGCCGCCGACGCATCGCGGAGCTCCTGGTAGGCCTCGTCGCTCAGCGTCATCTGCGGCGCGACGGTCACGGAATCGCCGGTATGGACGCCCATCGGGTCGAGGTTCTCGATCGAGCAGACGATCACGACGTTGTCGAGCTTGTCCCGGACGACCTCCAGCTCGAACTCGTCCCACCCGCGCACCGACTCCTCGACCAGCACTTGAGAGATCGGCGACTCGGCGAGCCCTCGCGCGACCTGCTGCTCGAGCTCCGCCGGCGTCGAGACGAACCCACCGCCGTGGCCGCCGAGCGTGAAGGCCGGCCGGACGACCGCCGGCAACGAGACGCCCCGCAGGTCGTCGAGCGTCCGGACGATCTTCGAGGTCGGGACGCGGATGCCGACGGCCTGCGTCGCTGCGCGGAACTGTTCGCGGTCCTCGGCGCGACGGATTGCATCCAGCCCTGCCCCGATCAGCTCCACGCCGAGGCTTTCGAGAGCCCCCGCCTCCGCGAGCTCGAGCGCCAGATTGAGCGCCGTCTGGCCGCCCATCGTCGGGAGGAGTGCGTCGGGACGCTCCCGCTCGAGCACCGAGACGACGCCCGCCAGGTCGAGCGGCTCGAGGTACGTCCGGTCGGCGAACCCGGGGTCCGTCATGATCGTCGCCGGGTTCGAGTTGACGACGATCGTCCGGAACCCGTCCTCGCGCAGCACCTTCAGCGCCTGCGAGCCGGCGTAGTCGAACTCGCACGCCTGCCCGATCACGATCGGCCCAGAGCCGATCAGGCAGACGCTCTCGATGTCGTCTCGCCTAGGCAGCAGCCCTCAGCTCGTCCACGAACTCCTGAAGAATCGGCCAGGCGTCGTGCGGTCCCGGACCGGCCTCGGGGTGGAACTGCGCCGAGCGCGCGCGGAGATCGCTGAAATCGAGCCCTTCGACGGTGCCGTCGTAGAGCGACACGTGCGTCGCCTCCCGCGCCTCCGTCGGCTCGACCGCGAAGCCGTGGTTCTGGCTCGTCACCAGGACACGGCCGGTCGAGCGCTCCAGCACGGGGTGGTTGGCGCCGCGGTGGCCGAACGGGAGCTTGAACGTCGTCAGATCGGTCGAGAGGGCGAGCAGCTGGTGGCCGAGGCAGATCCCGAGCACCGGCACGCGCCCAAGCAGCTCGCGCAGCGTCGCCACCTCGTCGACGAGGGGCGCTGGATCGCCCGGACCATTCGAGAGCACGATGCCGTCGTGCCGCGCGAGCGTCTCCGAATCGACGTCGTGCGGGTACACGGTCACGCGGGCACCCGCGCCCGCGAGCCGGCGCAGGATCGAGCGCTTGACGCCGTAGTCCACGACGGCCACGTCCACAGAGCCGGTCTCGGCGTGGACGTATGCCTCGCGCGTCGAGACGTCCGCTGCGAGCGCCCGCCCCTCCATCAGCGGCTGTGCTTGCACGGCCGCCAACGCCTCCTCGACCGAGGCCTGACCCGCCACCGCAATCGCCCGCATCGCGCCGCCCTCGCGCAGCTTGAGCACGAGTGCGCGCGTGTCGATCCCGCTCAAGGCGACGATTCCGCGCTCGTGGAGCCAGTCCGTCCACGCCGGGCCGCGCGCCTCTCGCATCAGCACCGCCTTTGCATGCGGCCGCTTCGACTCCGAGCGCGCGGGCTCGACGCCGTAGTTGCCGACCATCGGCGCCGTAAAGGTGATCAGCTGCTCGGCGTAGGACGGGTCGGTCACGATCTCCTGATAGCCGGTCATCGCGGTCGTGAAGACGGCCTCACCGAACGCGAAGCCGTCGCCGGCGACCGATTCGCCGGCGAAGACGCTGCCATCCTCCAGGGCCAGGAACCCGGTCACGACTCGTGCACCACGCGTCCCGCGGCGACCGTCAGCCGCACGCGGCCGGTCAGCGTCTTCCCGAGCAGCCACGAGTTCGCGCTGCGCGAGCGGAAGCCGCGCTCCGTCACCCGCCAGCTCGCATTGGTGTCGAGGAGCACGAAGTTCGCCGGCGCGCCCACCGCGACGCGCGGCCGCTCGAGCCCGTAGGCGGCGGCCGGCCCGGCGGACATCCGTTCGAGCAGGGTCTCCAGGGTCAGGACCCCCGGCTCGACCAGGTGCGTGTAGAGCGCGGGGAAGGCGGTCTCCAGGCCGGTGACACCGAACGGCGCCTCCTCAAAGGGAACCTCCTTCTCGTGTCGAGCGTGCGGGGCATGATCCGTAGCGATGCACGAGATCGCGCCCGTGCGCAGCGCGGCGAGAAGCGCTTGGCGGTCGTGCTCGGTCCCGAGCGGCGGGTTCATCTTCACGTTCGGGTCGAGGCTGCGAACCGCCTCATCCGTCAGGACGAGGTGGTGGGGCGTGGCCTCTGCGGTCGCGCGCACGCCCGCGGCCCGCGCGCGCTCGAGCGCCTCGACGGACTCCCGCGCCGAGAGGTGCAGCAGGTGCAGCGGCTGTTCCTCGTACGCGGCAAGCGCAAGATCGCGTTCGACCATCACGCTCTCGGCGATCGAGGGCCAACCCCCGATCCCCAGCTCCGCGGAGACCATTCCCTCGTGCATGTGGCCGCCGCGCGAGAGCGTCGGGTCCTCGCAATGCACGGCGAGCCGCCGCCCGGTGATCGACGCGTACTGGAGAGCGCGCCACATCAGCGCGGGCGCGACGACCGGACGGCCGTCGTCGGTGAAGGCGACTGCGCCCTCGTCGGCCAGCTCCCCCATCTCCGTCAGCTCGCCGCCCGCTTGCCGCTTCGTTATCGAGGCGAGGAATCCGACCGGCACCTCGGCTTCGGCCTTCGCCTGGTCGAGCAGCGAGCCGAGAACTGCCGCCGAATCGACGACCGGGTCGGTGTTCGGCATCGCGAGGATCGCGCAGTAGCCGCCCGCGGCCGCCGCCGCCGTGCCGGTCGCGACCGTCTCCTCGTCCTCACGGCCCGGCGTGCGCAGGTGGACGTGCGGGTCGACGAACGCCGGCGCGAGCGTCAGCCCTGCGCCGTCGACGACGCGATGCTCGTTGCGCGGAAGCGCGGTTCCGATTGCCGCGATCACGCCGTCGTCAACGCGGACGTCGACCTGCGAATCAAGGCCCTCGACCGGATCGAGCGCGCGCGCGCCGGTGACCACGAGCGAGTCGGAGTGTCGTTGCCTTGCAGCGAGCATCACGCGACCTGCAGCGGCACGACGCTCTCGACCGCGACGGGTCCGCGCGTGAGCAGGTCGTACAGGACGGCCATCCGGACGACGAGCCCCGAACGAACCTGCGTCTCGATCAGCGCCTCCTGCGCGTCCGCGACGCGCGGATCGATCTCGACGCCGCGGTTCATCGGCCCGGGATGCATCACCTTCTGGCCCGGGCGGAGCCGCTCCGGCGTGACGCCCCAGCGCGCGGCGTACTCGCGGAGGCTCGGTACGTAGTTGGCGCCCTCCTGCATCCGTTCGCGCTGCATCCGGAGGACGTAGACGACGTCGGCGGCCCGGATCGCGTCGATCTCGGTCGTGCGTTCGCAGCCCATCGCCTCGATCCCGCGCGGGATCAGCGCCGGCGGCCCGACGAGCGTCACGCGCGCTCCCATCAGCGTCAGCGCCTGGATGTCCGACCGGGCCACGCGGGAGTGCAGCACGTCGCCGACGATCGCGACATGGAGCCCCTCGATCCGTCCGAGCGCCTCCCGGATCGTGTACAGGTCGAGCAGCGCCTGCGTCGGGTGCTGGTGCTTCCCATCTCCCGCGTTGACGATGTGCGACTGCGTCAGCCGCGCGACCAGCTGCGGCGCCCCGATGTGCGGGTGGCGGATGACGATCACGTCCGGGTCGTAGGCGCCGAGGGTGAGCGCGGTGTCCTTCAGGGACTCGCCTTTGTCGACGGACGAGCCGGACGATTTCACGGACATCGTGTCGGCGGAAAGCCGCTTCGCAGCCAGCTCGAAGCTCGACGAGGTGCGCGTGGACGACTCGAAGAAGAGGTTGACGACCGTGCGCCCCCGGAGCGTCGGCAGCTTCTTGACCTCACGCTCCAGCGAGCGCTCGAACGAGCGGGCTGTCGCGAGCAGCCGCTCGACGTCGTGCCGCGTCAGGTCGGCGACCGAGAGCAGGTGCCGCCGCGGCGGCTGCTTCGGCGGCAGCAGGTCCTCGCGCATGACGCGGATATCAGCCAAGGTGACCCTCCTCGGAGCTTGCAATCAACAGAACTTGGTCGACCTCGTCGACCTCGACGAGCTGTACCTGGATCCGCTCGTCTCGCGACGTCGGAAGGTTCTTCCCGACGTAGTCCGGCCGGATCGGCAGCTCGCGGTGGCCGCGGTCGGCAAGCACGGCGAGGCGCACACGCGCCGGCCGTCCGTAGTCGAAGAGCGCATCGATCGCGGCGCGAATCGTGCGCCCGGTATAGAGGACGTCGTCGACGAGGATGCAGGTCATCCCCTCGAGCGGGAAATCGAGCGCCGTCGACCGGACGACCGGCTGCGCGTGCAGCGGCGCCTCGCCGCCCCGCACGTGGACGTCGTCGCGGTAGAAGGTGATGTCGAGCTGGCCGAGGGCGAGCTCGACGCCGGCGCGCTCCTCGATCAGGCGCCGCAGGCGGTGCGCGAGCGGGACGCCGCGCCGATGGATGCCGACGAGGCCGACGTCGTCCAGGTCTGGGTTCCGCTCGATGATCTCGTGGGCGATGCGAGTGAGCGTCCGCTCGATCCCCTCGCTGTCGAGGAGGACCTTCCCGGCCGACACGCTCGGCGCGCTCACAGGCCGTTCCAGAAACTCACCCGCAACGCGATGCCGCGCGACAAGCAAGCGCTGAAGGATGCAGCGACCATTCGTGGCCGCAGGCTACGGGTGCGACCGAGGACGCCTCAGCGCGCAGCCTTGCAGCCGGCAGCGCCGCGGAAGGACATTCTGGAAAGGCCGTCACTGCGCAGGCGGGGCCGGTCTCGCGGGGGCAGCAAGTGTCATTCGCAACTCCTTTCCGGCCTCGCTGGGCCGGGCTTAAAGGCGTCTACGTGGCGCGGGAAGAGTAACCGCTTCGGCGGACGACGCTCTCCGCCGCCGGTGGAGCGCGCAATTCGGCTACGGCTGGTACTGCTGGTCGAGCGAGCGCGCGGTGTCGATCCTCGTACGGAGCCAGTACCCGAGGTGGTTGCCGCGGTCGTAAAGCCGCCGGTCGCGCGGGTTCCCACCCTTCACGATCTGGGCCAGCTCGGAGATGGAGACCGACGTCGAGCAGGTTGCGCCCGTAAGGACGGTCGCACGCGCCGTCGGCGGAACGAGATACGTGAGCAGGCGGTGGCGCTCGTCGACGACGTAGTAGTCGTTCGCCACGGCCTCGCCCGGCCGGATCGCGCCGTCCGCGACTGCCGCGCGCTGCGCCGTGACGCCGGTGAGCCACCACGCCGGATCGAATCGCAGCTCATAGCGGGCGCCGCGGCGCGTCAGCGACTTGATGTGCCCCCACTGGACGATCTGACCCGCCGCCGCCGCGGGGGGCAGGCGCTGCGTCACGCACGACACGTTCGCGGCCGCGACCGCGCGTGACGGCGAGGAGCGAGACCGACCGATTGCCATCGCGACGCCGATTAGCCCTAGGAGGACGACGACGACGGCGATCACTACGCGCAGGATGACGACGAGCAGTCGCCTCACGGGTAGACGTTCGCACGCGCGGCGGCCGGGCGCAACGCGTCGAACAGCTCTGCCCACTGGTAAACGTCCAGCTCCCGTGCGGTTGTGCCGCGCGCGACCCCGAGCTCCCGGTAGACACGCTTCGCTGCCCGCCCCGCCGGCAGCCCGTCTTCGAATCCGTGGCGAACGAACCGACGGAACGCCGGCGCGTCGCGGATCGCCACGAGCGGCTCGCTTCTCCGCGCCAAACGGAGCAGTCCGGCGTCGACGGAGGGCGGCGGCTCGAAGCAGCCGCGCGGCAGGCGCCGGACGAGCAGTGGCTCGAACCAGGCGCTCCAGCAGACCCCGAGGAGCGAGCTGGGCGAGCAGGCGGCACGCTTCCGCGCGAGGCCCCACTCGACGATCACGTCGGCGCGAACGAGCGGGACGCGGGGGTCGTCGAGCAGCCGGCGCAGGATCGCGGTCGTGCGACCGAACGGGACGTTGGCGACGACGCGGAACGGCTCTTGCGGAAGCGGCACGCGGAGCGCATCGCCTTCGACCACGGTCACAGCTCGGCAGCCGGCGAAGCGCCGCCGCAGTTGGTCGGCCTGCCGTGGATCCAGCTCGATCGCCTGAACGCGCGCCCCCGCTCGTACCAGCTCGCGCGTCAGTCGCCCCGTCCCAGCGCCGATGTCGAGCACGAGCTCGTGCCGCTGGACGCGCGCGCCCGCTACGACGGCGGCGGCAAGCCGCTGACGGAGGAAGTGCCGGTCAGGTGCGCGGTACGGGGCGTGCCGCGCGGAGCGCGGGTCTCGCCCTGCCACGGAAGATCACCGTGAAGCTGCCCATCTGCTCGGGCGAGTCTACCGCACCGAGCGCGCCGGCTCAGCGCGGACATCAGCGGATGCCGTACGCCGGCTGCTACTCCGCGAGGATGTCGTCCGGCTCGGTCAGCGCCTCGATCGCGTCCTTGGCGTCGTCGAGCGACGACTCGGGGACCAAGACGGTCAAGGGCTCGTCCTGGGCGCTCTCTAGCCGTGAGTCGATTCCCGCGGAGGTGAGGATCTGCTGCAGTTCCTCGGCTTCCGTGATGTCGCCGGCGACGGCGACCTGGACCATACGCGTCATTCCGGCGCGGACTGTACCGCGTCAGGGCGCGGCTCCGGCTCGAGAGCGCCGGCGCGGACGAGCTGCGGCGCACCCCGCTCCGGAAATGGAATCTCGACCACGTCGAAGTCTCGCGGCACGACCGTCTCCGGGAAGACCTCCCGCGCCTCCTTCGCAACCTCAGGGCCGAAGTAGCGCGACGACAGGTGCGTCAACGCCAGCATCCGCGCTCCGGCCGCTGCGGCCACCTGCGCCGCCTCGCGGGCCGTCGAGTGCTGCGTCTCGCGCGCGCGCTCGCGCTCGTCATCGCAGAACGTCGCCTCGTGGACGAGCAGGTCTGCGCGTTCGGCGAGATCGAGGAACCCGAGCGAAGGCGCGGTGTCGCCCGTGACGCAGATCGTCCGGCCCGAACGCGCAGGTCCGAGGACCTGGTCCGGCCGGACGACGGTCCCGTCGGTGAGGGCGATTGTCTCTCCGGCCTGGAGCCGCCCGCGTTCGGGCCCGGCACTGACGCCGAGGGCGTCGGATCGCGCGACGTCGAAGCGCCCCGGCCGGGCCTCCTCGACGAGGGCGTAGCCGAGGGCCGGAACGCCGTGTGCAACGCCGAACGTAGCGATGCGGTAGTCGCCTCGGTCGACGATGTCGCCGGGCTGGAGCTCGACCAGCTCGTACGGGTACGTCAGCTTCCCGAAGATGCGTCGCAGCGCGACGAACAGCTCGCGGAGGCCGCGCGGGCCGTGGATCGTGATCGGCACCTCGCGGCCGCGCAGCGCAAACGTCTTCAGCATCCCGGGCAGACCCAGGTAGTGGTCGGCGTGGTAGTGCGTGAGGAAGACGTCCGGCAGGTCGGGGAGCCCGACCACGGAGCGCATCAGCTGCCGCTGCGTTCCTTCGGCGCAGTCGAGCAGAAGCCGGTAGCCGCCGCGGCGGATCAGCAGCGCAGGCGGCGAGCGCCGCGGCGTCGGCGAGGAACCGGCCGTGCCGAGGAAGACGACGTCGAGGTCCACGAAGCCAGTCTAGGGTCGGGCTCTCGGCCGGGAAGGCGGCCGCGTCGGCCGCGCCGCCGTACGCTGCGCGGCGCGTCGCGCGTGTCGGCTGCGCCGTCGTAGGCGCGATTTCGGCACGAAACCGGCGCAGACACGTCACATTTTTCGCAGTAGCATCGGCAGTGGGTGGTGGGATGGGGTGCTCCGGCGGCACGGTCAAAAGCGACGCCGCGTCAAAGCCCGCGGCGACGGAGGTAGAGCAGGATCCCCGCAAGCGTCTTCGCATCCTCGAGCTCGTCGACCCGGGACGGCAGCTCCGCAACGGGGATGCGCACGAGCTCGATCTCCTCGTCGACCTCCGGTCGCGAGTCGCCCTCGCGGACACGCTCCGCGACGAACAGATGCATCAGCTCGCGGCAGAAGCCGGGCGTCGTCCAGAAGCTCGGGCCGCGCTGCCACGTCCCGCCGGTGAGGCCGGTCTCCTCCTCCAGCTCCCGCCGGGCGCACGCCTCCGGCTCCTCGCCTTCGTCGAGCGTCCCCGCGGGAAGCTCGAGGAGCTGCCGCCGCGCCGGCTCTCGCAACTGCCGCACGAGCACGACCCGCTCCTGCGCGTCGACCGCGAGCACTGCGACGGCGCCGGGATGGTCGACGATCTCGCGCTCGTTGTCGCCCCAGCGCTCGACCGTGACGTCGAAGAGCTTGCCGTCGTACACCGTCCGCGAAGCGTCGGGCTTCATCTGGCGAGCCGCTCCACGTGCGCACGCTCCGCAGGGCCGAACCACGGCGGCGTCCCGGCCGCGGCATTCTCGGTGACGTGCGCCGGATTGGACGTCGCCGGGATCACGACGTCCACGCGCGAGTCGGACAGGATCCACTTCAGCAACGCCTGCGCCCATGTCTCGACGCCGAAGTCGCGGAGCGGCGCCAACTGCTCCCGCGTCGGCGCTCGGCGGACGATCGAGCCGGTGCCGAGTGGCTCCATCACGATCACCGCCATGCCGAGCTCGTCGGCGAGCGGCAGCAGGCGCCCGACGCATTCCTGGTCGCGCACGTTGTAGGGAAGCTGAACCGCCTGGAACCGGTGCGTCCGCAGCGCCTCCTCGAGCTCGCCGAACGCCGAGGCTGCGAAATGGGTGACGCCGAGCCATCCCACGAGACCGTCCTCACGCGCTCGCTCCAGCCACGGCAGATGGTCACGCCACGCAACGAGGTTGTGCACCTGCTCGACGTCGACACAGCCGCCGAACCACTCCAGCTGGCGTCGGAATTGCTCCTGCCCCGCGCGGAGCGAGGGCGTCCAGATCTTCGTCGCGACGAAGGATTCCGAACGGTGCCCGTCGAGCGCTGCACCGAGAGACCGCTCGGCGTCGCCGTACATCGGAGACGAGTCGTAGACGCGGACGCCTGCTCCTACCGCCGCGGCAACGACCGCGCGTGCGAGCGAGACGTCGCCGTCGAACGTCCGCCACGTTCCTACGCCGACGACGGGGCCAAGCCTGCGCTCCTCCACGCGCAGATACTTCCCAACGTGCGTGCCCCTGCACCTCCGTACCTCCGGGAGGGCCCGCACGCACTCTGGCACGTGAGCGAGAACCCGTCGATTGCGCGCTTCGTTCCCCACCGCGCGCACACATCGACGAGCGACGACCTGCTCGTCTGGGCGATCGACACGCGGCACCTGCCGCTCTACTGGTTCCCGCGCGACTGCCCTCGCGGCACCTGGCCTACCGGCTGCCGGAGGACACGTTCGCGCCGGATGAGGAGGTAGGCGGTTATTGGCTGAGCCGCGAGCCGGTGGAGCCGCTCGAGCTCGTCGAGCTCGGCGACCTCCTCGCGCGGCACGCGGAGGCGGGGATCGAGCTCCGGATCGTCCCCGACCTCGGACGTCTGTGGGAACGCGTGGTCGCGTCGACGCTCGAGTTCAGCGGCATGCGCCTACGCAACCTTCGCGCGGGCAACTAGACCGGCGGCATACGCGGCGGCGAAGAACGCGGGGTCCTCGTCCGGCCCCCGCCCCATGAACGAGAGCGGCAGGCCGTCGCACGCCGACCGCCAGCCGGACGCGTCGACCTCCTGTCGTGGCTCCAACCACGAAGGCGCACCGACGCCGGTGGGCCAGCCGGCGGTGACGTCTCCGAGGCAGAGGTCGAGAATCGCCTGCGCGTGGTGCGAAACGCCGCGGTGGCGTTCGCGCGAATCCTGCTCGGAGACGCGGACGGCCAGCACCGGCGCCCCGTCGAGTGCAGCGGCCGCGTTTGCCGCCTCCACGGCTGCGAGGCCGCCGTGCCCGAGCCTCGTCCCAGTGCCGACGATTCCCGGCCCGACCGAGCAGACGACTGCCTGGAGGTCGTGCGCCGCGCACCACGCGAGCGCGGACCAGACGTTCACGCACTGCACGTCGGCGTCGAAGCAGGGCGCGACGGCGACGACCACCTCCACCAGCGCCCGCTCGCGCAGCGCGCGAAGCGCATCTGAGAGCGAGACCGGCAGCGCACCGCCGCCAAGCTGTACGTAGCCGACGCGCACGCCCTCGAGGGCCGCACACACCGGGAGGACCTGGGAATGCACCGAGCAGCAGATCACGGGCAGGCCCGCGAGCCGGCCGGCCAGCTTTCCGTCTTCCTCCGCATGCCTCACCGCGTGCTGGAGCGGCGTGTACGGGAGCACCATGACGTGCGCGCCCGGCTCGGGATCGATCTCCAGGCCGCGGGTCAAGTTCGCGTGCAGCATGTCGAAACCACCCGAGCCGAGGCCGAGCGCGCGCGCCTGGACGTTCACGAGCACCTCGTCGCCGACCGCGACGGGGCCGGTCACGCGCGGGAACGCGACGCAGGCGACGCCGTCGACGCGCAGCCGCACAAGGCGGTCGTGCTCCTCGTCGATCGCGCTGACGGTTCCCCGCCTAAGCGACAGCGGCATCGACCAGAGCGAGCGTCACGTCCACCATCTCCTCGAGGTCGGAGACGGCGATGCGTTCGTCGGACGTGTGGATGTCCGCCATCCCGTTCGCGAGGTTCAGGCACTGCAGGCCTCGCTCGTTGAAGACGTTCGCATCCGCGGCGCCGCCGCTGAGGCCGTACCGCGGCTCATAGCCCTTCCGCCGGAGCCCGGCGGCCGCGAGGCGGACGATCTCGTCGTCGCGGCCGAAGCGGTAGCCGCGATAGCTCTTGCGCATCTGGATGTCGACGCGGCAGTCGCTCAGCTGTGCGGCGAAGGTGCACGCGTCCACGATCTCCTGCACGAGCTCGTCGAGCTTGCGCTCGTCGTGAGAGCGCGCCTCGGCCGAGAACTGACAATGCTCGGCGACGATGTTCGGGGCCGTTCCACCGCTGATCATCCCGACGTTCGCGGTTGAGTCGTCGTCGACCCGTCCCAGACGGAGGTCGGCTATCGCCCTCGCAGCAGCGGCGATCGCGTTGCGGCCCTCCTCTGGGTACATGCCCGAATGCGATGCGCGGCCCGTCAATCGCACCTCGATCGCCCGGGAGTGCGGCGCGCCGAGGATGACGTCGCCGATCGGCGCCGCCTGGTCGTAGACGAAGCCGTGGCGGGCATGGAGCCGCCGGTGGTCGAAGGCGTAGGCGCCGAGCAGCCCCACTTCCTCCTTCGGCGTGAACAGCAGCTCGACCCCCGCGTGCGGCCGGTTCTCGGAGAGCAGCCGCCGCGTCGCCTCGAGCATCGCCGCGACTGCGGCCTTGTCGTCCGCGCCGAGGATCGTGCCGCCGGCGTTGCGCACGATTCCGTCCTCCCCCACGACCGGCTCTAGCGGGCCTGCGGGCGGAACCGTGTCGAGGTGGGCGCAGAAGAAGAGCGGCGTACCCTCCACCGTCGGCTCTAGGCGCGAGTAGAGGTTTCCCGCTGTCGAGCCGACCGCAGCGCCGGCCTCGTCCTCGTCGACGTCGAGTGCGCAGTCGCGGAGGTACGCGGCAACGGTGTCGGCGACGGCGCGCTCCTCCCCCGGCGGGCTCGGAATCACGGCGAGTTCGGTGAAGAGCTCGAGCACCGACACCGTGCGATCGTAGGCGAGTGCGCCTGCTGCCGTCCCGCACGCAGCGCGGGTTCACTTTTCAGCGCGCGCGTCGTACAGTGGGGCGATGGGCGTCGCCGACCCGCTGGTGCAATTCAGCCTGCTCGGTGAGGCGATCGACGGCGCGCCGGTGGCGGTGCTCGTCGCCGACGACGCCGGCCGCTATCTCGCCGCCAACCGGTCTGCGTGCAAGCTGCTCGGGTACTCCCGGGAGGAGCTCCTCGAGCTGTCGATCCGCGACGTCGCGATCGTCGACGACGTCGAGGCGCACCTCCAGGAGTCGATGACCGGGCAGGAGCGGCGCGGTGCGTACGACCTGCGACGCAAGGACGGGACGACGACCCGGCTCAGGTACCGGGCCGGCCGGACGAGGCTCGCCGGCATGTCGTGCTCGATCGTCGTGGGCGTCGAGGCCGCGGCCGGCGACGAGTAGCGGCCGCCCTCAACGGGCCCCCGCGAGAACGGGTTCGCGATCCCGCGAGCGAACAAGCGCGGCGCCGACGAAGTCGCGAAAGAGCGGCGCCGGTCGCGTTGGACGCGACTTGAACTCGGGATGGAACTGGCTCGCGACGAACCAGGGGTGCTCTGGAAGCTCGACGATCTCGACCAGCCGCCCCTCCTGGAAGGTTCCCGACACGCTCAGCCCAGCCTCGACGATCACCGGCCGGTACGCGTTGTTGACCTCGAACCGATGGCGATGCCGTTCCATCACGACGCCGTCGCCGTACGCCGCCGCGGCGCGCGTCGCCGGCGTCAGCTCGACGGCCTGGGCGCCGAGCCGCATCGTGCCACCGAGGTCCTCGACCTCCTTCTGCTCGGGGAGCAGGTCGATCACCGGGTACGGCGTCTCGGGATCCATCTCAGTCGAGTTGGCGCCGTCGAGCCCGACGACGTGCCGCGCGAACTCCGACACGGCGACGTGCATCCCGAGGCAGATGCCGAGGTAGGGAATCCCGCGCTCCCGCGCGACACGACAGGCGAGGATCTTCCCCTCCCAGCCGCGCGAGCCGAAGCCGCCCGGGACGAGCACGCCGTCCGCCTGCTCGAGCTCGCGCGTTGCCTCCTCGAGGGTCATCCCCTCCGCGTCGACCCACCGGACGCGCACGCGAGTGCCGTGATGGCCTCCTGCGTGCTTGAGCGCCTCGTGGACGGAGAGGTACGCGTCGTGGAGCTTCACGTACTTGCCGACGAGCGCGATCTCGACCTCGCCGTCCAGTCCGTCGATGCGGTCGATCAGCTCGACCCACTCGCCCAGGTCGGCCTCCACGGTGTCGATCCCGAGGCGGCGGCACGCGAGGCCGTCGAGCCCCTGGCGCTCGAGCACCGAGGGGACGAGGTAGACGTCGGGGACGTCCGGGCACGCGACGACCGCCTCGAGGTCGACGTCCGCGAAGAGGGCGATCTTCTCGCGGATGTCGTCCGAGAGCTCGCCGCTCGAGCGCGCGACGACGATGTCCGGATGGAT
>Ga0126312_10000787_pt1 | contig 19786 bp, 12 predicted proteins | sample Plot104A_FD_92537 | JGI IMG/M metagenome (GOLD analysis project Ga0126312, IMG submission 92537) | Serpentine soil microbial communities from UC McLaughlin Reserve, CA, USA - Plot104A | ecosystem: Environmental > Terrestrial > Soil > Grasslands | place: USA: UC McLaughlin Reserve, Lake County... | reverse complement strand
TACAAGGGCGTCGACGTGCTGGTCGAGGCGTTCCGGCAGGTCGAGGACGCCGAGCTGTGGGTCGTCGGGCGGCCGCTCGAGGTGTCGATGGAGCACCTCCGCCGCATCGCGCCGCCCGGGCGCGTGCGCTTCCTCGACCGTTACGTGAGCGACGCCGAGCTGCCCGCGTTCTTCAGGCGCGCCGAGGTGCTGGTGCTGCCCCACCGCAACGTGGACGTGTCCGGCGTCCTGTTCGCGGGCCTGGCGTTCGGAAAGGCGATGGTGCTGAGCGACGTGGGCGGCTTCCGCGAGCTGGTGGACGAGTACGGCGCCGGCGTGCTCGCCCCGCCTGGCGACCCGGACGAGCTCGCGGCGGCCATCGGCCGGCTGCTCGCGGACGCAGGCGAGCGGCGCCGGCTCGAGGAGCGGGCCGCGGCGGCGGCCGCCGGACCGTTCTCCTGGGACCGCATCGCCGAGCAAACCGCGAACCTGTACGAGCAGGTGAGCTCGTGAGGGTCGTGTACATGGCGAAATGCAAGCGCTCGGGCGCCCGGGCGCTCGACTGGCTCGTGGGCGAGGACGCGGAGGTCGTCGCGGTCGTCGCCGGCGAGCCGGACGAGCTCACGCACGAGGAGCAGCGCGTGGACCTGGTCGCCAAGCGGCACGGCCTGAGGCTTCGCACCTACGAGGAGCTGAGCGCCGACCCGCCGGAAGACGTCGACCTGGTGATCTCGTTCCTGTTCTGGAAGCGCATCCGGGAGCCGGTCCTGTCGCTGGGGCGCATCGGCTGCCTCAACTTCCACCCCGCGCCGCTGCCGGACATCCGCGGCCTGGCCGGGTACAACGTGGCGGTCCTCGACGGCATGAGCGAGTGGGGCGTCTCGTGCCACTGGGTGGACCCGGAGTTCGACACCGGCGACCTCGTGCAGGTCGACCGCTTTCCGATCGACGCGGACACGGCCACCGCGTTCTCGGTCGACCTCGACAGCCAGGAGCACATGGTCGGGCTGTTCCAGACCGTCATGGGGCGCGCGCTCGCCGGCGAGGAGCTTCCGCGTGAGCCGCAGGGCCCCGGACGCTACGTGTCGGGCGAGGAGTTCGAGGCGCTCCGCCGCGTGCGCCCCGAAGACGACCTCGGCCGCAAGCTGCGCGCCTTTTGGTACCCGCCCTATCCCGGCGCGGTCATCGAGGTCGACGGACGCGAGCTGACACTCGTCGACGAGCGGCTCCTCGTGGACGTCGCAAAGTCCTACCGGGAAGCCGGCCGGGTGCCGTAGTGGGGCAAGCAGCGGGCCGTGCCCGCTGCGCCGCCATGGCCTAACCTGAACCGATGGTCTGCGGGTCCTGCGGCACCGAGAATCCGGCGGGGGCGCGCTTCTGCATGAGCTGCGGCAACGCGCTGGAGCGGCGCTGCCCTAGCTGCGGCACGCCGGCGCCCGCCGAGGCGCGCTTCTGCATGACGTGCGGGAGCGCGCTGGACGCGCCCGTGGGTCCCGGGCCCGCGCCCCGGGCACCCGGCCCGGAGACGGTCACGATCCCGCCCGAGGAGCGGCGCCAGGTGACGGTGCTGTTCGCCGACCTGTCCGGCTACACGGCGTTCGCGGAGCGGATGGACCCGGAGGCCGTGAAGTCGCTCGTGGACCGCGCGCTGCTGCGGCTCGGCCACGAGGTCGAGCGCTACGGCGGGACGGTCGACAAGTACATCGGCGACAACGTCATGGCGATCTTCGGCGCGCCGGTCGCGCACGAGGACGACGTCGAGCGGGCAGTGCGCGCCGGTCTCGGCATGCAGGCCGCGATGACGGAGGTGAACGACGGCCTGCCCGACGGCGCACACTTCGCCCTTCGCGTCGGCGTGAACACCGGCGAGGTCCTGGCGGGCGCGGTGGGCGATGCCTACACGGTCGTGGGCGACACGGTGAACGTGGCGTCGCGGCTTCAGACCGCGGCTCGGCCGGGCAGCGTCACGGTCGGCGAGCGGACCATGCGCTCGACCGACGCGGCCGTGGAGTACACGGCGCTCGAGCCGCTCGACCTGAAGGGCAAGGCGGAGCGCGTGCCGGCGTGGGAAGCGATCGGGCTGATCGCCGAGCACTCCGTGCGCCGCGTCTCCCCGGCGAGCGAGTCGCCGCTCGTGGGCCGCCGTCAGGAGCTCGACGCCCTCGATAGCCTCTACGAGCGGGTGGTGCGCGAGGGCAGCTCCCACCTCGTGACCGTCGTGGGCGAGGCCGGCGTGGGCAAGTCGCGCCTCCTGCGCGAGTTCGAGCGCCGCCTGGAGGAGCACCCCTCGAAGCCGACGGTCCGCACCGGCCGCTGCCTCCCGTACGGGAGCGGCATCGTCTTCTGGGCGCTCGGCGAGGTGCTGCGCGCGGAGTGCGGGATCGTCGAGTCCGACTCCTCCGAGGAGGCGTGGCAGAAGCTCCGCTCGTACGTCACCGAGCTGATGGGCAAGCCGAGCACGCACGCCGACCGCGAGACCGCTCTGATCGGCCGGCTGCTTGGTGTCGACGTGCCCGCGGAGCTCGCGCCCGAGGAGGACGACCCCGAGCGGATGCGCGAGGCGTTCCTCTCCGCGCTCCGGCGCGCCATCGAGGCGATCGCGACGCGGCGGCCGTTCGTGATCGCCTTCGAGGACATCCACTGGGCGGACGACGGCATGCTCGACGCGATCGAGCACCTCGCGCAGTGGGTGCGCGCGCCGCTGATGCTCGTCTGCCTCGCGCGCGACGAGCTGCTCGACCGGCGCCCGAGCTGGGGCGGTGGCCGGCGCTCGGCCACGCAGCTGATGCTGAGCCCGCTGTCAGACGAGCACAGCCGCGCGCTCGTGCGGGCGCTGCTGCCGCAGGGGCAGGAGGTCGTGCCGGCGATCGCCGAGCGCTCCGGCGGCAACCCGCTGTTCGCCGAGGAGATGGCGCGCCGGATCGCCGAGGAGGGGACGATCGAGGCGGCCGAGCTCCCGGACACGGTTCAGGCGGTGCTGGCGGCGCGGCTCGACTCGCTCGAGCCGTTCGAGCGGCGGCTGGTGCAGCAGGCGTCGGTCGTAGGGCGCACGTTCCCCGAGGGCGCGCTCGCCGGGCTGGCCCGCACGGAGGGACGCGACCTCGACCGCGCGCTGATCTCGCTCCAGGAGAAGGACATCCTCGCGCGGGTCATGGAGGGGCCGCTCATGGGCGAGCGCGAGATGGCGTTCAAGCACGTGCTGATCCGCGACGTGGCCTACGGGATGCTGCCGAAGGCCGTCCGCTCGCGGAAGCACTTCGAGGTCGGGGCCTTCCTCGAGGAGCGCGCCGGCGACCGGTCCGACGAGCTCGTGGCGCTGCTGGCGGAGCACTACGGCCGCGCCGCCGCGCTCGGCCGCGAGAGCGGCGTGGCGCCGCAGGAGCTCGACTCGATGCGCGCCCGGGCGCTCCGCTTCCTCGAGGAGGCGGGCGACGCCGCGGCACGCCTCTACGCGAACCGCGAGGCGGCCGCGCACTACCGCCACGCACGCACGATCTGCCCGCAGGAGGGCCGCGCCGACGGCGTGCGAATCGGCGAGAAGCTGGGCGACGTGTCGCTCCGGCTAGGGCGCGTGGACGAGGCGATCGGAGTCTGGTCCGACTGCCTCGAGTGGCACCGCGGCCAGGAGGACCTCGAGCGGGTGGCGGACCTGCACCGCAAGATCGGCTCGGCGCTGTCGCACAAGGGCGAGCGCAAGGCCGCGATCGAGCACTACCAGAAGGGCATCAACCTGCTGAAGGACGGCCCGCCGCGGATCGAGCTCGTGCGGCTCTACGAGGAGGCCGCCTGGCTCTACCTGCACACCGGCGACAACATGCTCGCCATCTACGCATCCGAGAAGGCGCTCCGGCTGGCTGAGCGGCTCGAGGAGACGCGCGCGGCCAGCCGCGCCCACGGCATCTTCGGCCGCGTGTTCGGGCGCATCGGCGACACGGAGAAGGCGCGCCAGAACCTCGAGCGCGCCGTGGAGCTCGCGCGCGGGTCGGACGACAGCGAGACCATCCTCGCCCTGTCGGCGCTCGGCCGTCAGCTCGAGATCTCGGAGGCCGACGTGGACGGCGCGCGGGGTGTGTACGAGGAGGCGCTCGCGCTGGCGGAGCAGGTCGGAATGCTGCCGGCCCAGGTGGAGCTCCACGCCTGGCTGGCCCAGCTGGCCGCCTACCGCGCGGACTGGGAGCGGGTGGAGCAGTCGACCGAGGCGAGCGCGACGCTCGCGGAGCGCGAGGGGCTCGTGGGCAAGCTCTGCCTCCCGTACGCGCTGCGCGGCTTCCTGCGCTGGCGCGAGGGCAGGATCGGCGAGGCGACCGTGCTGTTCCATCGCGCCCACGAGCTCGCGGAGCAGGTGGGCTGGTCCGAGATCGCCTTCCAGGCTCTGTTCGGCCTCGGGATCGCGCTGCGCGACCAGAACGACCTCGACGGCGCCACCGCCGCGCTCGACCAGGCCATCGAGGTCTGCGAGCGGGCCGGCCTGATCGCGCAGTCGATCCAGGCGACGGGCGCGCGAGCCGTGATCCTCGCCCTGGCACACCGGCCGCAGGCGGCACGGGAGGCCGCGGCGATGGCGTCGCAGATGGCGGAGCGGCTGCACTACCCCGTGGGCCGCGCGGCCGCGCTGGAGGCGCGCGGCGTCGCCGACGAGGACGCGGCCGCGGGTGCCGAGCTGCTGGCAGAGGCCGAGGAGGCCTGGCGCGCTCTCGACCGGCCGCTGGAGGCGACCCGGGCGCACCTCCTGGCCGGCCAGGTGCTGCTGGGCAACGACGACGGGCGTGCGCTCGCGCTGCTCGAGGAAGCGGCGGAGCAGAGCGACGCGCTCGGGGTGGCGCACCTCGCCGAGAAGGCGCGGGCGCTGGCGGCGGGCGCGGAGCGTCTAGGGCAGCGGTGAAGGCGCCAGTGGTCCGGAGCTGACGGGGGCTTCCGGACTTATGCGTCGTATAGACGCATAACTGACGACGGACCCTCCCTCGATGCCCGTCGTTCGCCGGACCCGGCGGGCGCCCTGGGGGCCCCTACAGCGCCAAATCCGCGCCCGCAATGACGACCACCGTCGCGTCCCCCGCGAGCTCCTGGCTCGCCGGATCGATCGGCTGACGCTGGATGATCGACAGGCGCTTGCCCACCGCCCGGGCCTCGTTCTTGTGACCCGGTGAGAACAGGACCACGGACTCGGCGCGCTGCTGCTCCTGGTCGGCGGTGTTCGCCACGGTGCCGACGTGGAAGCCCCGCGCCGCCACGCGGTCGCTCACCTGCTTGGCGAGGTTGGGGACGGTCGTGCCGTTGAGCACGGCGACGGTGACGTTGGCCGGAACGACCGCGCGGCGGTGCTGCTTGGGCTCGCCGCCGCCGTTGTCGCCGTTGCCGGACGGCGCCGCGCCGCCGGTGGCCGGACTGCCGCCCGTGTCGTCGCTCGCCAGCTGGTCGATGCCGAAGGCGCCGGCGCCTCCGAGGATCAGAATCCCGGCGATGACCAGCACCAGATAGCGCGGGTTGGCGACGAGGCGCCGGTACCACGGCCGCCGTGTGGGTGGGATGATCGCGGTCTGCTGAGGCATGGGCCGCACCGGGAGCACGGGCCGGACCGGCGCGCGCTGGCCGCCCGGCACCGGCGGAGGCACGCCGGGCGGGCGTCCGCCGGCGGGCGTGGACGGTCCCCCCGGTCCGGCCGGCGTGGCCGGCGCCCCTGATTTCTCGTTGCCGCCTGCCGTGGCGGGCTCGCGCTCGGCCTGTCCAGGCTCGGCCCGGCCGGGCTCGGCCTGCCCGGGCTTGGAGTCGGTCTGGGCGGGCTTCGTCTGGGTCGCGGCCGCTGCGGTGGCACCCGCGCTCGCGGCCAGGGCCGGAACTCCCGGTCGGGCCTGCGGCGCGCCCTCGGGCGCCGGCTTGTCGCCCGCGGCGGCCTCCTTCGGCTCCTCTGAGGGAGCTCCATTCGGCTTGGCCTGCGGAGCCTGCGCGGCGGCGGTGGCCGGCTGCGGCTGTCCCGGCTTGGGCGCCTCGCCGGGCTTGGCGGCCTCGGCGTCAGTGCCGCCGGGCTGCGGCTGCCCGGTAGTCGCGGCGGCCTGCGCGCCCGCGGGCTGCGGCGCGGTCTGAGCCTGCGCACCCGCCGGAACGGGCTGACCCGGCTTCGCCGCCCCCTGAGCCTGCGCACCCGCCGGAACCGGCTGACCCGGCTTCGCCGCCCCCTGAGCCTGAGCGGCCGCGGGAGCCGGCTGACCCGGCTTCGGCTGCGCCTGGCCCGGCTGGGCGGCCGGCTGCGGCTGCGCCTGGACGCGGCCCGGCACCGCCTGCTGCGCGGGGACGTCCGCCGCGCGCTCCGGCGCACGGCCCGCCCATTCGCGCAGGCGCTTCAGGTCTCGCGCCTGCGAGAAATAGAGAACTGAGAGGACGGCGAGTCCGGCCACCGCGGCCAGACCGGCGACCGCCCCGATTTCCTGGACGATTTCCGGCAAGGGTTCGAACTGTAGATTGGAGGGCGGTCTGGACGTTAGCCGCCCTGCACCGCAAGCGCGCGTTCAACCGACAGCTCGGCCACCGCCGCCGCCAGGGCCGCGGCATCGCCGCCGTAGGTGAGCTCCTCGATCCGAGCGAACGCGCCCTCCACCCAGCCCGGGTCGAGCGACGGGTGCACCGCGTAGACGATCTTGTCGGCCGGCGTGGGCTCCGGCCGCTCTCCCGGGTTGAACAGCTCCTCGTGGATCTTCTCGCCGGGCCGGCGGCCGATGATCTCGATCGCGATGTCCACCTCGGGCTCGAGCCCGGCCAGCCGGATCATGTTGCGCGCGAGCTCGATGATCCTCACGGGATCGCCCATCTCGAGCACGAAGACCTCGCCGCCCGTGGACAGCTCCCCCGAGCGGATGATCAGCTGGACCGCCTCGGGGATCGTCATGAAGTAGCGCGTCATCTTCTGATCGGTCACCGTGACGGGGCCGCCCTGCGCGATCTGACGGCGGAAGATGGGCACGACAGAGCCCGACGAGCCCAGCACGTTCCCGAACCGCACCGACGAGTAGCGCGTGCCCTTCCAGCGGTTCTGGGCCGCCTCGACCGCCCACTCGGCGAGCGCCTTGGAGGCGCCCATGACCGTCGCCGGGCTCACCGCCTTGTCCGTGGACACCAGCACGAAGCGCTCCGCCTTCGCCTCGCCCGCCGCGGCGGTGACGATGCGCGTCGCGACCGCGTTGTTTCGCACGGCCTCCACGGGATTCTCCTCCATCAACGGCACGTGCTTGTACGCGGCCGCGTGGAAGACCACCGAGGGCTGGTGCTCGCCGAACACCTCGCGCATGCGCGTGGCGTCCTTGCAGTCGGCCAGCACCGCCGCCGCGCGCACGAAGTGGCGCTCCTCCTCGAGCTCGCGCCGGATCTCGAACAGCGCGTTCTCCGAGTTGTCGACCAGGACGAGGCTGCGGGCGCCCACCCGGGCGGTCTGGCGGCAGAGCTCGGCGCCGATCGACCCGCCCGCGCCCGTGACGAGCACGGTGCGCCCGCGCAGGTAGGCACCCACACGATCGATCTCGACGCGCACGGGATCGCGTCCCAGGACGTCCTCCACGCGGACCTCGCGCACCTGCCGCATCAGGTTCACGCCGCCGGAGAGCAGCTCGAACGTGGTCGGCAGCGTTCGCACCGGGATGCCGCGCTCGCGGCACGCCGTGACCACCTGCTGCCGCAGCGTTCCCGACGCCGAGGGGATCGCGATGATCACCTCCTCCGGCTGCACCCCGTCCAGGATGCGCTCCAGGCTGCTCGTCGGCCCGAGCACCTTGATGCCTGCGATCCGCATGCCCTGCTTGCGCGGGTCGTCGTCCACGAAGCCGACCGGCGCGCTGCGCAACTCGGGGTTCCGGCGCAGCTCGAATGCGACCTGCTGACCGCCGTTGCCGGCGCCGACGATCAGCACCTCGTTCGGCGCCCGCTCGAGGATCGAGCCGCGGGTGGGGCGCTCCACGACGGCCCGCACGGCGAAGCGCGCGCCGCTCACGAACACGAGCGAGAGCAGGAAGACGAGCGCGATCACTCCGCGCGGCGGGTCGTGGCGCCCGATCGAGAAGAGAAACAGGAACACGATCAGGCCGACCGTCGAGACGACGACCGCCTTCAGGATCGACTCGAAGTCCTTCTGGTCGACGAACCGCCAGAGCTTCGAGTAGAGCCCGAACATCGCGAAGATCACCAGCTTCATCGCGACGGTCAGGGGGATCGTTTCCGAGAGCAGCTCCTCGTAGCGGTGCGGGATGCCCTCGTCGAAGCGCAGGACGTAGGCGAGGTAGTACGCGAGCGCGAGCAGGCAGGCGTCGATGCCGACCTGTCCCAGGCGGCGGGCGTTCACGGAGTTGGTCAGCGAGCTCATGCGTCGATTCGAGAGGAGGAGTGTGACTGAGTTTTCGACGTCAGGTCGACCGTGAAACGGATTGCACGACCTGGCGCACCTGCTCCTCCGCGAGGTCCGTGCCCATTGGCAGGGCATGGTTGCTGCGCGCCGCCTCCTCGGTCCCGGGCAACCGCGCGCCGGAGGCGATCGCGGGCTGGCGGTGCACCGGGGTGCGGTAGTAGCCGCGCCCGACGGGCAGCTCGCTTTCGGAGCGGACGACGTACAGGTGGTAGACATGCCTGCCCCCGTCCGTCTCACGCGGCAGCTCCACGTGCTCGCCGAGGCCGAGCCGCTCGTAGGCGGCGGCCACCGCGCGGCGGCGCTCGTTCCATCCGTCGAGCTCCGGCAGCAGCACCCGCAGCGCCGCCGCCTGCAGCTCGTCGAGCCGCGAGTTCCAGCCCACTGCCGTGAACGTCATCTTGTCCTTCGAGCCGTGGAAGCGCAGGAGGCGCATCAGCTCCGCGAGCTCGGAGTCGTCGGTGACGATCGCCCCGCCGTCGCCCAGGCAGGGAAGGTTCTTCGAGGGGAAGAAGGAGAACGTCGCGGCGTCGCCGAGCGACCCGGCCTTGGCGCCGCCCAGCGCCGCGCCGACCGCCTGCGCCGCGTCCTCCACCACCGGCACGCCGAGGTCGCGCAGCTCCGTGACCGGAGCGACGTTGCCGAACAGATGCACCGGCACGATCGCCTTCGTGCGCGGGGTGAGCGCCGCCTCGACCGTGTCGCGCGTGACGCAGAACGTCGCCGGGTCGATGTCGCAGAACGCCGGCTCGGCGCCCAGGACGAGCGCGGCCTCGGCGGTCGCGTAGAACGTGAACGAGGGCATAACGACCTCGTCCCCCGGGCCCACGCCGAGCGCCTTCAGGGCGATCGTGAGCGCGTCCGTGCCGTTCGCGACGCCGATGCAGTGGCGCACTCCGAGGTAGCCCGCGAACTCCTCCTCGAACGCCTCGACCTCCGGCCCCAGGATGTATCGCCCGCTGCGCGCGACGCGGTCGAGCGCCTCGCTGAGGCGGTCGTGGTAGGGGGCGAGACTGCTCGCGAACAGGGGAACGTCGACCATCGGCGGCCAGCTACCCTACTTTGCCCTCATGCCCCTGTTGGCCTCGATCACGGACCCGATCGTGGAGGTCGCGGTGGACGTGGTGGATGCCATGGGCCTTCCGGGCGTGTTCGTCCTGATGGTCCTCGAAAGCGCGTGCATCCCCGTGCCCAGCGAGGCCACCATGCTGTTCGCCGGCTTCAACGTCTCGAACGGCGAGTACAGCCTGTTCGCCGCGACGATGACCGGCGCCGTCGCGAACCTCGTCGGGTCGTGGCTCGCCTACTGGGTCGGGCGCGCCGGCCGTGTCGACATCCTCGAGAAGCACGGCCGGAAGCTGCACGTGAAGAAGTCCCACCTCGAGTGGGCCGACCGCTGGTTCGAGCGCCACGGCGACGCGACCGTCTTCTTCACGCGGATGCTGCCGATCGTCCGCACCTTCATCTCGCTTCCCGCCGGGGTGGCGCGCATGCCGTTCTGGCGCTTCAGCCTGCTGACCCTTGCCGGCTGTCTTCCATGGGTCCTGCTCCTGACGTTCATCGGCAAGGAGGCGGGCGACAGGTGGGAGAGCTGGAAGGACAGCCTCCACTACGTCGACTACGCGGTGATCGCCGCCATAGCCATCGGGATCGTGTGGCTGGTGGTACGCAACCGGCGGCGCCAGGCTGAGGCGTTGGTGGCGAAACAGCCCTAGCCGACTTATTCTGGAGACAAGGCGGGGGGCCATCATGACCCAGCCAACGACGGCTCCGTCGACCCCTGCGCATGCTCCGAGCGCCCCGTGGCGCGAACGCACGCTCGCGCGTCTCGTGCAGCACGTACGCACCGTGCTGCCGGTCTCCGCGGTCGCTTTCCTGACCGACGACACGAGCGACACCGAGCCGACGGGCTGGTTCGCGGACGACGACCTGCGCGCCGCGATGGTGGCCGCGATGCCGCGGCTCGCGCGCGGGCGCCCGCTCCTCCTTCCGCGGGTGGAGGCGTGGCAGGCCGCACCTGAGCTGATGGACGCGATCGAGGCGCAGTTCGGCCAGCCGCGGGCGCGCGAGGTCTGGACGAGCTTCCGGAGCGCCTCGGTGATCGCCTGCCCGGTGCGCGGCGAGTTCGGCAGCCAGCTCGGCGAGCTCGTGGTCGCCTCCGTCGACCGCCGGCGCCCGCTCGGCACCGCGCAGCTGCCGACGGTGGAGGCGCTCGCCGACCTCGCCGCGATCTCGCTGGAGCGCACCAGCCTGCTGGAGGCCGAGGGCCGCCGCGCCCGCGACGAGCTGAAGCTGAAGCGGGCCGCCGAATCGATCTCGAGCTCCCTCGATCCCGCCGAGGTCTACGTTCGCGTCGTGCAGCACGCGGCGGCGATCACCGGCGCGACCTGTGCGCTGCTCACACGCCTCAACGGGCGCGCGGGCGAGGTGCGGACCGCCGCCACGATCGACTGCTCCGACGAGCTGGCCGCCCAGGTGACCTCGCTCGACAGCGCCTCCTTCGGGTACGTGGCGCGCACGCGGACGCCGCTCGCGCGGAGCGGGCCCGAGGCCGCGCCGCTCGGATCCCTGATGCACGTCCCGATCGAGCTGGGACCGCGCCTGTACGGCGTACTCACCGCCGGCCACGACGAGCCGGACCGCTTCGGGGACGACGACCTGGAGCTGCTCGTGAAGCTCGCGCGCTCCTCGGCGGCGGCGATCGCCAACGCGATCGACTTCCAGCGCGAGCGCCGCATCGCCCGCGCGCTCACGCTCGGCTTCGTGCCCGAGTCGCTGCCCGAGCTGGCCGGCTACGAGACCGGCCTGCTGTACGCGCCGGCGGCGAACGAGGCGACCGGCGGCGATGTCTACGGCGCTTGGCCGGTGGGCGGCGGCGACAACGTTGCCGTGCTCGTGGGCGACGTGGCCGGGAAGGGCGTCGAGACGGCCGCTCTGAGCGCGATGGTCCGCTTCTTCATCGAGGCGCGCAGCTGGGACACGCTCTGCCCCGTCCAGGTGCTCGACCAGGCAAACGCGATGCTCCTGGGCCGCCTGCCGCCCGACGCGTTCGTGACGGCGTTCCTCGGCATCCTCTCGGGCGACACGCTGCGTTACGCGAACGCCGGCCACCTCCCGCCGCTTCACGTGCGCCGCGGGGCCACCTGCCCGCTCGACAGCCACGGGCTGCCGCTGGGCGTGCTGGAGAGTCACCACTACTCCTGGAGCGAGCTGAAGCTCGAGCCGGGCGACCTCGTGTTCGCGCACACCGACGGGCTGATCGAGGCGCGCCGCGGCGGCGAGATGTACGGCTCCGCGCGGCTCGCGCAGCTGGTCGTGCGCGCCGCGGCGACCCAGTCTCCGAAGGAGCTCGTTCGCGCCGTGCACGAGGACGTCATGGAGTTCGCCGACGGCATCTCGGACGATGCCGTGGCGCTCGCGCTGCGCCGCACCGGCTGACTTCGCTTGAATTGATGTCGTGGCGGAGGGCGCATACGCACGTGCCGGCGTCGACCAGCTGCTGTCGGGGAACGCGGTGGCGGCGCTCGTGGGCGTCCTGTCCGGGATCCGGACGGGGCGGCCGTCGCGCGCCGCGCTGACGAGCGGCCACTACGCGAACGTCCTGAAGCTCGACGAGCGGCGCGGGCTCGCGCTGTCCTGCGACAGCGTCGGGTCGAAGGTGATCGTGTGCGAGCAGCTCGGCCGCTACGACACGATCGGCATCGACCTGTTCGGGATGAACGCAAACGACGTGATCTGCGTCGGCGCCGACCCGATCGCGCTGCTCGACTACATCGCCGTCGAGGAGGCGAACCCCGAGGTGCTCGAGCAGATCGGGATCGGCCTGCGCGCCGGCGCCGAGCAGGCGGGGGTGGAGATCCCGGGCGGCGAGCTCGCCGTGCTGCCGGAAATCGTGCGGGGGCACCCGTCGCCGCACGGATTCGACCTGGTCGGCTTCTGTGTCGGGCTCGTGGAGCTCGACGCCGTCGTGACCGGAGCCCGCATCGAGCCAGGCGACGCGATCGTCGGCATCCCGTCCAGCGGCATCCACTCGAACGGGCTGAGCCTCGCGCGCAGCGTGCTCAGGGACCTCGACGAGGAGCTCGACGGCAAGACCGTCGGCGACCTGCTGCTCGAGCCAACCGTGATCTACGTGCAGGCGGTCCGCGAGCTGCTCGAGTCGGATCTCGACGTGCGTGGGCTCGCGCACATCACGGGCGACGGCTTCCTCAACCTGCTGCGCCTCGAGGCGCACGCCGGCTACCGCATCGACTCGCCGCTTCCGGTTCCGCCGGTCTTCGTGCACGTCGCCGAGCGCGGCGGCGTCGAGGACGCCGAGCTCTACGAGGTATTCAACATGGGCTGCGGCTTCTGCGTCGTGGTCCCGCGCGACGAGGCCGAGGGGGCCGTCGAGCTGCTCGAGCGGCGCCACCCCGGGTCGGCGGTGATCGGACATACCACGACGGCGATGGGCGTCGTCGAGCTCCCGAGCCAGGGCCTGATCGGCCGTCGTGGCGAGGGCTTCAGGCAGGCTTCGTAGCGCGGTCGCGCTGCTCGCGGCTGTCATCGCCGGCGCCTGCGCGCCGGCCGCCGGGGCGAACCCGGTCGTCCCCGGCGACCATCCGGACCCGTCCCTGCTCCGCGCCGCGGGCGGCTGGTACGCCACCTCCACCTCGGACGACTGGCTGCCCGCGTTCCCGATCCTGCACTCGACCGACCTCGCGCACTGGCGCCGTGTCGGCGCGGTGCTCCCGCGCCGGCCGCGCTGGGCGGCGAAGGACTTCTGGGCGCCCGAGCTCGTGCGCCGCGGCGGGCGCGTGCTCGCCTACTACGCGGCGCGGGCCCGCGACGGGCGGCGCTGCATCGCCGTCGCGTCCGCGGCGGCGGCTCGCGGCCCATACCGCGACCACGGACCGCTCCTCTGCAGCCGCGTCGGCGAGATCGACCCGCTGCCGGTGACCGACGAGCAGGGCGCCGACTGGCTCGTGTGGAAGCGCGACGGCAACAGCGCGGGCCTCCCGACGCCGATCCTCGCGGCGCCGCTCGCGCCGGGCGGCCTGTCCCTCGTCGCGCCGCCGCGCGAGCTGTTCCGCGCGGACGCGCCCTGGGAGAACGGCATCGTCGAGGCGCCCGCGCTGCTCCGCCGCGGCGGCACCTTCTACCTCCTCTACTCGGCGGGGCACTGCTGCGGCCGCCACTGCAACTACGCGACGGGCGTGGCGCGCGCGCCCGCGCTGCTCGGCCCGTGGGAGAAGCGGCCGGAGCCGATTCTCACCGGCGGCGCGGCGATCCGCTGCCCCGGGCATGTGGGGATCGCGCGCGGGCCGGCGGGCGAGCCCGTGCTGGCCTACCACGCGTACGTGCGCGGCGATCCGTCCAACCGGCAGCTCCTGATCGCGCCGATCGGGTTCGACGCCGCGGGCTGGCCGCGCGTCGAGCGCGAGCGCTCCCCCGACCCTCGACCTCCCGCCGCGCGCTTCGGCTTCGGAGCACCGCTCGATACCGCCTGGGAGTGGCCCGCCGGCCCGGCGCCGGCGACACGGGTGACGGGCGGGCGGCTCGAGCTCGGCCGCGGCGCGCTCGCCCGGCAGGCGGGCACGACGCGCTTCACCGCGACCGCGGTGGTGAGTCCGGGCGGCGACGCGCGCCCGGGCCTGGCCGTGATGGCATCGAAGGGGAACGCCGTGGGAATCGAGGTCCGCGGAGCGAGGGCGACCGCGTGGCGCCTGGACGAGGGGCACCGCGTGGAGACCGGCAGCGTTCGCCTGCGCCGCGGGCGGACCGCGTTGCGCGTGCTGGCGGGCGTCCGGGTAAGGCTCGCGGTGAGGACGCGCGGGCCGTGGCGGGCCGTCGGCGCCCCCCAGCCGCCGCCGCGCTGGGCCGGCGGCGCTCGCGTGGCGCTCACGGCGCGCGGCGCCGCGCCGGCGCAGGTCGACTCGCTGGCCGTGGAGCCGCGCTAGGTGCCGTGCTCGGGCTAGGACGCCTCCCAGAGCTCGCCGATCAGCACCGGCACGCGCTTCACGCGCCACTCGGCGGCGAGCCGCCACAGCTCGGCGCCGGCGCGTGGGCCCGGCAGATCGCAGACCGCCTCGATCTCGGCCGTGGCCATGCGGCCGAAGCGGCGCAGCGCCGCGGGCACGTCGGGGCGCGGGTCGGACAGAGGCGACGCGCCCGCCGCCACGGCCGCCGTCCGCCAATCCTCGTAGGCCTGCTCTGCCCCGACCCAGCCCTCGCGCTCGCCATCGGCCGCGATGAACCGCAGCGACGGCAGCCCCGGCCGCTCGAGCGCGGGCTCCGCGCGCGACTCCTCGAGGTCGCGCCCGAACGCCTCCAGCGTCGCGTTCGACTCGAGGTCGATCCTGAAGCGCGACACGTCGAGGCCGGCACGGCGCGCCTCCTCGACGAGCGCCTCCGGCCCGTCGAGCTTCCGGCGGCCGCACATGAAGCCCTCGCGCAGCACACGCAGGTAGCGCTCAGCCGCGGCGGGACCCTGCTCGGCGGCCGCGCGGAAGGCGATGCAGGCCGGATAGCTCGAGCGCGGCGCGCCGTTCGCCCAGATGCGCGGGTCCACCGGCATGCCCGAGCCGGCCGCGTCGTCGAGCCAGCGCATGACGAGCCCCGGCAGGTCCGTGAACTCGCGGGCGAGGCCGCCCATCACGTAGGTGATCTCGACCTCGGCGCCGAACTCCACCATCATCCGCCGGAGGCGCGGCTCGGCGGCCCACGACGCGGAACAGGCGGGATCGGTGTGATAGCGCACGCGTACAGCCACCGGGAAGCGGAAAATAGATGACGGTGATCGGCACGCTCATCAGCGAGCGCTACCGCCTCGACGAGAAGATCGGCTCGGGCGGCATGTCGAGCGTCTACCGGGCGTTCGATCCGACACTCGAGCGCTGGGTCGCGATCAAGCTGATGCACCGCGACATCTCGCACGACCCGGACCAGCTCGAGCGCTTCCGGCGCGAGGCGCGCGCCGTGGCTCAGCTGAACCACCCCCACGTGGTCACCGTGATCGACGCCGGCGAGGACGACGGCGCCCCCTACATCGTGTTCGAGTACGTCGAGGGCGAGACGCTCAAGGACCGCATCCGGCGGCTCGGCCGGCTGCCGGTGTCAGAGGCGGTGGCATACGCGATCGAGATCGGACGCGCGCTCGAGGCCGCGCACGCGAGCCGGCTCGTGCACCGCGACGTGAAGCCGCAGAACGTGCTGATCGACCCGGACGGGCGCGCGAAGGTCACCGACTTCGGGATCGCCCGCTCACTCGAGGCGCAGGGGCTGACCGCCACGGGGCGGGTGCTCGGCACGACCGACTACGTCTCGCCCGAGCAGGCGCTCGGCCGCGAGGTGACCGGACAGTCCGACATCTACTCGCTCGGGATCGTGCTCTACGAGATGCTCACCGGCGAGGTGCCCTACAAGGCGGACACGCAGGTGGCCGTCGCCATGAGGCACGTGCGCGACCCGCTGCCGGACGTGCAGCGCCGCCGCCCCGAGATATCGGCGTCGCTGGCCGCTGTGGTGGAGCGCGCCACGGCGAAGGAGACCGAGAACCGCTACCAGGACGTCTCCCAGATGGTCCACGACCTCGAGGAGGTGCTCGCCATCGAGGCCGCTCGCACCGGCCAGGCGACCGGCGAGGCGACGACCGTCCTGCAGTCCCTCTCGGGCGACACGGCCGACTTCGCGCCGACCCGCCTGCGCCGGCCCAAGCGTGCGCTGGCGCTCACGCTGCTGGTGCTCGCGCTCGTGGCGGCCACCGCGATCCTGCTGGCCGGCCGGACGGAGAAGGGCACGGGCGAGCCCGTCGTGAAGAAGCCGCCGGCCGGACTCAGCCCGGTGCGCCTGGCCGGCAACGCGGCGAGCGACTACGACCCGGAGGGCGACAACAAGGAGTCGCCGGAGGCCACGCGGAACGCGATCGACGGGAACCGGGGCACTAACTGGAACACCGAGACCTACCAGGGCGGCTTCGAGGGAAGCCGCAAGTCGGGCGTGGGCCTGTACGTCGACGCCGGCAAGCTGCTGCCGGCGCGCGGGCTCACGCTCGTGACCGCCAAGCCGGGATTCAAGGCAGCGGTGTACGCGTCGGAGACGGTCCCGCCCAAGCTGAGCGGCTGGACGCGCGTGAGCCCGGTGCGGACCGTGAAGCAGGACCACACGTTCAAGCTGAAGACGCACGGGCGGGTCTATCGCTACTACCTGCTCTGGATCTCGAAGCTTCCCGACGGCGGAGAGGTCGAGGTGCAGGAGCTGTCGCTGCTCCGCTAGCCGCGCCGGGGCTCAGGGCGACGCGGGCGGGACCGGCTCGAGCGTGTCGTCCTGCTTGAGCACGCCGACGACGATCACCACCTGGTCGCCCTTGTCCAACTCCGTCCCGGAGCCGGGACGCTGCTCGACTACGACCCCGTCCTGGGCGGGGTCCGTGACCTGGCGCTCCTGGCGCACCGGAGTGAGGCCGGCCGAGCTGAGCCGCGCGGTCGCCTTCGCCTCGCTCATCCCGATCACGTCCGGGACATCCACCTTCGGGCGCCCGGTCGAGACGGTGATCGTCACCCTGTCGCCGCGAGTCACCCGGGTGCCGGCGCCGGGGCTCTGGGAGATGACGTCGCCCTCCGGCTCGTCGGACTCCTGTTCCTGCACGGCCACCTCGAGGCCCTCGTCCTGCAGGCGCGCCTCGGCGGACTCGCGCGACAGGCCCGTCACGTCCGGCACGGTGACCTGCTCGGGCCCCTGGCTCACCAGGAGGCGCACGCGCGTGCCCTTCGTGACCTCCTTCCCCTCCCCCGGCACGGTGCGGATGGCGAAGTCCTCCTTCACCTTGTCCGAGAACTCGCGGTCGATCGTCACCTCGAGATCCGCCTTCTCGAGCTCCCTGATCGCCTGGCGCTGGGGGAGGCCCTCGACGGGCGGGACGAGCACGTCGCCCGGGCCGCCCGAGACCTCGAGCGTGACCGTGGAGCCCTCCTCCGCCTCCTCGCCGCCGTTCGGGTCCTGGTCCACGACCTGGTCGAACGGCTGCCTGCTCTGCACCCGCTCGGTCTGGACCTCGAAGCCGGCGCGCTCCATCAGGGCGCGCGCCTCCACCAGCTGCTTGCCGGTCACGCGCGGGACGTCGCGCTTCTCCGCCGCGAGCGCGCCGCTCAGGATCAGGTAGAGCAGCACGCCGACGAGCGCCAGGGCGAGGGCACCGATGGCATACCAGGGCCAGCGCCGCTCGCGTTCCTGCTCGCGCTCCTGCGTGTGGTCAGCGACCGGCGCCGCCACCGGTGCCGGGGCGAGCTGGGTGGGGCCGGTCTCGTCGGCGACGGGCATGGGTATCGCCGCGAACGCGGCGGTGTCCTGGCCGCCGTTCGGGCCGGCCTCGAGCTGGGTGCGCGCGGCCTCGAGGCCGGCGGCGAGGTCCTGCGCCGACTGCCAGCGCTGCGCCGGGTCCTTGGCGAGCGCCGCCATGACGACCGCCTCGAGCGCCGGGTGCACGTCCGGGCGCCACTGGGAGATCGGCGCGGGCGGCTCGGAGAGGTGCTTCAACGCCACCGCCACCGCGCTGTCGCCCTCGAACGGCAGCCGCCCGGCCAGCATCTCGTAGAGCATCACGCCGATCGAGTAGATGTCGGACGTGGCCGTGACGGCGTGGCCCTGGGCCTGCTCCGGCGAGAGGTACTGCGCCGTGCCCATGATCGAGCCCGTCTCCGTCATCTCCGACGCTCCGGCGCGCGCGATGCCGAAGTCGGTGACCTTCGCGTGCCCGAGCTCGTCGACGACCACGTTGTGCGGCTTGAAGTCCCGGTGGATCACGCCGTGGCTGTGGGCGAAGCCCGCCGCCTGGAGGATCTGCAGCCCGAGGTCGATCACGCGCTCCTGTGGGAGCGGCGCCTCGGCCGCCACCATCTGCTTCAGCGTCCGGCCCTCGAGCAGCTCCATCGCGATGTAGTAGGTGCCCTCGTGCTCGCCGCGGTCGAAGACGCCGACCACGTTGGGGTGGTTCAGCCCCGCGGCCGACTTCGCCTCGCGCCGGAAGCGCTCGACGAACTCCTGGTCCTGCGCGAAGCGCCGGTGGAGCACCTTGATGGCGACGTGGCGGCCGAGGTGCGTGTCCTCCGCGCAGTAGACGTCCGCCATGCCGCCGGAGCCGATGCGGCGGAGCACCCGGTAGCGGCCGTCGACGAGCGTGTTGCCCGCCACCTCGGTCATCCGGCCCCTCCGCCCAGCAGCGCCTCGAGCACCGACTTGGCGATCGGCGCCGCCACGGTGCCGCCCTGGCCCGTGGTCCGCTCGACCGTCACGGCGACCGCCATCTTCGGGTCCTCGACGGGCGCGAAGCAGATGAACCAGGGCTGCGTGAACTCGCGGTTGGCGCCGACCTCGGCCGTGCCCGTCTTGCCCGCCACGCGCACTCCGGACAGCGCGGCGGCGGTGCCGGTGCCCTCCTCGACCACGCGGCTCATCATGTTGGTGAGCTCGTCGGCGGTCTCTGGCTTCATCACCACGGACTGGAGGCTGTCCTGGATCACCTCCTTGACGCGCCCATCCTTACGGAGGATCCGGTCGGTCAGGTGCGGCTTCATCAGCCGGCCTCCGTTCGCCACCGTGGCGGCGACCTCGGCCATCTGCAGCGGCGCGGCCCGGATCTCGCCCTCGAGGCCGCCCTGCCCGATCGCGACGCGGCCGGCGTCGAAGCCATCCTCCACGTAGTCGCCGTCGGCGTTGAGGATCCCGCTGGGGATCATCTGCTCGCTCGGGTAGTCGAGCTGCGGGTCCTGGTAGAAGCCGAAGCGCCGCAGGTACTCGACGAGCGTGTCGCGGCCGATCTTCTCGCCGACCTGGGCCCACACCGTGTTCACCGAGTTGGTGAGCGCGTCCGTGATCGAGATCGGCCCGAAGCTCTCGCCGCCCGCGTTCTCGAGCGGAACGCCGGAGATCTCCTTGGGCGAGGAGCCGTCGATCACGGTGTCCGGGCTGACCGCGCCGGAGTCGAGTGCGGCGCTCGCGGTCACGACCTTGAACGTCGAGCCGGGCGGGTAGAGCTCCTGCGTGGTGCGGTTGAGGAGCGGCTGGTTGGTGCGGTCCCTGTTCAGCTGGCCGATCTGCGAGGGGATCAGGTTCGGGTCGTACTCGGGCAGCGAGACCATCACCCGGACCTTCCCGGTCTTCGGCTCGATCGCCACGACCGCGCCCTTGCGCCCGGCGAGCCCCGCGACCGCCGCCTCCGTTCCGCGCACATCGAGCGTCGTCACGACGTCGTTCCCCTCGCGGGCGCTGCTCTCCAGGCCGGCCAGGATCGATTCGAACTCGTCCTCCTTGCCGACGAGATCGTCGTTGCGGCTCGACTCGAGGCCGCGGCGGCCGTTCTTGATGAACGAGAAGCCCACCGGATGAGCGAACAGCCCGCGCCTCGGATAGGTGCGCGTGTAGATGCGGTTCTCGCCGCGCCCGTGGCCG
>Ga0126312_10000786_pt1 | contig 19792 bp, 17 predicted proteins | sample Plot104A_FD_92537 | JGI IMG/M metagenome (GOLD analysis project Ga0126312, IMG submission 92537) | Serpentine soil microbial communities from UC McLaughlin Reserve, CA, USA - Plot104A | ecosystem: Environmental > Terrestrial > Soil > Grasslands | place: USA: UC McLaughlin Reserve, Lake County... | reverse complement strand
TCGGCCTGCCCGACGACACCGAGCGCGTGCGGGCAGTGCGGGACGCCGTCGGTCCCTGGCCCGCGCTCCGGGTCGACGCGAACGGGGCCTGGTCGGTGGACGAAGCCGTCCACGCGATCCGGGGGCTGGAGGACAACGACCTCGAGCTCGTGGAGCAGCCCTGCCCGACGCTCCGTGAGCTCGCGGAGGTGCGTCAGCGGGTCTCGACGCCGATAGCGGCCGACGAGGCGATCGCGTCGGTGCGCGACGTGCGGCGGGCTGCCGAGCTCGAGGCCTGCGACGCCGTGAACCTGAAGGTCGCGGGGTGTGGCGGATTCACCCCGGCGCGGGAGGCGCTGCTGGAGGCGCGCTCTCACGGTCTGGCCGCGTTCCTCTCGAGCACCCTCGACGGACCCTGGGGCATCGCGGCCGCCCTTCAGCTGGCGGCGTCCGAGGATGTGACCCTGGCCTGTGGCCTGGCCACCCTCGGCTTGTTCGACGCTCGGATCGCCGCGGCGCTGCCGGCGCCGAGTCGGGGGACGTTGCGGGTTCCCGGCGGTCCGGGGCTGGGTGTGGACCTCGACGAACGGCAGCTGGGTGAGGTGCTGGTGGAGGAGCTGCCGGCCTAACCGCGTGTGTGGGCTGTCTTAGTCCCGCATACGGGGAGGAAAACAGCCCACACTCGGTGGCGGCGCGGTTTCGAGCGGCGACCGGCGGCTCCGGGCCCCGCCCAGGCGGCTCCGGGCCCGCCCTACAAGCAATCCAGGAATCCCAGCAACAACCGCGCCACCTCGTCAGGCTGCTGCAGCTGCGGCGCATGCCCCGCCTCCTCGACGATCGCGAAGCCCCCACGTGGAGCGGTCTCCGCGATCCGCCGCGCCGCGCGAGCGTAACCCTCGTCGCGCGCGCCGGCGATCGCCAGCACCGGCAGGTCGAGGCGCAGCAGCTCGTGCCAGACCGAGTCGAGTGCACCCTGCCCTGCCGTGCGCAGCAGCAAGGCCAGCGAAGCGGGATCGTGGCTGAGGCGTCCCGGGCGCTGATGCTCGACGAGCGCGTCCGACTGGTCGGCGAACAGCGGCTGACGCTCCCAGATGCCGACAACGTCCTCGATCGGCGCCGCCTCCATCCAGGCGGCGAGACGCTCGTCGGCCTCGAACCGGGCGGCGCGCAGCTGTGCGTCATCGATCCCCGCGGTCGCACCAATCGTGACGAGGCCCGCGTAGCGGCCCGGGTCGCGAATCGTCGCGCGCAGGGCGAGCCGGCCGCCGAGCGAATACCCGACGAGGACGGGCCGTGAGCTGCGGGAGGCCTCCGCGATCTCCCGCAGCCGTCCCTCGAGTGTGTTCTCCCGGTGGTCGAGCAGGGCGCTCGGATAGCGTTCGGGTAGGAGCTCCGCGACGGGCCGCCAGGCGTCCCCCCGCTGCATGAAGCCCGGGATGAAGAGCACCATCGCTCGCAGATGATCCCGATCAACCGCACCTACGCGCCGCTCCAGGCGTTCGTCGATGAGCTGGCGCGCTGCGGCATGCGCCACGCGGTCACTTGTCCGGGGTCGCGTAACGCGCCGATCGCCTTGACCCTCGCTGCGCAGGAGGGTGTCGAGGCTACGTCGGTCATCGACGAGCGCTCGGCAGGCTACGTCGCGCTCGGGATGGCGAAGGCGAGTGGCCGGCCGGTGGCGGTCACGTGCACGTCGGGGACGGCCGCGGCGAACCTCCATCCCGCCGTCGTCGAGGCCTGGGAGGCGCGTGTGCCGCTCCTCGTTCTCACAGCCGACCGGCCCCCGGAACTGCGCGAGGTCGGCGCCGGGCAGTCGATCGACCAGATCAAGCTCTATGGAAGCGCCGCCAAGTGGTTCGTGGAGGTGGGGACTCACGAGCCGAGCCGCGAAACCGCGATCCATCACCGCGCGCTCGCATGTCGCGCCTACTGGACCGCGGGCGGAGGCCGACCCGGCCCCGTGCACCTGAACTTCCCGCTGCGCGAGCCGCTGGCGCCGGTGCGAAAGGCCGCTCAGGAGCCGCTTCCCTCGGCTCGGGACGAACCGCTATCCACGGGGACCGGCTGGCCTGACCCGGATGTCTGGGCCGGCCGCGACGACGCCCGACCGTGGACGGTGCTGCGCGAGCACGCCAGTGTCCCCCATGCGGACGATGTCCATGCACTCGCCGCTCGTATCGCGAGGACAAAGCGCGGCGCGATCGTCTGCGGGCCCACCTGGGAGCAGATCGCTGACCCGGCCGCCTTGCTCGCCGGAACCGCCGGCTGGCCGCTGCTCGCCGAGCCGACCTCCGGCGTCCGCTGCGGCGACCACGACCGCTCGCACGTCGTAGCCCACTACGACGTGCTCCTCCGCGCCCAGAGCTTCGCCGATGCCCACGTTCCCGACCTCGTGCTCCGGGTGGGCGACACCCCCACCTCGAAGCCGCTCCGCGCCTGGCTCGCGCGTACGCCGCAGGTCCTCATCGACCCACACCAGACCTGGCACGAGCCCACCCGCCGAGCCGAGCTCGTCATCCAGGCCGCCGCCACCCCCTCGCTCGACGCCCTCGCCGCCGCGGTGGAGATGCGCACGCCGCCACGCGACCCCGCTTGGCTCTCCGCCTGGCGCGAAGCGGACGCGCTCGTCCCACCGGCGCTCGCCGCATCGCCGGACCCGTTCGAGCCAAAGATCCTCGCCGGGCTCGAGCCCAACCTGCCCGGCGGCGCGATCGTATGGGTCAGCTCCTCGATGCCGATCCGCGACGTCGAGGCCTTCTTCCCACAGTCGCCGAAGCGCCTCCGCTTCCTGGCGAACCGCGGCGCGAACGGGATCGACGGCGTCGTCTCGTCGGCGCTCGGGGCGGCGCTCGCGACCGGCCGACCGACCTGGCTCATCACCGGAGAGCTCGCCCTCCAGCACGACGTGGGAGGGCTGCTCGCCGCGCGCCGCGCCGGCGTCGAGCTGAACATCGTCTGCCTGAACAACGGCGGCGGCGCGATCTTCGACTTCCTGCCCGTGGCAGAGCACGCGGACCCAGACCTCTACGAGCAGCACATAGCGACCCCGTCCGAGGTCGACCTGACCGCGCTCGCGCCCGGGCTGACCGAGGTCAAGACCGACCGCCTTCAGAACGTCGCGCTCCATCGCGAGCTCGTGGAGCGGGTCGCCCAGAGTCTGTAGCCGCGCGACCTCCCTATGGCGTCGCCGGCGCCGTCCCCTGCCGCCCCTGCGGCGCCGGGACCAACGGCGCCTGGCCTTGCCGAAGGCGCGGATACTTCTGATGCTGGAAGAGGAGCGGCGGCGCCACGAAGCACGGAGGCGCGGCGGTGACTCCGGCGCCGGACGGGTTCGGCCGCTCGCCGCCGCTCGGCGTGCAGTCGAAGCTCTCGATCGCCCCCAGGCCGATCGCCCGGGCATACGCGTTGGGGGCCACATACCCGTTGCCGCGCTCCCACGGCGGGCGGCGGTCGAGCGGCTCGAGCGAGCGCGTGTCGATCATCGCCGCCTGCGGCAAGTAATGCTCCGCCCCGCCCTTGCCCGTGTAGCCCCCTGCTGCGTTGCCGGCCAACGTGGGACCAGGGGCGGACAGGAACGTTCCGATCTGCTGACGCGAGAAGCCGAGGTAGGACAGGATCGGGTTCAGCTGCGGCATGAACACGTGCACGCTCGCGAGCAGCGGCTCCGCTCTCTCCAGCAGCCGGTCGGCGGCCGGGACGCCGTCATCGGCCGCCTTCACGAGCGGGTCGACGTCGTGGAACAGCCGCTCGAGGTCGGGAGAGAGGTCGCCGAGGTCGCGGAGCGTCGGTCCGAGGTCGGCCGCGGGACCTCGCAGATCCCGCACGAGCGGATCGGTGTTGCGGGCGAAGCGCTCGAGCCGCAGGACGGTCGCACGCGTCTCGCGCAGGAAGGTCGGGGCGATCAGGAACGTCTCCGCCAGAGCCTCGTCGCGCGAGGACAGGGCGGAGAAGGTCGCCTCCCCCCCGGTGATCAGATGCCGCAGCTGCTCGTCCTCGCCGCCGATCGCGTCGAAGACCCGGCCGGTGTTGCGCACCAGGCGGCGCAGGGCGAGCTCCTGCACGTCGAGCGGACGCAGCCCGTCGGCGCCGCCCTCGAAGAACGGCGCGGCGTTGCCCAGCGCCGAGCTGAAGTCCTCGCCGTAGCCGCCGCCGACGGCGATTCCAGCCTCGTGCAGCCAGGCCTGGAAGTTGCGTCGGGTCCGCTCGTCGAACATGCCGAAGATCTCGTCGAGCTCCACGGTGTCCCCGACCTGCGCCCCCGGCAGCGTCCCGCCGTCCGGAAGGTCCTCCCCCCGGCCCGGCGTGAGCTCCACATAGGTCTCCCCCAGCAGGCTCTTCTGGCGCAGGATGGCCTTCGAGTCGCGTGCGATCGGAGCGAACCGGCTGTCGAGCTCCATGACCGTCTTCGTACGGGTGTGGTCGTCGGAGAGCTCCGTGCTCTTCACCTTGCCGACGTTGACGCCGGCGAGCCTCACGTCCGCCTCCTTCGCGAGGAGCTGGGCCTCCGGGAAGTCCGCTTCGAAGCGGTACTTCTTTGGCGCGAGGGGGAGCGTCCCGCCGAAGGTCACCCAGATGTACAGCAAGAGCGCGAAGACCGACAGCGTGAACCCCACCATCGCGGCGATCTGTCCGATGCTCGGGGCCTCCTTGTTCACGGGACGAGGGGAGCGGTCGGGGGCGGCGGAAGCGACTCGAGCGAGTCGAAGCTGCACGAAGCGAACTGCATCTCGTTGAGGGCGGCGACCGGGCTGCCGGGCTGGACGATGCCACCGGGCGCGCCCGTCAATAGCTGGGTGAGCCCGGGGTCCTCCGCGCCGGCTCGGCCGAGCACGAGCCCCAGCAGGGCCGTCACGACGGCCGGCTGAAGGCCGCAGATCGTGACCCGCCGCCAGGGACCCTGGGCGTTCGCGGTGCTGAACAGCGAGACGCCGTTCTGGGCCGCCCAGGCAAGCCAGTAGAGGTAGCCCTCCTGGCGGGCTCGCTGGTGAGCTATCGACCCCGTCACGGGCTCCGCGCCGCCTGGGTTGTACGCCCCCATGTTGAAGAATCGATTGAGCTCTCCCACGGCGCCCTTCAGATCCGGCATAGCCTTCGCGGAGTCGGCCGCCGCCACGCGCAGGTCGTCGGTGAACGGACGGGCGGCCCGCACGAAGGGCCGGATCTCGTCGCGGAGCACCGGAGTGGTCTCGCGCAGGAAGGGACGCACCGCCTGGTTCGCCGCGGGCAGCTTGCGGATCGGGGGTCGTAGCCGCTCGAGCGTGGGTCGGAGCAGCCGGGCGAAGCCCTCCACGTCCCCGAGCGTGGTCGCGGTCCGCCGGAGCGCGCCTGGTAGCCGGGCCGCCGAGGTCGAGATGCTCTGGTCCTCCCTCGCCAGCGCGTCGAAAACGCTGCGCGACGAGCTCACGAGCCGTCTGAGGTCGTTCGGGCGCCGGCCGAGCTCGGCCATCAGCAGCCCGTAGTTGTGCACGAGCCGCTTGAGCGCGTGGCGCCGGCTCGCGGTCGCCCGCGTGACGCGAGCGAGGTCGCGGTGCAGCGGCTCGAGCCGACGGAGGGTCCGACGCAGGTCCTCGCCGCGCCCGCGCAGGCCCTTTCCGGCGCCGGAGATCAGCAGCTTCAGATAGGGACGCGTGTCGGCGTCGAGCGCGGCGAAGATCTCGTCCGGATCGACGTCCGGCGCCGTCTCGGCGTAGCTGATCCGCCCGCCGTCCGGCAGCACCGCGCCGTTGCCGGGATCGATCTCGAGGAACATGTCCTTGATCGGCGTCTTCGGGCGCAGGAGCGCGGTGGCGTCCCTGCGGATGAGGCTCTCGTAACCCGGGTCGATCTCGACGTCGACCACGGCCGCGCCGTCGTCCAGATGGACGTCGCCGATCTTGCCGACCTCGACGCCCGCTACCCGCGCCGTCTGGCCCTGACCCGGCGCCACGGCCTGCGCGTTCTCGAGCTCGACCTCGATCGTCTTCGGGCCCTCCTGGACCAAGGGGATGCGCACCCCCTGCTGGGACACGATGTAGATCGCAATCGCGCCCGCCAGCAGCACGAGGCCGAGGATCGCCCCGAGGTCGCGCAGGTGGGTGCGGATCGCGCGGCCCACTAACGGCCTCCGCCCACAGCCGAGTAGAGGTTTGCGGGGCCGCCGGGCGCGGCGAGGTTCGGCGGCTCCTGCGTCTCGCAGGCCACGTCCGGCCGGTGCGGCGGCGGCGTGTTCGGGTTGGGCGGCGCGGCGGGCTCGATCCGCCCGCCGTAGACGCCCGCGAGGTGCGCCGGGGCGACGGCCTGGATGTGGAAGAACGGGGAGTTGGCGTCGCTCAGCCGGCTCTCGCCGCCGAGCCCCACGAAGCCGCGCTGGAGCTGCTTGCGCACTTCCTGGCCGCTGTTGCCGGCCTCGAGGCTCGGAATCTTGGACTCGACGAACGGCACCAGAACGCCATTGGTGCACGAGGACAGGGCGCGCAGCTGCTTGAGCGTGGGTACGAGTCGCTGGTTGAGGAGCACGAGACTCGGCACGGCCTGGCGCAGGTCGGCAGCGAGGCCCTTCAGCTCGTCCTCCGACACAAGAGCGCGCGCCTGCTCGATCCATGGGATTGCGGCGTCGAGCGTCGGCGCGGTCGAGCGGACCCCCGGGAGCGCCTCGATCGAGAAGGCCCGCAGCGTCGGGAGCGCCGCGTTCACCTGGGCGAGTGCCGGCTCGGCGGCGCGGAGCGTGTCGCGCAGCGCGGGGACCGCGGCCTCGAGCGCCCGGTCCTGGCTTCCCAGCGCGCGGGCGACCACGCTCAGGTCGGTGACGAGCTCCTTCAGCGCCTCGGGGTCGTCGGCGAGGGCGCCCGCGGTTCGCGCCTGCCCGCGCAGCAGCCGCCGGATGTCCCTGCTCGGCTGGACGCCGAGCAGGGCGTCGTTCGTCAGCGCCGTCGCACGGTAGGCGGGCCCCAGGTGCGGGATCGCCCGGTTGAACCCTTCGGCCCCTCCGTGCTTCAGGCCCTTGCTGTACTCGTGCAGCAGGGTTCGCAGGTCACTGCGGGCGTCCGAGTCGAGCACCGCGAGGATGTCGCCCTGCTGCACCGAGCTCGCCGTCTGGCTGACCGGCACGGTCGAGCCGTCCTCGAGATCGCCCGCCGAGGGCGAGCCGGGGTCGATGTCGACGAAGTAGTTGCCCTCGAAGAGGATGCGCGGCCGGACCTTCAGCCTCACATCGTCGTGGAGCGGCAGCGCGCTGTCGTCGAGCTCCATCGTGACCGTGGCGGCGCCGCCTCCGGCGGGCTCGACCTTGGAGACCTTTCCCACCTCGACGCCCGCGATCCGCACCGCCGCCCGCGGCTTCAGGTTCTTCGCGTCGCGGAAGCTGGCCTTCAGCTCGTAGGGGTTGGAGAACGGGTTGGCGCCGGTGAATCCGAAGTACGAGAGCACCCCGATCACGACGAGCGCCAGCACGCCTGCCTTGAACGGAGTGGTACCGGGCCTCATCAGGGCACGTCCTTCGTGCTGCCGATGCCGAGCCGGCGAGCCGTGTAGGTCCCGCCGGCGCGGCCGGGGGTGTTCGGGTCGATCACGACGTGGCTGCCGCCGCCGCGGAACCCGCCGGCCGAGGTGTCCGGCGGGTAGCGGCCGTCGGTGACGAGGCGATTCAGGTAGCCGGTCTGGCCGTCCTGGCAGTCAGCACGGCCGCTCGAGTCGACCGCAGGCCCGCCTGGCTGAGCATGGAGCGCCTGCTGGACGGGCTCAGCCTGTGGGTCCTCGTTCGAGGGGACGTCGACGGGCCGGCTCGATTCAGTCGTGCCGAGCGAGTTGGGCTGGGTCGAGGTGATGACGAGCTTGGCGAGGATGCGCTCCGCCGTGCCTCCCGGGACCGCTTCCGACTGATGCGTCCCCAGCGGGTTGAAGAAGTAGGGCAGGTAGTTGCAGACGGTCTGGTAGGGGGCGATGAACCCAACCGCGGGCCCGCCAATCTGCACGGCGCGGCGGAGATCCCGCAGAGCGAGCAGCGTCGTCGGATCGTCGCCGAGGTCCTCGAGTGACGCGAACAGGTCCTCCAGGTCGGCGCTCAGCGCGGGCGTCTCCTGGAAGGCGGGGACGCCCGCGCCCAGGGCGGCGTTGATTGGAGGGAGCGAGCGCGTGAGCTCGGCGGCCGCCGGCTGCAGACGCCGCGAGAGGTCGGCGAGCCGGGCCAGGAAGGGCGTCTGGACGCGGAACGAGGCCGTGGCGGCCTCGAGCGTCGGCGCGGTCTCCGCGATCGTGTCCTGGAGGGCGCGCGGATCGCGTCCGATGGCGGCGAAGGTGTCCGCCATCGCGGCGATCCAGCGCGCCGAGTCGTCCGCCACCGGCGACGCCTGGGCGAGGGCGGCGCCGACGGCCGGCACCAGACGGCGCAGCTCCGTACGGGGGTCGGAGAGGTTGCGCATCACCGGCTCGAGATGGCCGAGGAACAGGTTCAGCTCCTCGATCGCCACGTTCAGCGCCGCCCCGCGTCCGGCCAGGGCGTCCCCGAGGCCGGTCAGCGTCGCGCGGATGTCGTCGCGGGTCTGGGGGCCGAACGTCGCGAAGACGTCCTCGAGGTCCGGTGCCTCCTCGGGCGACGACAGCGGGATGGTGCCGCCTTCCTGAACGGTCTCCTTCGAGTGGCCCGGCACGATCTCCACGTACTTGAGCCCGAGTGCCGAGCGGGCGCGCACGTTGAAATGCGTGTCGACGGGCAGCTGCTCGAGCTCCTTGTCGAGGTCCATGTGCAGAACCGCGATCGAGCGCTCCTCGCCGGCGACCTCCTTGCGCGCCGGCGTCACGCTCTTAACGGTGCCGACGAGGAAGCCGCCCGCGCGCACCTGGTTTCCCGGGATGACCTTTGCCGCGTTCGGCAGCTCGGCGTTCACCTTGTAGGTCGGCAGGAAGGGCAGGCCCTCGTTCGACTTGTACGAGATGAAGACTGCGACGATCGCGATCAGCACGGTGATCGCCCCGATCAGCACCGGGCTCGAGGTCAGCGTGCCGCGCAGGGGCGTCCTCATGGCCCGAGCAGGTAGTCGAGGATGCGGGCGTCGGCGCCGGCTGCCGTCGCGGCGGGCGCCGGGGGCGCCGGCGCCGCGGAAGCCTTGGTCGTCTTCGTCGGGTCTGGCGCGTTGACGCCGGGCTGGTGCGGACCCAGCCACTGGTTGCACTTGTCGAAGAGCTTCTCGTGGCCCTTCCGGGTGACCTGGTAGTCCGAGCAGTCGCTGACCGACAGGCTGAGCCGGAGTATGTGACCGATGTCGTCGAGCCCGTTGGTTGAGAGCGCCTGCCAGTAGAAGTAGTCCCAGATCGCCTCCATCCCCGTGAAGCCGCCCAGGCGGCCCGAGATGTGGGTCTTGTCCGGAGCCGGAGGGTCGGTCGCGGCGGCCCTGGCGTCCGGCTCGACTGCCCGGTCCCGCTCGTCGATCGTCTGGAGGAGCTGGCGCAGCGGCTTGGCGAGGGCGGGCGCCCCGCTCGCCAGGCGCCGCAGCTCTGCGACGTCGTCGTCGGTCGCGTCCACGGCGCGGGTGCCGGCGACGGCCGCTTTGCCGAGGTCGTCGAGCGCCGGCCGGCCTGCGTCCGCGAAGCGCGGGAGCCGCGTGAGGAACGTGTCGAGGTCGCCCGACGCCGCGCCGAGGTCCCGCAGGACGGGCCGCTGGGCGACCGCCACCTGACCCAACCGGACCATGTACGGATCCAGCTCCCCGAGGAAGGCGGGAAGGCGGTCGAACGCCCGGGCCAGCTCGTCGCGCCGCGACGCGGCGACTCCGGCCGTTCGCCCCGCCTCCCGGACGAAGCGGGAGACGTCTGTCCTGCGGCGGGCGAGCGCCCCGACCACCCTGTCTGCGTCGCCCACCAGCCGGCGGATCTGGTGCGTCTGGCGGCCGAGGATCTCGAGCGTCTGACTCGTCTCCCGCAGGCCGGGGTGCGCTCGGCGCAGCACCTCGTTCAGGTCCTCGGGGCGTCCGGCCAGTCCCGCCCCGAGCTCGTTCACTATCAGGCGCAGCCGGTCCCGATACGGCTGGCGCAGGATGTCGTTCAGCAGGTCGAGCGCGATCGGCGACGTGGTCTGCGAGACGGACACCGTGCCGCCGTCCTCGATCTTCTCGTCAGAGGTGCCCGGCTGGCAGTCGACGTAGTACTCGCCGATGAACGATTGAGGAGTGATCTTGCAGCGAGCGTCCTTGCGCAGGTCCGCGAATCCCGGCTCGGTGACCTTCGCCTCGACCACCGCGAGCGGACGGCCGCCCCGCCTGACCACCTTGGCCTCGCCAGTGCTGCCGGCGCGCACGCCGGCGACCTTGAAGTCGCCGCCGTTCGCAAGCCCGGAGGCGTTGTCGAAGTAGATCTTGTAGGTCTTGCCCTGGGCGCCGGCGTCTCCGGTGGCCCCGATCGCGAGCAGGGCCGCCACGATCCCGATGAGCGGCGCGATGACCGCCACGAGGGCCCGCCTCACGGTCCCACCGATCGCTGGGAGGGGTCGCAATCGAGATCCGCCGCTTCCGAGCCGGCGAACACGTTGCTGCCATCCGCGGCCGGCGGCTCGTTCGCGCCGGGGCAGCGGCGGAACTGCCTGAGCTTCGGCCCGGGGCCGTACAGGAGCTCCGAGAAGCTCGTCCAGGCGCGCGAGAAACCGCCCAGCGCGTCGTACACGCCGGTCGTGGAGAAGTCGTCGAGCCACCCGACGAAGTCCGGGGTGTAGGGGCGGCCGAGGGCGATCGTCGGCGCCGCCGCGCGCAAGGCCGCGGAGGTCTCTGGAAAGGCGCCGCGGCGCTCGGCGCCATTGATCCGCCGCGTGTCCAGCGCCGTCCGCGCCAATGGCGGGAAGCTGTCGAGCAGCTCGATCAGGTCGTTCGCCGATCCGGTGGTCCTGATCGTCTCCGAGAGGTCGCGGACCGTCGGCTCGGCGTCGCGCGCGAAGAGGCGAGCCTGCGAGAGGAATGGGTCGAGACGCCGAGCTACGGGCTTGGCGGCGTCCACCAGCGGGTCGACGTCGTCGAGCGCCGCGCGCAGGTTCACGAATGTCGTGTTGGCGCGGCGCATGACCGGTGGGAGGAGCCCAACGGACTCGGCCAGCGCGTTCTGCTGACGCCCGAGCGCGCCGAAGGTGCGGCCCAGCCCGGAGACGGCGCCGCCCAGGTCTTGGCTGCGCTCTGCCAGCGCGGTCACGAGCGTCGAGGAGTCCACTAGGAACTGCTCGAGCAGGTGGTCGTCGCGGGTCAGCTCCTCGAATAGCCGGCTGCCCGTGGAGAGCGCGGGGCTCAGGTAGTGGATTCCGCGTCTGAGCTGTGCCCCGCGCCCCCTCAGCGACACCGCGTTGCCTTCGACGAAGTCCTGGAACGAGCGTCGCGTCGGCTTGTCGAAGATGCTGAAGACCTCGTCGAGCTCGAGGACCGTCCTCGTGTGGTCGGTCCCGATCCGGCCGCCGTCCTCTATCTCGGCGCCGTCGGCGGGTCCGAGCTGAACGTCGATGTAGCGCCCGGCGATGCCGGGAAGAGAGGTCTGCTTGACGACCAGATCGGTGCCCTCCCGCAGCGGGCGATAGTCGTCGTCGTCGATCTCGAACGTGACCTCCGCCTGACCGTCGTCGGTCACGTCGATGTCATCGACTGAGCCGATCGAGCCGCCGGCCACGCGCACCTGGTTGCCCTTCACCAGCTGGCCGGCATCCTGGAACACGGCCGTGACGCGATAGCCGCCGTCGCCCTTGAACAGGATCACGCCGACCGCCAGGACCGCGACCGTGACAAGGCCGATCACGACGGCTCGGCCCACGAACGACGATTCCCGGTTCTCGCCCAGACCGACCCGTTCTGAGCTCACCGAGGGACCGTATCCAGAAAGTGTGCTTGGTACGCCTTTTTCTCGGCCCGCGCCTGTTACCTTCCGCCCTCCCCGGAGAGGAGAGAAGCAGGTATGGACCGCCTCTCAGCCCTGGACTCTTCCTTCCTCGACGTCGAGACCGCCTCGGCCCACATGCACGTGGGCTGGGCCACCGTGCTCGATCCGCCCGAGGAAGGCCCGCCGCCCAGCTTCGAGCAGCTCCGCGACCACGTGAGCCGCCGCCTCCACCGCGCGCCCCGCTACCGGCAACGGCTCGCTCGCGTGCCGCTCGGGCTCGCACGGCCGCTGTGGATCGACGACGAGCGCTTCGACGTCACGCGCCATGTCCGCCGCTCGCCCACCGGCGATCTGATGGACCTGGCCGGGCAGGTGATGTCCACCCCGCTCTCGCGCGACCGGCCGCTGTGGGAGCTGTGGGTCGCCGACCGCCTCGACGACGGACGGATCGGGATCGTCGGGAAGGCCCACCACTGCATGGTCGACGGGATCGCGGCCGTGGAGCTGGCGGCGCTGTTGTTCGACCCCGATCCCGTGGCCCCTCCGGACGGCCCGGACGACTGGGCGCCGGCTTCGGCCCCTTCGACCGGTGAGCTGATGCTCGGCGGCATGCTGGATCGGGCGCGCGACCAGGTCCGTCTGGCCGGCCACTCCGCCCGGATCGCCCTCTCCCCCGGCCGACTCCTCGCGGGCGCGGAGCGCGCCGGGCGGGCGCTCGGTCACTCGCTGTCGCGCACCGTTCCGGATCGGACCCTCAACGAGCCGATCTCGCCGTATCGTCGCCTCGGCACGCTCCCGCGCGGCATGGACGAGCTCCGGCGTGTGAAGCGGGCCTTCGGCGTGACGGTCAACGATGTCGTGCTCGCAGTGGCCGCGGGCGGCGTCCGCCGCTACCTCGAACGCCGCGGCGAGCGGCCGCGCCCGCTGAAGGCCATGGTCCCGGTGAACGTCCGCGTCGGCGGGGGCAGCGATCTGGGGAACCGGATCGCCTTCCTGTTCATGGAGCTGCCGTGCGACGAGCCCGACCCGGTTAGCCGGCTCGCCGGCATCCACCTGGCGACGCGCGAACGCAAGGCGGCGGGTGAGCCCGAGGGTGCCGGCACGGTGCTCGAGTTGGCGTCCTACGCGCCCTCGCCCGTGCAGCGCGCGCTGTCGCGACTGGTCGCGAGTCCACGCACGTTCAACGTCGTGGTGTCCAACATCCCGGGGCCGGTAGCGCAGCTCTACATGCTCGGCTGCCCGCTGCGGGAGGGGTATCCGGTCGTGCCTCTCGCGGACCGCCACTCGCTGTCGATCGGGTTCACGAGCGTCGCGGGGGGCGCCTACTTCGGGGTCTACGCCGACCGCGACACGATCCCCGACCCGAGCCGCGTGGCGCACGCGATCGGCCAGGCGCTCGACGAGCTGCTCGAGTTGGCTCCGCCCTCCGGTCGGCCCACTATGCGAGAAGCGGCAAGAGCGCCTCGAGCTTGACCTCGGTCTCGGCGAGCTCCGCCGCGGGCACCGAGTCGCGCACCACGCCGCAGCCCGCGTAGAGATGCGCCACCCTGCCCCGAAGGAGCGCGCACCGCAGGGCGACGCAGAACTCCCCGTCCTCCGCCAGGTCGGTCCAGCCGATCGCGCCCGCGTACCAGCCACGGTCGAGGCCCTCGAGCGCGGGGATCAGAGGAAGCGCGGCCTCGCGCGGCTCGCCGCCGACCGCCGGTGTGGGGTGCAGCAGGCCGGCGAGCTCGAGCGTCGGCATGGGGTCGGCTAGCTGCGCCCGGATCGGGGTGGCGAGGTGCTGCACGTTCTGGACCTTCACGAGGACGGGCTCCTCGGCGGAAGCGACCCACAGGCTCACCCCCTCCAGCGTGCGCTCGATCCGGCTCGCAACGATCGCCTGCTCCTCGCGGTCCTTCGCGCTGCGCAGCAGCTGCTCGCCCAGATGGTCGTCCACGGCCGGATCGGCGCTGCGCCCGGTGGTGCCGGCGAGCGCGACGGTCTGGGCGCGCTGACCGTCCCGGCGAACCAGCAGCTCGGGGCTGGCGCCCACGAAGGCCAGCTCCGGCGTGCCGACGCACCAGCAGTAGCAGGCCGGGAAGACCTCACGAAGGGCGCCGAGCACCGCCGCCGGGTCGTGCTCCCGGGAGGCGTGGGCGCGCACCTCGCGGGCGAGGACCAGCTTCTCGAGCCCCCCGGCCCGGATGCGCTCGACGCCTCGCGCGACCGCGTGCTCGTAGTGAGTCGGCGGGGCGGCGCTGGCGACGCGCGTCGGCTCGACCGGGTCGGGGTCGAGGAGCGGCATCGACTTGAGGGTCAGTTCGCCCACCCTCATAAGCGCCCGCTCGACGAGGGCCTCTTGCGTCTCGTCCCCCTCCGCGGCCACGCAGACCGTGAGGCGGGCCGCGTCGCCTTGCCGGGCCAAGGCCAATTCCGGGAGCACGAGCGCGGTGGGGGCAAGCGACGCCCACTCCGGCGCGCCGCCGCCGCCGGGCGCGAAGGCGAACCCGCCCACGAACACCGGTCCGGCGGCGGCCGGCCGGCCCGGATCGCGACCCGGGTCGTCGGCGAACGTCCTCCTCCCAAGCTCGCGGGCGCGCTCGGCGGCCTCCGCGAAGCGGCCGGGCCCGCGGGTCTCGACGAGGGCGGCCTGGCCGATCGCCGCCAGCGCGAAGCCGTCCCGGTCGGGCTGCTCAAGGCAGAAGAAGCGGTCGCCCGGCCGCCGGGCGGCGAGCGCGATCGCCGAGAGGTCCAGCTCCGGCGCCAGCGGGACGGTGACCGCCGCGATCGTGGTCTGGCGGCGGGAGCGCGCCGTCCTCGCCGCCAGGAGGCAGCGCCTCTCGAGCCTCTCGGCGGCCTCGCGCGCGAGCGCGAAGCCTGCTCGTGCGCCTTCGGTCCGGGTGGGCACGGTGCCGAAAGAGCCTAGCTGCCTACGCGGCTGCGCGACCCCACGCCGCGGCGATCGGGCCGGCCTTACTGCCTATGTGGCTCCGCGGCCGCGCGCCACCGCGATCTCGCCGGTCCTGACCATCTCGATCAGGCCGAACGGGCGAACCATGTCCTCGAAGGCCTCGATCTTGTCGTCGGTCCCCGTGACCTCGACGGTGACGCTTCGCTTCGAGACGTCCACGGTCTTCCCGCGGAAGATGGCCGTGAACTGCATCACCTGCGCCCGGGCGTCTCCGTCCTGACACGAGATCTTGAAGAGCGCGAGTTCCCGCGCGACCGTCTCGTCCGGCTCGAGGTCTCGGATCTTGATCACGTGGACGAGCTTGTGGAGCTGCTTCGTGACCTGGTCTATCGGGTGGGCGGCGCCGTCAACCGTGAGGGTGATCCGGGAGATCGAGGTGTCGTCGGTGGCGCCGACCGCCAGCGAGTCGATGTTGAAGCCGCGGCGCGCGAACAGGCCCGCGATCCGCGCGAGGACCCCCGGCTTGTTCTCGACAAGGATCGAGAGGACGTGCTTGCGCCCGGTCCGGATGCCGCCCGCGGCCTCGAGGTCCTCGAGGTTGAGCAGCTCCTTAGTGCCAGGTTCTCCCATGGCTCACCCCACCATGTCCCGAGCGGCCTGACCCGCCGGGATCATCGGATAGCAGTTCTCCTCCTTCGCGACGTGGACGTCGACCAGGACCGGGCCGTCCTCCGCCAGCGCCGTCTTGAAGGCCTCGACCAGCTCGGACTTGTCCGTCACCCGCATGCCGAGCGCGCCGAACGCGTCGGCCAGCTTCACCCAGTCCGGGCTCGGGCCCATCTCTACTGACGAGTAGCGCCTGTCCCAGAAGAGCTCCTGCCACTGGCGCACCATGCCCAAGTAACCGTTGTTCATCAGGAACACCTTCACCGGGATCTGCTCGGTGACGCAGGTAGCGAGCTCCTGGACGGTCATGATCAGCGAGCCGTCGCCCGCGAGGCAGACGACGTCCTGGTCCGGGCAAGCGACCTTGGCTCCCATCGCCGACGGCAGGCCGAACCCCATCGTCCCGAGCCCGCCCGAGTTGATCCACTGGCGCGGACGGGTGAAGCCGTAGTACTGCGCCGCCCACATCTGGTGCTGGCCGACGTCCGAGGTGACGATCGCCTGCCCGTCGGTGGCCTCGAAGAGCGCCTCGATCATGAACTGCGGCTTGATCTCCGAGCCCTCGGAGGCGTCGTAGCGGAGCGGGTGCTTCTCCTGCCAGCGTTCGATGCGCTGCCACCAGCCCGCGAGCCGCGAAGGCTCGGCGCCCAGCGCCCGGTACTCGGCGGTCAGCCTGGGCAGGATGTTCTTCGCGTCGCCCACGATCGGGATGTGGGCGGCCACGTTCTTCGAGATCTCGGCCGGGGCGACGTCGATGTGGATGAACTTCGCCCTGGGCGCGAACTCGGACAGCTTGCCGGTCACCCGGTCGTCGAAGCGGGCGCCGATCGCGACGATCAGGTCGGCCTCGTCCATCGCGTAGTTGGCGGTCCGGGTGCCGTGCATGCCGAGCATCCCGAGCCACTGCTCGTGGTCGGCAGGGAAGCTCCCGAGGCCCATCAAGGTGCAGGTCACAGGGAACTTGTCAGACAGGCAGAGCTCTCGGAAGTCCTTGGACGCGTTCGCGTTGATCACACCGCCGCCGCCGTAGATGACCGGGCGGCGGGCGTTCGCGAGCGCCTTGGCCGCCAGCCGGATCTGCTTGGTGTTGCCCTCCGTAGTCGGCTGGTAGCCGGGGAGGTGGACGCTCGTCACGGGCTCGTACGGGATGTCCGCCCGGGAGAGGTCCTGCGGCACGTCCACCAGCACGGGCCCGGGGCGGCCCGTGCGCGCGATGTGGAACGCCTCGCTGATCGCCGTGGGGAGCTCGCGCGGGTCTTGGATCAGGATCGAGTGCTTGACGATCGGCATCGTGATCCCGGAGATGTCGGCCTCCTGGAAGCCGTCGGTGCCGATCAGCTCGGTGCGCACCTGGCCGGTGAGGAAGACGGTCGGGACGCTGTCCATCACCGCGTCGGCGATGCAGGTGACGAGGTTGGTCGCCCCCGGACCGCTGGTCGCGAGCGCCACGCCCACCTTGCCGGACGCCTTGGCGTAGCCCTCGGCGGCGTGGCCCGCCCCCTGCTCGTGCCGGCACTGGACGTGCCTGACGCCGGCGTCGTAGAGGGCGTCGTAGGTGGGGAGGTTGGCCCCGCCCGGGATGCCGAATACGTGCTCGACGCCCTCGGCCTTGAGGCACTCCATGATGGCGTCGACGGCTCGCATGACGGCGCGTGCTCCTTTCGGGGAAGGGAAAAACCGGCCCGGCGGGCCGGGGAAAGCCAGTGTAACAGCGGGTTTTTCCGGCTTACGCCGGTCAGACCGCGGTCTCAGCCGGGAAGTCCAGGTCGGTCCCGCAGCGCATGCAGACCTGGTCCGAGACCGGTACGAGGTTCCCGCATTCGGGGCAGGTTCGGCGTGGCTCCACGCTCTCTCGGCGGTACAGGAGCGCGGCGAGTATCCCGATGCCGGGGAGCGCGACCCCGATCAGGAACCAGATGAAGAAGGAGCTCCCCTTGAGCTTGCCGATCGCCCCGCTGGCGACGCCGAACACGAAGGCGATGAAGACGAACTCCACCGGTGAGGCTCAGTGCTCAGACGGCGCGGGCCGTTCAGAGCACGCGGATCGCCCAGACGACGGCGACGATGGCGAGCACCACCACCGCGATCCAAGCGATGGCCGCGACGAACCCGAGCACCACCTTGAAGAGGATGTAGGCCGCCACCACGAGCACGCCGACGGCGAGCACTTTCCGGGCGGCATCTGAGACCGCTTGTCCCATGTACACCAGTGTGGCAGGTCGGCCTCGCGATCTTCAGAGCAGTCTGGCCGGCCGTGTGGCGAGGTAGCGGTCAAGTCCCGGCAGTGGCACCGACGACATCACCCAGGCCGGCCAGTGGACCCGGAATCCCAGCCGCCGGAGGCGATCGAGGAGCCACCACGAGTCGGTCGTGCAGAACACGCCGAACGTCTCCGGCTCGCGCATCTTCGCCACACGGTCGAGCGCCGCGAGGACCACCGGCACAAGGTCCTCGGCGGTCTGTCCCACCCCCGGGCCGATCTCGCCCTCGGAGCTGATCCAGCAGAGGCCGGTGGCGTGGCCGCTTCGCTCGTCCATCCCGGCCAGGCAGGTCCGTGTCCGTCCGAAGAACTCGTGCAGCAGCGGGCGCTCGTGCCCTATGGCGGGCGGCTCGAGCCGCTTCCACTCCTCCACCGCCCGCTTGGGCGTGAGCACGTGAACCGCCTGCTCGGCGGCGTCGACCTCCCGGGAGCGCCGCTCGAGGTACTGCTCGGTGCGGTGGCGCAGGTGCCAGTGGCCGGTCGACGGCATCACCCCGAACTCCGTGTACAGCGTGAGGTCGATCGGGGTGCCGAGAGTGAGCACCACGCGGCCGAGCTCGCGGCTCGGCGACTGGGGCCAGCAGCGCTCGAGCAGCTGGCGCCCCAGCCCGCGCCCGGTGTGCGACGGCGTGACCCAGAGCTCGGTCAGCTCGTCCATCGAGCCGAAGCGAGCGACGCGCGCATAGCCGACCAGCCGATCGCCGTCCTCGCAGAGCCAGAAGCAGCCGTCCGGCTGCGCCGCGACGAATTCGATGAACGGGCGTTCCCGCAGCCACTGCGCATGCAGGGCGTCTCCATCGCGATCGTAGTCCGGCGACAAGATGCCGCGGGTGCGGCGGGATGCGTCCCAGGCCGCCTCGCCGAGCTCGAAGGCGGCGCGCAGGTCGCCGGGGCCGCCCTTGCGAAAGGCGGGGTCGCTCACCGGTCGCCGCCTGTGATGACGACGTGAAGGGGCACGCGCAGCGAGGCTAACGCGCTGCCACTCGCGCCGCGTCCAGGGCCGGGCGCATGCGGGCCGGCAGCCGCCTCTTCACCCGCCACGCCGCGCCCGCGAAGGCGTGATTGGCGACTGTGGCGAAGCCCTCCTCGTCCACTCTGAGCGCGAGCAGGAGGTGGGCGATCCAGTCTGAGGGCGGGAGCTCTGGATCGGTGGCTGCCACGCAGAAGCAGTGGACGCGGCGCTCGTCGCGGGCGACCAGGATCGCGCCGGCTTCACCCACCAACCAGACGCCCATCTCGGCTCGCTCGAGCGCGAGCCCCGTGTCCCGCTGCAGCTCCCGCTCGTAGTGACCGAGCAGGTCGGCGAGGAGGCCCTGGGCGGCGGGTTCGGCGGATGCGTTGCGGCGGCCCTTCGGACGGACGACGCTCGCGCCGCGGAACGCATAGATCTCAGGGATGATCCAGGCGTGGGCGAGCGCCGCCACGGCCACCGGCGCCGCCAGCGGCTCGAGCCACACGATGACCGCTCCTGCCAGGAGGAAGGGGAGGCTGTAGAGGAGCGTCCAGGCCTGCCAGAGGACCCCGCGGCGCCGCAGCCAGCGCCCGTCGGTGCGTTGGCGCCAGGGAACCTGCGCCAGCTCCGGGAGGACCTGCTCCATGCCTAGCCGCTCCGGCGAGCCACGCCGCTCGCGTCTACCGTGGCCTAGCCGCCTGCGATCGGCCGGCGCATGATCACGAGGTCGGCCTCACGCGGCAGCTCGCGGACGTGGGTCGCCTTCCCGGGACCATCCGGCACCGTGCCGATGTAGCCGAGCTCCCGCTGGCCTTGGAATTCCTGCACTGCGGCCTCGAAGGCGGCCTCGTCCCGCGTGCCCCACTCGGCGAGCGTCGTATGCCCCATGCCGTCCATCCGGATCAGTCGCGCCATGCAGTCCTCCTCTCCGATGCTTGGCGGCGAAGGATACGCCGGGCTTTCCGGCTGTTCCTCAGGCGCCGATCTTCTCGCGAACGATTCTCGTCACCTCGCCACCGTCCGCGGCGCCCCTCGTCTCGCGCATCACCGCCCCGACGATCGCGCCGATGGCCTGGCCCTTTCCGGCCCGGATCTTCTCGACGGCGTCCTGATTGTCCGCGATTGCTCGCTCGACGATCTCCTCCAGGTCGCCCGCGGCCGCTCGCGCGAGGCCCTTCTCCTCCACGATCGTCCCCGGATCGCCGCCGTGCTCGACCAGCTCGTC
>Ga0126312_10000785_pt1 | contig 19792 bp, 15 predicted proteins | sample Plot104A_FD_92537 | JGI IMG/M metagenome (GOLD analysis project Ga0126312, IMG submission 92537) | Serpentine soil microbial communities from UC McLaughlin Reserve, CA, USA - Plot104A | ecosystem: Environmental > Terrestrial > Soil > Grasslands | place: USA: UC McLaughlin Reserve, Lake County... | reverse complement strand
TTAGTGGCGAGAACTTTTCAGGTAAGAATTTATCAGGGGCTTATCTTAATGGGGCTAATTGCACTCAGACTGATTTATCGTACTGCAATTTAACCAAAACAAATTTAGTTCAAGCAGACCTTAGCAGGGCAGATCTAAAAGGCGCGAATTTGAATAATGCATTGTTAATGTATAGCGACATGAAAGAATGCAATCTCGCTAATGCTGACCTAACGAAAACAAATTTCATGTGGGCAAATCTTCAGGGCTCTAACCTGACCAACTGTACAATATCGAGAACCAATTTCGTTGAAGCAAATCTGACAAATGCAAAACTACCGAATGTGGACAAGATAGCAGCATATATAAAATATGCTAAACTTGAAGGAACTGTTTGGGCGTAACTAAGGTAATCCGTTGACATAGAGAACTATTTCAAACATGTGTATATGCACAGATATGCAAATATGATATCGTATAGATCCTTTTTATCTTGTGAGTAGGTAGATTCAACATGAGAGATGAGGTTTCATCGCTAGAATCTTAAGTCTCCTTACTTACTTGCAAACGAAAAATGTTTAATATTCTCTGATTGGTGACTATGGCATTGGTTATAGACAAGGTCCGAACCATCAAGATGCTTGGCAAATGGTCAGGCAACAGACTTGTAGGGCGTAGGCTTCCACTAGTTGGTGTTTTTAGCCTAACACACTATTGCAATTTCTATTGTCCTATGTGTCCATTTGGAGACCCAGATAAGAACAATCAAATTAAATTGGCTAAGAATAATGATCTTTCAACCGATCAGTGGAAACTGATTTTTGACAAAGTATCACGACATTGCATTTGGACTATTGTTGAGGGCGGGGAACCAACTAGTCGTCCTGATTTTATGGAGCTTGTTGAACATTTGTATCAGTTAAGAATGCCTGTCACTCTGATTTCTAATTGTTCCTTACTTCACACTATAGATCTTCAAGAATTAAGGAAGTACATTCAGTTTATGACTTGCAGTATCGATTCTGTATTTGAAGAATCTTACTGCAAAGTCCGTGGAGTTTCTCCCTACATCTTTCGGAAGGTAATGGAAAACCTAGATCTTTTGACGGAGTATAAAGTTCCGCACTATTTCAATAGTGTCATTACAAAATACAATACTAAAGAATTTATTGACCAGTCATATTTCGATAAGGCTCTCGACCTTGGATCTAATGCAGTCTCTTTTACTTTCGTTGAGGACAGATCAGATGTTAGCTATTCTCTTCTCCCTGATCGTCAAGAAATGGTTGAAGTATGTAAGAGCATACTTGACTACCAAAAAAAGCATACTTCTCCTCAAGTAATGATTCCTCCTCAGTATTTTGAACAAATAATAAAGTACGGAAGAGGCATGTTTGATGAATGCGGAGTATGGAAAAGCATATTTGTTAATGGTAATGGCACAGTAATGGTTCCATGCTGGAAATTTAACGGCAAAGAGAATACATATAGTCTTTTAGAACACAGTATAGAGGAAATATGGAGTCTACCGGAGTGGGAAATAGCCAAGACTTGCCATGACTGTCAAGTTCTAGGCTGTATATGGTACTCCTCACAACCCACTACAACATTTGCCCGAAATTATATGAAAGGTTTATCAAAAATGATTAGTCAGCACACATCCAATAAGGATCAAGTAATAGCATTATCTTAAGATACATCATTATTTGTTCTTTAAACTAATAACAAAAACAAAACAATTATTTATTTAAACAATATCAAAAAACATAACGTCAATATGTCAATACGCAAACCTATACTCATAGTTGATGATAATGATGATTCTGAAACCGCTATGAAGCTGTTTGACAAAAAAAGTATAGAATACGTACAATACCACGTAGATAAACTCGTTGGTGGTTGTTGCGGCGGAGCGAGTGATGACACCGGTACTCTGAGTACGGTGACAGCGCCTGCAGTCATTGCACCAGAAGGCATATTCAAGGGGCTAGACCGTATAAAAAACTACTTCGATTTGGAAAGAAGGTATTATGAAAGTGAAAGTGCATATTGGTAGCATTCATTGCTTAGTCCTCTCTCTCCTTATCATCTTAGCTCATCACCTTATGAATTTCTGTCTGCATTATGCTTTCCTTACTTCTCTACAGTTCCCCCTACGTTATGGTCGTTGGAGCCGCGCTTAAATGACACCTTTTTTTCAGGTTCGACTTGTATAGTAGTATGACTTATTCCATAATTTTCTATCAATTTTCTATTTATTGCTTGTACGACCTTATTGGCTTCACTAAGGATCTCATCTGGTACCACGATATGCCCGCTTAACGCATTCATGCCACTAGTGATTGTCCACACGTGCAAATCGTGTACATCTAGCACTTTTTCTGTTTTCATTATTGAATCGCGTATTTCTTCCATATCGACATGGGAAGGGGCTCCCTCGAGCAATATGTAGGCGCTGTCTTTGGCTATTGTATAACCGCTTCGGGCTATAAACGCGGCTATTAAGAAGGCAACCATAGGATCTAGAGCATGAATCCCAGTAAAGTACGTAATTATTCCCACACATATTACTGCAATTGAAGATATTGTATCATATAGCACATGCGAGAAGGCGCTTTTGACATTTAGGCTATTTTCCTTGTCGTAGATTAGAAACTTCATTATTACCAAATTCCCTGCTAGTCCTATCGCAGCCAAGATCATCACCAATAGGGCGTCAATGGGACTAGGAGTGTATAACTTCTGGTACGCTTCCACAACTATCCACACAGAAATAGCACATAGCAAAATACCATTGGCCATTGAGGCTAAAACCTCTGCTCTGTGATACCCAAAAGTCATTGATCCTATGTGCTCTCTTGTAGCCAGCGTTACTGCAAAGAGGCTCAATAAAATTGCAAGTATGTCACCAAAAACATGCGCTGCGTCACTGACAAGAGATAAGCTATTACTTAGCATCCCGCCAACAAATTCAACTAGTGCTATCCCTAACGCTACAAAGAAGGACACCTTAAGATGTTGCTGAATTTGTCTTAGTTTGGCTTGCATTTTTCCTCATTTTGCCTGGGTCATTACTCACACACTATTCCTAAGCATACAGTATCCTTAACACTCAGAGTAGTATAAACGCGGCTTTCAAATATATCACTGATGCAACATCAACTTCTTAAACCTTCACATGTTTCAAGAAAAGTGATTGCAAAATTTCTTAATCGTTTTCTACATTAAAACTATTGAGTATTATTTTAGTTTATTATCATAAAATAATATATCGTCATGCTTAATCATAAGCAAAGTTTTTTACAAGGATTATATGGCTATGATTGATAATATCCTTTATAATTTTTGGAAATGAATAATACTGATGTCATTCTGGAACTTGTTAAAATAAAGAAGTACTTTCCTATCAAACGAAGCCTTAGACAAATTTTGCGATTTCAACCTCCTCACTATCTGAAGGCAGTTGACGAAGTTAGCCTTCGGCTTGGAAGGGGCAAAGTACTTGTTCTTGCTGGCGAATCTGGTTCAGGGAAGACCACCGTAGCGAGAATAATTTTAAGGGCTGTACGGCCCGACAGTGGTTCGATCATCCTTAGTGGTGAAGACATCACTAACAAAAATGATAAAAAAATAATGAAAAAGTTTCATGAAAATATACAGATAATCCAACAGGATCCTTACTCTTCGCTCAACCCTCGTATGAAAGTAATGGATATTGTAATGGAACCGCTTAATATTCATGATAAACAAGGTAACTCAAAAGATGCCCGTAGAGAAAAGGTACTTGAATCGCTACGGGATGTGCACCTTTACCCAGTGGACTATATCGCTAATCAGTTCCCTCATATGCTTTCTGGCGGTCAGCGCCAAAGAGTGGCATTGGCTAGGGCCCTAGTCCTTAGACCGTCATTAATAATTGCCGATGAACCAGTATCAATGCTTGACGTATCTGTCAGAGCTGAAATTTTGCAGCTCATGAAGTCATTAAGAGATAAGCTTTGCATTTCCTACTTATACATTACACATGACCTTTCCACATCGAGATATATAGGCGACAGCATAGCTATAATGTATGCTGGCAGAATAGTTGAAGTGGGTCAAGTAGATGAGGTCTTGTCAAAACCTATGCATCCATACACCCAAGCCCTTATTGACGCAATACCACAACCTAATCCAGAAAATTTGCAAAAGGAAAGACATATCCGTTTGAAACCAGCGATGGTCGCAGAGACAGGTTGTAAACTATATCACCGATGCCCATATTCTATGGATATTTGCCGCAAAGACCCCGAATTATACGAGCCAGAAAATTCGCACAAAGTATCTTGCTTTATGTATTCTCCTTCTTACCATCAACAGCAACAAAGCCAACAACAGCAGTAAGAGAAGAAGAATGACTACCAGCTAGATAGGATCCTTGTTGGCCTCAGGTAATGCATGTTGGTTGTCTTGCTTGTACCTTATTATCTGCGACACCCCTTGTTTGGGGTATACTCCATAGATCAAGCTAGCCTTGGATACTGTAGAATCTTTTAGCGTAACCATAATTATCTGGTTACTATCCAATGATCTGGATAACAAAACCCTAGATAACCTATCCGTGTTTTGTGAGTCAAGATGCGCGTCAACTTCATCTAACAAATAGAAGGGTGATGGCTTGAGAGACTGTAGTGCCAATAAAAATATAGTACCAGCCATAGTTTTTTCGCCCCCCGACAAAGCTGTTGATTCGCGCGCAGGTTTTCCTGGAAATTGCACCATTAACATTATACCGCTAGAAAATACGTCCTCAAAATTTTCTATTTCTAACCATGCTTGGCTTCCCTCACCTGCAACTTCTGAAAACGTTTTTCGAAGATTAGTGTCGACCTTCTTAAATGATTCCATGAAGACATTTTTCTTTTCCTTATCAATTTCCTCAACAAAAAGTACTATTGAATTTCGTTCTTCTTCCAAATGATTTTTTCGAGTTGACATACCCCTGTAGCCTTCAATAACCTGAATATAACTATCGTGAGCGCGCAAATTGATTCTGGGCCTAAGAGCCTCATACTCGCTGGTTAGTTGTTGAATAATTTCTTCTACATCAAACACTTCAACTAAACTGCCTTCATTATAGCCGTAACCAATCTGATTGAGGCTGCTAATTAGAAACTTCTCTTTTGAGCTAAGATCAGCAATGTCTTTTTTTAGTATAGCAGTATCCTTTTCAAGGCTGTGATACTCTCTTGATATCTTCCTTTCATTTTCTGCCAATGTCCTTATTTTCTTTTCATACTCTTGTAGAATTGTGAAAGAGTTACCTGACGAATCTATTATCTGCTGTTCTTGATCTCTTAATTTTTTTATCTCGTTTTCCTGTGAGGCAAGCTCTTTAAAGAGACCATCGGCTTCTTTACCTCTTTCTTCCAATTCAAGCTTTAGATCTTCCTCTCTATTATTTTTCAAACTATCGATTCGGTTATTGCAGATTTCGATTTCATTCTCTAACGATCTTACTGAATCCCTTAGTTCACGCAATTCATATTCAATATCATCCATGGACTTCAAAATAGTATTTCTTGCCCAATGGGCTTGAGCCAGAGCATTTTCCAAAGATTTGTAATTTAAACTATCGAGTTTTTTAGTAATTATACCCAGAGTGGAAGATATTATTGACAGGCGTCTAAGATGGGCCTCCAATTCTTGACTGTCAGAGTCAATCTCTGACCTCACACCATCGTTTTCAGCTGTTATTTCTCGTAGTATAGTTTCTTCTGAATTTAGATTATCAGCGAGGATAGATTTTTGAATATTTAACTTGTTTATCTCCACTTCTAATCTGTTCTTAAGGTTTTCTGATGCGATAAAACGGGAATTCACATCTTTTTGAATAAAGTCTCTACTCTCAATCGATCTCTTTAATAAAACGGTCGAATTTCTCAATGCGTTCACAGAATCTCTAAGCAATAAAGCTTCACTAAATCTAGCTATTTTAGAGCCAAAGTCTGCACAGATAGTTGAACCTAATGGCTCAAATAATTCTCCATCAACCGATACTGCCCTATACCCTTGTGTTGCTAGAAGATATGCAGAGCGGGCGTTTTTTACCAAATATATATTTCCAAATAAAAAATCGGGCAATCCAATAACTTCGGAATAAACAAAATTACTAAGGGTACCTATAATATTTGTATTATTCTCATCGACTTTCTGGATATTACGATCATTCGCTTTTTGCATCTCTCTTAGAAGATCAAGAGAAAGGATTTTAAGTCTCGGCAATTTCTTTGTCTTTGCAAATTCCAAAATCGAAAGCATGGACTCCACATCTTCTACTACAAACGCTTTCATTGAGTCCGCACCAGCGGCTAAGACTGATTTTTCGTATCTTTTTTCCCACGAGATTAAATCGCATACTAGTCCTCTAATCGCTGAGTCCGATCCGGATTCTGTAATTTCAGCAATAGCAAAATCTTCGTTCATTATATCCCTTACAGCTGATGCTTGGAATTCGTATTCTGTAGCCATACTCCTTGCTTTTTCTAACAGCCTTCGTAAATCGCTAGTTTCACTCTCAACCTTATGCTTCTTTGCCTCAAGTTGTCTAACCAGAGTTTCCGTAGTCTCCATCTCTCTTTTCTTAGCACTCAGCACTGATTCAACAACCAAGAGTTGATTTCTGTTACTCACAATATCATTTTTGATTATTGCGATCTTGCTGTTATTGTGGATGGCTTGTTGGGATTTTAATCTCACTTTTTCTTCTAGACCAATTGTTACACCATGGATATTATTTTTGATTTTCTCCAACTGATTATAACGTTGCTCTAACTTTGTTACAGAGTTGGATGTTTGCATACTAGATTTGCTCAAAGATTCAATTTTGCTGTCGGTGTTGTCTAGTTCGTGTTTCAAGCTCGAAAATTTTTCTGATAATTCTGACATCGGATTTTGCTTTTTGTATAATTCTAATTGTAATTCTGATAGTTTTTGGGAAAAACCATTTATTTCTATATCTAGCGAAGGTAGGATTTTTTCTTTTATTTGAATGCAACGTTGCTCTGACTCTTTGGCAATTGCCTTCTTTCTCTCATAGTCGTAAATAATATGCGATATTCTACTGCCGATATGTGATTTAGCCCTATTTGCTATATCTACCTCTTGCAAAAATTTCATTTTATCACCCTCGACCTTTTCAATTTCTGAACGAAGCTCATTAATTTGGCCTGATAGCATAGAGGTTTGAGCAATCCTCGATTGGAGAAGCGCTTCTTGAGCTCTAAGGCTGACTTTCGTTCTAGAGATATGGTCGGAAAGTTTAAGTGCATTAAACCTTTTAATTTCGAGCTCTAGATGTGAATATCTCAACTGCTCATTTTTCTCTATTTCTAGCTCGTCAATCCGTTTTCTAATCTCCCCTATCCTAGCAAGTGCAATTTCAAGTCTCCTATCCGATGCATCTAGTTGCTTCAAGGCCTCGCTTTTCTTCTCATCGAAATATGAGAGCCCGATAATATCTTCTATAATTTTTCTTCGCTCTTCGGAATTTAATTCAGATATACGGGTTATCATGCCTTGCTGGACAATATTCAATTTATTGGGTGTGGCAACGACTATCTCTAGTAGTTCAGTTATGACATTCTTGGCTACTTTCTTACTATTGAGATAATATTGGCTCTCACCAGTCTGTCCTTCTATTTCTCTGGTCAATACCACCGAATCTTTGTCAATGGGGATACCTCTGTCCTGATTATCAAATGTCAGACTCACACGGACTATTCTATTAGAACTGTTCTGACTGTCATGAAATAAAGACTGAAATCTATCAACGCGTAACAATTTTGGACTGTTTTCTCCTATTGCAAACATTATTGCATCAAGAATGTTACTTTTTCCGGAGCCATTTGGACCCGTAATAGCAATCAGACCCCTGTCAAGGTTTAAAACAACGTTTTTGAACCCAAATGATTTAAAACCGCAGATCTCTAGTTTCTTGATATAAACCAAATATATATTCCCGTATTTGGGATCTAATATAATATAATTATTATTCTAAATAAATTGTCTTTCCACAACAATGGGTTATGCTACTATGATTTGTCTCTTCTTATTGACCTTACGGATTGAGTACAGCACGCCCTATGATTTTTCCTGCCTTAAGGTTTTCAAGCGCTTCATTAACCTTATCTAGCGTGAACCGTTTAGATACTACAGAATGTATTTTTCCCATTATTGCGAGAGCTACTAGTTCGACCAGGTCAGCAAATTTGCCAGTATACGCTCCTGTCAAAGTGTATGCTCTTAACTGAATAATTGCTAAATTCATATCTAGGGAACCTCCAAACAACCCCACCATTACTAGTTTCCCACGCTTCCTAAGCATATTTACTGAGGTAGGTGCTGTCTTCGTATTATTTACAAAATCAATACTGCCTCGCTTCCAAGTCCTGCTGTTATATCTTTAATGGCATCACTGGGGTCGGCCGAAGAGGAATTTATCACTTCATCAGCACCTAGCTTTTTGGCTTCCTGTAATTTGTTATCATTGATGTCCACTATAACAACGCGAGAGTTTGTAATGGCCTTTGCAAGCTGCACAGCCATCAACCCAAGGCCTCCAGCCCCTACTATTACCATTGTATCTCCTGCTTGAACATGAGTTTTCTTTACCGCAGTATAGGCAGTAAGACCAGAACAAGCCAGAGAGGCAGTGGACTCCATATCTAGACCGTCGATCTTTATAAGATATTTGTAACTAGGTACGAGAATCGTCTCAGAATACCCTCCATCCTGATAAATACCTAGAGTACGAGGAGAATCGCAAAGATGCTCTTCACATACCCTACAGGCAGGACATAAACCTTCACCTATCCACGAATAAACAATGACTTGATCGCCTTTCTGAAAGCCCATGACTGTTTCTCCAACGTCCTCTACAATGCCTGCAACCTCATGTCCTGGAGTTAATGGAAATTTTACCCCTCGGTCCTCTACTTTCATAAATGACCCACCGGGACCCACATAACCTCACTCCCATAAATGGAGATCGCTATGGCAAACACCTGCAGATCTCACCCTTACAAGGACCTGATCATATTTTGGCTTAGGAATTGCAAGCTCCTACAATAGCAGCGGCTCATTTGTTGTTATGATTCGTGCACTCTTCATACTATAACAACAAGGTAAAGCTCTATGGGCTATAATAATTCATTGGAGTAAAGAACAATCTATACCTCAAAACTATCATACATACTATTGTTGAGTCTTCTATTAATTAGAGTCTGAACTGAAATAGGGTAAACTAACATTAGATTTGCTCTTATATTATTATTAGAGAGTATTGCCCATCTTATGAAGGATGCTGATGAAGTAATAGGAAGAGCCGACTGAAGTGTATGTATTACATACAAGACCGAAATGATGATTTTGATATCGGTGTATCTGAAGCATCCATTTATCCGACGGAGATGTCAACCTCGAATTATTGGATTATATTTCTGCTCCTCTTACAGTTTGATTGATTGAATATGGTCGGCCAAATGCCTTCAGACATCGAGACTCAGAAAAACAAAGAGAAATGCCAAGCACTCCTAAAAATATCTCCAAAAATCCGGTATGTCAGCATAGTAAATGAATTTGGTAGGACTCTAGCTGGGCAACTACGCAACGGGGTAGCGCCGTTATTTAAAGTAGAAGAAGCTAGAAATGAATTTTTTATTGAAGCAACAAGAAACCGATTGAGGAGAAGCTTTGAATATTCTATTGGAAAGACCGAATTCACTCTTACTGTCAACGAGAAAGTGATAATACTAACAGTGCCGACTTCTACAGGCAGCCCTATATATTATTTTACATTCGATAAAGGCTCTAGTCTTCAGGAAGTTATTGAGGTCAAGGATACTGCCAAGAAGTTAATGGTCGTCAAAGGGAATTGGGCCAAGTATTAGGACAATCAAGGTCCAATTCTCCACGGGTAGACGTGAATAAGCATAGTAGGCTAACCAGTTTGTTCACGATCGACCCTAAAGAGAAGGTTTCCTCCAAGGTCGACTAAATTTATTAAAATTTAGCGAAGGCCTTCATTTTGGCGCGCATTTCCTTGTCTTTATAAATGCGTGGATGAGCAGGATCTGCTAATATAACCTCGTACCACAGGTATTTTCCATCTTTGTGTAGGTAATAGGATCCTAAGACCTCCATGTTAGGAAATTTCTCATTAACTCTTCGTTCAGCAACTTTTCTCATGTTTGTTCCTTGTTTGATATGGACTACGCCTATATGCTTTGGCCTTCTGCCGGCTACCGGCCTTTGTTTTCTCATGCCGCCTCTTCCCACTCTAGCACGTACAACCAGTATCCCCTGCTTGGCCTTATACCCCAGCCGCCTGGCACGATCAAGCCTGCTTGGCCTTGGAATCTTATGAAGCACGGGCTCTCTTCTCCAAGATATAGACTTTGATTTCAATTCATTAGTATTAGATTTCCACATCTTAGTCCATGCGGCAGAAATATAACTTCGCATAATAAATTTGACTTACATGTTAACAATATATAGACCTTTAATAAAAAAACAATTGGTTTACCATTTCTGAGATTCATGCAGTATCCTATCGTTTGTACAAGGTTTAACAACTACTGTCATCAGGATTTTTAGTAAGTCTGAGTTATGGTTTATTTTTTGCCCTTACTCTTTAGATTTCCCTTAGGTTTTGGACGATTTTTTCTGCAATTACCATAGCTGCCAATTCTTGTGCTTCCTTTGTTTGGGCACCTATATGTGGGGTGCAAACTACATTAGGTAACCGCAGAAGCATTTTATTTGTCGGCGGCTCAGTTTCGAATACGTCTAACGCGGCGCCTGCTAGCTTTCCATTGCTAAGTGCATCATATAATGCACTTTCGTCAATAACCTCTCCACGAGAAGTATTGACAAGAAATGCAGTCGATTTCATTTTCGAAAATTTTTCCTTGTTGAACATTTTCATTGTTTCTGCAGTTAACGGGACATGACAGGTAATGAAGTCAGCACTCTCCAGTAGAGTATTCAAATCTGTGACGATCAGACCCACCTCTTTAATGAAATCCCTGTTAATTGGAATTATATCATATCCAATTAAATTCATTCTAAGGGCTCTTCCTATCCTTCCTATATTCCTGCCGATGTTTCCCACGCCAATGATCCCAAGATATTTGCCTCGAAGTTCTATTCCAGTCAAGTCCTTCTTAATCCAGTTTCCTTTCTTTGTCTCAGTATCTGCAAAAGGAATATTCCGCGCAAGAGAAAGAATCAAGCCTATAACAAGTTCAGATACAGCATTGGCTGCTGCTTCAGGTGAATTAATTACGTGTATATTCCTTGCTTTGGCTTCTTCTACATCTATATTGTCAAGTCCCACTCCTACTCTGGCTATAATTTTTACATGCGGCGCTGAAGCTTCAATAATCTCTTTAGTAATCTTTGTTCTGCTTCTAACTATTAAAACGTCATAGTTTTTTGCAATTACCTTTAATTGATCTGATTTGAGCTCAGGCTGATATTCTACTACCATACCTGATTTTTTCAAACTTTCAATACCTGCATTATCTATAGAGTCACAAATAAGAACTCTATTATGAGGATACACAGAAGCAGGAAAATATAATTACTATATATATTTTCATGATGAGTCTGATGTTAAATTACTTCTGCCCAGTAACTCTCGGAATACCGGTTTTCTGCTCCATTCGTGTACATATCTTTTTCTTCTTGCTGATTTTTTACTCTATTGTTGACACTCACATTTGCCATTGTTATTTCAAGTGTCATTGCTTCCTGGCCCTTCTCTAGCTTGTTTAGTCTTTTATTCATTTCATCACAAATGACATCCTTTGGCAAGTTGTGATGGCTCATTTTATCGTGAGCCTCCATCATCAGATCCATAGCCTGTTTAGCAGATATCTTGTCTTCTTCATAAGAAGAAGATATACGCCTACAGATCGCATTTGCCTGTGTGTAAATTTGCTTATGTTCGCATAGTGTATTCTGTTTTATCAAATTGCGGAGAAAAGCTCTTTTTTTAAGGTCGATAACCACAAGTTTGTTATATCTTCTACGGAGTTTTGTTTTATCTCTCGCTGACGCAATACGAACTGAATTGTCTGTACGTGTGTTCATAGGTTTCTTGCGTACATGTAGTAGTTAATTTGATTTATCAGTTATACCAATTTCGACACGAGGAGTAAAGATAAAGCAACGTTGAAAGCTTATTCTCATTTTGAAACTTTCAGTTCAATTGCTAAAGTTTGGAGTTTCTTGTCTTAGTTCTGAATTCTCGATTCTAAGCCATTAGATTAGCACAGTTTTGAAACGAATAACTGTATCTTAAGACTAGATCGTAGAGCCTGGCCGCAGATATCTTGTTTTGTGAAATATAAGCTATATTCTTACCTAATAATCATGTTATTTGTCATGGCCACTACTTCATTTAGCCTTGAGTACAGGTTCAAAAAGCGTAGACCCTTTTCAGTTGTTCTGTACACTCTTCCCGCTTGTTCATGACACTTTATCAGTTCATTTTCCTGTAATAAAGATAGATATTTTTTTAGATGTTCATACGATAAGTACGTTCTGTATAAGATTTTTTTTTGATTTACTCCCTCATTTTGTGTGGCTATATCAAGAATAAGAGATATTATTTCCAGTCTGCTTCTATGCTTCATTGCTGATGGTAAGCGTACACTGACTTTGCATAAAAGAAGCACCAATAAGTATTATGGTATTAAATAGTAATTGTTTGATCCATTCTTCATTTCAAATAGTTTTTACTCGTTATCTTATCACTACTATGCCCTTGAAATTATGAGGAGACGTTACTGGGAGCCAGTAACTAGGGTCGATGTCGGGTGGATGTTATATATGCTACTTCTATCCTCAACATTATATACAAATCAAGGAACAGAATAATATCATAGTAAAATAATCACCCATAAGAATAATAGAACTAGAAAAGTCATAGAGAAAGAAAAGTCCATCGAAGAGTGTTTCTTATTAGAAACACAAGAAAATTATTAGAAACACAAGAAAAACAGAAAAAGAAAACTTGTTCGAGGTTAAAAGCACAGGACCGGCTACGTTTATCCAACAGCATCTTCTAACAAGATGTTCTTGGTATTTATCCTCACATGTCATTTGCTATTGCTTTACACTTACAGCGAAATTTAGCCTGAGCCTAAGATGTTTTCTTTGGAAAGTATTCTATCTATTTCCTCCCTGGTCATAAGTCCTCTTCTTAAAATCAGATCTCTAATGTTCATTTTTGTCTTGATCGATTCCTTGTAAATTTCCGCTGCCTGCAAGTAACCTATATATGGATTTAACAGGGTTATCAGGGTTGGGCTTTTCTCTATATACGATTCGATCCGTTCTCGATTTTCCTTCAGCCCGTCGATCATATTATTGGCAAAAACAGGAAGAAAGTTCTTCAGCATATCCATTGAATCCAGAACGCACTTTAGCATTCCTGGTAACATAACATTAAGCTCCAATTGGCCTGCTTGAGCAGCCATTGCCACTGAAACATCATTTCCTATTATATTGAAGCATATCATATTGAGGCATTCTGCCAAAGACGGGTTAACTTTACCTGGCATAATTGATGAGCCAGCATGTACTGGGGGAGCAAAAATTTCGGCAAAACCGGCCGTCGGTCCAGAAACCATCAATCGAATATCGTTAGCCATTTTAATGAACTCCAGCGCAAGATTTCGAAGTGAAGAACTGTAACTAGCCACATCGAGCTTACTTTGTAAAGAGTAAAACATATTTTCTGAAGCCTTTAAATCCAGCCGAGTGATTTCTGCTAAGTGTCTGATTGCAGATTCTCTATATCCCTTAGGTGCATTGGCTCCCGTCCCGACAGCTGTTCCCCCTAGGCCGATATATTCTAATTTTTTTCCTGCCAGCATTACGGTCTGCTTTGCTTGCCTTATTGAATATGCGTATTCTCCGAATTCATTTCCTAGAGTCACAGGAAGTGCATCCATTAAATGTGTCCTCCCAATCTTTATAATGTCCTTGAACTCTTCTGTTTTCCTGCTTATCGCTCTTATAACGAGATCTACTGCTGATAGAAGCTCAAGCGAATTAAGAAGTATCGCAATATGCATAGCAGTTGGAAAAGTATCATTGCTTGATTGAGACATATTTACGTGGTCGTTAGGGCTGATGATTTCATACTGTCCTTTCGTCTTTCCCAAAATTTCTAGTGATCTATTTGCAATAACTTCATTACAATTCATATTAAAAGCAGTTCCAGCTCCAGAATTTATCGAGTCTAGGACAAATTGATCTACAAACCTACCGTCCAAAATCTCGTCGCATGACTTTATTATTGCATCAGCTTTATCTACGTCAAGAACATGAAGATTCTTATTAGCTAAGGCCGCCGACCGTTTTATCATTACATATGCCTTGATAAGACATATGTGTGCAGTTTGGCCTGTAACATTATATTGCCGTTTGGCCCTAGCTGTGAAAGGACCATAGTAGGCATTTGATGGCACCATGATATCGCCAAGAGAGTCCTTGTCAACTCTAAAAGATGAAGTATTCTGCATATATTAGGGCAAATACCTAAATTTAGTTAATAAATCAATCGACGGCCATAGTTCATGACACTATCGACACCACAGCGAGATTTTCTATTGTCGCTATATCTGATGCACTTAAATGCATTCCATGCAATAAGGCTAAGCTTTTCCAGTATCCACCTACTGTTTGTCTTATGTTTATCCTAGGGTAAAACTTTGCCAGCTGCCCAAAGATAACTTTTCTGTAACAATTATTTTTAATACACAAAATTTTCTCTGGACCGCTCAATTTGTCTGGGTGAATGATTCGGTCAATAATTCCTGATCCAATGAAGCAATAGTCTGTATCGGAGGTTTTCTTCATGAATATCAGCTTCATACCTTTTGACCAGTCTCTGCGGAGTTCGACAAAGTAGATACGTTCTCCGTAGATTTTATTCAATATGTCGTTTCTTGTAATCCTTACTATAAATCCCCCGCAATCTTCCAAATAGTATTTTTTAACCTTCTATACAGTTACAGCTTTGAGTGATTTCATACCCGCTTATGAAGATACTTCTCATATTGTAATAAAAGCTAGGCTATGGTATTTTAAGGTAATTAGAGTACAAGTACAGTAGCTTCATTCTTGCTGATACTTTTCTGACTGTTAGAGATTTCGATCTGATTACTGTTATGAAGAAGAATTCTTAGAACCACCGTGTGCATGATTAAGACGATCATCTAGTTCGAACTGATTACGTACAGTTAATCCACACCTTTTACATGTGGCTGACCTTTCTCTGAGGATTTCTCTATCTCCTTTTGCCATATAGGAGATGAAATTTGATATCATATTTATGATTTTAGTTGTCTCCACTTTAGAATTTTAACCTGATAGTATCAGGGGTATACCAGAAGAACAAAGAGGAGGAAATTCAAATAGTACAAAATTGCAGCAGCTAATAGTAGTATTATTTGATGCTAGATTTACCAATGGTTAATGCAAAACATATTTGATCATTTATCATTTTCATCATTGCACATTTTTCTTTCTTATATGTTTAAGCTATATGCAAACTAAACCCTCATTGCTGTGAGGATTTGAGTGTGCCCCATCTAAAGATCTAGTGGATATGATTCTAATTTATTAATGGGGCCTGAAGTAAGGTTTTAACATGTAGACAAATTAAAGAACCAACAAAGAAAGCAACTAGAAGATATGTCGTCGAAGTGGCAAATTGAATATAATGTTCTAACTGTACCATCGGACTATAATATAATAAACCAAGATAACGTAATTGAAGTGATAATACAAGAGCAAAAAGGTCGAATCATATAAAGGAACAATGAATTAGGAGCACAATTAGAAGCGCATGGTAAGATTCAGGAACAAAATACACAATATAAACAGCTCGAAGAAAATATCGACAGTTTGAAGCTGGTGCTCGGTAATATAGTTTTAAGGACTGTTCTTGCTATCGATTTGGATTTCAGTATGGTCTTTTTCCTTATATTCTAAGAATTAGGACTGAGGGTTCAAAGGTGGGGAGGGGATTCGAACCCCTATAAATTCGCTAGCTACATCATATCTAGTCTTCTGCAGGCGAACGCATGGCCGCTCTGCCACCCCACCGTACATTATCAGGCTCCAACACACTTAATTTAAGCATTAAGTAAATCTTTGTCCTGATATAGCTTAGCAATTTAGCACAGAACGTTAAATTGTTTTGCCGGTTACCTCTAGTCTACTAAAGAATTCGCCCAAGCTTCACATTTTACGTAATGCTTCGATACCGAGAAAGTCGAACACCTTCTTGAGCACTATTCCATATGCACGAACAAGTACGAGTCTTGATAACATCGTGTCTCTATTTTTTTCCTTCAAGATAGGGATTTTCTCATAGTAAAAATTAAAAGTTGCGGCAAGTTCGTGACCATATCTGGCCAAGGTTTTTGGATTAAGTGTCACCACAGCTTCCTCTAAAATAAGGTCTAGCTTTGATAGTATATTGATTAGATCTGCTTCTGGGTCTGCATTTAATAACGCAAAATCGGCCTCTGTATCAAAATGATAATCTTGTCCCGACTTTTCTAGAAGCCGTTGTGCTCGTGCATAAGAATATTGCAAATACGGACCAGTATCTCCCTCAAGACTTAGAGATTCAACGATATCGAATGATATTATCTTGTTCAAGTCATGTTTAACCATATAATATCTCATAGATGCAACCGCAATTTTTTCTGCTATGTCATCTAATACCTTAACGCTGAACGTTGGGTTTCGCTTCCTAGCTTCCTCAAGAGCCTTCTCGTGTAGCCTGTCTAAAATATAGTCAGCATTTATGTAGATTCCCTTTCTTCCTGACATATGTGTAAACTCTCTTTCTCCAATATCCAAGCCGAGTACTTGGGCTGTCTGAGCGCTTAGGGTAACAGCTTCGTATCCCAAATGAACGTAATTGTTACTAGCGCGCTCTTCTTGGACTATCTTATTATTAGAAGATTCTAATTTCAGAGAAGATAAGATGTAGGATATTATCTTCTGGAGTCTAGATTGTCTAGAGTCAATAATGGTTATAGTCATATCCTGAGACTGGAAGTCAGGATGAGTATAATTTTCATTTTGGTCTGAATCATATATAGTACTTGCCCAGAGTATTGAGCCATCCCATTGCTGTGCAAATTTGCAATAAGAAAATGGATCTAAAACCAAACCGGTTTTCCATGCTGCGTAGGGAATATCTTTGGCTATGTAGGTCGACGTGCCATCACTTCTTAGTATTACTTTTTCTGCTTCTTCCACCTCGCCTCCCAAGTCTACATTTCCATTTTTCATTCTTACTATCCAACAGCCTTTATTTTTCCCAGTATTCTCTTGAACCATAAATCCTTGATTCTTTAACAACTCGAACGTACTTGACCATAAACCAGAAGATACTATATGAGATTCGAAGTTCAAAAGGTCGTAACGCGCATATACCCTCCAACAAGTTTTCAATTGTTCCTTTAATACTTTGAGAGTGACATCTACGGCAAATTTCGCGATCGACGATCTAGGATCTTCTATCTCTTTGAGTACATGTTTCCTTTTTTCTTGTAGCGAAGGATATATGTCATACATTTTAGTTATTTTTGTATATACTTCGTCACCACAGTACTGATCAAATTTCATGATTGTCATCTTAGTGTCTATTTTTGGTTCTAGGGGAAATCCAGCAAACTTGAACCCAACAACGATGTCTGCTACCTGCAACCCGGAGTCATCTACGTAGTTTAGAACCGTCGTTTTATGGTTCGTTGCTTTCAGCATTCTATAGATTGTGTCGCCAAGTATCACATTTCTTAGGTGACCCACATGGAGCGCTTTATTTGGATTAACACTTGTATGTTCAATTATGGCATGCCTGCCATTTCCAATATCGCAAAAACCATAATTCGGATTTGTGATTATTTCCCTCAGAGTAGAGGTGGCAAGGGCTGCAAAGTTTACTCGAAAATTTATATAACCTGCAGGATGAGCCTCGGCTGAAACAAGCATGCTAAGCGACGGCAATATTGTCTGCCCTACTAGGTTCTTTTGATGCTCTTGAATGAGTGGATTTAGTTCTTTTTCAACCAGCTCTATGGCTATCTCATATGGACGTCTTTTAAGCCTCTTGCTAAGCTTGAAAGCAATATTGCACGTAATATCCCCGAGTTCTTTTCTTGGGGCTTCTGAAATATCAAAGCTTTCGATCTCCTTTCCTTCAGACATATAACCTAGGTTCTTAGCCGACAAGAAAATTATCTCCCGAACATTATTTATCAGGCTTCTAAACGTCAAATTGAATTCACGGAACCTGACAAAAAGGTAAAAATGCTAAATTCAATTGCTTCAATAGCACCCTCTCCTTGACGTCCGTTAACAACGTATTTTGCACTGGCTTTAACATTATTCTCAGCATGGTTTAAAGCGATGCTGTAACCGCACATTTTAAACATTGGAATGTCAGTCTCGCTGTCTCCTATTGCAACTACATACGCAGGATCTATATCTAGTATACTTAATGCCCTCCTTAGTCCTACCGACTTGTCTATACCTTTTTCGTTAATATGAAATGCATATTTGCTATCTGTAAGGTATAAATCAAGTTTGTTATCTTCTAGAATCCTTTGTCCATGTTTGATGTCAAATGTCCGACATAGAACAACTTCAGTGATTCTATCGAATGCAGGTTTCAATTTTACACCATCTATATTCTTTTTTAATACTTCATAGCCTTCCACGCATTTTTCTTTATTTGCAAGAGTTATGTGTTGCTGGGGTCCTACAGTTACTGCACCACCGTTTTCCCCAACTGCAACTTTTGTTGTTCCACTAAAGACGGATAGCATATAGGCCTCAACTGAGGACCTGCCTGTTACAAAAATGACCTTACATCCAAGATTTTCCACGTACCTCAAACTGGCGAGGGCGTTCAGGTGAACCATTCCTCCTCCATTTTCAGTTAGTGTCCCATCAATGTCTATAGCAAAGGCCTTAACAAAATCCAAGTCGTAGTGTCCTCCGAAATTTCGTTGATATATAAATGGTCATTAAACACAAATATACAGAGTATAACTGCATAAAATAAAATCATCAAGCAACCCATTATTATGATAGCTAGGCCCAAACTTGGCAAAGAGTTTGTGCGGGACATGTATAAAGTCTACTGTTATATATGACAATCAAGTTAAATAATTGTGTTAACTGTGGGTCCGTTGCCCAGCTAGGACAGGGTGCTGATTTGCCTATAGAAGGAAGAAGTAAGCATAAGCCTCCGGAGCCAGTTGTCGTGGGATCGAAGCCCACCGGACCCGCCTATTATATGAGTTCATATATTTACCACACAATAATTATGCTGTTTTATAGTAATATCATTTTGTTTTCTAGCCTAATTAGGGTGCGCGTTTCAATGCAATTCTCCCCCGCTATCCGTTCTCTTGTCAGACACTGAAGCATGGTGGATTTGATTTAATTTGGCGAAGAGCTTGTGCAAAGCCTATCAGGTGATTATTTGACCAGAAAATGACGGCAAGAGATGTCCCATGACGCTCCCTTGACGGAGTAGAATATGGTAACAGACAAGTAATTCTCATTATAGCCAATACAGAATGTTAACAGGTTAATTTCAGATAATAAAAGAAACGAATCAGGTCAACTCATTTAATGAAGCGGGAATGTCGCCAGCTAATCCCCTTCAACTTGATACAAAATATCAATAAATAGATTGGATATTGACTTATCACATTCGAGCCAGCTT
>Ga0126312_10000784_pt1 | contig 19806 bp, 31 predicted proteins | sample Plot104A_FD_92537 | JGI IMG/M metagenome (GOLD analysis project Ga0126312, IMG submission 92537) | Serpentine soil microbial communities from UC McLaughlin Reserve, CA, USA - Plot104A | ecosystem: Environmental > Terrestrial > Soil > Grasslands | place: USA: UC McLaughlin Reserve, Lake County... | reverse complement strand
TCGCCGGCGTGGAGCCGCAGTCCGAGACGGTGTGGCGCCAGGCCGACAAGTACCACGTGCCGCGGATCGCCTACATCAACAAGATGGACCGCATCGGCGCCGACTTCGAGATGGGCGTCCGGACCATGGTCGAGCGGCTCGGCGCCCATCCGGTGCCGATCCAGCTGCCGATCGGGGCCGAGGGGGACTTCACCGGCGTGATCGACCTCGTCTCGATGAACGCGATCGTCTACAAGGATGACCTGGGCCAGGAGTGGGCCATCGAGGACATCCCTGCCCAGATGCAGGAGGCCGCGGGCGCCGCCCGCACTGAGCTGATCGAGGCCGTCGCCGAGTACGACGACCACCTCATGGAGGACTACCTCGAGGAGAAGGAGATCGAGCCCGACCGGCTGAGGGCCGACATCCGCAAGGCGACGCTCGACATCTCCATGACTCCGGTCCTGGCGGGCTCCGCCTTCAAGAACAAGGGCGTGCAGCCGCTGCTGGACGCGGTCATCGAGTACCTCCCGAGCCCGCTCGACGTCCCGCCGGTACGGGGCCTCGAGGGCTCGCAGATCCAGGACGTCTCGGACAACGGCGACGTATCTCGGGTCACGCGCGAGGCTTCGGACGACGAGCCGTTCGCCGCGCTCGCCTTCAAGGTCATGGCCGACCCCTACGTCGGCAAGCTCACCTACTTCCGCGTCTACTCGGGCAAGCTCGCCGCGGGCGCGCGCGTGCTGAACTCGGTTACCGGCCGCACCGAGCGGGTGGGGCGGATCCTGATGATGCACGCCAACCACCGCGAGGAGCAGGAGGAGATTTACGCGGGCGACATCGCCGCCGGCGTGGGCCTCAAGCAGACCTCCACGGGCGACACGCTCTGCGCGCCCGACTCCCCGGTCGTGCTCGAGGCGATCAACTTCCCGGATCCAGTCGTGCACGTCTCGATCGAGCCGAAGACCAAGGTCGACCAGGAGAAGCTCGGCGTCGCGCTCCAGCGCCTAGGCGAGGAGGACCCCACCTTCCAGGTCCGCACCGACGAGGAGACGGGCCAGACCGTGATCTCCGGCATGGGGGAGCTGCACCTTGAGGTGATCGTCGACCGGCTCAAGAGGGAGTTCAACGTCGAAGCCGCCGTGGGTCGCCCGCAGGTCGCCTACCGCGAGACGGTTCGCGGCGACGCCCGCAAGGTCGAGGGCAAGCTCATCCGCCAGACGGGCGGGGCCGGCCAGTACGGCGTGGTCTACATCGACCTGGAGGCCGCTCCTGGCGAGGGCTTCGACTTCGTCAACCAGATCAGGGGCGGCGCCGTGCCCTCCGAGTTCATCCCGGCCGTGGAGAAGGGGATCGAGGAGGCGCTGGAGTCGGGCGTCAAGGCCGGCTACCCGATGGTCGACGTCCGCGCCACCCTCGTGGACGGCAAGTACCACGACACGGACTCGAGCGAGGTGGCCTTCAAGGTCGCCGGGTCGCTGGCCCTCAAGGAAGCGGCCAAGCGCGCCAAGCCCGTCCTGCTCGAGCCGGTGATGGCCGTCGAGGTCGTCACGCCACAGGAGTTCATCGGCGACGTGATCGGCGACCTCTCGAGGCGCCGCGGCCACGTCGAGAGTCAGGAGCCGCGCGGCAACGCCGTGGCGGTCAAGGGCAGCGTCCCGCTGGCGGAGATGTTCGGCTACGCCACCGACCTGCGCTCCAACACGCAGGGCCGGGCGAACTACACGATGCAGTTCGACCGCTACGAAGAGGTGCCGCAGAACATCGCCGAGGAGATCGTCGAGCACCGCACCGGCGAACCGGTCGGGGCAGGTGCATAAGGAGTATGTTTCGCGAGTTCGGCCCGCTGGCCCAACCAAGCCCCCGAAAGGAGTAATCCGGAGTGTCGAAGGAGAAGTTCGAGCGCAACAAGCCGCACGTGAACGTCGGCACCATCGGTCACATCGACCATGGCAAGACCACGCTCACAGCGGCCATCACGAAGGTCCTTGCCGAGAAGATCGGCGGCCAGGCCAAGAGCTTCGAGGAGATCGACAACGCTCCGGAGGAGAAGGAGCGGGGGATCACGATCGCCACGTCGCACGTGGAGTACGAGACGGAAAACCGTCACTACGCACACGTCGACTGTCCGGGCCACGCCGACTACATCAAGAACATGATCACCGGCGCCGCCCAGATGGACGGCGCCATCCTGGTGGTATCGGCGGCCGATGGCCCGATGCCGCAGACACGTGAGCACATCCTGCTCGCCCGCCAGGTGAACGTGCCCTACGTGGTCGTCTATCTGAACAAGACGGACATGGTCGACGACGAGGAGCTCCTCGAGCTCGTCGAGGTCGAGGTGCGCGAGCTGCTCTCCGAGTACGAGTTCCCGGGTGACGACGTTCCGGTCATCCAGGGATCGGCGCTCAAGGCGCTCGAAGGTGACGCCGAGCAGGTGCAGAAGATTCTCGAGCTCGCTGAGGCCCTCGACAACTACATCCCGCAGCCGGAGCGCCCGCTCGACCAGCCGTTCCTTATGCCGGTCGAGGACGTCTTCTCGATCACCGGCCGCGGCACCGTCGCCACCGGCCGAATCGAGCAGGGCGTGATCCACACGGGCGACGAGGTCGAGATCGTTGGCATTCGCGACCAGGTGGACAAGACGGTCGTGACCGGCGTAGAGATGTTCCGCAAGATCCTCGACGAGGGCCAGGCGGGCGACAACGTTGGCTGCCTCCTGCGCGGCACGAAGCGCGAGGACATCGAGCGCGGACAGGTTCTCTGCAAGCCCCGCTCGATCACGCCGCACACCAAGTTCAAGGCTCAGGTCTACTGCCTGAAGAAGGAGGAGGGCGGCCGCCACACGCCGTTCTTCGACGGTTACAGACCGCAGTTTTACTTCCGCACCACCGACGTGACCGGTGTCGCTCACCTGCCCGAGGGCACCGAGATGGTGATGCCGGGCGACAACGTCGAGATGACCGTGGACATGATCCAACCGATCGCGATGGACCAGGGTCTTCGCTTCGCCATCCGGGAGGGCGGAAGGACGGTCGGCTCGGGGGTGGTCACCGAAGTAATCGAGTAGGACTCTCCGACAAGGAGCTTTTCGGGGGCGGGCGTACGACCCGCCCCCGAGTGTGTCCAAGACCCCTATGGCAACCCTCACGCAGAACAAGATTCGGATCCGGCTCAAGGCCTACGACCACTCGGCGATCGAGACGGCCGCCAAGGAGATCGTGGACACCGCGACCCGGACCGGCGCCTCGGTCTCGGGCCCCGTGCCCCTGCCCACCGAGAAGAACGTCTACTGCGTGATTCGCAGCCCGTTCAAGGACAAGGACTCGCGCGAGCACTTCGAGATCCGCACCCACAAGCGGCTGATCGACATCCTCCAGCCCACCCCGAAGACGGTGGACTCGCTTCAGAGGCTCGATCACCTCCCGGCGGGTGTGGACATCCAGATCCAATTGATCTGAGACGTGATGTCGAAGCTTCACATCAGGACGCGGGCCTGGATGGCCCGGCGGAGGTAACCCGGCATGGCGGGGCTCCTCGCACGGAAACTGGGCATGACGCAGGTCTTCGACCCCGAGGACGGTCACGTCGAGCGCGTGACGGTGCTCCAGGCGGGGCCGTGCTTCGTGACGGCCATCCGGCGCGCCGACCGCGACGGCTACGACGCGATCCAGGTCGGCTTCGGTGAGACCCGCGAGAAGAAGCTCCAGAAGGCGCGGCTGGGGCACCTGAAGAAGGCGGGCGTCGGCGCCCTCAAGCACCTTGCCGAGTTCCGTGGCGAGGCCGACGAGGAGCTGAAGGTCGGCGCGGAGCTCAACGTCGACGAGGTCTTCGAGAAGGGCCAGAAGGTCAAGGTCTCCGGGACTTCCAAGGGCAAGGGGTTCCAGGGGACGATCAAGCGCCACAACTTCCACCGCGGCCCGGTCTCGCACGGCTCCCATAACGTCCGCGCTCCCGGCTCGATCGGCGCCTCCGCCGATCCCGCGCGCGTCTTCAGGGGGATCCGCGGCCCCGGCCAGATGGGCAACGAGCGGGTCACCCAGCGCGGCCTCCAGGTCGTGGACGTGCGCGCCGACGACAACCTGGTGCTCGTGCGCGGCTCGGTGCCCGGCCCCAACGGCGCCGTCGTCGAGATCCGAGAGGACGGCTGAAGGTGGCGGCGCCGCGAGCACCGATGATCGGAGGCGGCCAGGGCGAGCTTTCCCTCGACGAGGGCGTCTTCGGCGAGCGCTTTCACGGCCCCCTGGTCCACGAGTCCGCCCGCGCCGAGCTGAACGCGCGGCGGCGGGGGACGGCCTCGACCAAGACCCGCGCCGAGATCGCCATGACCGGCGCCAAGGCCTGGCGCCAGAAGGGGACAGGCCGCGCGCGCGTGGGCCAGCTGTCGGCGCCTCAACGCACGGGCGGCGGCGTCGCCTTCGGCCCCAAGCCGCGCGCCTACACCATCAAGGTCAATCGCAAGGCGCGGCGCCGCGCCCTCCGCGTGGCGCTGTCCGTGCACGCCGAGCGCGGCTCGATCGCCGGCGTCGACGCGTCGGCCTTCGAGACCCCGTCCACCAGACAGGCGGCTGAGGCGCTGGCCGGCTTCGGTGAGGGGAGCGCGCTGATCGTGCTCGCCGACGGTGAGGAGACCTGCGCCAAGTCGTTCCGCAACCTCGCCGACGCCTCCGTCATCCATGTCGAGGGCGTGGGCGTGGCCGACGTCATCGGCGCGGCTCGCGTCGTGGTCTCGGAGGCCGCGCTCGCGCGGCTGACGGAAAAGGCGGTGGCGCGCGAGGAGCGCAGGCGGGGCGCTGGCCCGCCGAGCGCCGGAGCATCGGAATGACTTCTCGCCAGGTGATCGTCCGACCCGTCATCTCCGAGAAGAGCTACGCCCTTCTCGCGGCCAACAAGTACACGTTCCGCATCCACGACCGGGCCAACAAGACGCAGGTCCGGCAGGCGATGGAGGACGTCTTCGGCGTGCGCGTCACCGGCGTGCGCACCGCCTGGGTCAAGCCCAAGCCGAAGCGCAGGGGTTGGACCTCCGGCCAGCGCCGGCGCTGGAAAAAGGCCGTCGTGACGCTGCACCCGGAGGACAGCATCGAACTCTTCGAAGGTCAGGAGCTGGGTGAATAATGCCCGTCCGCAAGCACAAGCCCACCACGCCCGGCCGCCGCTTCGCGACCTGGGCGGACCATGCCGAGGTCACCAAAGCGGAGCCCGAGAAGGCCCTCACCGAGGGAATCTCGAAGTCGGGCGGCCGTAACTCCAAGGGCCGCGTCACGTCCCGCCACCGCGGCGGCGGCAACAAGCGCCGTTACCGGAAGATCGATTTCAAGCGCACAAAGGACGGGGTGCCGGCCAAGGTCGCGGCGATCGAGTACGACCCAAACCGGAGCGCGTACATCGCGCTGCTCCACTATGCCGACGGCGAGAAGCGCTACATCCTGGCGCCTGCCCGGCTACGCGTCGGCGCCACCGTGATGTCGGGCGACCGCGCGGAGATCCAGGTGGGCAACGCGCTGCCGCTGCGGGCCATCCCCACCGGCACGACGGTGCACAACGTCGAGCTAGCCCCGGGCCGCGGCGGCCAGCTCGGCCGCTCCGCGGGCACCGCGATCCAGCTCATGGCGAAGGAGGGCAAGCACGCCACGCTGCGCCTCCCCTCGGGTGAGATGCGGATGGTGCCGGTGGAGTCGCGCGCCACGATCGGAGCCATCGGCAACGCCGAGCACGAGCTCGTCGAGCTCGGCAAGGCGGGCCGCTCGCGCCACCGCGGCAAGCGGCCGCAGACGCGCGGCGTCGCGATGAACCCCGTCGACCACCCGCACGGCGGCGGCGAGGCCCACCACACCCCCGGTGGCCACCCGCGAACGCCCTGGGGCGTTCCGACGCTGGGCTACCGGACCCGCAAGAAGAAGAAGCCATCTAGCCGGTTCATCGTGCGCGGGCGGCGGCGCGGGAAGAAGGGCAAGCGGTAATGCGCTTGCAGCTGGCAACTGGCAGCTGGCAGAGGAGCCGCTCATGAGTCGGTCCTCGAAGAAGGGGCCCTTCGTCGAGGAGCGGCTTCTGCGGCGCATCGAGCAGATGAACGAGTCGGGCCAGAAGCAGATGGTCAAGACCTGGTCGCGCGCATCCACGATCTTCCCCGAGATGGTGGGTCACACCATCGCCGTCCACGACGGCCGCAAGCACGTGCCCGTCTTCGTCTCGGAGTCGATGGTTGGCCACAAGCTCGGTGAGTTCGCTCCCACGCGCGTCTTCCGCGCCCACGCGGGCAGCGAGAGAGTGAGGATGCGGTGAGCCCGGACAGGCGCGCCAGGCCCAACGAGGGCTGGGAGTCCCTGACCGTCGACGAGCTGCAGGAGCAGCTCGAAGCCCGCGAGCTCAAGAAGAGCGGGAACAAGGATGAGCTCGTTGCGCGCTTGGAGGAATACGAGGAGGCGTCAGACGCCGTTGGCGAGGAGCAGGAGGACGACAAGCCGGCCCGCCGCCGCTCCTCCGAGACCGTCACCGAGAAGAAGAAGGCGCCGCCGCGCGAGGACGGTGACGGCGCCGTGGTCATCGCCGCGCGCGCCAGGTACGTCCGGAGCGCGCCGCGCAAGGCGCGGCTCGTGATGAGCCATATCCGCGGCAAGCCGGTCGAGCAGGCGCGGGCTATCCTCGATCACGGCTCCAGGGCGGTCACCGGCGACATCCTCAAGCTGCTCGACTCGGCGGTCGCCAACGCCGAGGCCAACCACGAGCTTGCGGCCGACGAACTTCGTGTTCGCGCCGCCCACGTGGACGAGGGGCCGACGATCAAGCGCTACCGGCCGCGCGCGCTGGGCCGGGCCACGCGCATCAACAAGCGCACCAGTCACATGACCATCGAGCTGACCACGAGAGAAGAGGGCTAATGGGCCAGAAGATCCACCCGGAGGCGATGAGGGTCGGCTACATCCATGACTGGAAGTCGACCTGGTTCAACGAGCGCGAATTCTCGGACTACCTTCTCGAGGACATCCACATCCGCGACCACATCGAGAACAAGCTGTCCCACGCCGGCCTCTCGAACATCACGATCAAGAAGAACAAGAACGAGATCGAGATCAACATCCACACGGCGCGGCCCGGGATCGTGATCGGCAAGTCCGGGAGCGAAGTCGACGCACTGCGGCGGGAGCTCCACAGGATGACCGGCAAGGCCGTCAAGGTGAACATCCTCGAGATCAAGCGGCCGGAGCTGGACGCCAAGCTAGTGGCGCAGTCGATCGCCGAGCAGCTGCAGAACCGCGTCGCCTTCCGGCGCGCGATGAAGCGCGCTCTCACCTCCGCCATGCGTTCCGGCGCCAAGGGCGTGAAGATCCAGGTTTCCGGGCGGCTGGGCGGCGCCGAGATGGCCCGCACCGAGGGTTACGCCGACGGCCGGGTGCCGCTGCACACCCTGCGCGCGGACATCGACTACGGCTTCTGGGAGGCCCGCACGACCTTCGGCCGCATCGGCGTCAAGGTCTGGGTGAACAAGGGCGAGATCATGCCCAAGGGCTTCGCACAGGACCTCACCGAGCTCGAGGCGCCGGAGGCTGTCGGCCCGGGCGGTGGTGGCCGGGGCCGCGGACCGCGCGGCGCCGGCCAGCGGGGCGCCGGCGCACCCCAGAGGCCGGAGGGAGGCCGCTGATGCTCCAGCCCAAGCGGGTCAAGTGGCGGAAGGAGCACCGTGGCCGCATGCGCGGCAACGCGAAGGGCGGCACGCGCGTCGAGTTCGGCGAGTACGGGCTCAAGTCGATCGATCGCGGCTGGGTCACCAACCGGCAGATCGAGGCCGCCCGAATCGCGATGACGCGCAAGATCAAGCGCGGCGGCAAGGTCTGGATCAACATCTTTCCCGACAAGCCGTTCACGGCCAAGCCCGCGGAGACCCGCATGGGCTCCGGCAAGGGCGCTCCGGAGGGCTGGGTGGCCGTGGTCAAGCCCGGTCGCGTGATGTTCGAGCTGTCGGGTGTGCCGGAGGACCTGGCCCGCGAGGCGATGCGCCTCGCCGGCCACAAGTTGCCCGTGCGGACCAGGTTCGTGACGCGCGAGGGGGCCGGGCAGCAGTGAAGTCGGTGGAGATCCACGATCTCGACGATCCGCAGCTCGCGCAGTTCGTGCAGCGCTCGCGCGAGGAGCTGTTCAACCTGCGCTTCCAGCACGCCACCGGCCAGCTGGAGAACACAGCCCGGCTGAAGCAGGCGAAGACCGACTTGGCACGCGGCCTCACGATCGCGGGCCAGCGCGACCTCGACGTCGAGGCCGAGATCAGGAAGCTTGGATGACAGAGGAAGAGAAGAACGAGCAGCAGGTGGAGGCGGCCGAGGCGCCGGAGGCCGAGGCGGCCGAGCCGGACGCCGGTGGCCAGGAGGAGGCTTCTGCACCCGAGACCGAGGCGCCGGCCGCGGAGGCGGAGGCGCCGGCTCCCGAGCCTGACGCGGGCGGCGAGGAGGACGAGGGCGAGGCCCTGTCGTCGAAGGAGCGCCGCAAGCGGCAGCGGTCGCGGCACAGCGAGACTCGTCCACAGCGCTCTGCCGAGGAGCGCGCCCAAGAGCGCGCCGAGCAGTGCCGGCGGAAGGCGGCCGAGCGCCGCGCCTGGCGGGCCCGCTCGCGAGAGCGCCGCAGGGGACGCCCCGGCGCCGAGCCGACGCCGGCCGAGCCCAAGGGGACGGGCAAGCCCAAGCTGCGTCAGGGCGTGGTCGTCTCCGACAAGGCCGACAAGACGATTATCGTTCGGATCGACAGCCAGCGCGCGCACCGGATGTACGGCAAGGTCGTGCGTACCTCGGCGACGCTGCACGCCCACGACGAGCGCAACGACGCCAACGTGGGCGACACGGTGCGGGTGATAGAGAGCCGACCGGTCAGCAAGACCAAGCGCTGGCGCCTCGTCGAAGTGCTGGAGAGGGCGAGATAGTGCAGTTCTCGCACGCCCAGGCGGTACCGATCCTTACGGAGGACCGTGGATGATTCAGCAGGAATCCCGCCTCAAGGTGGCCGACAACAGCGGCGCCCGCGAGATCCTGTGCATCCGCGTGGCGGGAGGCTCCCGCCGGCGCTATGCCGGTGTGGGCGACGTGATCGTGGGAACCGTCAAGCAGGCGATTCCGCACGGCAGCGTGCGCAAGGGCGAGGTCGTCCAGGCGGTCGTCGTTCGCACGAAGAAGCAGTTCGGTCGCGACGACGGCACCTACATCGCCTTCGACGAGAACGCAGCCGTCCTCATCGACGCCCAGAACAACCCCCGCGGCACGCGCATCTTCGGCCCGGTGGCCCGCGAGCTCCGCGACCGCAACTTCATGAAGATCGTCTCGCTCGCCCCGGAGGTGCTCTGAGGTGGCGATGAGGATCCGCAAGGACGACACCGTCAAGGTGATGTCCGGCAAGGACCGCGGCAAGACCGGGCGCGTGCTTCGCACCGATCCCAAGAACCAGCGGGTCTTCGTCGAGGGCATGAACGTCCAGAAGCGCCACACCCGTCCGCGCTCGCTGCGCGACACCCAGCGCTCGCAGGAGATCGGCGGCATCATCGAGACCGAGGGCCCCATCCACCTGTCCAACGTGATGCTGGTCGATCCCAAGTCCGGCGATACGACGCGGGTGGGCGTCAGGCGCGAGGGCGGCCGGCGCGTGCGCGTGGCGAAGAGGTCCGGAGCCGACATCGACTAGCGAGATGGCCGAAGGAAACGGACAGCCCAACATTCCGCCGCGGCTCAAGGAGCGCTACGAGCAGGAGATTCGTGCCAGCCTGCGCGACCGCTTCGACTACAGCAGCGGAATGGAGGTGCCGCGCCTCCAGAAGATCACGCTGAACATGGGAGTCGGCGAGGCGAAGCAGGACACCAAGATGCTCGAGGCGGCGACCGAGCAGCTGGCCACGATCGCCGGCCAGAAGCCCAACATGCGCCGGGCGCGCAAGTCGATCGCGAACTTCAAGCTGCGCGAGGGCATGCCCGTGGGCGTCTCCGTCACGCTGCGCCGCGCCCGCATGTACGAGTTCCTCGACCGGCTGATGTCGGTGGCCATCCCGCGGATCCGTGACTTCCGCGGACTCAACGCTCGCTCGTTCGACGGCCGCGGCAACTACTCGATGGGCATCCGCGAGCAGATCATCTTCCCCGAGATCGACTACGACTCGATCGACCAGGTCCGCGGCCTCGACGTCACCATCACCACGTCGGCGAAGACCGACGAGGAGGCCTACGCGCTGCTGCGAGAATTCGGGATGCCCTTCTCGCGCGAGGGCGCTCCGGGCGAGGTCACAACGGAGCCGGACGACGCCGAGGAGGAGAGGCGCAAGGAGGAGGCACGGGCGCGGGCCGAGGCCGAGCAGGCCGCGCTGGAGCAGCTCAAGGAAGAGAACCCCGAGGCGTACGAGAGGCCCGTCCGCGAGGAGGGCGAAGAGGGCGAAGAGGGCGAGGCCCCCGCCGAAGAGAAGAGCGAAGAGGAGTAATGGCAAAGACGTCCCAGAAGGTGCGCCAATCGCGCCCTGCGAAGTTCGAGACACGCAACTACAACCGCTGCAAGCGCTGCGGCCGCCCGCGCGCATACCTGCGCAAGTTCGGGCTCTGCCGGATCTGCTTGCGCGAGGTGGCCCACCAGGGGTACATCCCCGGACTGACGAAGTCGAGCTGGTAGCCGCATGCAGACCGACCCGATCGCAGACTTCCTCACCCGGATCAGGAACGCGCTGACCGCGGATCAGGACGAGGCCGTGATGCCCTCGTCGAAGTTCAGGGCGGAGCTCGCGCGGATCCTGAAGGAGCAGGGCTACGTGGAGGACTTCTCGGTGGAGCCGGCCCGCGTGGGCCAAGAGCTCCACATCCGGCTCAAGTACACGGAGGACCGCCGCTCGGTCATCCACGGCCTGGAGCGCCTCTCGCGGCCCGGCCGGCGCGAGTACGTCGGCGCCGACGACGTGCCCAAGGTCCAGGGCGGCATGGGCACCACGATCGTCTCGACCTCGCGCGGCATCATGACCGGGCATGACGCCCGCCGCGCGCGGGTGGGCGGCGAGCTCGTGGCGAAGGTCTGGTGACCCGGTGAGCCGCATCGGAAAGCAGCCGATCGCCCTCCCGGACGGCGTCGAGATCCAGGTCGAGACCGGCCTGGTCAAGGTCAAGGGCCCCAAGGGCGAGCTCCAGGAGCGGGTCAGCCGCGCCATGACCGTCAAGCAGGAGGACGGCTCGATCGTCGTCACGCGGCCGTCCGACCGCGGCGAGCACCGCGCCCTCCACGGGCTGACTCGGAGCCTGATCAGCAACATAGTCCAGGGCGTGACCGACGGCTTCGAGAAGCGGCTCGAGATCCAGGGCGTCGGCTACCGGGCCCAGCTTCAGGGCAACAAGCTCGTGATGAGCCTGGGCTATTCACATCCCGTCGAGATCGAGGCGCCCGAGGGCATCGACTTCGAGGTGCCGGCTCCCACGCAGGTGGTGGTGCGCGGGATCTCGAAGCAGGTCGTAGGTGAGGTGGCCGCCGGCGTGCGCAAGCAGCGCCCGCCCGAGCCCTACAAGGGCAAGGGCATCCGCTACCAGGGCGAGTACGTCGCCAGGAAGGTCGGCAAGCGCGCATGAGCACCACCTCCAGCAGCCGCCGCCTCCGGCGGCGCCGCCGTGTGCGCGCCAAGGTCAGGGGCACCAGCGAGCGCCCGCGCCTTTCGATCTTTCGCTCGAACCGCGGCATCCAGGCGCAGCTGATCGACGACGTCCGGGGCCACACGCTCGCGGCCGTCGCCTGGACCGAGGACCAGCTCAAGTCGATGCCGCGCATGGACCAGGCCAAGCGGGTGGGAGAGCTGATCGCCGAGCGGGGCAAGCAGGCAGGCGTCGAGGAATGCATCTTCGACCGCGGCGGCTACCGCTACCACGGCAAGGTCAAGGCCCTCGCGGAAGGCGCCCGCGAGGGGGGACTGAAGTTTTGACGCAATCGCTACGGTGAGGCACGGTGGCATCTAGGGACAGGACACGAGGGGACCGCGCTGGCCCCGATCTCCAGGAGCGCGTGGTCGAGATCAACCGCGTCGCCAAGGTCGTAAAGGGCGGCCGGCGCTTCTCGTTCACGGCGCTGGTGGTCGTGGGCGACGAGAAGACCAAGGTCGGTGTCGGCTACGGCAAGGCGAACGAGGTCCCGGTGGCCATCCAGAAGGGCGTCGAGCGGGCGCGCAAGGCGCTGTTCGACGTCCCCATGCACGGCTCGACGATCACCCACCGGGTGGTGGGTCGCCACGGCGCCGCGAGCGTCCTGCTCAAGCCGGCCTCCCCCGGTACCGGCGTCATCGCGGGCGGCGGCGTGCGCGCCGTGCTCGAGCTTGCCGGGATCCACGACGTGCTCTCGAAGTCGCTCGGCTCGCAGAACCCGATCAACCTGGTCAAGGCGACCATCACCGCGCTCGAGTCGCTCCGCCGGCCCGAGGACGTGGCCGAGCTCCGCGGGATCAGCATCGCCGAGGTACTCGGCCTGGGGGGCGACTCGGAGTCGTCGGACTCCGGCGATCAGGAGGCACCGGCCGAGCCCGAGGAGACGCCCGCCTGATGGCCGACGCGATCAAGCTGAAGCAGGTTCGCTCCGCCAACGGCTCGAGCCGCAAGCAGCAGGAGTCTCTTCGCACGCTGGGCCTCGGCCGGATCGGCAAGGCGTCGGAGCGGCCCGACGGGCCTGCCGTGCGCGGCCTCGTGCGCTCGGTCGAGCACCTGGTCGAGGTCGACGATGGCTGACGAGCGCATCGGCCTCCACAACCTCTCGCCGGCACCCGGCTCGCGCAAGCAGCGCAAGCGCGTCGGCCGCGGCGAGGGCTCGGGCGTGGGCAAGACCTCGGGCCGCGGCCACAAGGGCCTCGGGGCGCGCTCCGGTGCCAAGAAGCGGGTGAACTTCGAGGGCGGCCAGAACCCGATCCACATGCGGATGCGCAAGCTGCGCGGGCCGCACATGAAGAAGTCGATGCCGTTCGAGAAGTTCCGCACGAAGACGCAGCCGGTCAACCTGCGTGACCTGGAGGCCCGCTTCGACAAGGGCGCCGAGGTCACGCCGGACACGCTCCGCGAGAGGGGCCTCGCCACCCGCAAGCAGATCCCGGTCAAGGTCCTGGGCCAGGGCGACATCACCAAGGCCCTGACCGTGCACGCGCACGCCTTCTCCAAGACCGCCCGCGAGAAGATCGAGGCGGCCGGCGGCAGCTGTCAGATACTCGATTTGCGACGCGACGTCGAAGCTGAAAAGCAAGGCGCGGGCCAGATGGCTCGCAAGAAGTGACCTGAGATGCTCCGCACCTTCCTGAACTCCCTCCGGGTTCCCGAGATCAGGAAGAAGCTGGCCTTCACGGCGGCGATGCTGGCCCTCTACCGGATCGGCGCCTACATCCCGGCGCCGAGCATCAACGTCGACGCCGTCAAGGACATCTCGGAGAACTTCACCGGGTCGAACGTCCTCGGCTTCCTCAACCTCTTCTCCGGCGGCGGCCTCCAGCGCTTCGCCATCTTCGCGCTCGGGATCATGCCCTACATCACGGCCTCGATCATGCTGCAGCTGCTCACGGTCGTGGTGCCTTCGCTCGACAAGCTCCGCAAGGAGGGCGAGCAGGGGCAGCAGAAGATCACGCAGTACACGCGCTATCTCACGGTCGGCCTCTCCTTCGGCCAGGCCGTCGGCTACGTGTTCCTCTTCCGCACCTTCTCGAGCGGCAGCGCGGACGTGGTCAAGGACTTCACCTTCGGCCGCGTCTTCGTGATCGTGATGACGCTCACGACGGGATGCGTGCTCCTGATGTGGTTCGGAGAGCTGATCACTCAGCGCGGCATCGGCAACGGCATCTCGCTGATGATCTTCGCCAGCATCGCCGCCCAGATCCCTAACGGCATCAACTCCTGGTGGAACAACCCGGACCAGGTGTTCAAGGTGATGATGCCGTTCGTCGCCCTCGCAGTGATCGCGTTCGTGGTCTTCATGCAGGAGGGGCAGCGGCGCATACCCGTCCAATACGCCAAGCGCGTGGTGGGCCGGCGGATGGCCGGCGGCGGCTCGACCTACCTACCGCTGCGCGTGAACATGGCCGGCGTCATCCCCGTGATCTTCGCCGCCTCCCTGATGGCCTTCCCTCCGACGATCGGCGAGCTGAGCCAGGCGAACTGGGCACGTGAGTTCTCGGCCTTCTTCAACCCGGGCAAGGCCCCGTACATCATCGGCGAATCCGTGTTCATCATCGTCTTCACGTACTTCTACACGGCGGTCACGTTCAACCCGGTCGAGCAGGCGGACAACCTGAAGAAATACGGGGGCTTCATCCCGGGGGTGAGGCCTGGAAGACCGACGGCGGAGTTTTTGGACCGCATCCTGGCGCGGTTGACATTCCCGGGAGCCCTCTACTTGGCGGCGGTGGCGGCCCTGCCGACCATCCTGATCAACCAGACCAGCGCCAACTTCTTCTTCGGCGGCACCTCGTTGCTGATCGTGGTCGGCGTGGCGCTCGACACGATGAAGCAGCTCGAAGCCCAGCTGATGATGCGCAACTACGAGGGATTCTTGAAATAGGTCGCAGGTGGCAGGTGACAGGGGCAGCGTTCCGGCCCGCGCCGCGGGTAGCCGCTAGCCTCTCCGCACCTCGTGGCGGAGTTGAACCTCGTATTGATGGGCCCCCCGGGCGCCGGCAAGGGCACTCAGGCCGAGCGGCTGGTCGACGACTTCGACCTCCCCTATTACGCGACCGGCGACATCCTTCGCGGGGCCGTCAGGGAGCTCACGGAGGTGGGGCGTGAGGCCAAGGAGTACATGGACCGCGGCGCCCTCGTGCCCGACGAGCTGATCTCCCGCGTGGTCATGGAACGGCTCGACACCGATGCGGCCGCCGACGGATTCCTTCTGGACGGCTTTCCGCGTACGGTTCGCCAGGCGGAGACGCTCGAGGAGGCGCTGGACGGGCGCGGCAAGGAGCTCACGGCGGCCTTACTGATCGACGCCCCTGACGAGGAGGTCGTCCGGCGACTCTCCGGGCGCCGCATCTGCGTCGAGAACCAGCACGTCTACCACGTGGAGTTCGACCCGCCGAAGACCGAGGGCGTCTGCGACCAGGACGGCTCGCGGTTGATCCAGCGCGACGACGACAAGCCGGAGACGGTCAGGAAGCGCCTCGACGTCTACCACAAGCAGACCGAGCCGCTGATCGACTGGTACGAGGACAAAGGGCTGCTCCGCCGCTTCGACGGCGGCCGCTCGCCCGACGAGGTGCACGATCACATTCGCGCCACCCTTGCGACGCTTAAATTGGAAGCCGAGCTTTGATCATTCAGAAGACACCCGAGGAGATCGACAAGATGGCCGCCGCCGGGCGCATCCTGGCGCGCTGCCATCAGCTCATGAGGAGGAAGGCGCGGCCCGGCGTGACCACCGCGGAGCTCGACGAGGCTGCCGAGAGGTTCATCCGCTCGCAGGACGCCTGGCCCGTCTTCAAGGGCTACCGCGGCTTCCCGGGCTCGATATGTGCCTCGCCCAACTCGATGGTCGTGCACGGGATCCCCGGTGCCTACCGGCTGGAGCGCGGCGACATCCTCTCAGTGGACATCGGCGTCGAACTCCACGGCTGGGTCGCCGATGCGGCCGTGACGCTTCCGATCGGCAGCGTGACGCCGGTAGCGCGGCGCCTGCTCGCCTCCACCAAGGGGGCGCTGTTCGACGCGGTCGAGCAGTGCAGGGTCGGGAACCGGCTCGGCGACGTCTCCCATGCCGTGCAGAAGCGCGTGGAGGGCGACGGCTTCTCGGTGATCCGTTCCCTGGTGGGGCACGGGATCGGCCGGGACATGCACGAGGACCCGCAAATTCCGAACTTCGGCGACCCCGGCACGGGCCCGGAGCTGCTCGAGGGGATGGTCCTGGCGGTGGAGCCGATGGTCAACGCGGGGGACCACCAGGTCCGGATGGGGGACGACAACTGGGCCGTCTACTCGCGGGAGGGGTCGCTCACGGCGCACTTCGAGCACACCGTCGCGATCACTGGGGAGGGCCCCCGGATCCTCACGCCGTGGCATCTCGACGAGCGGGAGGCGGCGGGCAGGCCCGCCAAAGCCGCCAGCGGCGCGTGAGCGTGCGTCCGCGCCGTCCTACCCGGAGGTTCACTTAGCCAGGAATGGCGAGCGGATTGCTACTCTTATCGGTCGGCGCTCAGCCGTCTCCTGGGCTCTGCGCCGCTTCTGTTTATAGGTCGATCACCACGGAGCGATGAAGGTCCGAGCCTCGGTCAAGCCCATGTGCGAGAAGTGCAAGGTAATCCGCCGCGGAGGCGCGGTCCTCGTGATCTGCCAGAACCCCCGTCACAAGCAGAGGCAAGGCTGAATTGGCCCGAATCGCAGGCGTAAACATTCCACTCAACAAGCGGGTCGAGATCGGCCTCACCTATATCTACGGCATCGGCCGCTCCAAGTCGAACGAGGTCCTGAACAAGGCCGGGGTCTCGCCCGACACGGCCGTCAAGGACCTCACCGACGACGAGGTGCTCAAGCTCCGCGAGGCGATCGACCAGGACCTCGCGGTCGAGGGCGATCTGCGCCGGGAGCGCTCCCAGAACGTCAAGCGCCTGATGGAGATCGGGGCCTACCGGGGCCTGCGTCACCGTCGTGGCCTGCCGGTGAACGGCCAGCGCACCAAGACCAACGCCCGCAGCCGCAAGGGGCCCCGCGGCTCCCAGGTGTCCGGCGGCGGCAAGAAGAAGATCAGGAAGCACTAGCGCATGGCCCAGCAAAGACCAGGCCGCCCGCGCGGGCGCCGGCGGGTGAAGAAGAACGTCCCCTTCGGCCAGGCCCACATCAAGACGAGCTTCAACAACACGATCGTGTCCCTCACCGACCGGGAGGGCAACGTCCTCGCCTGGGAGTCCGCCGGCGGCGCCGGCTTCAAGGGCTCGCGCAAGTCGACGCCGTTCGCGGCCCAGGTCACGGCCGACGCGGCCGCCAAGAAGGGCATGGAGCAGGGCCTTCAGAAGGTCGAGGTGTTCGTGAAGGGGCCGGGTTCGGGTCGCGAGACCGCGATCCGCTCGCTCCAGGCCGCCGGCCTCGAGGTCACGTCGATCAAGGACGTGACCCCGCAGGCGCACAACGGCTGCCGTCCTCGCAAGAGGAGGCGCGTCTAGTGGCCCGCGAGACCGGACCGCAGTGCAAGCAGTGCCGTCGCGAGGGGCAGAAGCTCTTCCTCAAGGGCGAGCGCTGCCTCACCGACAAGTGCGCTATCGAGCGGCGCAACTACCCGCCCGGCGACCACGGCCGCGGCCGTTCGCGCCACTCTGAGTACCGACTTCAGCTGCGTGAGAAGCAGAAGGCCCGCCGCTACTACGGCGTGCTCGAGAAGCAGTTCCGCAACTACTACGCCAAGGCCTCGCGCCAGGCCGGCGTCACTGGTGAGAACCTGTTGCGGCTCCTCGAGACGCGCTTCGACAATGCGCTGGTGCGGTTGGGCTTCGCGGGCTCGCGCAGGCAGGCGCGCCAGCTGATCCGCCACGGCCACTGGACGGTGAACGGCAGGCGGGTCGACATACCCTCGTATCAGCTGCGTCCGGACGACGTGATCACCCTGAAGGCCGGGTCCAGCGCGGAGCCGGCCATCCGGGACGCCACCGAGCTGACCTCCGCGGTCCCGGCCTGGCTCCAGGCTGACCACGACGGGCTCACCGCGAAGGTGCTCAGGCTCCCGGAGCGGCAGGAGATCGCGGCGCCGGTGCAGGAGCAGCTGATCGTCGAGCTTTACTCGAAGTAGACACCCCGAAAGCGCGCCGCCCGCGGCCACGGGCAAGGGCGCGAGAAGGCAGGACGCACCCCACATGATCGAATTCCAGACTCCCCAGATCTCCGCCGAGAAGGTGGAGGACAACCGCGGCTCGTTCACGATCGAGCCGCTCGATCGCGGCTTCGGCTACACGTTCGGCAACTCGCTGCGGCGGGTGCTGCTCTCGTCGCTCGCCGGCGCCGCGGTGACGAGCGTGCGGATCGAGGGCGTGGCCCACGAGTTCTCGACAATCCCCGGCGTCAAGGAGGACGTGACCGACATCGTCCTCAACCTCAAGGAGGTCGTCTGCCGGATGCACTCCGAGGCCGCCGAGATCGAGGCGCCGCTCGTGGTCACCGGCCCAGGCGAGGTCACCGCTGGTGACATCGACCTCCCCTCCGGCGTGGAGATCCTGAACCCCGACGCCCACATCGCGACGCTCGAGAAGAAGACCAAGCTCGAGATCTACCTGACGATCGGTCACGGCCGCGGCTACTCCCCGGCCGAGGAGAACAAGACCCCGGACCAGCCGATCGGCGTGATCCCGATCGACTCGATCTTCTCGCCGGTCAAGCGCGTGGCCTACGAGGTCGACCAGGCGCGTGTCGGGCAGCGGACCGACTACGACAAGCTCATGCTCGACATCGAGACCGACGGGTCGCTCGATCCCCAGGCCGCGCTGCGCGAGGCCGCGGAGATCCTGATCAAGTACCTGGCGATCTTCACCGATGTCGACCGCGTCGAGGCGCTGCGCGACCAGGGCGCGGCGCTCGTCACCGGCGGCGAGGCCGGTATCGGTGCCGACGGCGGCGGCGTGCCCGGCGCGGGCGGCATGGACGACATCCTGATCGAGGAACTCGAGCTGGGCGTCCGCTCGTACAACTGCCTCAAGCGGGCGGGCGTGCAGACCGTGGGCGACCTCGTCCAGAAGAGCGAGTCCGAGCTCAACGCGATCCCGAACTTCGGTCGCAAGTCGATCGAGGAGGTCAAGGAGACGCTGGACGCTCGCGGGCTCGCGCTGCGGGCGGGCTAGGCGCGTCATGCGGCACCGGCGGCAGAAGGGCAAGCTCTCGAGGAGCCCCTCGCATCGCAAGGCGCTCTTCTCCAACCTCTGCCGTGAGGTGATCGACCACGAGCGGATCCAGACGACCGAGGCCAAGGCCAAGGCGGTCAAGCCGGAGCTCGAGAAGCTGATCTCGCTGGCCAAGCGTGGGGACCATCACGCGCGTCGGCAGGCGATGGCACGGCTCGGGCAGGACAAGTTCGTGGTCTACAAGCTGTTCGAGGAGATCGCGCCGCGCTATGTGGATCGCGAGGGCGGCTATACGCGGATCCTGAAGCTTGGGCCGCGGAAGTCGGACTCGACGGAGATGGTCTTTCTCGAGCTGGTGTAGGCCTCGGGCGTTCGGGCCCGGCGTCGCTGGCCCGCGGGTCCTGGCGCCGGCGGAGACCTTCGTCCTCGACCGCGGCCTGCTCCGGGCTCGACTCCGCTGGACCCGCTGCGTGGTTTGCCGCTGAGGGCGCGGTCGTGGAATGTGCGGGTCGGGTTTCGCTCGCCCTCCGCTGTGGCCGCACTCGAGTCCGAAGCTCTCCGCCGTTGCCACCCGCGGGAGCGGCGTGGTCTCAGTGCCACGACTCCCGGGCACGGCGCCGGCCGATGTCCTTGGCGGGGCAGTCGCTGCGGCCTTCACCGTTAGCAGTAGCCAGCGGGGTGCCGGCCGCGCTTCTGCTCGTCCAAACCGGGCGCGTGACGGGCCGCGAGCCGGGCGCTCGCATTGTGTATGCGAGCGGAAGCGCCGACCAGTGTCCCCCTTTGGGGATCCCTAGCGGGCCGGGCAAGCGCGTCGGGGTCAGCGCAGCGAACACCCGGTCCGGCGGGGCATTGATGACTCGGACGGCGGTGTCAGTCCGACTCATCGCGGGGCGCGCCCGTAGCGCTCGTAGATCACGCGCGAGCCGAACGTCCTGGTCTCGATCAGGTCCAGCGGGATGTCTTCGGTGACCGGCGGCAGGAACGGCGTGCCGCCACCGACGACGACCGGATAGCGGAACATGCGCAGCTCGTCGACGAGGCCGAGCTCGATCGCCGCC